>JADMIO010833522.1_pt1 | contig 26514 bp, 24 predicted proteins | sample 8958161 | NCBI WGS metagenome assembly JADMIO01 (sample SAMN16585339, study PRJNA669376) | soil metagenome | isolation source: Crop rotation soil | place: USA: Cullars Rotation, Alabama | collected 2011 | reverse complement strand
CTTTCCCCGGCGCGCGCATCGCTTTATTGGCAAGAATAAACCCAGCCGTGGGTCCGAAAAGGCGGCCGCTTCCATCCTGTTTTGCCCAATTGGCAAAGTAGTAGTGCAGTTCCGAGTTTCCCAATCCAGTGCTCGCTCCCTCTGGGGCCATAATTATAAGACTACCTTCAGCGGTTCGTTCGATTCTCAGTCCGTTATTTATTTGGCAGAACTCGAAGAAGTCTGCTTCGCCCATCTTCATAGCGCGGGAGGGATGCACCACAAGGGGCGGCGGGTCAAATTCTTCCAGCGCAGCTTTCATTGTCCCACAATCGCAAAACTCCGCGACGCTGGCAAGGATACGGGCGAGATCTGCGAGAGCTTGCTCCTTTGAATCACCGCGAACGATCAATTCTCGTTTTATCTTATCGGCCCCGGGGGCGGAAGACCCTTCCAACTATGGCTGGTTTTGTTTCCAACGGCTTACTGTAACGTGACATTTTGGCGTCTTCCCGGTGGAACTTTATCTTTTTTGGTGTATTTATACCGGATGGCCGCTGTTCGCCTTGTTTTTCTGGTAACAATAACAATAATAGGCTTTTTACCCAGCTCGCACGCTGCTGAAAACGTCGTGATTACCGACGTGCCGGATTACGACTGGTATGCGGGATGTTTCGGAGCCGCTTCCGGGAATTTAATGGGCTATTGGGATCGTCATGGCTTCCCGAATTTCTACACCGGCCCCGCCAACGATGGCGTGGCTCCTCTCAATTCCAACGGGAGCAATGCAGGCATTCGTTCTCTCTGGGCTTCCAAGGCAGGCTTTGACGGACGACCTGCCGATAAGCCCGGCCACGCCGACGATTATTGGGAGTTTTTTAGCATCGATGGAAAAGTCAGCTTCGAAAGCACCGCTGCTGATCCCTACGTGCTGGCGGATCGTCTCGAACACGAACCGGATTGCACGAGCGATTTCATGGGATCGAGCCAGAACAAATGGGCCGATCTCGATGGCGAGTGCGGCGGAAATATCGATGGGTATTCTTTCAACTACTGGGACAAGAGCGGAGCAAAACGAATTAATTTCGTTCCGCCACCCTCCAGTGGCATTCCTGTGCGGGACATTCAATCCGGGTTTCGAGCCTGGACGCAATCACGCGGCTACGACGCGGAGGCGTTTTCACAGCAGGTCGATTTCAACTCCAGCATTCCCAGGGGAACTGGTTTCACCTTCGCAGATCTGAAGGCGGAAATTAAGGCAGGCTATCCAGTCATGCTGTTCCTCCAAAATCCTACTCCGCTTAGCCGGGCACTGCCGGGAATGCCGCGCGCAAATCCTACCGTCCATGGGATGATCGCTTATGGTTTTTTTGAGACTGACGAGGGAGACCAGTTCGTGCGCTACCGGACAAGCTGGGCCAGCGGCGATTTTAGCTTTGCGCGCTGGCTGCCGCAGGTTTGGGAGGTCGGATTAACCCTGCGGGGCGTGGTTGGCTTTCATCCCCTGCCCAGGATCACGCAGATCAAACAGGAAGAAAGCCAGATTACAATCGCCTGGGATGGCCCTTCTTCAATGGTGAAGGACAGTATCGCCGAGACGACTAATCCGGCGCATTGGTATGTCGTCGAGAAATCCGATTCACTGGCTCCAGCGCAATTCCAGGCAATCTCGGAACCGGTCAGTGAGCTTCAGAGCACGATCACGAATTGTTGCGAGGGGAAGGCGTTCTTCCGGGTGAAGTTGATGACCCCTGAACAGGCCGGGCGATGATTCACTCCGCGATCAGCGCGTGAACAGTTGCGGGGAACTCTTGAGCAAGCCCTCTATGTTTTCAGCCGTCGCCAGAATATAGCGCGCGTCGAATTCTGAACGATATTCGCCGGAAACAGGGAGCGTGTCCGGAGGCGCACCTGGTTTATCGAGCACGGCGGCCAGAAGCTTTCCGGACTTGAATGCGCTGAGAATCCCCTGAGTGTCTCCAATCATGCGCCAATCGGGAAGCAACAATCCAAAAGCGGGAGCGCCTCCCTTCGTCCAGGCTTCAACTGCATTCAACTTCACCGGCAATCCGATCAGGCTGACAATCACTTCGCAGTCAGGATTCTTGCGAGTCACTTCGTCAAATGCATCCTCCGCCACAAGGAAGCTCAAGGGCGTTTTGGTTTGAGCATCCACATAAACCACGCCCGATCCCTGCAACGCTCCAGGCTTCAGCTTTGGAAATGCTATCCGAAGCTCGGCCTTGGCTCCGAACCCTCGCTGAAGTCCAGCAACCCCCGCCTTTTGGTAGCTGTAAGCCTGCGCGGGATGGCCTCTCATTTGCGTGAAAGGGTTGGACATCACCAGCACATGCGCGGGATGCCTTTTGCTGGCTATGTATTCAGCAAGGACTCGCGTGGCAATTTCACGTTGGGATAATTGAGGGCGATGTTTTCCGAACAATTGCCAAACACCCAATATCGCGATGGCTGCAACCAGAATGCAGATAAGGAGAATTTGATGAGTCCGTCGCATGGAAAGCGCCCCCTGGAGAAGGTCCTTAAGCTGGAATGGCGTCCTTCTCACCTTTTCCCTTGCTCAACGCCGGCATCAGCAAACGGGAGAGAATAACAACCGGCAATCCGATCAAGGTAAAGTCTTTGTCCGTGACTTTTTTCATCGCTCCTTTGTTCCCATCTCAGCTTCAAGCCCGGGGAAATCGAAGCATTACCTTAACGAAAGTTCAGGCAGGGTCAAATTGTTGAAATCCCTGATTTCTGGCAAGAGCTGATCAAGACTGCTAAAGTGATTTCATGAAAACCGAGTCACTACTAAAGAATCATTCTGTATGACACCCGCTCGTAAATGGTTTGGCCCAAGTAAAAGCGAAGTCTGGCGGCAACTTTGTTCTGAAACCGGAGCCGACTACGTTGAGGGCGGTTTCTGGAAAAAGGACAAGGCCGTCGCAACGCATGGTGAGTGGACAATCACGCTGGACACGTACGCAGTTTCCACGGGTAAAGTGGTTATAATGTTCACCCGGCTGCGCGCCCCCTATGTCAACCCTGATGGCTTTCGGTTCACAATTTACCGCCGTGGGCTCTTCAGCGAAATCGCCACGTGGCTCGGGATGCAGGACATTGAGGTCGGTCACCCCGATTTCGATCGAGACTTCATCATCAAGGGCACCGATCCGGTCAAAGTGAAGGCTTTATTCGACGATCCCCGGCTCAGGGAATTGATCGCCGCTCAGCCCGAGATTCACTTGGCCGTGGAGGACGATGAGGGGACATTTGGAGCGGATTTCCCCGAAGGCACGGACGAATTACGTTTCCACGTTAGGGGCATAATTAAGGATGCCGAGCGGTTGAAATTGCTCTTCGAGCTCTTTGCCGAAACGCTCGATCAATTGTGCCGGATCGGCTCGGCTTATGAGGAAGCCCCAAAAATCGAAAGGCATTGAGGTAGGGCGAGGCTCCCGCCGAGCCCCGCGCCCGTATGAAACCTCCAAAAGTCGAAACGATTGAGGGAAAACCGCGGCTTAAAGTTCATAAATGCGGAAGGAAACGAGAGAGAAGCTTGAGCGCGAAGGCTTCTGTATTGTTGAATCCTTTGTTCCGCCGATTCTAATCGAAAAGGTGAAGGAAGAGCTTTCGGCGGCCTGGGCGAACAGGAAATCCAATCACTCTCGAATCGGAGGGATTCGCAATGTCGGCAATTTTGCCAGTGTGCGACAACTGCTGGCCTCACCAGAATTCAATGATCAACTCACACCCTTGGCCGAAACCCAGCCAGTTTTCGTGCGTGGAATTTTCTTCGATAAAACCGCCGACTCGAATTGGAAGGTTCCCTGGCACCAGGACTTGACCATTGCCGTGCGCGAGAAAGTGGATGCGCCCGGCTTCAGCGGCGGGTCGATCAAGGATGGAGTGCGGCACGTTCAGCCGCCGGTCAGCATATTGGAGCAGATGTGCACAGTCAGAATCCATTTGGATGATTGCGATCAAGAGAATGGCGCATTGGAGGTTCTTCCCGGCACTCACCTTCATGGAAAATTATCAGCAGACCAGCTCCAAATTTTGCGAAAGACCATAGAGCCGCGCGTCTGTGTCTGCCGGGCAGGCGGAGCGCTGCTCATGAAACCCTTGCTCATGCATTCCTCCCGGCCCGCGCAAAACCGGCCTCATCGCCGCGTGCTTCATTTGGAGTTTTCCCCTGAAGGGTTGCCTTTCGGGTTGGAGTGGGCCGAGGCTCTGGATTCGCGTGCTTCGACACCTGAGAGATCGAATCGGTGAAACTCTCATCGACAAAATCGACCGGTGTATTCATGCTTTGAGGCGCGTTGACTGCGGTACTAACAGGAATTTTGGCCGGCATCCTTCATGTGATGCAGGGCCCGGACCATTTGGCGGCTATTGCTCCGTTATCATTGCGCCATTGGAAAAAAGCGTGGGTCATCGGCATCCACTGGGGGCTGGGCCATGCCAGTGGTGTCTTGTTTGTCGGCTTATGCTCCCTGCTTCTGCGCGACTTCGTCTCGGTTGAGTCGATCTCGGGAATCGCGGAGCGTTTTGTGGGCGTCGTCTTAATTGGAATCGGCCTTTGGGGCTTGCGCCAGAGTTTGAAAAATCGAATCCATGTTCATGAGCATTCCCATGACGGCACCACGCACAGCCACATCCACGTTCATGGGGCCAGGCATGCGCCGGGCCAAAGTCCGAAAGCTCTGCACGAACACGGGCATGCCGCCTTTGGCATTGGGAGCATCCATGGCTTGGCCGGTGGTTCCCATTTGTTCGGCGTCCTCCCCGCCTTACTCTTCGCGAGCAAAACAAGCGCCGTCGCTTATCTGGTCGCCTATGGGGCCGGCACAGTTTGCGCCATGGCAATTTTCGCCTGGGGCATGGGCATTTTGAGCCAGCGTTTTTCTATGCGAACACCATTTGCCTATCGCTGGCTTTCCTGCGGATTTTCAATCTTCGCGATTGCGTTGGGCGGATACTGGATTGTCGGCTGATGCGATCTTTGGTCACGGCGTGCGTGGCAAGTAACGCGAGGCGTTGAGGAGTGTATCTGTGGTAAGTGAGGCTCCCATCAATTGTAAGAATTTAGTCGCTGACCTGGCGGGATCACGATTGATTTTCGTGACGAGGACAGCAGCCTTCATCATCGACGCAGCCACAGAGAAATGCATCGGTTCGGTCCCCGTCGCGTCGGACACAGACGGGCGTGTGGACTTTGGACCGCTTCCTGATTCCTGCGCGGTCGGTTCCTGGGAAGGGGGCCTCCGAGCCTTCGATTACTGTTCAGGTCAAATGCTCTGGTCTTTGGCCTTGGACAAGTTCACCGCGATTCAACATTTCGGAAGCAGGCCCGAAATAAAGGTGGAGAAGCTGGGGACTGTCCTGCTTGATTTTCAAACAGGTCGCGTTCTCAAGACAATACCATTGTGGGATGTTTACCTGCACCCTACGCGCCCCATAAAAGCGAGCTTCAGCATTCTCCATACAAAGATGGTCATCGAGAATGAAGGACGGGCAACTAAAACGGGGATCGCCTCCAAATCATTTGCAGTATTAAGCCATGCCTGGAGTTCTGAGGAATTCGTTTGGTCCAGTCCGTCTGGCCATTTAACGGGCTACTCAATCGCGCGTGATGACGTGTTCATGGAAACGAAGGGACCCTGGTTTAATGTAATCTCATTGACCTTCAACGAGGAGCGAAACCTTTTCTACGCGCTCGTTACGGACTTGAACGGAAAGCCGAAGTTGGGATTGTTCTCGGTCTCGAATTCGGGCAAAATCAGCTACTTAGCGGAATTGCCCAACGTGCCTTTCTCTTGTTTCCTCGATCGGGGCCGCAAACTTGCGTTGTCGGATGGAACGATTTGGTCAACTCTTAACGGAGTGCTAATCAAGCGGCTTGACTGGAATGTCATCTGCCGAGCCAATGACCAACAATGAGCAACAGATTGTTTCGAACTTTGTTGCAGTCTGAGGAACTAGCGCAACGGCGTAAATGAATCCTGCGCTAAAAGCGAGACTCGAAGAGTCATTTAGGGGATTTCCGGTCTTAGTTGCATCAGGCGTGAGCGAAAATGAAATTCGGGACCTGGAGAATTGGGCCGGTTTTCTGCTTCCAGATGCATATAAAAAGTTCCTACGGGAATTTGGTGGCGCTATTGTTGGGCCTTTTCCTGTGTACGGGTTGCGACGAGCGGAGGCGATGGGGACTGATGAAGATTCTTCCATCGCAGTTACTACTAGGTATCGTAATCAAGGATGGCCGGATGTTAGCGACTGGCTGATAATTTCCTCTGACCATTCTGGAAATCCAATCGGTATGGATTCAGAAGGTCAGATTTGGCTTTATGATCATGACGCTCGGTGTCGAACCCTAATAAGTGGAACATTTGAAGGATTCTTGGAAAAGTGTATCAAGTAGTGGCGAGCAATATTCCGATCGGCCAGGGCAGCGCCCAAAGCATAACGTCCAACTTTGCCATACAGGCCGCTTGGCCAAGCGACAGCCGACCAACTCGATCTGCTCATCCGCTCCCGCTCTCCCGCCTTCAATGGAAGGCCGGCAAACAGCTCCTCGTCAAATCCAGCGTGATGCTCATGCGAAAAAGGTAAAGGGCGCAATTCAGCGCGCTGAATCCGCAACGCAGCGTCAGAACCTGGAGAGTTCAATTTGACTAGCCGGGGGTTGAGTCCGCGAAACCCCGGGTTAACAAAGAATCCGGCAGCACCCCGGATGGGGTGCAACCATCACCCGATAAACCGCCGGATACGTGGACCACCCCGTCACAAACCGCGCTCCTCATCGGTGCCCATCCGCGTTCTCCGTTGTCGCTTCTTCTTCTTGGGAAACAGATTTTGCCCAGGATCCCCAAAACTCGTTCTCCTCTATTTCCCAACCAAATGTACAGCCCAACAATCCGCTTCCGTTTTTGGTGTTTCCAACGCTCGCGCCGAATTGTTCGTTGGCCTGATATGCGCTCAAAGGAAATGTTATCAGCCACTCCCATACAGGATTTTTCACTCGCTCCGGATTTTGTTTACCGAAGCGCGGAGAACGCCATTCCCGGAAAAGTTCTGGCGGTACCCACCGTAGGGATCTCTCATAGCAGGGCGAGGCTCTTGCCCTGCCAAACCCCGCCAACGCGCAAACCGACGATTGATATGACGAGTTTCCTGCTTGAGTATCCTTACGGAGGACGTCCCCAAGTCCGTTCTGCCGAACCGCAGCGAGGCATTCTTTCTTCCAACAGCCTTCACGCCCTTACGGCACATCGTCCTGATTCCAATGCCTCATTGACTCCGTATCCTTCCCAAAAACGTCAACCACTCGCACCGTCGCCACATGCCCGTCCACAAATAGCATGTTGTCCTTTGCCCCATGCTGAAAATTAGTTTTGCCTGCCGCGGGGTCTGGACCGCCCGTTGCCTGCAATCGGGCGAAGAAATAACTGTAATCTCCGCCTCGTTGCCTGGCCGACCAGGCCACGATGTTCGGAGTGTCCCCAATCGCGTACATGTTCGACGGCGCCTTGATGCTTGATTCTTTCACCGGGTCGCTCCTGGTCGTTGGGGTCCCGCTCAGGCCCCCTCGGCCAGTGAGGCTAGGACTCACTCCAAAATCATTGTAAGCGTATGGGCCCAATCCAGATGTGAACGAAAGGAGCGTCCCTGATACAGATCCGCTCCCTTCGAAAATGGTCAATTTATACGAAGGACAATTGAAAACGCCTTGCCCCCATTTGGCCTTGGCGACGTATGGGCTGAGCGTGTCAAACCAGAACGCCACCCCCTTCGCCAAATCCTTGCTCGGGTAAACAAAAAATGGGAATGCGCCCGCCTCATCCACGTACATTCTTAAGGCCATTCCCAACTGCCGCTCATTATTTCGGCACTTCGTCATCGCCGCCTTGGCCTTGGCGCTGCTCAACGCCGGCAACAGCAATCCCGCCAGAATCGCAATGATGGCGATAACAACCAGAAGTTCGATCAGTGTGAAACCCGCCGGACGCAAAGACGCTGTGCTCTTCATCGTGCAGCAGATTTTTTCACCCGCTGCATTACCCCGCAAGCTAAAACATCACTAACTTCTCCTCCCAACATTCTATGCACTGATTGGACCGAGCTTTCCCGCCCCATGAATTTGCCTTGTTGAAGAAAGCTTTTTTGATCTCCGCGGATGGCCGCTCAAGGTCGACGGCACAATGAGTGCCAGGCCGCTGCGCCCGATTTCCAAACGCATTACGCTGCCGGAGGATGTGCCTTATCCCCGTTGGGCATCGATGCTTTGCAATGAAAGTTGACGTCGCAAGCTTTCTCTGTGAGAAAGTCGCCATAATGAGGAGCACGTCCAGCAATCGAGCCCGCAGTTTGTGGTCGTCTTTCATTGCTCTGGGAGTGGCAAAGTTTGTTTCTCCAGGTGTGGCTTCCGCCTGCACGATCTTTTTCGCCAGCTCGACGAATATCGTGCTCGTCGGCAATAACGAAGATGGCGAAAACAAGTTTCCTTCGAAAATGTGGTTCGTGCCGGGGGGAAAATTCGGGTACGGGCGGGTCTGCTTCGGATGGTATTCTCAAGCGCAAGGCGGCATGAACGATCGCGGGCTGTTCATGGATTGGGCTGCACTCCCTGATTCTCTTCCGATCCCCAAAAGGACGGGCAAGCCACTGCCCGACGGCTGCATGGCTGAACGTGTTCTGGCCACGTGCGCAACCGCGGAGGACGCGTTGCGAATGTTCGAGAGCATCGACTACGCGGGCAACCCGGCACACTTTTTGGTCGTGGATCGTAATGGCGATTCCATTGTTGGTGAATGGCTCGAAGGCGGTTTGAAGCCGATTCGCAAAAAGAACAAGCAGGTCATCACTAATTTTCTATTGGCGAATCCAAACCTGGGCGGCTTTCCGTGTCGCCGCTTCGAAACAGCGACGGCGATGCTCGACACCTCCGACGTCTCGGTGAACAGCTTCTCTGCGATTTTGAAGAACGTATCGGCGAAGTGGGACGGTGGCGGCACAAAATACTCGAATGTCTATGACCTGGGCCGTGGGGAAGTGACCTTCTATGTCGAAAGAGACTTCGCTCATCCGTTCACGATCAGTTTGAGCAAGGAACTCCGACTCGGCTTTCGCGAAGTGGATTTAGACTTACTCCGGAAAAACGGCGCGCGCGAACTTGAGTTGCGGCTGCCAAAACACACGGCAGTCAAAGTCCCGACGGCTGCTGAACTTATTACAAGGTTCAATCAAGCGAGGGGCGGCGAGTCGAAGCTCGAGGCCGTGCGCTCCTACCGCATGAGCGGAACAGTCATGGAAGCCTGGGGTGACTCTGGGGAATTCGAGTTTGTGGCTGCGCCGGGCCGTCGCGCCGAAAAGGTACAATTTCACAAACTCGGCACTTACCGCAATGGCTTCGACGGCACGAATGGCTGGCAAGCCGATCCTGCCGGTACGCGTGTCACCTCCGGCGCGATACGCGACCACGCCCAACGCGACGCCGCGTTCTTTAATTGGGAATACGATGCGCGGCAGTACAGTTCGATGGAATCGGTTGGCGCGGCCTCTTTCGATGACAAGGATTGTTTCGCGCTTAGGCTCATCACGAAAAGCGGCATTGAAGCCACGCATTACTTCGACGCGAAAACCGGCTTGCTCTCCGGCGTCCTCACCACGACAGCGTTACGCAGCGGAACGACCTGGAGCCGGACCAGTCTCAGCGATTACAAGAAATTCGGTGGCGTGCTTTTTCCCACGCGCCTTCGCCTGAATGACGAGGGTTACGAAGCGACGGCGACGGTGAACTCGCTGAAACTGAACGCGGTCGTGGATTCAGATTTTAGTTCGCCCGCATTGTGACGACCCCTTTGAGCCGAATCACTTTGGCACCCCTCCTCGCAAAGCATTTCCGTGGGCGACGGCGCAAGCGCGGCTTTACCCCGAATGCGAGAATTTTATTCCCGTCTTTTGCACCTCCTGGTAGGCAGCAGCCAGACTAACGATTCGTCGTGGAGGTCCACGACTTGAATCGGGTTGCCGAATGGATCGCAGAAGTCACAGCGGAAGCCCGGAATCAGTTTCAAGCCATACTTCTTTGTGATTTTTTCACGCACTTCCGCGAGTTGCGCTTCATCGCGGACCATGATCCCGAAATGTCTCATTCGGTCCGCTTCATTTCTTCAACCTTGAAGATTGCGAGGAACTGATGCTCCCCCAGTTTGAAAAACGCATCACCTTCGCCTTCGTCCAGCTTCTTCAGATTAAAAACGTCCTGATAGAACGCCACTGCCTTTTCCACATCGTCCACCCTCAATCGCGACGTGATTGCATCCATATACTTGCACACTCATGCTTTTCCCGAATGGTTCTTGTCCCGGAACCATGAACACAACGTCATCGGCCATCAGGACGAGCACCGTTGCCCAGTCCCTTCGTTTCGTGGCATCAAGCCAAGCGCTCACCAGGTCACGAATTGCCTGTTCATCCGTTTTCCTAAGCCGTGGGCTGCCAGTCCTTTTAATTTATGCGCCAAAAGGGCGGGTCGGAATATTCCCGGGAATCTTGATCGTAGACCGGCCACTTCAGTGCACTTCAGTGCCGGGCAAAACGTCCGCAATACTCTTCCGCGTCCCTCGGGACGCTTGGATTTTTATCTTCCAGATGATCGCAAAACATACCAACAAATCGGCTGGCGACATGACTCAGATCAATGGGTCACATCTCAGAATCCGCAACGTTCAAACTCAACGGTCGGCCCCAAGATTGACACAATTGCTTAACTCCGCATCACCCCTCTCTCCCGAGCGCGCCACGGGCCAGGAATTGCGGGGCGCGGACTCGGGCGCGCCGGTGTTGAACGCGACCTCGTTTCGCACGATCCTAAAATGGAAAACGAACCAAGCCACGGTGTGGGTTGATACTAATTCTTATTCCGCCTGCCGAATTTTGTGACAGCGATCCAGTTCCTGGAGATTTCGAAACAGATTCTTGCGAAGATGGCATGGGAAATGGCATTCTTCAAGAGAATGAGATGCAAAACCTCAAAGTAGCATACATACTTCCGAATCTGACATTGCGGTCTCCGATCGAGACGACGGCAGTTGCGCTCGTTCCCGCGGGCGATTCCAGAGTTGTTGCGGAGGCACAGTCAAATCTAGCTCTGCGCAAGCTGATGGAAGGCTTCTTCGACGAGAAGGGGAGGAGGCAGGAGGTCTCGGTCTTGCTTTATGATCGATCGGCTTTCTCGAAGAACGTGGCAAACGAAGCCATTGTCAGCTTTCGGAATGCGTTTGCTCTCTCTTGTGTTCTCGCTGCCGTAGCAAACAGCATAGGAAATCCGAACATTCTCGGAACGATCTTCTCGGACTACTTTGATTTTTATCCGTTCACTCCCAGCGTAGATGGGAAATCTCTAACGGGACTTACGGCGTCACGCAATGCCGTCGACACACCCGATGGCTTTCATTCCTGTATCAGTCCTGTTATTGCGAAGATGGGCATGACCATCAGAGCCGAGCCCGATAAGCAGCTTTGGGCTGATTTGCTCAAATTCTGGAACAGGAGATTTATCCAAGAACGAAAGGATTGGGATTCAAATAAGGTATTTCGCTCGCTCGCGGTCGCGTACAATGCTGCTGCTGTGCCTCACAAAAACAGTTTGTGGTTACATGATTTTGGTATTCACATTTCGCTTTGGGTCAGCTCTTTTGAGATTCTTACGCATCCCCGCAAAGGGAAAGCAAATCTCGGAACTGTGTTAAACCTCCTCAACGAAACGAAGTTTTCAACGCCGAATCTGAAACGCAAACGGGTTGTTCGTTACGCAGGTTCATCTATCACGACTCATTATGCTGGTTATCTCTACAATAAGATTTACGGCGTTAGAAATGACTTTTTTCACGGCAATCCCGTCACTTTTCAACGTCTCGTGCATAAAACAGACAAAAGCGAAATACTTCTCAACAAGATCGTGCCCTTGGTTTACGCGGAAGCGTTAAGTGCGTTTGTAAATCCAACTAGAAAAAGCCCAATCCCACAGAATGTTCCTGTAAAAAAAGTAATTCGTCGTCTGCGGAAGTGGGGTTTCCGCTACGATCTATACGAGTCAGCACTCGAACGAGTTCTAACAGGCAAAGGCATTTTCGATCTAGGCTGAGACGGCGCTATAGTGGAGCCGCCCTCGGGATGGCTGACCGTGAGATCCAATTGAATGATATTTTCCCCGTTCCTGGACTGGGTATATCGTCTCGGATCTCATCCCTTAAGCGGCAGGACCGGAAATGCGCGGCCCCTGGGTTGCCCTTTGAAGGGAGCAAAGCTAACCAACAAGCCATTTGCCGGAGTTTGGCCGTAAACGCTATCTTTGTGGAAAAAGTAATCCTCCCCGCAACGCCCGCTGATGAAGCCCCAATCCGGACCCTTGACTTGATAATTATATATCTTGCCAATCTCTCGCTCCGCCGTGGAGTAACATACCTTCGACAGGATTTCAACCAGCCCATCGGCAGTCGGTCGTTCTCCGGCTTTCTTTTTCAAGCAAGCCTCGACCACTAACCAAAGCTCGGCCACAAGCGGGTCAAATTGTTTCCCTCTGAACTTACTTACCGAGGCTAACGCCGGCAGTTCCTCATTTAGGATTCTTGCCACGACTTTGAGGCCCCCAGCTCCGAAGGGCTTTTCGCCGAATAACAAATAGAACAGAATAGCACCGAGCGACCACACATCGGCGGCCTTTGTGGCTTCCCTCGGAGCAGAAATCATTTCTGGTGCCATAAAAGGAAGCGCTCCGACCACGGTTTGAGATCCCGTAATACTCTCTTCGGTTGCGTCCTCCATGACCTGGTCTATTTCCACTTCGGCCATTTTCGAAATACCGAAGTCAGTAAGCTTAATCGAGCGGAAGCTCGGGTCCTTAGAAACCATGACATTACTGGGCTTAAGGTCGCGGTGAAACACGTCCGCGTGGTGGCATGCCGCTACTCCTTTAGCAAGATAATGAATCATGTGAGCCGCCAAATGTGGGTCAAAAAAATAGAACTCATCATTCAACCTGGCCTGCAAATCCACTCCCTCGACAAACTCCTCGACTAAATAAAAGGTATCGCCGATCGGCATGTAATCGAGGGTTCGCGCAATATTTGGGTGGATTACCCTCGCGCTCATTTCAGCGCTTCGTGCAAACCGCTTTTTCGCTGATGGATTCTTGGGGACCTTCAGCGCAACCGTCCGGTTGAAGGCGGTGTCGACAGCTTTGTACACCTCCTGCATACCACCAGAACCTGCAAATTCGACGATTCGATAGCGGTTGCCCACGACTTCCTTAGCTTTATGTATACGCTCGGCCATAATCAAAGCACAACTTCGGGGTGTGAAACATCAAAAGTAAGGAATTGCCTAATTCCGCCCTTTGAGGCGGTGAGCACGCAGGATTGGGGAATAACACAGTTGTTCGTTGCCCGAATATTGTTGATGTCGACATCCCCAGAAATGTTCACCATACGGAAATCGAATCCGTCATAAGTTATCCTGAAGCTTGCAATTCCGGGAACATTGATTGTCACCGCCTTTCCGGGCGCCGCAATTTTGTGGCGGCCTGCGGCATGAGTCAGGCAACCAACGTGTTTACCGAACAACAGCCGCTTCACTAGAGCGTCGCGCACCTCAGCCATTGTGGGGCGCAAAGCTGAATCGACGCTAAGGGTTTTGTCGAGAACCTGAACAATATCCGCGGGCAAGCCGATTGTATGCGAGTTGAAGGAAACAGTGCCACCGCTGTGGAATGGTGGAAATTCCAGAAACTCGGGTGGAAAGTTGGGGTCAAGCATCTCCCATGCTGTAACACCAAAGGCATATACGTCTACGGCGGAGGTGAAGGTCACAGGCGGTGGCCGATACAATTCGGGAGCCCTATAGGCGTCGGTCCCTCTAGCGCTCGTCGTTACGGGAGACGGACTTCCGTCGCAGCTAAGGGCGAAGTCAAAAATCTTTATGATGCCCTCCCCATCAAATCTCATGTTGAGGGGCTTAATGTCGCGGTGGATTTTGCCATGTTTGTGTATGTCGGCGATGCCCGATGAAATCTGATAAAGGGCCTTGAGGTAACCCTCCAAGTTAGGCGGGCCGGAGGAGAAGTCGGAAAGATGGTCACCCGGCAAAAACTCCTGAACAATCCCCGCGCATACACCAGTCGCATCCAAAACGAAATCATACATTTGGACAACGTGCTTTGACTGGATCATTGCCAATGCCGAAACTTCGCTGCGCAGAGCTTCCTTGTCAGTTATGTCCTTGATAACCTTGATGGCGACTTCGCGGTTTAGTTGATTATCCCGACAAATTCGCACTTCACCTTGCCCGCCGCTGAATACCTTACTGGGAGTTTCATATCTGGCAGGGATCTTGAGCCGCGAAGGAGTGCTCATGGGCCCGAGTCCTCTGTGATTTGGACGACTGGCGCCGACTGTGTGGCAGGCCTTGCTGGCTGCTTCTTGGCCCTCTTCTTCACCCCCCCCTTTCGTTGCCAGTCCTTTGAAGATCCCTGCAAGATATTAGATGGAGTCGCTGGCGGCTCTGCCCCGTGTAAAATGAACTGCCCCGGTTCAGGGGGTGGCTCATAAGCCCCTCGCCGGAAGAAAAATCGGTCGCCCGCGACGCTAAAGTTTCCAAAGCTGTCCCAGATTTCCACAATCTCCAATGAACCTTCGGCTGGTTGTTTAGCATTGCTCGCGGAGTCCGGTGCAATCGCGACGATGGTTCCGTTGTCATTTCCTTTGCACCATTTCGCGACCGTAGTTATTCGTCGTGTTATCTCCAAAAGATTAGGCGCGGAACCCGCGATCTCCGAAAGTATTTTTTCACCTAAACCATAAACACCATCTGTTGTCAGGAAGAGCGATCCCTCTGCGTTTGCGACGGGCAGGATTTTTGGCTCCAAGCCCCTGCCCATTCCAAGGTATTGGGTTAGCTGCCTGCCCAAAGCACTTCCCGCGGCATCTCCCTTGCCCAGTACCTGTAGCTGATTGCCGATATTATCATCAAGAGTCATCGCGGCCAACGTTGCTCCAACCCTTCGGTATATGCGGCTGTCGCCAATGTTTATGCCCCGCATTTCACCGCGAGATGTCATCACCACTGCTGAAAGGGTCGCGCCTCCGTTCTCTTGGTAGTCCTGAAAGATTTCCGAATTTGCCAAGTGCGCACTGGCAACCATCCGTCTTTCGAGCGGTATGCCTCGGTTACGAACAATACCCGCGAGGAACATCGCGAGACCGCGACTGGCACATACGCCACCGTCGCGTAACCCGCCAATCCCATCACACAGCCCGAAGAAAATAAACCCGTCCAGTGCGAAACCCCCTCTGAACTTCGCGATTATTGCACGGTCTTGATTATCAGAGCGCACGTTGCCCATGGTGGTGGCAATGGCACCCAAACCCCGTGCCTCAGTGACACCATAAGCGCCAGTTGGTCGGTTCAGCCACTTAACCAGCAAATCTCGAAATTCATCTCTCACAGGTCAGCTCAGTTTTTACGACAAAATGCCAAATTGCAATCCTCATCCGAAAGGCAGGAACCTTAGGCAAAACTCAGACCCAGGCGTTAACCGCACTCTAACTCTTTGACGAACCTATCCAAGATAGTGGTCTCATCTGGGGTACAAACAATCCATCAACGCGCGGGCCCCAGTAGAATCTTCCAGTTCGTCTGTTCGAATAGCGGGTGGAGGGATCGTCGTTGATTTGGCGTCGCAACGGCTTAACAAATAAAAGTCAAAATTTTAGTTGACTCAACCTATAATTTAGATATCTTGTGACATGAGAATGTTAATACAAACATTCTCACTCCGGCATTCGGTGGCTTCGGTCGATGGATTTCCATCGACCCAATCCTCCAAGAGGTCGAGTGAGATAGGGTACTTAAAGGCGCGGGTACAAATGTGCTCTACCTGCGTCCTATTATTTCCCTTTGCACGAGGCCCAATCCAAGGCGGTTATAAAGGAAACATCTCGGTAAACTCCCACTTATTCCCGCCTTTTCCCATTTATTCCCGGCTATTTTTACGTTCAAAACAAGTCAACCCATTCAGCCACAATTACTTGTCTTCTAGTGTCTCCTTTTCAGGAAATTTTTCCAAAAACACGGGCGAGGCTCCTGCGAGCCTTTCAAAAAACCTGCGTCCCTTTGGACCTTTCTTGGTCATTTTCGCCTGGACGGCAGGTCCCTTGGAGATTTGGTCATTCCCGCCTTGGCGGGCCGTACTTCCAAGAAAATATTTTCTCCTAAACCCTAAATCAACAACCCCTTACACAAATCAAAATTTATGAAACTCGACCTCTCAGAACTCAACGGCCTCTCCGAAGAGGACCGTGATCAAATCGATGCCTGGCTCGACGAATACGGCTATCGCAAAACCGCCAGACTCGCCTCGGAAAAGTTCAACCGAGCCATCTCCAGCAACACCATCGGACGCTTTGCCAATCGTGCCGCTCCCAAACATTTCCTGGACGACTCCCCAGAGGCCCAGGAAACAGCCACCCAAATCCTCCAATTCGCCGTTTCCGGCCAGCCCCAATTCACCGAAGCCGCAGTCCATGTCCTCGAACAAACCGCCTTCAAACTCACGTTCTCCTGCACCCACCGCGCCGAAAACATGAAAGCCCTGATGCAAATCAGCACCATGCTCTTCCGCCATCGCAACGCTTCAGTCCGCGAACGCCTGGCCAAAGTCCAGGAACAAAAAATCGAACTCCGCCGCGAGGAACTCCAGGGCCGCGGCATTCTCGCCACCAAATCACCTCCCTCTCCTCCCCTGGACCCCGCCTGGATCGCCCGCAAGAAAGCGGAATTCCAACAGCGGTTTTCAACCAAAGTAGGGGACGACGTAAGAAGTCCCACTTCAACTTCGGCCAACGAAACGAGCGCCCTCGTCTCGACTGCGAGTTCAAACACCATCCCAGTTCCCAAGGATTGCCAGGAACCCGATGGGTTCAATTCGAATAGCCGGGGGTTGAGTCCGCGAAACCCCCGGTTCGCAGATGAAACCGACAGCACCCCGGATGAGGTGCCACAAACCGCACCAAACGAAAACAGCGCATCCGAGGACACACAAACAGAATCCACTGCGACCAGATCCATTCCCTCACCCGAGACACAACCTCCAGGCCACGATCCATCTCCCGAACTCCAAATCCTCCGCGCCCGATTTCTCGGCTTGCTCAAAACCCACATCGAGAAAACCTCGACCCCCGTCCTCGTTGACTCAAGACCCAAGACTCAGGACTCAAGACTTTCCGCCCAAAACTACACCCTTCGCCGAACCGAAGAATACAACCGATGGAAATCAGATCATGCTCAGGGCAAACCGAATTGCCCAACCTCTTACCGCACGGAGATTCCTGAATGTCCCTGCGGCAACCGCCTGCAATGTCCCGATCATCCATGGCCCCATGAATTCTACTTCATGAATCCCGAGCATCCCGAGTACGAACAAGCCCTCGCCAAAAACGGCCTTTTCCGCGGGTCGACATAAAAAAACAAAAAATATTCTTTGATGTCTGTCATACCAGTTTTGCTACCGTCGCCCATATGACCAACATCAATTTCGAGGGAGAAAGGACATGAACACTTCCATTTTTAGATGCGCGCCTACTGAAATTATGCGCTTGTCACTTGGCGCTTGTTCTCTTTGCTTGCTTTTGGGTTCGTCGCTCAATGCCGAAAACGCAACAAAAGCCGGGCGTTTTCATGTGGAGCATCCTACTCTTCTGAATCTCGGTTTCGAATGGACTATCGAAGGGGACGCGAACCGAAATGCCTCCGTGGCGGTTCAATATAGGTCTGCCGGTGAATCGAAATGGCGAGATGCCCTCTCTCTTGCCCGAATCGGTGGCGAGAGCGTCTACCGTCGGCGCGAGAATCTTGATTACACCGTCCCCGATGGTTTCGCTGGCTCCATTTTGAATCTCCAACCCGACACCGAATACGAATGCAATTTTCTGATGTCCGATCCGGATGGCGTCACTGGCCAAACCAATCAGACCGTCCGGATCAAAACTCGCGCGGAACCGCAGCCCTTCAAAGGAGGGCGGATTTTGCACGTTTACCCTCCCGATTATTTTGGCCCGCGCCAGGAACCGAGTTTCACCGGCATCCTCCAAGCCTACTACGGCGCGGGGCTGGGTGATTGGTCCGTGGTCTGGGAACGCCGCCCCCAACCGGGCGACACGCTTTTGCTTCACGCCGGCCGCTACAAATCCGAACGCCTCAATTACGTCGATCCCATGATGACGCCGTTTGACGGCTCAATGTCGCTTACGCTCAAAGGCACGGCGGAAAAACCGATCACGATCAAGGCCGCTAGCGATGGCGAGGTGGTTATTGACGGCGCCGGAAATCATCGCCTTTTCGACGTGATGGCTTCGCGCTATCACATCTTCGAAAATCTCACGTTTAGGAACACGGATGTGGCGATTTTCGCCGGGCAAAAAGAAGTCCTCGGCGCGGTTGGGCTGACGGTGAAGAACTGCCGGTTTGAAGATGTCGGTTTTGGCGTTTGGACGGAATATGCGGGTTCCAGCGATTTCTATATAGCGGACAATCTTTTCCTGGGCCGTGACGACCGCTTCCGCGTGCTCGGCTGGGGCGGCGCCCAACGCGAACCTGGCGGTAACTCCTGGGCGATACCGGCCTACGGCTCGCATTTGTTGACCAGCTATTACGGGATCAAAGTTTACGGACCCGGCCATGTGATCGCGCGCAATGCCATTGCCTATTTCCATGATGCCATTGGCATCTCCACCTACGGCACTCCCGAAAACGATCCCGAGCGCCGCGCCTCTTCCATCGATATTTACGGGAACGATTTCCACTTGCTCAACGACGACTTCGTGGAGACGGATGGCGGAGTTCACAACATCCGCGTCTTCAATAATCGCGGGGTAAATGCGGCCCATGGCGGGTACAGCGCCCAACCCGTGTTTGGCGGGCCCGTTTACTTCTACCGCAATCTGCTTTACCACGTTCCCACCGGGGTGGCCTTCAAGTTTTCCGGCAAACCTGCCGGCCTTTTTGTCTGGCACAACACGATCATTGGCGAACACTTGCTCGGCGATCCCTCGGCCAACATGCACTTTCGGAACAATCTTTTTCTGGGCCGGGATACTCCTGGCCGAGGGATTCTGACTCTAGGGAACTCGACTTCATGGAATACGACGGATTACAACGGCTATCGTCCTAATCGCGGGGTCCAGGAACAGTACCGCTTTTTCAAAGCCAAGCCGGGCCAAAATGTTTACGAACCCAAAAAGGAAGATTGGCAGGTTTTCTCGTCCTTGAAGGAATACCAGACCGCCACCGGCCAGGAAGCGCATTCTCTTGAACTCGATTTTGATATATTCGAAAACTTATCGCCACCAGATCCAGCCAATCGTTATGCCGTTTACCATGCCATGGACCTGAATTTTGCGCTAAAACCGGGAAGGAAAGCCGTGGACGCAGGCGTGGTGATCCCCACTGTGAACGAAGATTTCAGTGGAAGCGCGCCAGATTTGGGTGCTCTTGAAAGTGGCCAGCCAGTTCCACATTACGGCCCCCGCTGGCTGAAGTGGCAGCCGTTCTATCGGTGACCTGTTTGCGAAATTTGCGCTGGCGGGATTTCGTGCTATTTTCAGGTTCTGTTTTGCGCGAAGAGCCTGAGGTTCGGGCTTGTCAGGGCAGATGCCATTGATACCTTTGCGCCCTTTGAGTTTATGAAAGCGGAGATTCATCCTAAATATCAGGAGGCGGAAATTCGTTGCGCCTGCGGGAATGTCATTAAGACACGCTCGACGAAGCCCGTCGTTATTATCGGTATTTGCAATGCCTGCCACCCGTTTTATACCGGGACGCAGAAATTCATCGATACCGCCGGGCGCGTGGATAAATTCCAACAGCGGCTGGCCAAGACCCAGGCGGCGCAAGCCGCCCAGGCAGCCAGCGCGGCCACTCGCAAGAAACGAAAGTAGATTTCTTCCTTTTACCGCCCGCCGAAGTGCATGCACTTAGCGGGCGGTCTTGTTTTTATGGGGGGATTTGATCTTCGCCCTTTCATCGAAAAGTTCCACCGCCGGTTCGCCGAAGTCGAAAGCGCGCTGAACGATCCAAAGGTTTTCGAAAATCAGCAGCGCGCCCAGGAACTCGGTCGCGAATACGCGCGGTTGAAGGAATTGACCGGCTACGGCGCGGCTTACCTCAAAGTTTCAAAAGAGCTTGAGGAGAACCGGCAGTTGCTCCAATCGGAGGACGCGGAAATGGCCGCCATGGCCAAGGATGAAGTGGCGCGCTTGGAAAGCGAGGAGAAGCGCCTCGGGCTGGAAGTTCAACGAGGAATCCTTCCCCCTGATCCAACCGATTCGCGGAATACCATTTTCGAAATCCGAGCCGGAGCGGGCGGGATGGAATCAGCCCTTTTCGCCGCGGACCTCGCCCGCATGTACACCAGATATGCCGATGGCAGAAAGTGGAAAATCGAAGTGCTCGATGCCAGTCCTTCCGATCTCGGGGGCTACAAGGAAATTATCTTCAGCGTCACCGGAAACGATGTCTACAAGCGTTTGAAATATGAAAGCGGCGTCCATCGCGTTCAGCGCGTTCCCGCGACAGAAGCGCAAGGCCGCATTCATACCAGCACCGCGACCGTGGCTGTTTTGCCCGAGGCCGAGGAAGTAGATATTGAAATAAAGACGGAGGATTTGGACATTTCCGTCTGCCGCGCCTCCGGTCCGGGAGGACAAGGGGTCAATACTACAGATTCGGCGGTCCAGATTATCCATAAGCCGAGCGGGATGGTGGTGCGTTGCGCGGACCAGCGTTCCCAGCAAAAGAATAAAGCCCGCGCCCTCACCGTGCTCCGTTCGCGCTTGCTTGAACAAAAGGTGGCTGAAGAGAACGCCAAATACGCTGCCCAACGCAAGGTTCAGGTTGGCACAGGCGAACGCAATGAGCGAATTCGCACCTACAATTTCCCCCAAAACCGAGTGACCGACCACCGGATCGAACTCACCCTCTACAATTTGCCGAGCTTTATTGACGGCGATCTCGATACGCTTATCGATCCGTTGATGAACAACGACCTCCAGGAAAGGCTCGCTTCCGTCCAGCTTTGATTCACATGCGCGAAATTAAAGGAATCATTTTTGATTGCGACGGCACCCTTGCCGACACCATGCCTCTCCATTGGAAGGCCTGGAACGCCGTGACACAGAGGCATAATCTTCATTTTCCCGAAGACCGCTTCTATTCACTCGGTGGCGTTCCTTCGCGGGATATTATCAAGATGCTCTCCGAAGAGCAGGGCAAAGCGCTGGACCACATTGCGGTTGCCCATGAAAAGGAAAGCGCCTACCTGCCATTCCTTCCCGAGGTCAAACCGATCGAAGTCGTTGTCGCCGTGGCCAAGGCCAACCATGGCGCAATTCCAATGGCCGTCGCATCGGGTGGGCAGAGACGAATCATCGAGCAAGTTCTGGAGCACTTGAAGATTCGGCATTTCTTCGACGCGGTTGTGACCAGCGAAGATGTGGTTCATCAGAAACCCGCGCCTGATATTTTCCTGGAGGCAGCGCGGCGGATCAAAGTTCCACCCGAATTCTGCCGGGCTTACGAGGATACCGATCTCGGATTGCAAGCGATTCGTGCCGCCGGGATGGAAGCAATCGATGTGCGGCAACTACTGCAAGTTCAGCCGTAATACCTGAGAGCGGATTCAGCGTTGAAAGCCGCCTGGGTGATGCTTTCTTTACCGCATGAAGAGATTGCTTTCGTTGCTGTGCGCGGGACTGACCGGTTGCGGCTATTTCCACCACGACCCCAAAGCCGGCAGCGCGGTTGTTCCACGCCCGAGCGACGCCGCACCACCTACAGCACTTCAGGAGCCGGTGGGTGTAACGCCCAAATAACTACGACAGCCTCCGGCGAATCAAAACGAAAGCGAGCAAACCTCCGCCAATGACCAGTGCGGTTTCGCCCGGTTCGGGAACGGCGGTTACGCTCATGCTCCACGAGTCGAGGTGGCCTTTGCCGCCGCCGGAAACATCAGATATAAAAAGTGTCCAGTCGCCCTGCGCGTTCATGTTCTGGAAAGAATTGAGCATCTTGTCCCTCGACGCGCTGTCAAATGTCGCGCCCGAGCTTCGCGGCAGGATGTAGCGGCCATCCGGCTGCCAGGTTCCGGTAAGGGGAGTTGGGGTGAAACCCAGCGGAATATTATGATCCCCGGTGATTTGCATTCGATAATTGTGAACGTCCCCATTGGAAGCGGAGTCACTGAAGGTGACGCTGTTGAAGCCGCTGTCGTCATATCCAATGGTGCTGCCGGAACGATAACCTGGTCTGTTAAGGAGAACAGCAATGCCTGAACCGTGAGTCAAATATGCATAGTAATCGCCGTTATTGGCGCCATAACCAAGCCCGCTAATATTGAGAGTCACGCTTATATCAAGGATTGGGCCGAAGGATTGGGGAAATGTTCGCGTGTCACTCAATCCAGAAAGACTGCCATCGGGAATGTCCGTATTGACGTTGAAAAGTGGCGTGTTGATGGTGACCTGACTGTGCGCGACTGGAATGCAGGCGCAGGACAGAATTGTAGCGAAAAGAGTTTTGCAGGCTTTCATTTAAATCACGGGGTATGGGTGCGATAAAAATTGGAATTGGCGGGCGCGTTTACATCCCTGAATTCGGTTAAGCCATTGGGGCCGGCGGTCACACTGCCACGATCCTGCCAGTCGGGATTTCCAAGATCTTCGGTAGCTTGTATGGTGTAAGATTGTGTGGGGATTCCAAAAAACTTGATCACGTAATCTGTTCCATCCTGCGTGATTGAGAGGATGTTTTTGCTTTGCGTGTCGTCTGGCTGAACGATCACGGTGATGACGCCGCTGGCGCTGGCCGCCTGGGAATCAGTAACCGTGTACGAAAAGGTGTCGGTCGTATCGCCAGTCGGAGCCAGGTAGAGGACCCATCTCCCTTCGGCGGAAATGGTAGCGCCGTTTGCGCTCGTGCCACCGGGAAGCGTCAGTGAAGCAAAATCAATATCGGGATCAGTTACATGGCTTAAGATTTCGTCGATGGAGATTTTCGTTTCCTGGCCCGGCTGGCGTGTAATTGTGAAATTTGCCGCAGTGGGTGGATCGTTGATAGAAGTGGAAACAACTGTTGTAGTCGTATCCGTGGTGACGCCACCAGCGCCGTCGTTCACCTCGATCTGAAAGTCGGTCTCTTCTGTCAATGTTGGCGGCACGCGGTTGTCAGCCGGGTCGAAAACCAATCCCTGGATGGCAGTGGTTGCGTTGGCAGCGGTACCTGTGAAGTCATACATCCCCCCGCCTAAATCGCTAAAGCCATTTAAGGTGGTGAAAACTCCTTTACCAGAATCATCCAATGAAATGAGAACGTGCAAGGTCTGCACAGGCAGATCGGGATCGCCAATGGTCACACCCGAAAACGGCGAAATCGTGGCGTTATCATCCACCGTCTGGCCCGCCACCGTGCCCGCGATGGTTGGATTGTCGTTTGTGTTGTCCACGATAAATGTGGCGCTCGGACCAGCGGCGGGAGCGGGATTATGCGCCGCGTCGGTGGCGGTTCCCGAAGCGATGGTGATACCCAAGGTGCCGTCACCACTAATCCCCGAAAGCTCGACCGTGCGTGTATTGCCAGTTCCAGTCACAGTGATCGTGCTCGCGAAGGCTGTTCCAGTCACGTTCAGACCAATATCGCCGCTGTTCAGAGTGATATCATGCAAGTGAGCATCCGAGTAGGTCACAGTGTAGCTGACAGGGTCGGTGCCCGTAAAAGTGGCTGAAGGATTGCTTATGGTTATAACCGGAGTGGTGTTGTCCACTTCAAAGGTCGCGCTTGGGCCTGCGGCCAAGGAGAGGTTCCCGAGGGTATCTCGGGCAGTCCCTGCGCCAATCGATATGCCAATCGTGCCGTCCCCGCTGATATCGGAAAGAGTTACCGAGGCCTCATTGCCGACAACATTTACGGTCACGGTTGCAGCCGCCGCAGTACCAGTGGTGTTCAATGTGATGTCGGCATCGGTCAAAGTGCTGACGTCGAAATTCGGATCAGAATAAGTGACCCCAAAGCTTACCGGCAGATTGCAGGTGAGTGATTGATCAGGAGCGCTGATACTTACTGTTGGACCGCTGTTATCGACGTCGAAGGTGGCGCTTGGGCCTGCAGGGTCTGAAGCATTCCCGACGGTGTCAGTGGCCGTTGCGGCCCCGATGGAAATCCCTAAGGTCCCATTGCCGGTTATGCTGGAAATCGTAACCGTGGCGACATTGCCGACGACGCTTACACCGATTGAACCATTGGCTGTGCCGCTGCTGTTCAGGGCAATGTCACCAACACTCAAAGTGCTGGCGTTAAAATTTGGATCGGAATAGGTGACCGTGTAGCTCACAGGGCCATTCTTCGTGAGTGCCACGTTCGGTGGGCTAATGTCGACCGAAGGAGGGGTATTGTCCACAATGAACGTCGCGCTTGGCCCTCCGGCGTCGGCCAGATTTCCAGCCGCATCCGCAGCAGTGCCAGCGGCGATGGAGATTCCAAGCGTTCCGTCACCGACAATACTCGAAATTGTAATCTGAGCCTGATTCCCCGCGACTGTTACCCCCACTGTGCCATCAGCGGTTCCGGTTTTGTTCAATGTGATATCTCCGATGCCGATGGTGCTGCTGCTAAAATTGTCGTCGATATAGGTGATGTTGTAGACGACTGGCCCAGCCTTCGTGATTGCGGCGGAAGGAGAGTCAATCTGGATAGTCGGAGGTGTCCTGTCGATCACATAGACTTCGCCCGTAAATGGAAGATTTGTTATGTCGGCGGAAGCTCCGGTGTCGTTGACCATATTCAAACCCAAAGTCCCATCTCCAGCGGCCACGTTTGCGGTGACCCGCCACGTAGCCGTGGGAGCAGTGCCCACAGGATTTAGACCGCTGATAGAAGCGCTACCCAAGCCAGTGCCCGGGACCAAACTAAAATTTCCCGCCACCAGAAGATCGACCGGATCAGCCAATGTCACGTCCCATTCTACAGTGCTCAAATTGGATGGCGACCCGGAAACACGGGCAATTGAATCGACCACGGTGGGGATATTGACATTCACAGTCAGCGTTTGCCCATCCGCGGTGACCTGAACTGTGGCAAATCCCGCCTTTGAGCCTGCGGTAAAGGTCGCGCTGGTGCCGGCATTCACGAACTGAGTGCCAGCGCTGGACAAACTGCCAAGAGTCGTGGCGCCGAAAACAGACCCGGAGACGGGGAACGCCGGCAATCCTGAAAGGCTTGCGCTCGAAATTGACCCACCCGAACTTAAGCCGAAAAGATCGGCGTTGATGGTGGTGTTCCCACCCGTGGCGATTGTTGTATCGACCGGAATTCCCCGAAGTTGCAACCAATTTGCGGGAGTCAATCCCAGCACGTCATTTGCGCCAGGGCCGGAATTCAATCCCCACCAGTTCTGGTTTGCTGTCACGCCAGTCGAACCGCTGCTGCTAAGAGTTTTTCCGTTGGCCGGGGTCGCGGCTGTATTCTGAAAAAAGCGATTGAAGGCGATATTCAGATTATGGGCGGAACTCTGGACGGAAATTGCCCCACCCTGCGCGCTCACGCCACCAACGCTGTTTTGCGTGAATGCTGAGGTGGTGATAGACGAATCAGAGAAAAGATCGCCGCCGATGCGAATCGCCCCGCCATCCCCACCTGCGCTGGACGTATTGCTGCTGAAACTCGATGTCGTGATCGTTAAATTGCCTGGATTGGGGTTTGCAAAAAAGTCGATCGCTCCGCCGCTGCTGGTGGTGGTTGAATTGTTCGAGAAAGTGGAGCTTGAAATATTTAGTGTTCCACCGCCGAGAAACCAAACTGCCCCGCCTGCGCTGCCGTCCCCCGTGGCGGAATTATGATCGAATTTTACGCGCTGAATCGTGAGAACGTTACCTTGAGATCCCGCAAGCAATCCGCCGCCACCATCAGGAGTCTTTCCCCCTGTGATTGTTAGATCAGTGATTGTGAAATTGAAATTAGGATTAAGATCAGGATTGACCTCAATAACACGATCATTGGATCCGCCCGAAGGAGTTTCCTGCAGAATGATGGTTTGATCGATGCCTGCCCCAAATATTGTGATATTGTTCCCTTTGATGTCTAAATCTCCAATCAATGGATCGCCAGAATAAGCTTCTCCGGTCCCGGCAGCGGTTATGCCGCCAGGGATGGTCAAATGATATGTCCCTGCGGCTAACTGAACTCCAGACCCGGGATTGTGATTGGCAGCGATAACAGCGGAGCGAAGCGAAATATTCCCAGTCTCGGGCCCCGCCAAAAGCTCCCCGGTGGACCAATTGACATCGGCTTCATTGGCGATAGCAGGATCAGTAAAAATATTGGGCGCAAAAATCGGACTGATGGCGAGCGCTTGGTGGGGGAGGAAAAAGCCAATCGCGAAGGCCAGGAGTAAAAATTGTTTGTGCATTAAACCTGTTATTGGGAAAG
>JADMIO011270925.1_pt1 | contig 26515 bp, 25 predicted proteins | sample 8958161 | NCBI WGS metagenome assembly JADMIO01 (sample SAMN16585339, study PRJNA669376) | soil metagenome | isolation source: Crop rotation soil | place: USA: Cullars Rotation, Alabama | collected 2011 | reverse complement strand
GCCGCGACTTCAAGTCACGTGAATTCCAAGCTTCGGATCCCACTGTGCTGGAAAGTCATCTGAAGGCCGATGAGATGAAGATCGCGTTCCTCAAGGACAAGCTGGAGGTCTACGAGTCGCTTGTGCGCATGTGTCTTCTCCGCGGCGGCGATATGGCCGAGCAGACGGCGTTCGCCTACATCGAACAGTCGAAATCGCGCAGCCTGGCGGACCTGATCGCGTTTCGCGCACAGCATCTTCCGGCACCGCTGAAGGTGCAGCGCGTCACGGTGGAGCGAGTGCGGACGTTGCGCGAAGAGCTGAACTGGCTCACCCACGCCATTCAATCGCAGGAAACGAAGTCGGCCAATGCCGCAGACGGCAAGCTGGAGCAGCTACGGCACGCCGGCCGCGACTGTGAGCAGAAGCTGGTCTCGGCGATCGGCGATCTGCGTCTCGAAGACGGAGAGTTCGCCAGCTTGCAGACGGCCGCTTCCGTCGATCTCGATGCGATCCGCTCCGTGCTGCCGGCAAATGCGCTGCTGGTGCAGTATTACCGCGTGCAGGATACCTGTTACGTTTGCCTGCTGGGACGGCGCCGGCTCAAGATCGTCCCCGTCGGCGCGATCTCTGACCTGCGGCGTGCGTTGCAACGGCTACGCTTTCAACTATCGAAGTTCCGGCTCGGCCCCGACCATACCTCCACCTTCCGCCGGCAATTGCTGGAAGCGGCAAATGGCCACCTGCGGGAAATCTACCGGCAGTTGATCCAGCCGATCGATCGTGATCTCCGTGCGGAGCACCTGATCATCGCGCCCCACGACGTGCTGCACTACCTGCCGTTCCACGCGCTGCTCGACGGGGATGTGCCGCTCATCTCGCGCTATTCGATCTCTTACACGCCGAGCGCCAGCGTCTATTACCTTTGCAGCACCAAGACGGCGTCGCCGGGAAGAGGATCGCTGGTGATGGGGGTTCCCGACAGCCTGGCGCCGCAGATCGTGGACGAAGTCGCGGCGGTGGCCGCCGTCCTGCCCGACTCCAAGGTCTACGTAGGCGCAGAGGCCACCAATGATGTTCTGCGCCGCGAAGGTGCTTCCAGCCGCTATATCCACATCGCGACACACGGCTCCTTCCGTCAGGACAATCCCATGTTCTCTTCCATCCGGCTCGGAGACAGGCCGCTGAATCTGTTTGACCTGTACGAACTTCATCTCCCCGCTGAACTCGTCACGCTGAGCGGTTGTGGCACCGGCCTCAACGTGGTGGTCGGGGGCGATGAACTGGTCGGGCTCAAGCGCGGACTACTCTACGCCGGCGCTCAAGGCTTGCTGCTGACCCTCTGGGACGTGAACGACCAGAGTACGGCAGAGTTTATGCGGGCATTCTACGGCCACCTGCAAGGGGGCGCCACCAAGGCGAAGGCGATGCAACTCGCGACGACAGAAGTTCGCGAGTTGCATCCCCACCCCTTCTACTGGTCTCCCTTCGTCCTGGTAGGACAATACCTGTAAGGCCCCACGCGAGAGTTGTTGGTACTCGAAGTCTAGGGTGACACCCCCGTACTAAAAAACATTTCTTAGGTATATCTTTTCCGAGATAAGAATACCCCTAATTGATACGAACCGAATGCACCCAGTCCCGCGAGGATGGGAGTGCATCCGGGGAGTGGAGGATTATGAAGCACTATGGCATAGCCGAATGGGTCGATTTCGCGCGGGAAGTGGTCAACGACGCGGACGAATCCAAGATGCGCGGGCATCTCGAAACGGGCTGCAACGATTGTGCCGATGTCGTTTCGTTCTCGCAAAAATTTAATGGCATCTGCCGGGTCATGGCAATGCAGGCAGCGCCCGATGACGTAGTACGAAGGGCACGGGCAATTTTCCCCATTACCAGCAAGGCTCCGGCAAGACGAGTTTTCCGGATACCCGTCGAGTTGATTTACGACAGCTTCCTTGCTTCAGCACCCGCCGGATTGCGTTCGGCGTGGCAAGTGGGGTGGCAAGCGCTGTATCGTGCAGGCGACTGCTCCCTCGATCTGCGGATCGAGCCGGAGTTGCACTCCGCACGCGCCGCAGTGATCGGCCAGATCTCCAATCACGCCAGGCCCGAAGACCGTCTCTCCGGCCTTCCGGTGCAGATTCAGGCTGGCAAGTTATTGGTTGCCGAAACGCGCAGCAATGAATACGGCGAATTCCAGATGGAGTATCAGCAGCAGAAGCGAATGCAACTGTGCGTGTATCTGCAGGAGGGAACCCGTTGCATTCAAGTCGCGCTGAAGAGTGTCGGGAGCACGGAAAAGCCAGCGGCGATCGACCGCCTGGAGATGGGACTAAACCCGCAGGCTGACGAGGAGTAGGGTCCGAAAATAAAGGCTGGTAAGATGCGACGACGAACACTGATCCAGGTATTCTTATTGTTCTTCATGCTCGTGATGGGGACGTTTGCGGAAGATCGTTTGATCGTCCGCGCCAATCCCGCCGCACTGAGCGCACTGGCTCAAAGTTATGCATCCCTGGGAGTCCGCGTGGCTTCCCAAGTGGACAACACCGGCCAAGTCGCGGTGTTGTCCGTGCCCGACAGTTCAACAGGGGCGTGGCTCGCCGGCCTTCTGAAGGAATATCCGGGGGTGGAAGCTGTCGAAGTGGACGCCGCCGTCAGCTTGCCGCGACGTCCATCTGCGAGCGCAGGCTCGACCGCGCCGAAAATTCCCGCGCTGCATGGCCCGAAGGCCAGTACCTACGCCAACAGCCCGGTATGGGGACCTTACGTCAACCAGCCGGCGGTTGCAATCGTCGGAATTGATAAGGCGCAAACCCTGGCGACGGGCCGGCGTGCGCTGGTGGCGACCATCGATACGGGCGTCGATTTTTTCCACCCCGCATTGCGCGGCGCCCTAGTAGCGGGAACGGACCTGACGCGCGCCAACGGGACCGGGGACGAGTCCTTGGACCTGACCGGGGCGGCATCTCAGGAGTTTGACCAGGAGACGACCCCCATCCTCGATGGCGGTGGTTCGTTGGTCTTACGCCAGGAGACAACCCCGATCCTCGATTTCGACCAGGAGACGACGCCGATTCTGGATAGCAGCCTGCCTCCTGCTTGGGGGCATGGAACCATGGTGGCGGGACTGATCCACCTGGTTGCGCCCAACGCCATGATCATGCCGGTGAAGGTGTTCGATGCCAATGGCACTGCAAGCATGTCCCAGGTCATTGCCGGCATCTACTTCGCCGTAAAAAGAGGCGCTGATGTCCTAAATATGAGTTTTAGTTCTACGCAATCGTCCGATGAGTTAAAGAAAGCGATCGCATATGCGGTATCGAACGGCGTGATTTGCGTGGCGTCGGTTGGGAATGACGGCGGTGAGGTGAGCGTCTTCCCGGCGGCGTACGACTCGATCATCGGCGTAGGCTCGACCAACAATATGGACACGCGCAGTTTGTTTTCGAATTTTGGCAGCACCGCGGATCTGGCGGCGCCGGGTGAAGGTCTGATTACCACTTATCCCCGGAACAACTATGCCGCGGGATGGGGGACGTCGTTCAGCACACCGCTGGTGGCAGGGGCCGCGGCACTGCTCGTCGATCTTGGGGGGCGGCTGAGTGTCAGCGCCGCGACGGCCGACCTGTCACAGGCTGTACCGATCGGGCAGGGTCTGGGCGCGGGGCGCCTGGACATCGTCAAAGCACTGAATTATCAGCTTTCGAATCGCGGAAAGTAGCAACAGGAAGACTACGGGGACTCGCATGGGGATGAGGATGGCTGGGCAGAACGACGATTTCGAGGAGTTTCGGAGAATGACGGACAGGCACGATCCGGATGGAGAGCCCCGTACCGCCGGTGCTACTTATCGGGGACGGGACCCGATATACGGCAATTTCAGCGTCGGACCGTACCGCATTGGGCCGGGGAGCGCCGCCGAACCGCAGGCGCCAACCGAGGAAACTCCCATCTGGTTGGCGGCATTGATCGCGAACCGTGTCCAGGCTTCCGCGAGCGGCGAGCCGCACGCGATCCGCTGGAACTGCATCGCGGGACGCGCGCTTTATACGAATCACGGCCCCGAGGCAGAGATCATCGATCCTCTCGGCGTGTATCTGGAAAGGGGATACACCCTGTCCGTCACGTGGGAGCCGGGAGAAACGGAGTACACGGTGGAAGTTTTTGGGGGATTGGAGCATTGCGCCTGAGCGCGGTAGCGGGTATGTCAAAACGGGTGACCATGGGACGGGTGGAGAGCGAGTGGCAGGAACAGTTCGTGAAAGAGTCACGTAACCGGAGGAAGCGGTTGCAGTACTGGGTTCGTTGGCTGCAGGCGGAAGCGCGGCGTCAGGCGGAGGAGCAGCCCCCGAAAACGAGAGCTTCTCATCGCCAGCCAGTTCCGCAAAAAACGGGGGCGGACGGGGATTAACAGCCGACCCTACGGGATCCAGGCCATCCCGTCCGGGCCTGTCCCTGTTTTGAAACGCGCGGTGAGTTCCAGCGAGCGCAGGTCGATCACCGCCACATCGTTGTCCCCGGTTACGGCGACGTAGGCACGGGAACTGTCCGGGGTGATTTGAATTCCCGCGGGGCTGCGCCCCAGTTTCATCCGCTTAAGTTCCCTTTTGGTCGTGCGCTCGAGTATCAGGAGATCGCCCGCTTCCAGGTCGGAAATCAGCACCAGGCGGCCATCGGGCGAGAACTCCAGGCGATTCGATCGCTTCGTCTGGACGCTGAAGGTCTGGATCACTTTCTTCGTGGCGATGTCGATGATGCTGACGCCGCCGTCGCGTGAGTGCGAAGCCCAGATCTGCTTCCCGTCCGGTGTAACATCAAATCCTTCCGGACCTTTGCCGACCGGAATCACCGTCTGCGTCCAGTCGGAAGTGCCCGTCTGGTCGAAAATGCTGATGCTGTCGCCCGCGATGTTGGACGTGTAGATCTGCTTGCCCCCACCGCCGGTCTTCACCATGTGGGTGCCATTCTGACCAGTGCCCATGATCCAATCCACCTTGTCGGTGGCCGGATCGTAGCGGCCGATTACTTTGTTCGGTTCCGCCGTGAACCACACCTTACCGTCCAGCACCGTAATTCCATGGGGCTGGCGCAGCGGGCTGATGTCCACCTTATGCTCCTTGCGCGACGCGAGCTCAATAACCGATAGCGAAGTTCCGAGCGCGCTCCCTCCGCCGGTATTGCTGACGAACGCGTACTTGCCGTCGGCCGATGCCGCCACCTCGTGCGGCGTATTGCCGGTGCGCACCGTAGCGAGCACCTGGTTCTTGGCCGGGTCGACCAGGGCGAGCGAGCCCTCCTTATTCAACACCAACAAAGTTTCGGCAGAAGCGACTGCCGCGAGCAAACAGAGACCTGCGATCAGCATCCGCATAGCCAGAGTTTCTCACAGCTCTCCATCGCGGGATGATATCGTTCGAACATGGCACTGCCAGCGGAAGTGTCGGTGCCGGCCGGCGCCCGATCCGGGAGGAGAGCACATTCTGAATGAAACTTCAGCCGATTGACTGGGTGATCGCATTCATCGCGGTGGCCGTCTGCTTCATACCGGCCCTGTTTTTCGGGAAGCGCTCGGGCAAGAATACGACCGAATTTTTCGCCTCGGGGCGATCCGTACCGTGGTGGCTTGCCGGACTCTCCATGGTCGCGACCACTTTCTCGAGCGACACGCCGAATCTGGTGGCCAACTTCGTGCGGACGCAAGGCGTCGCGGGGAATTGGCAGTGGTGGGCCTTTACCCTGACGGGCGTCGCGACTGTCTTCTTCTACGCGCGCATGTGGCGCCGCTCCGGGGTTCTGACCGACCTCGAATTTTACGAGCTGCGCTACTCCGGCAAAGCGGCGAGCGCCGTTCGTGGCTTCCGTGCCGTGTACCTGGGGCTGCTTTTCAACTGCATGATCATGGCGACGGTCAATCTGGCAGCCTGCAAAATCGCCGCGATTTTGTTCGGTTTTGACCGCTGGCAGACGCTGCTCGCGGTGGGTCTGCTGAACGTGGTCTTTGCCGCCCATTCGGGGCTATGGGGAGTGCTGGTCATCGACATGATCCAGTTCTTCATCAAAATGTCAGCCGTGATCGCGGCCGCGTACTTCGCAGTCACACTGCCGCAGGTGGGCGGGCTGAGCGGCCTGGTCAACAAGCTCTCGCAGGTGCGCGGGCCCAACGGCTTGAACTACCTCAACATGCTCCCCGACTTCAAGAACAACTGGGATCTCGCGGTGGCCGTGTTTGTCATTCCCATCGCGGTGCAGTGGTGGGCGGTCTGGTATCCCGGCGCCGAACCCGGCGGCGGCAGCTACATCGCGCAACGCATGCTCGCGTCGAAGTCCGAAAAGGACGCGCTGGGCGGAACGCTCTTCTTCAACGTCGCCCACTACGTGCTGCGCCCCTGGCCTTGGATCCTGGTGGGACTCGCTTCGATCATCGTTTATCCGCAACTCTCCGACATTCAAACCGCCTTTCCGAATCTCGACCCGAAGCTGATCGGGCATGACATCGCCTATCCGGCGATGCTGCGTTTCCTGCCTCCCGGCTGGGTGGGACTGATGCTCGGAGGCTTGGTCGCGGCCAACTCGTCGACGATCCTGACGCACCTGAACTGGGGCGCATCATACCTGGTTCATGATTTCTACCGCCGCTTCGTTAATCAAGGCGCCTCGGAACATCACTACGTCTGGGCGGGGCGATGGGCCACAGTCCTGCTGTTTGTCGCTTCCTCGGCACTGGTGTTTGCGCTCGATACAGCGCAGTCGAGCTTCAACGTGATTCTGCTGATCGGGGCCGGCACGGGACTGCTCTACCTGGTGCGCTGGTTCTGGTGGCGCGTCACCGCGTGGTGCGAAATCGTCGCGATGATCAGCTCCTTCCTCGTTTCCGTGGCGCTGCTGGTCGCGACGCGCAACGGCGTCGCGCTGGGAACGGCGCAGCAACTCCTGATCACGATTGCCGTAACGACGGTCTGTTGGGTTACGACGGCCTACGTCGGTCCGCGTACTGACGATGCAGTGCTGGTCGACTTCTACCGCAAGGTGAGGCCATTCGGACCGGGGTGGGAGCGTATTCGTGTGAAAGCAGGCGTGCCGGACGGGGAACGCGACGCCGAAGGACAGAACTTCCCGCAAGCGCTGCTTGGATGGTTCGCCGGCTGTATGATGATCTGGTCGGCGCTATTCTGCGTCGGCAACTTTTTGTACGGGCGGATCGGAATCGCGCTCGCGCTCCTCGCCGCATTCGCGCTGAGCGCCGCCATTCTCATTTCGGTCGTACGCCGGCTGTGGAGATAGACGATGGATGTGCCATCGAGACGCGACCTGATCGGTGTCGCGTCGCTCGCCTCCGTAGCCACTGGTCTTTCGGAAGCGGCGGTTCCAGACGTCCTCGGAATGCCGTTTGAGAGTCGTCCAACCGTGCGGCTCGGCGTCGTCGGGATCGGCGTTCGCGGCAGCTTTCTAACAGACGTCTTCGCGAGTCTCCCTGGTGTGCGCGTCGCGGCCCTGTGCGACATCGTCGCGGAAAAGGCGCAGAAGGCCGCGGGCAAGCTGCCTGCCGCTCCCGCGCTCTACACATCTGGCGAGCGCGCGTTCGAACAACTCGTGAAGCGCGACGACCTGGACCTGGTGATTGTCGCGACGCCGTGGATCTGGCACGTGCCGGTCGCGTTGGCAGCGATGAAAGCAGGGAAGCACGTCGGTGTGGAAGTTCCGGCCGCGCGCACCATCGAAGAGTGCTGGCAACTGGTGGACACCTCGGAAGCCACCCGCCGCCATTGCATCCTGCTCGAGAACTGCTGCTACGGTTACAACGAGCTGATGGTCTGGAACATGGTGAAGGACGGGCTCTTCGGCGAGATCACGCACGGAGCCTGCGCCTACAACCACGACTTGCGGAGCGCCCTGTTCTCAAATGAAGGGGAGGGCCTCTGGCGCCGGCAGGAGCACCTTCATCGAAACGGTAACCTGTACCCGACCCACGGATTGGGACCCGTCGCACATTACATGGACATCGGACGAGGTGATCGCTTCGACTCGCTCGTCTCGATGAGCAGCATCCCGGCGGCGCTCGCCGAATACCGCAAACAGCATCTGCCCGCTACCGATCCGCGGCAAAAAGAGATTTATCGCACAGGCGATCTGAACGTGAGCCTGATCCACACGGCGAAGGGCCGGGTGATCACGCTCGAGCACAACGTCTCTTCGCCCCAGCCCTACGATCGCATCAACCTGATCGCTGGCACAAAGGGAATCTTCCGCGACTATCCGCCGCGCATCTATCTGGACGGGCAACCGCGGGAGGAGTTCGGCCCGATCGACCCGTACAAACAGCGCTACGAACACCGGTACTGGAAAGAGGCTGGCGACCTGGCGAAGCAATCGGGCGGTCACGGCGGCATGGACTTCGTCATGGCCTGGCGCCTGATCGAATGCATGAAGCGCGGCACGCCGCCCGATAGCGATGTCTACGACGCCGCCGCGTGGAGCGCTCCCGGACCATTGAGCGAACAGTCGGTTGCGCGGCGCAGCGCGCCGGTAACATTCCCCGATTTCACGCGTGGACGCTGGCAGAGACGTCGCGATCAATAGTACGCGTAAGTTACAGATCAGTTAACGTTTTTGTCTGGCAATGGGCCACGCGTAATGCGATCCATACATATTTTTGATTGGACCCCTCCGGCTCGCTTGGTTAGGATTGGATAGGCAGCTTCACCAAGCCGCTTTTTCTCCGGTTAAGGTCCGGATCATTACCATGAACACGGCATACATGCAAGACTCTCAGGTTGCTCTTCTCCACCGCATCAGCAGCATTGTGAGTTCCAACCTCTCACTTGAAGAAATGCTGGGCGAAATCGTGGGATTGACGGTCCAGGTAACTGCCTGCGATGCGTGCCTGGTCTATCTGATCGAGCAGAATACGCACGAGATGGTATTGCGTGCGTCGCAGGTGCCGCACATGGCCGCTTTGGGCGAAATCCGAATCAAAGTGGGCGAGGGTGTGACCGGGTGGGTGGCGGAGCACAAGGCAGTCGTCGCGCTCGGATCCAATGCCGGGGCGGATCCGCGATTCAAGCATTTCCAGGCGCTGGTGGAGGACACGTATCAGGCATTTCTTTCGGTGCCGATCGTGACTGGCGGAGAAGTGATCGGCGTCATCAACGTGCACCATCGCGAGTCGCACGATCACAGCCCGGACGAAATCGCACTGCTGGTATTTGTCGGCGAACAGATGGGCGGCGCCGTATCCAAATCGCTGCTTGCCGAAGAGAAGGCGCGCCTCGAGGAAGAGGCCGCGTCGGCGAAACGCCAACTCGAAGACCGCAAAGTGGTAGAGCGGGCCAAGGGTATTCTGCAACAGAAGTACAACACAACCGAAGAAGACGCTTATTTCCGGCTGCGGAACCAAAGCCGGCGCCTGCGCCGTCCCATGCGGGAACTGGCGGAGGCAATTATCCTCGCCGAAGACGTCGGCCGGGACAGCGACGCCGAATAGGGTCGCGTCCGTACCGGCTTACGTTGCATTAGAGTACATCAATCAATTCGCGCGGTAGTGTCGGCGCTCCCCGGCCAATGTGTGTCACGTCGCCCGGGAGGCGGCGCTAGCGCGCCCGTCCCTGTAGACTCCGGTTTTTCTCACGTTCAGATCACTAACTAAAAACAACAGAGGAGAATACTGTGAGGAATCAGTGTGCGCGGCCGTTGGCCGTAATCGGGTGGCTCGTGTGTGCGTGTGCCGGAGGACATGCGCAGACAAGGGACACGGGTATACCAGACGAAATTCGCGAAGGTTTGGAACGCATGGATCGTTCGACACGCCTGCGCATGGATCCCGCCGGCGAAGTGGCCGCGAATCCAAACGGCGACGAGTTCTTCGATCTCCAAAGCAGAATCAAAGGCATGTCGATCCCGGCGCCGGAGCCAAGAGTAGCGCGGCCCGTCTCGGGACAAATCTCCCTGAGGGAGTTGCAGCATCCGCCGTCTAAAAACGCGATCCGCGCCATAATGGCGGCATCACGCCTCTCGGAGTCGGCGCAGTATCAAAAGGCGGCCCAGAAACTCGAGGAGGCCATCCGCGAGTCTCCTGATTTCGCAGCCGCTCACTCGAACCTTGCCGCCCAGAAGCTACGGATGGGGTTCTACGAGGAAGGTCTCGAAGAGTGCGACCGCGCGCTTCGCATTGCAGGCCCCAATCAGATCGACCTGACCAACCGCGGATTTGCGCTGTTCGGACTGGGTCGCAATCGCGAGGCGGAGGAGGTGCTGCGCGCGGCGATACGGATGAACGCCGCCAATCCCAGGCCGCACATCGTCCTTGGACAAGTCCTGGCCGCACGCCCGGAGACACGAGCCGAGGCGCTGATGCACCTGGATCGGGCAGCCGACGAGATTCCGGCGGCCCGGCCCCTCGCCGACCAGGTCCGCGCCGCGCTGGCCGCCCGCCGGTAGGGCGCCCCCGCCGCCCGTCAGCAGATGCCGCCTGTGGTAACGTATCATTCCTTAAGGACGCCGTTTTTGAAGACCCGGCCTTATCCGAATGACCAAACCAGAAATTCAACCACAGGCGGCGCTTGCCGCATCCACCCGCTATCTGCCCTTGCTGCTGATTCTATTCGCGGGTAGCGGCTGTTCCGCCCTGATTTACGAAATCGTCTGGTACCAGTTGCTCCAATTGGTGATCGGTTCGAGCGCGGTGTCCTTAGGAGTTCTGCTCGCTACCTTTATGGGCGGCCTCTGCTTTGGCAGCCTGACGCTGCCCCGCCTGATGGGGGTCCGCGCGCAACACCCGCTCCGTCTCTACGCGATGGTCGAATTCGGGATCGCCGCCTGCGGAGTGCTGGTTCTGTTGGCAATGCCCTTGATCGACGGTCTCTATTCCGCGGCCGTCGGACACGGCGCACCCGCGATGCTGTTTCGCGCCTTGGTCGCCGCGCTTTGCCTGCTGCCCCCTACGTTTCTGATGGGCGCGTCGCTGCCCGCCGCCGCGCGCTGGATCGAAACGAGTTCGGAAGGCGTTGCCTGGATGGGCTTCCTCTACGGCGGCAATACCGTCGGTGCGGTATTCGGCTGCCTGCTGGCCGGCTTCTATTTGTTGCGGGTTCACGATCTCACCACCGCGACCTTCACCGCGGCAGCCCTGAACGTTCTCGTGGGGCTGGTGAGCTTGTGGATCGCCGGACGCACGCCGCATCGCGCATCGGGCGCCGCCCCGTCGGCAGTCGTTCGACCTCCGGCGTATTGGCCGGTGTATCTCAGCATTGCCATTTCAGGCGCCTGCGCGCTGGGCGCGGAAGTGGTCTGGACGCGCCTCCTCGGCCTGCTCCTGGGCGGCACAGTTTACACCTTTTCGATTATTCTCGCGGTCTTTCTGATCGGACTTGGCATCGGCAGTTCCACCGGCTCGATGCTGGCGCGCACGGTTCGTCCCCGGCTCGCATTTGGAATCTGCCAGTTGCTTCTGATTGGCGCAATCGCGTGGACGGCGGTAATGATCGGGGATTCGCTGCCATACTGGCCGATCAATCCGATGCTGACTACCAGCCCGTGGTACACCTTCCAGATCGACATGGCCCGCTCGCTGTGGGCGCTGCTGCCCGCCACGCTGCTCTGGGGCGCCAGTTTCCCGTTAGCGCTCGCGTCGGCGGCGCAGGAAAAGCAGGACGCCGCAAATCTGGTGGGCGGAATCTACGCGGCCAACACCGGCGGCGCCATCGTCGGAGCTCTCGCATTCAGCCTGGTGCTGGTGCCGTGGATCGGCACTCCCGGCAGCCAGCGGCTCTTAATCGTGCTGGCGGCATTCGGCGCCTTGCTGATGCTGTGGCCGCTGGTGCGCGCCTCCAAGTCACTCCCCGGCATCGCCGGTTTGACCGCGGCGCTGGTGATCGCGGGGTTCCTCGTCGCTCACATCGGCGACGTGCCCGGCATGCTGATCGCGTACGGCCGCCGCATGGTGATGTCGCTCGACCGTTCTAAAATTCTTTACGCCGGGGAGGGCCGCAACTCGTCCATCGCGATTTCGCAGTGGGACGACGGCGCCGTCCAGTTTCACGTAAGCGGCAAGGTGGAGGCCTCCACCGAACCTTACGATATGCGCCTGCAACGCATGCTCGGCCACATGCCGGCCCTGTTCCATCCGAATCCGAAATCGGTGCTGATCGTAGGTTTCGGCGCCGGCGTGACAGCCGGCTCGTTTGTGGTGCATCCCGGAATCGAGCGCATCGTGATCTGCGAGATGGAGCCCCTGATCCCTCCCACCGCGACCAAATATTTCGGCAAAGAGAACTACAACGTCATGAACGATCCGCGCGTGAAGATCGTCTACGACGACGCGCGCCATTTCATCCTCACCACGCGCGAGAAGTTCGACATCATCACCTCCGACCCGATCCACCCTTGGGTGAAGGGCAGCGCGACGCTCTACTCGAAGGAGTATTTCGATCTCGTCCGCGAGCACCTGAATCCCGGTGGCGTGGTGACGCAATGGGTGCCGCTCTATGAAAGCGACCTTAGCGTGGTGAAGAGCGAAGTGGGGACCTTCTTCGAAGCCTTCCCGAACGGAACACTGTGGGGGAATCAAAACAACGGCGGCTACGATACGGTGCTGCTCGGGCAGGAGCAGCCGATGCAGCTCAACCTCGACGCGATGGAGCAGCGGCTGCAAAGCCCGCCTTACGCGCGCGTTCTGGAATCTCTTCAGGAGGTCGGATTCAATTCGCTGTACGGCCTACTGGGAACGTACGGCGCACAACGGTCGGATCTCGCCGGATGGCTGCAGGACGCGCAGATCAATCGCGACGGCAATCTGCGTTTGCAGTACCTGGCCGGAATGGCGCTGAATCGCAGCATGGAAGCTTTGATTTACAACGAAATCTTGGCGGCGCGCCAGTTCCCGAAGAATCTATTCACCGGCTCGCCCGAAGCGTTGCAGAAGCTCACTTACAACTTACAGGCGCAAGCGAACCAGTAGGGTGGGGCACTTTAGCTTGCCCGGACGCCCGCTATAACGCCGCCTCGTCGATCTGGCCGTTTCGAATACGAATCGCCTGCTCGACGGGGCAGATGAAGATCTTGCCGTCGCCGATGCGCCCCGTATGCGCGGCGTCGAGGATCGCCTTTACGATCCCTTCGATGTCCGCATCCCGCGCCACCACTTCCACCTTCATCTTGGGTACGAACGAGACATCGTATTCCTGCCCGCGATACACCTCCGTATGGCCCTTTTGACGTCCGTGCCCACGCACTTCGCTGATCGTGAGCGCTTCGACGCCGATACCAATTAGAGCATCCTGAACTTCGCGGAGCCGGTGAGGTTGAATGATGGCCTCTACCTTGAACATCGCGTCACCCTACGTGGTAAACTTCCTCGTCTTCGAGCTTACCAGGGCGCATCACATCCGAATAGACGAGCTTCAATAGCGGAGGCGCCACCACCGTCGTCGCGACCGACATGAATACCACGACGCTGTAAACGTTGGTCTGAATGATGCCCATGCCTAGGCCAAGCTGCGCCACGACCATGCCGACTTCGCCCCGCGGGATCATCCCGACCCCCACCCGCAACGCTTCCGTGCGGCCAAGAGGCGCCGCAGCAAGTCCACACCCGATGAACTTCGAAACGATCGCCGCCGCGAGGATCACGACGGCCAGGATTGCGGTAGAAGATTCGGAAAAGGCGGAAAGCCCCACCTTCAGACCAATGCCCGCAAGGAAGAAGGGAACGAGCAGTTCGCTCACGCCTTGTGCAAGATCGTGCACGCGCCTCCCCGTGCTCTCCGCGAGCGCGAGCCCGGCGAGAAAAGCGCCGACGATGGCTGCGACACCCGTGTAGATCGCCATCACCGACAGGCTGAACAGCAGCACCATGGCGAGGACGAATTGCGACTCCGCCACACGCAGCGTAGCTTCCACATGCGGCGTGACCTTGCGCATCGTGTGCGTTCCCCAGAACGCGACCGCCACAGTAAATCCGGATGCCAGTGCGGCGGTGAGCCCCAGTTCCCACCAGTTCAGATGTCCGCGCGAGAGGCTGCTGACGGCAGCCAGAACCAGCAAGCCGAGGACGTCGTCAATCACCGCGGCAGCAAGAATGATTTTGGCGGAGACCTCGTTCAAGAGACCCTTCGCCGCGAGCACCTGCGCCGTGATGCCGACGCTCGTCGCCACCATCGAAGCGCCAACGAAAATTGCTTCAGCGGAAGGCGCGCCCCAGGCGAGCAGGATCATCCACCCCATGATGAAAGGGACGATGACGCCGCAGCATGCAACCAGAAGGGCAGTGCCGCCTACTTTGAGGAGTTCGGAAGACTTCACTTCCAGTCCGACGCGGAAAAGCAGAAACATCGCGCCCAGGTCGGCGAGTGCATTCAGAAATTCGTTTGGCGCCAGCCAGCCGAGAACGCTCGGACCGATCAGCACCCCCGCCAGGATCTCGCCCACGATCCCCGGCTGCCCCAAGCGTTCCGCGATTTCGGCCATCAGCTTGGCCGATGCGAAGACAATCAGCATCGCGAGCGGAATGTGAGCAGCGCTCGATTGCTCGAGCAGGAAGAGGGCAGGCAAGGGCATGGCTTCAGGGCCGGGCAGAGCCGGCGAGCTTCCGGCGGTTGTAGTGTCCCACCAGAAATGCGCCGCCCGCGATGGTGTACCACGGCGCTCCCACCTGCATCAGCACATACGTCGCGGCAATCACCGCACCAATGTAGTATCCCCACTTCATTTGTAATAAGCTCCCAAACAAGCGACCACGGACAGAATCGCGAACAGAACGGCCGGCGCACGAAGGGACTTGGTCCACTCGGGCTTTTGTGTGCCGTCCCGCATCAGGCGGCGAATCTCCTGTAACTGCCGGCGCGCCACTCCGAACTCCACGCCGTCGGTGGCTAGATCGAGCGCGCGCAGCGTCTCTCTCTCTGCCCTGCGCAAAGCCCGCAGCCGATAGTGCAACTCGGCGAGCTTCATCTGCGCCCAGAAGTTCTCGGCCTCGAGACTGACCGCCGTTTCGAGAGCATCCATCGACTGATACACGTCGAAGTTCATCGCGTGCGCCATGCCGAGGCACGTGCGGAGGTCCGCCGAAGCCGGATTCTCCTGGCACGCCTTTTCAAGGAAACCGATGTACGTGGCGAGCTCTTGCGGAGAAACGGTATGCGGATCGCGCCACGGAACGGGTGGCGGCGGGCGCCGGACGACCGACGCCTCCGCAATGATTGTGGCGAGTGCAGCTTCGTTATGCATTCCCGATGCTCCGCGCCTTCAGTTCGAATTCGGGGTAGCCGACCTGACCCATTTCGGGAAGATCGAGACCTTCGAGTTCGGCCTTCGCTCCAACGCGCTGTCCGATGAGCGCGTCAATTGCCAGGTTGATGACGAACGTCGCCGTGAACACGACACCAAGCAGAGTCGCCACACCGAGTAACTGCGCGACCAACTGCGATGCATCGCCATAGAACAGACCCGTTACCGAACCAGTGACGCCGTTCCAGGAGCCGCCGTAGTTGCTCTTGCCATCGGCAAACAGTCCTACCGAGATCACGCCCCAGAGGCCATTGGCGCCGTGGACGGAGATCGCGCCCACTGGATCGTCAATTTTCAGGACACGGTCCACATACTCGACCGAAAGGCACACCAGGAATCCGCCGATCAGACCGATGATCACGGAGCTGGTCGCATTGACGAAGCCGCAAGGAGCAGTAATCGCGACCAGGCCCGCCAGCAAGCCGTTGCCGGACATAGACGCGTCCGGCTTGCCGTAGCGCGTCCACATGTAGAACATCGCGCTGAAGCCACCCGCCATACCGGCTAGCATCGTGTTCACTGCGACCGAACTGATGCGCAGGTTGCCGCTTCCCGCCGCACCCAGCGTCGATCCGGGATTGAATCCGAACCAGCCGAATGCAAGGATGAAGCAGCCCGTCAGCACAATCACGATGTCGTGTCCGACGATCGCGTTGGGCTTACCATTGCGATCGTACTTCCCGAGCCGCGGTCCAACAATCAGTGCCAGGGCCAGCGCCGAAACGCCGCCCACCGAGTGGACCACGCCGGAGCCCGCAAAATCGACATATCCCTTGCCCAACCCGAAGTTGGTGCCGAGCGTCGCGAGCCAGCCTCCGCCCCAGCCCCAGTTGGCGAAGATGGGATAAATGAACGCGCCCAACACAAACGATGACACCAGGAAGGCAGCGAACTTCCAGCGCTCCGCGGCCGAGCCGGTGACGATCGTCAGGGCCGTATCCATGAAGACCATCTGGAACAGGAACACGACCATCGCGCCAACATCGTACATGCTTCCCTGCAGCATGTAGCCGTTGCCGCCGAAGATACCGAGAGTCTTCCCGAAGAGAGTGACCGTGTGCTCCGTTACCAGGCTGGGAGTGCCGCCGAGGTTGCCCAGGGCTCCGGCGCCGCCCATTTGCAGCGAGAAGCCGATCAACCAGTAGGCCAGCATGCCGATACCGTACACCATGAAGTTCATCATCATGGTGTGATTAGCGTTCTTCGCGCGGCACAGTCCGGTTTCCACGATCGCGAAGCCCGCCTGCATGAACATAATCAGGAAGCCGCAGAGCAGCGTCCAGGTAAAGTTGATCGCAATTTTGTTATTGCCGACTTGATTTAGTACGTCGGAGACCGTGATGCCCTTCTTAGCATCGGCGACTGCGATATCCGCGACCGTGCCGGTGAGATTGCCGTCGGGATCGCCCTTGGCGCGCACTTCCGGCTTGGGGGCCTCGACCGCCTTGAGGTCCGCATCCGTGAGGGCAACTGGCGCGGGAGTTGCCGGTGCGGCGGCAGCGGCCGGAGGCGCCGCCGGAGGTGCCGCGGCGGGGGGCGCCTGCGCGCCTGCGATCTGTATGCAGGCGGCAAAGATGAGGGACAAACAAAACGATCGTTTCACGGTGACTTACTTCCTCCAGATAGCGGTTTTCAAGTACGCCTTGTTGATCAGCCCGAAGATTCCAAACAGGCTGACCGCAATTCCCAGGACAACCATGCCCATACGCGCATTCACGTCCGTGGTCATCCCCAGGCTCATCAACGCGATGACAAAGCCGAATACAGTGACAATGATTCCCATCAGGATCATGGCGTCTTATTCCTCCTGGTGCTCCCACGGCTTGCACTTCATGAAGAGCGCGATGGACGCTCCCAGAAACACGACAAAGCCGAGGATGAAGATGATCCCGCCTCCCGCCATTGAGACGGCGAGCAGGACGAAGGCGATCAGAAACAGCATTAATGCTTGAGATTGCGTAGGATTAGCTCCCACTTTAGTGACCTCCAGTTTTGAGTTTTGCGATTGGAGCGTGGCGTCTGGTGCACCGTGGACCAGGCGAAATGGAAGCTGACAGCAAGGTCAAGCTATCGAACGGCTTGTACCAAAGGTATCGAAAGAGAGATAGACCCGCAAGACGGATCTTCTTATTCCAGCCATCAATAGTTTCTATGAGTGGGGTAGGCCTCCAGGCCTGCCCCGGCCGCCGAAGGCGGCGCTACTCGTACCGAAGCGCGACCACCGGATCCAGCCGGGCCGCCTTATTTGCAGGCCAAAGCCCGAAAAACAGCCCTACGCTGACCGATACGCCGATACCGGCGAGCGCCGCCCAGACCGGTACGCTGGCCGGGATCGAGGTGAAGACCAGCCGGGCAATCAGCGCGATCGCCCACCCGAACATCACTCCCAGAATTCCCCCCAGGAACGTCAGCGCCGCCGCCTCCAATAGAAACTGCACCAGGATATCCATTCGACGCGCCCCGAGTGCCTTTCGGATCCCGATCTCATACGTACGCTCCGTCACTGAGACCAGCATGATGTTCATCACCCCGATCCCGCCCACCAGAAGCCCGATGGAGCTCAGCACCACCATCACCAGAAACGTCATGGCCGTAATCTGGCGAAAGTCGGCGACCATCTGTTCGGCAGTCGAAAGCGCGAAATTGTCAGGCTTATCGTAAGGAACGTGGCGGTCGATCCGCAGCGAGACGCGCACCTGGTCGAGTGCCTTGGGCAACTGGCCGTCTTTGGCGGTCACCACAATCGCGTTCTCGCGGGCGCTCGGGTACATCTTCTGCATGGACCAATACGGCAGCAGGACGCGATTATCCGTATCGCCGAACATCGACGCAGCCGGGCGCAGCGTCGTCCCGATGATCGTGAATTCGTGGCCGTCCACCAGGATCGCTTTGCCCACCGGATTCTCGCCCGAGAACAGTCCTTTCTCGAGAGCCTCTCCGATGACAACCACCGGCATGCGGCGGCGGCTTTCCTCTTCACTGAAGAACCGCCCCAGGTGCAGGTCCACCTGGCCGCCCCGCGCATACGCCTCTTCCACTCCAATCAGGTTGACGTCGTACATGTCGTTCCCTTTGAAGTGCACGTTGATCGGCCCTCGGTTGGGAAACAGCATGGTGGAGACGTCCTCCACCGCCGGACAGCGCTCCCGAATATTGATCGCGTTCAGGTAACTCAAATTCTTCCGGGTGCGCTCTTCGGGACTGAGCCGCCCGGTCCGCGGCCCCACCGGGAACTTGAAGACGATGATGGAATTGGGCCCGAAGCTGCTCAACGCCCCGGCGACGGAAGCGTCGAACCCGGTCAGAATCGCGCTCACCCCGATGATCGTGCCCGTTCCGATGATGACGCCGAGCACCGTCAAAAATGCGCGCAGTTTGTGTGAGCGGATCGTCTGGATCGCAAGCACGATCCCGTTGACGAACGCCAGTTTCGTCATGCGCTCACCGTTCCACCCGCAGCGCTTCGATGGGATCGAGCATCGAGGCGCGGCGCGCCGGATAGATCCCGAAGAACAGCCCGACCGTCGCTGAGAGCCCGACCCCGATCGCGACCGAGGCCCACGGCAGCGCCATCGGGACTGCCGTCGTATTGCGAACCACGATAGCCGCGATCCACGCGAGCAGCACTCCCACGAGCCCGCCCACACCAGCCAGTACCGCCGACTCGACCAGATATTGGCTCAGGATGTCCCTGCGCCGCGCACCCAGCGACTTGCGAATGCCGATCTCGTGAGTGCGCTCCGTGACCACCGCCAGCATGATGTTCATGATGACGATGCCCCCCACCACCATGAATACGGAGACGATCCCGATCGCCATTCCTGCGATCGAGGCGGTGATGCGCTCCCACAGGCTGACGATGGTCTCTGACGCGAAGATCGAAAAGTTGTCGTCCTGCCCGGGGCGCAGGTGCCGAAAGGAGCGCAGCAGAACTCGCACTTCATCCTGCGCTTCCATCAGGTGCGGCTGATCCATCGCCTTGGCGATGAGGCGGATCCCGTTGCGGCTGCCGTACGTTTTGAAGTAGCTCTCGATCGGAATCATCACGAAGTTGTCCTGCGAGTTGCCGAAGACACTCCCCAGCGCCTTGGCCACCCCGACCACCTCGTAGGGACGTCCCCCCACCGTCACCGTCTTGCCGACCGGATCCGCGCCCTCGAAAAATCGCTTCCGGACATCGGCCCCGATAAACGTGACGGGCGCATGGCGCCGTACCTCTTCGAAGGTCAGCGCGCGCCCCTGGTCCACCTGCACGTAGTTGATGGCGGGAATGTTGTCCGTCACACCCTGCAGTTCGACGTCGTCCATGCTGTCGTTCTTGAAGCCGATGCGGGCGCGGCGGGAGGTCATCATCCCGATCTCTTTCACCAGCCTCGCCCTCTCCTTCACGAACGCGAATTCCTCCGGCTTGATCTGCGGATTGCGCTTATCCATCTCGAAAAACTTCTTCGGATCCCATTGGCCGAACCACGCCATCCGCACCACGCGGAATCCATCGGCCCCCATGTTCGAGACCTTCTCCGCGATATACAAATTCATGCCGTGGATCAGCGCCGTGACCGCAATCAACGTAGTCGTGGCCAGGATGATCCCCAGTAAGGTGAGGAAACTGCGAAGCTTATTGGTCCGCAGAGAGTCGATCGCGATGCGCGTGGCCTCCCAGAAAGCTGTTCCCAAGCCGGTGTTTGGTTTTCGCGCCACCGACAAGCTCAGACGCGGATTCCGGACGGTTTGTTCCATCGAGCTCGCGGACGCGCGGGTGGAAGCGTCCTCTCCGGTTGAGACGAACGGGCCCGCGTCTTGTTAGCGGAGCGGCGGAGTACACTGGAGGCCAAATGGATGAATCAAAGCCGGTGGCCCTGGTCACCGGAGCCTCGGCGGGGCTCGGCGCTGCCTTTGCGCGGCGGCTCGCCCGCGACGGGTACCGCCTGATCCTGGTCGCGCGCCGCCGCGATCGTTTGGAAGAACTCGCGCGGGAGTTGCCTGACGCCACGGTCGTCGTGGCGGACTTGGGCGACGACGCCGGAGTGCGCCTCGTCGAAGAGCAGATCGCGGCCGAGCCGCGCCTCTCGCTGCTGGTCAACAACGCGGGCTTCGGCACCAAGGGCCGTTTTTACGAAGCGTCGCTCGAGAGCCAGGAGCAGATGCACCGCGTTCATGTGATGGCAACCATGCGCCTGACGCACGCCGCACTCCGCGCCATGATCCCTCGTAACCGTGGCGCGGTCATCAATGTCGCTTCGGTCGCGGGTTTCGCGGCGAGTCCTCAGAACGCCAGTTACTGCGCGACCAAAGCGTGGATGAACTTCTTTACTGAAGGCGTGTCTCTTGACCTGAAGAGCGCCGGCTCGGCGGTGCAGATGCAGTCCCTGTGTCCAGGATTCACAGTGACCGAGTTCCACGACGTCATGCAGATGGACCGGAATAAAATCCCGTCGTGGCTTTGGATGACGGCGGAGGAAGTGGTCGACGCCTCTCTCAAAGGTCTGCAGCAAGGCAAGTTGTACGTCGTGCCGGGAGCGATCTATAAGGCCGTCGTCCAACTCGAGAAATGGATGCCCGTCAAGCTTCGTGGCGCGATGGTGATGCGTTACGCGAAGAAGACGAAGCGCATTTGAATCTTGCGTTGGAACGCGGCGTGCTCTTAACCCAACGCGGTATGCCGACCCGCATTCAAAACACGGAGATCTACCAGCCCGGCGAGAAACTGCCCGCCGAGGATCGGTGGATGCGGCAACTCGCCCACGTGATGGACGATGCGATACCAATCGGCCCCTGGTCGGTCGGCCTCGATAGCGTCCTTGGGCTGATCCCAGGGCTTGGCGATATGATCGGCGCGCTCATCTCGATGCTGATCGTCGCGCGCGCAGTGCAGGCTGGAATTCCGCGCGTCGCCGTGGCACGCATGGTGACGAACATCGCCATCGACACTCTCGTCGGGTCCATCCCGGTGCTGGGCGATGCGTTCGACGTCGCGTACCGCTCGAACCTCATGAATCTCAAGATTTACGAGGAGGCGATCTCGCGGCGGGAGGCCTCCACGGCGAAGCATTGGGGATTTTTTATTGCTCTCTTCCTGGTCGTCGCCGCAGGAATAGCAGCGATCACTTGGGGCGTCATCGTGCTTCTGCGAGGCGCGAAGTAACTCTACCCTCGCAGCAGCCGCGCCAGCCTGTCGAGCGCCTCTTCCATGCGCTGCGGGCGCGACAGCACCGGCGCAAACAGATCCCCCTTCTCCCGAAAGCGCGCCACCGCATTTGCGATCGTGAACTGGCTCGGATGCAGTCCCTTCCGCACCTCCGACCACTCGAGCGGTGTCGCGACCGGCGCCCCCGGATATGCTCGCAGCACATACGGCGCCGCAATCGTCTTTGACTTGGCGATCTGCAGATAGTCGAAGTAAACGCGATTGCGCTGGCGCTTCGCCACCGAACGCGGCGTGGTGAACATCTCCGGCTTATCCGCGATCACCAGGCGCGAAATCAATTCCGCAAACGTGCGCGCTTCGTCGTAACTGTAGACCGGCTCGATGGGTATATACACGTGCAGCCCGTCGCCGCCCGTCGTCTTCGGGTACCCCGCCAGGCCGATGCGATCGAGATGCTTCTTCACCAGCAATGCCGCTTCGACGATCAGGTCGAACGGGCACTCCTGCGGGTCCAGGTCGATCAGGATGAAATCGGGATTGTCGAGATTGGGCGAACGGCTCATCCACGGATTGTGGTCGATGCAGCCCAGGTTGACCAGGTACAGCAAGCTCGCGCGGTCCGTCGCGAACACGTAATTGATCGGGCGTCCGTTGTGCTCGGAATCGATCATCTCGGTGCGCAGCCATGGCGCGAACGCCTCGTTCGTATTCTTCTGGAAGAAGAACTCTTCGCGGATGCCGTTCGGATAGCGCTTCAGCGAAAGCGGCCGGTCGGCAAGATACGGCAGGATCAGGCCCGAGACGGCGTCGTAATAATTCAGTACGTCGCGCTTCGTGTAGCCTTCGTCGGGATAATAAACCTTCTTCAAATTGGTGAACTTGAGCGTGTGTCCGTCGATTTCGAGCGTCGATTCCTTTGCCGATTCCGGCAGGAGTTCGCCGGCCGAAACGGGCTCCTCGCGCTTGACTTTCTTCGAAGCGACGTCGTTGCGCAGTCCCAGATAAACGGGCGCGCGCAAACGCTCATCCGGTGTCCAGTTCGAGAACTTCACCTGGCAGACGAGTTCCGGCTTTACCCACGTCATGCCGCGGTCCGGCTTGGGACGGACGGCAAACGGGCACTTGGTCGTGATTAGAGGTTCCAGCCGAGCGTGCAGTGCCGCCAGCGTCTTCTGGTCGAAGCCCGTCCCGACATTCCCTACCCAACGAAGTTTGTCGCCGTCATACGTGCCCAGCACCAGCGCGCCGAAATAGTCGCGATCGCCTTGGGGTTCCGTAAAACCCCCGATCACGAACTCCTGCTCGCCGACAATTTTGATCTTGAGCCACTCCCGCGACCGCCGCGTCTCATAGCAACTGTTCAAGTGCTTGGCCACAATTCCTTCGAGCCCGTTCTCGCGCGCCGCGTCGAGCATCGCCTGGCCGGCGCCAGGAAAAGCTTCCGAAATGCGCAGCACGCCGTCAGGTGTGACCACTTGCTCCAGCAGTTTGCGCCGTTCACCGAGCGCCACGTTCCTGAGATCGTACCCATCCAGGTAAATCAGGTCAAAGACGAAGTAGACGACCGGCGTGGATCGCACCAGGTGTGCCACTGCATTCGGATCGCTGTTGGCAATCCGCGGCTGGATCAGGTGAAAGCGCGAGACGCCCTTCTCATCGAGCACCGCGATCTCGCCGTCTAGAATCGCCTGCCGCGCCGCAAGGTGATGGTGAATCACCGCGAGTTCGGGATACTGCCGCTCGCAGCGCAGCCCGCTGCGCGATTGCAGATGCACCTCTTCGTCTTCGATGAAGGCGACGGCGCGCACGCCATCCCACTTCACTTCAAAGAGCCACTCGTCGCCGCGCGGTGGATGATCCGCCAGCGTGGCCTTCATGGGATCTATGGCTTCGGGGATTTCCGCTTGACGGGCGCCTTTGAGCGTGGAGAGGTCGAAGCTACTTTTTTTTTAGGAGCCGCTTTCGCAGCGCTCTTCTTCGCGGGAGCCTTGGCCGCCTTCTTCGCAGGGCGATCGCTTTCCCAAACCCGATCCGAAGCTCCTGCCGTCTTCCGCTTGCTCTTGCGCGCCGGAAGGTTCTGCGCGATCTCCTGCTGCGTGCGGCCGGAAAGCACGCTCCAAGCATGCTCTTCGACGTCCCACCCCGTCACTGCGAAATCGTCGCGCTTCTTGATCAGGAGCCACTCGTTGCCCTTGCCTCGACCCTTCATGTGGACGATGGCGAAGTCGCCCTTCAGCTTCTCGCCGTGCAGCCTGAACTTGAAATCTCCGCGAGCGAATTGTTCCTGGGCGGGAGCGTCTCCCAGCAACTCGTAGGTGCCGCGATCCCACAACATCACGCTGCCTGCCCCGTAATTGCCGGCCGGAATATTGCCTTCAAACTCGCCGTAATCGAAGGGGTGGTCTTCCACGTGCGCGGCGAAGTGTTTTACCGCCGGATCGAGCGAGGGACCTTTGGGAACGGCCCACGATTTTAGTACGCCATTCACCTCCAAACGAAAATCGTAATGAAGGCGCGTTGCATCGTGCCGCTGGACGCAAAAGAAAAGGGCCCCTGGTTTGCTCTTTGCTTTTCCTGGTGGTGGCTCGGGCGTCTTCTCGAACTTTCGTTTGGCCGCGTACTCTTCGAGAGGCATAACTCCCTTTCCATCCTACCATTTACACCGAATGGGGCTTTGTAGTATGTTGAAAGCCTCACGGTTCCGAGAGGGAGATGGTATGGCAGCGAGCGTCTGGAAGGGGCACCTCACATTCGGGCTGGTTTCGTTTCCGATTCGTTTGTTCAGCGCAGCACGTTCCGAAACGGTCAGCTTCAACCTGTTGCACAAGGACGACCATTCGCGCATCAAGCAGGTAGTCTTCTGCCAGAAGGAAGACAAGCCGGTGCCGCGCAGCGAACTCGTGAAAGGCTACGAGTACGAGAAAGATCACTACGTGGTGGTCGATGACGAGGACATCAAGAAGGTCGCCCCCAAGACCGCCCGCGTCATGGAGATTCTCGAGTTCGTAAAGGCGGATCAGGTGGACCCCGTCTACCTCGAAAGCTCCTACTACGTTGCCCCCGATGAGGGCGGCGAGAAGCCCTACGCGCTCCTGTTTCAGGCGCTCCGGGAATCAAAGTTCTATGCGCTCGCGAAAGTGGCGATGCACAATCGCGAGCACATCATCATTCTGCGGCCGGGGGCGAAGGGCATCCTGTCCCACACGATGTACTACCAGGACGAGATCCGGCAGGTCGAAGAGTTCCGTACCGACACCAGCCTGGTGAAGGACAAAGAGCTCGACATGGCGAAGATGTTGATCTCCTCGCTCGAAGCCGACTTCGAACCGCAGAAGTACCACGACGAATACCGCACCAACCTGCACAAGATGATCGAAGCGAAGATCGAGGGCAAGAAGGTCGTCGCTGCCCCGACCGAGCACATCGCGCCCGTGATTGACATCATGGAAGCGCTCAAAAAGAGCCTGGCCGAGAAACGCAAGCCGGCGCAGGCCGCAACCGCTGCCGCTGCAGCCGAGCAGGACGAACTGCCCCTCGCAGATACCGCCCCCAAAAAGCGCGCACGCAAGACCAAAGCGGGTTAGCGGCGCGCCGAGGTCAGATCGAACCGCCCCAGGTAAATCGCTTTGGACCATGGCGGCTCATGGCTAGTCGTCACCACGGGATAAGGGACGCCTGCTCCCGTGGGGAATCCCCAAACGTCTCCGTTTCGTAGATCGATCGCGATCTTTCCCTGAACCTTGCCTAGGCCGTCCACGGTCCGGATCACCGTGGTGCCCGGTTCCCAGTAAAACCACGATTGTTCGGACTGCGCATACACCTTGCGCATCTCGCGCTCCGGGAATAGCGCGGAGACCGCCAACAGAATCGCAATCGTCGTGAATACCACTTTTGTGTAAATGTCCGTGCGAGGCGGCATGTTCCGTTTTCTCCTATCTCTCTCACTGTTAAACGCGGAACGGAAGCACGAACCGGCTCACTCCTTTGGGCCAGGGACAAGAGGACTTTCGGACACTCCGGCCCAGCAGAGGCTCGTGGTATAGAAAAAGGAGAAGAGGCAAGCGGCCCGTTCGTGCCACTGGGTCCGCAGTTGCTGAACGCTTCTCGAGATCCAAACCAGACACGAGGCCCGTACCATGCTTGCGACTGTTCTAGTAGCCCTGTTGAGCTCTCTTCCTGCTCCACCTCCTCTACCGGCCGATCCTCAATCTCGCACCGTTCCGGATGTGCTCAAGGCCGTCCCGAATACACCGCCAGATCCCTTACCCTCTGCCGCAGATCGGGTCGACCCGGCCGCGCCGATCAACCCGGTAGCGTCGCCTGAGGAATCGGGCGTCGAGTGGTCCAAGGTCAGCTCCAGCGCGATTCGATTCCTGGGCGTGATGCATGCATTTCGCTGGGCCACCGAACCGGGAACTCGCGCCGGCGGGTTTGGGCTCGGCAAAGCCTATCGGGAATCCGTCAGCAGTCTGCACGGGTGGGATGATGGCGATCCGTTCTACGTCAACTACGTCGGCCATCCGATGCAAGGCGCGGTGGCCGGCCGTCTGTTCCTGATGAACGATCCGTTGTACCGCAAGGCTGAATTTGGCCGGAGCGCCGATTACTGGAAAGGAAAACTGCGCGCGACCGCCTTCGCATGGGCATTCAGTGAGCAGTTCGAAACCGGGCCATTGAGCGAGGCATCGATCGGGCACATTCAACGGGTACCGCCGCAGGTGGGGTTCGTGGACCATATCGTCACACCAGTGGTCGGCATGGCGTGGATGCTGGGCGAAGACGCGCTCGACGAGTACGCCGTCAAACCGATCGAACGGCGCGTGCAGAACAAGTACGTTCGCATGTTCGTGCGCAGCGGGCTCAATCCGGCTCGCAGTTTTGCGAATGTGTTGTCGGGGCGCGTCCCCTGGGCGCGCGATTCGCGTGCGGGAATCCTGACGTACACGGGAACGGACCCGACCGGCACTCCCGTCAGTCGCGGGCGAGCCGAGTATCCCTCCGTGGCGCCGTTCGAAGTGAGTGCGACTTCGGGATGGCGGCAGTTCGCACTTTCCAGCACATTGGGATCCTAAGCTTAGAATTCCACGTGGACAAGTTGTCGCG
>JADMIO011204674.1_pt1 | contig 26515 bp, 18 predicted proteins | sample 8958161 | NCBI WGS metagenome assembly JADMIO01 (sample SAMN16585339, study PRJNA669376) | soil metagenome | isolation source: Crop rotation soil | place: USA: Cullars Rotation, Alabama | collected 2011 | reverse complement strand
GGGGGGGGATTTTCGGGCGGCGGCGGTTCTTCCAGTGGGGGCGGTGCTTCGGGTTCGTGGTAAGCCAAGCGGGCGAACATCGGTTAGGCTCTCCCACGTATGGTTTCGCTGATTGTTGTTACGCATAACAGTGTGCAGTGGTTGCCGGAGTTTTGCCGGTCCTGGCTGGTGATGTTGGGTGATGCGCCGATCATCGTTGCGGATTCAGGGTCGAACGATGATTCGATTTCGTTGGCACGGTCGTTAGTGTCGCGTGCTTCGGTTGTTTCCTGTTCTAACTTGGGGCTGGGGGCTGCTGCGAATGCAGCGGCCGCCAAATGCGCAACGGAGTGGATGTTGTTGTGCAATCCGGATTTGACGTTTCCGGTGGATTTTGGAAAGCAGCTGTCGCAGGTAGTGGAGAAGTATTCAGGGCAATCTGAAATCGCGGTCGTAGCGCCGAAGTTGCTCAGCGCGGATGGCTCGCTGCAGTTTTCGGTTGGGGCGTTTCCGACATTTCGTTCCACGATTCGCGACCAGTTCCGTCCGCGCGAGCGGCGGAAGTATTTATCCAAGCCGCCCACGGAAGCAGGTCACATTGAGTGGGCTTCGGGCGCTTGCCTGCTGATCAGACGAAGTGCGTTTCAGGCGGTGGGGGGCTTTGATGAGAAGTATTTTTTGTATGTGGAGGAGGTAGACCTGCAGCAGCGATTGAAGGAGGCTGGCCTTGGAGTCGCATATGAGCCGGGGTGGATGGTAATTCATCATGAGCCGAATGCTTCGCGGGCGCCGCGGGTGGAGGTGCAGCGGTATGCGGCGCGGGGAATGCTTCGGTATTTTGCCAAGTTTGGCGGGTGGGGGGCGCGCTCAGGCTATCGCTGCCTGGCTTGGATGAGCGGGCGGTTGTCGTTCAGGGAGGCGTTTGCCAGTCGAAAACGCATTCTTGAGACGCCAACTGGGCCATAGTTTACCACAAAAGCGAAATACTGTGTCGAGATTCTTGCTTCGCCGGGTAATAAGCGCTTAGAATTTGGGACTTTCCCGGGAATTCGGATACGGAAACCCGGCGGAAAGACAATCTGGAACGAGCTGTGAAGTTGCTCATCGATATTTTCTAAGCCCATGCCGACGGCTTTCGCCCGACCGCATGGGCGACCATCGGCACGGTGCGATTGAATGCCACAATTCAGTACCGTTGCCCGCGACAGACGCCCGAGAGGACGCCGGTGGCGGGCATTGTGTTTCCAGGAAACATCCAAGCCAAAACTAACGACGCAAAAGAGATTCCCCAACCGATAAACATTCGTAGTTCTGTACCTCACAACATTTTTTAGTCAGGACAAACCTTATGGCCCGCGACCTTACAAAATTCCGCAACATTGGCATCGCCGCTCACATTGATGCCGGCAAGACTACCGTTTCTGAACGTATTCTCTTTTACACCGGCAAGACGCACAAAATCGGTGAAGTGCATGAAGGCACCGCCGTCATGGACCACCTGCAGGAAGAGCAGGAACGCGGCATCACGATCACCTCCGCCGCCACGACCTGCCCGTGGTTCCTGCATGGCGCTGAAAACAAGCGGCTCACCGAGGACAACTACACGATCAACCTGATCGATACCCCCGGCCACGTCGACTTCACGGTCGAGGTAGAACGTTCGCTGCGCGTGCTCGACGGGGCAGTGGCCGTGTTTGACGGCCGTGAAGGCGTCGAAGCGCAGTCGGAAACGGTCTGGCGGCAGGCGACCAAGTACAACGTGCCGCGGCTGTGCTTCGTGAACAAGATGGACAAGGTTGGCGCGGATTTTGAATTCGTGGTTGGTACGATTCGCGATCGCCTCGGCGCGAATCCAGTTCCGATTCAGATTCCCATCGGCGCTTCCGATACGTTCTCTGGCGTTATCGACCTTGTGGAAATGAAAGCTTATTCCTGGGATGAAGAGTCCAAGGGCATGGAATGGCACGAGATTCCGATTCCGGCCGACTACAAGGCCAAGGCGGATCAGGCCCGCGCCTACATGATCGAAAAAGCCGCGGAGTGCGATGAATCGCTGACGGAGAAATACCTGAACGGCGAAGAACTTTCGGTGGAAGAAATCCGCCGCGGGCTGCGCAAGGGGACCATCAGCATCCAGATTAATCCGGTGTTGTGTGGTTCGGCCCTCAAGTACAAGGGCATCCAGTTGCTGCTTAACAACGTCGTGTTTTATCTGCCCAGTCCGCTGGATAAGCCCGCGCTGATTGGATATGACCCGCGCAAGAAGGAAACGGAGCTGGTCCGCAAGGCTGACATCAACGAGCCATTCTGCGGCATCGTGTTCAAGATCGTGTCGGAACAGCACGGCGACCTGACGTATCTGCGCGTTTATTCGGGCAAGCTGGAATCTGGCGCCCGCGTGATCAACACAACGCGCGACAAGCGAGAGAATGCTTCGCGTATCATGGAAATGCACGCGAATAACCGCTTTCAGCGTGACTACGCCGAAGCAGGCGACATCGTGGGTATCAACGGCTTTAAGCACAGCCTGACCGGCGACACCGTGTGCGATCCGGATCATGCGATTCTGCTGGAGAAGATGGAGTTTCCGGAGCCGGTCATCTCCATGTCGATCGAGCCTAAGAGCTCGAACGACAAGAATAAGCTGGGCGAAGCACTCACCACGCTACGCCGTGAAGACCCGACGTTCCGTTCAAACTTTGACCAGGAAACCGGGCAGACCATCATTCACGGCATGGGTGAATTGCACCTGGAAATTATCGCCAACAAGCTGAAGCGCGATATGAAGGTCGATGTGATCGTTGGCAAGCCCAAGGTGGCTTACAAGGAAACGATCACGCAGCATGCCGAAGCACAGGGCAAACACGTCAAGCAGTCCGGTGGCCGCGGCCAGTACGGCGACTGTTGGATTTACGTCGATCCCTACACGCCGGTGGAAGGTGATGACTCGGAAGACACCATTCTGTTCGAGAATCTCATCAAGGGTGGTTCGATTCCGAAAGAATTCATCCCATCTGTGGAATATGGCTGCCGCCAGGCCGCCAAGACGGGCGTGTTAGGCGGATTCCCGCTGATCAACGTGAAGGTGCAGCTGTTTGATGGCAGCTACCACGATGTTGACTCGAGCCAGATCGCGTTTGAACAGGCGGGCATCCTGGCCATGCAGGCGGGTGTGAAGAAGGCAAAGCCGGTGTTGCTTGAGCCGATCATGAAGCTCCAGGTTGTGACGCCGATTGAATTCGCCGGGCCGGTGCAGGGCGACATTTCCAGCCGCCGCGCGATGATTGAGAACGCCGAACAGCGCGGCAACACGCAGGTCATCGATGCGACTGTGCCGCTGGCCAGTATGTTCGGTTACTCGACGATTCTGCGGTCGCTGACGCAGGGCCGTGCGACGTATACGATGGAACCGCACAGCTACGCGCAGGTGCCGTCGAACGTGCAGACGGAAATCCTGGCTTCGCAGAAGTAAGGCAGCCATCTAAGAATTCTTGCTTGGAGATCCGGGCGTGCACAGGTCGTTGACGATTGTGCACGCCCTTTTTCTTTTTGCTGCGTGCTTTTGCGCGGGGTGCGGGGTGCCGGCGCGGGTGGATATTCCCGGCGACCGCGTGGAATTGGCGATGGTGAGGGGGCAATCGTATTACTGGCACTTTGACGGGGTGCGGCCATTTATCATGGATATCGATACCGGCAGCGACCGCACGACGATTGCGCCGGAACTGGCGGCCATGCTCCAGGGCGTCAAGCAGCCAACGATTCCGATCATTTTGACCGATGCTGGCGGCAACAGCCTGTGGCTGTGGACTGTATTTCAGCTTGAGGCGTTTCAGATCGGGCCGATCACGTTTCATGATGTGGATGTGGATGTACTGGATATTTCGAGTCTGCAGCCGGCGGGCGAACCGGTGGCGCTTGGCGCCATCGTAGGCCTGGGGCTTTTTCGCGACTGTCTGCTGACGCTGGATTTCCCAAATTCGAAAATGATTGTGGAGCGTGGGGAACTGCCGCGCGAAAACGGGCGCGATATTTTGCGTTATCGCTGGCTGTCGGAAGGAAATCTGGAAATTCGGGCGCAGCTCGCCGGCAAGCCGATGTGGGTGAAGATTGATTCGGGGTTCTATGGGCCGCTGAGCATATCGGCGGATCTGGCGGAAGGGATGTCCTTCAGCGAGCCATTTCGAACTGTCGAAGCAGGGTATGCGATACTGGGTTCCGACAATGCCACGATTCGCTCGCGATTGAAGGGCGACATGGTCTTCGGACAGTACACGATTGATGCGCCGGAGGTTCACATTGGGGGGCGGCCGCACCGGGTGTTGGTGGGGTTTGAGTTGCTTCGGCAGTTTCGGATCACGGTTGATCAGAAGAACCAGCGGATTCGGTTCACGCAGGTGGCGGATCCTCGATAGACCTTAGGGCAGAATTTTCGGCGCCACGAAGCGGTATTCGGGTGCGGCGGATTCACCTGTGACTTTCAGCGGCTGATTGATTCCTGCTTCGGAGCTGCCACCCGCCTGAATGGTGAACGTGTAGTTATTTGGAGTGGCGTTCACGTGGCGGCTACCATCGGATGCGGGCAATGCCAGCTGGTGGGGAGTGATTGTGAATTGCACAATCTTTTGTTCACCCGGCTCGAGATGCGTGCGCAGGAATCCGAGAAGCGTCTTGTGCGGAGGACGGTTGTCGGCTTGGATGACCTGATCCAAGACGCGTGAGCCATTGATGACGGGCTCGCGGTTGAGATAGAGCTGAACGGTTTCATCCCCAGCGACGCGACCAGTGTTCTTCACTGTCACGTTGGCGATGATGTCATCTTTGGTTGTCGGGTCGGGGGGTGAAAGCGACAGGCCTGAATAAGCAAATGTGGTGTAGGAGAGGCCATAACCGAAGGGATAGAGCGGTTTGCCAGAGAAATAGCGGTAAGTCCGGCCGGACTCCACCATTCCATTTGTTGCCGAGAAAGAGGGTTGAGTCGCCAGTGCGATACTGGAATTTGCCGTGGTCGTCAGTGTTGTCATTTGATAGCTGGTGAACGGTGGCAGGTCATCGACGGATTTGTAGAAGGTTACCGGCAAGCGACCGCCAGGGTTGTAGTTACCGAACAGGACATCGGCCGCGGCATCTCCGTGCTGGCCTGGGTACCATGCCTGGAGGATGGCGGGGGCGTGGTCGTTGGCCCAGTTGACGGAGAGAGCGGAACCGCTGGTGAGCACGACGGCCAAAGGTTTATTGCCGCGTGCTTCGGTGACGGCTTTGAGGAGTTGTTCCTGGACGGAGGGGAGATCGAGGGAGGTGCGGTCGCCGCCGGAGAAACCGGCGTAGTGAACCGAAGCTTCTTCGCGTTCGAGGTCGGCGGTAATGCCTAAAACGAGAATCGTCGCATCAGATTCACGCGCGGCACGGACGGCATCGGCGAACAATGGTTCGCCATTCACACCTGCGGGGTGGCCGTCAATCGTGGGCCGCGTCCATCGAAGCTGAATTGCGGCATTATCACGCGCGGCATTGCCACCACCTCGCCCGCCACCACCTCCTCCAGCCCCGCCGGCAGGCACAGCACCTGCCGGATGGAAATACTCGGCGAGCACGCGGACCGATTTGCCTTCTTCGAGGTGAACTGTGTTGCCAAAGGTGCGCCGATTGCCCGTGAAAAATTCATCGACAACGGCTTTGCCATCCAACGTCAAGCGATAGGCATCGCGGCCGGTGAAGCCGATCTGGTAGTCACCAGATTGCGGAGGCACCAGGATGCCCTCCCAGCGGGCGTAGAAACCTTCGGCGAACGGCAGTGAATCTTGGGAAGCACGATCAGGATATGCAAGATCGACCGAAGCATCCACGCGCGTGCGGATGGGCCGATCCATCGTCACCATTGAACGGTAATACGTGCCGAAAAGGCCCTTCACGCGCTTGGATTCATCGGTGAAGAAACAGGAAGCCGGAATCGGTTCGGCCAGCGGCAGTTCTTCGGCGACCAGCGGCGAACCTTGGACAAAGTTGATGCGCGTCTGGGGTGAAACAGTGTTGCGGACGCCTTGCAGGATGGTGATGGGCTTGGATGGCGTGCCGGCGTAGTTTCCCAGAAGCGCGGCAACGGAATCAGCGGTGGGGCCGATAACCGCAATCGAGCGGAGATTTTTCTTCAGCGGCAGGGTGTTGTTTTCGTTTTTGAGCAGCACCATCGACTGCCGGGCGACTTCCAGCGCCACGGTATCATGCTCGCGCGTGTCATTGGCCGTCGGCGGAATAGAAGCATATGGGTCGAAGCCGGCATCGGGCGCATCAAACTCGCCCATGCGAATGCGCGCCAGGAAGAGGCGCCGAACGGATTTATCAATGTCGGCTTCGGTGAGCAGGCCGAGGCGCAAAGCGCCGGCGAGGGCGACATAGGTGGTGCCGCTGTTGAGGTCGCAACCGGCCTTGACGGCCAGTGCTGCGGCAGCTTCGGGGGTGTCTGCGATCTGGTGGTTGATGAAGACGTCACGCACGGAATCGACATCGGAGACGACGTAGCCCTTGAAGCCCCACTTTTGGCGGAGGATTTCGTTGAGCAATTTCGGGCTGGCGCTGGCGGATGCGCCGCCGACGCGGTTGTAGGCGCCCATGATGGAGTAGGCGTGGCCTTCGCGGATGGTGGCTTCGAATGCGGGGAGATAGGTGGTCCACAAGTCAATTTCCGAAACGTCGGCATCGAAGCGATGGCGTTCCATCTCCGGGCCGGAATGCACGGCGTAGTGTTTCGGCGTGGCGATGGTGAGGAAATAGTCGGCGTTGTCACCCTGCAGGCCTTTGACAAACGCGATGCCCATGCGGCCAGTCAAGTAGGGATCTTCGCCGTAGGTTTCCTGGCCGCGGCCCCAGCGGGGGTCGCGGAAGATGTTGATGTTGGGCGACCAGAAGTCGAGGCCCGCGTATTGGGCGCTGTAGCCGAGTCGAATGGCTTCGGCGTGTTTGGCGCGGCCCTCGACGCCGATCACATTGGCCATTTTCTGATGGAGTTCAGGATTCCAGGTGGCGGCCATGCCGATGGCCTGGGGAAAAACGGTAGCTTCGCCATTTCGCCCGACGCCGTGGAGTGCCTCGTTCCACCAGTGGTAGGCGGCGATGCCGAGTTCTTCTATGGCAGGGGCGTCCATCTGCATCTGCGCGATTTTTTGTTCGAGCGTAAGGCGGGGGATCAGGTCGTCTAGGCGCTCTTCGAAAGTCAGTGAAGCATCAAGGAAAGGAAACTCCGGCCGCGTCACGCCGACACCACCGCCTCCTCCCCGACCGCGGCCTCTGCCCGTGGGACCGCCACGGCCCTGAGCGAATCCAGCGCCTGCGCCCGCACCGGACCCGCGCCCGCGCGCACCTATGCCGCGCGCGCCGGGCTGCGTTGAGGGTTGGGTGGAAGGCCGCGAAGCAGCGGGTTGCGTGGTTATCGTGCCGCTGGGTGTGGAATTGCACGTGACCAGCACCACCATGGCCACCGAAGCCGAGAAAACTGCCATCACCCGTGCCGCTGTCATTCGCATACTGCCTCCGCGGGAAGTTGTGACTTGATGCTGATTTCCAACGTTGGGCAAGTTCTTGTGTGCATCATTGTGACGTATTCATCGGGGCGTGCAACTACATGCGCGTGAGATTCTCACGACGATTCAAAATCGGAAAGATGCGCACGCCTGATTCGGGAAGAAGCATCCGCCTGCCACAAGCGGCCGGAAGCGGCGTCCAGACATGTGAGATTCCTGCCACCGCAGGCGTGCGTATCGATGCAGACAGCGAAGCCGCGATTCATGGGCTGCCCGGACTTTTGTGGGGTGTGCCCGCAAACGATTACCTTTTCTGACATGTGAGGCGCAATCTGGTCGCAGCGCTCCCAACGCAGCATGTAATCAGGCTGGTCTTCCATGGGCACGTCAGGGTAAGCGTTGGCGTGGACAAAGATGTGGGTGTCGCTTTCGAAATAGGGGACGAGTTTGGATTGCAGGAATTCCCAATGCTCAGTCAGAACATCCTTCAGGGTGGCCCGCGCGCCGGCATATGAACGCAACGTGGCATCACCGCCATTGGACATCCAATCACGCCAGGAGTCTTGCGAATCACGGGCTGCAAGCATCATTTGTTCGTGGTTTCCCATGATGGGGGTAACACGGTGGGACGTCATCAATTCGATAATGCGCGCAAGCACGCGCGCGGAATCTGGGCCACGGTCAACATAATCACCCAGCAAAATCAGGTGATCACTGGCAGTCAAGGAGATTGAATCCAAGAGTGCTTCGAATTGTGCGAAGCAACCGTGAATGTCGCCGATAGCAAGCGTGCGTGAGGGCATTTTACTTCCAGAAACAGCGTTTCATTTCATTCGGCCGACATGTCCGCAAGGCAGATCCTGCGTTTTGTGGTGATGGTAAGAATAGCGGAGGAATGTCGTCTCGTCGGCCAAAATCGAATGACGAAACACAGCGGGTGTGTGTTGGGAAGGCAAAAACATCGCGTGGATGGTAGGCGCCTGAACGACACCATTCCATCCACTTGCGATATCAATCCAAAGCTATCAGAAGGCTAAGCGGCTTATTTCGGGGGTATTGTCTGCGGTTGGCTGCGACTCCAAGTAGCGTGCCACCGGAGCTTCCACAGGTCCGGTAGCTTCACGGTTTCGGCGTGGGCATCCATAAAGGAGACATTGACGGCTTTGTTGTGGCGATTGAGCGCGGCCCGCGCGAGAGGGTCATTGTCAAAGCCAACGGCCGTTGGGTAGGGCGAGGTAAGGTTGGGCGGTGCGCCATCGGTTTCGAGGAACAACAGGTCGTGATAGCTGGCATCCACGAAAGCCGGGACCGCGGCTTCGCCCCGCAGGTTGTTCGCGACGTAGTTTTTACCGGAGTTGTTGGTCCATCGGGCACCATATTCACCGGCGGCATTGCCATCGGAGCTGGGGAGCAGCCAGAAATTGAAACCATAGCTGCCGGCAGTCTGGGCAACCGTCCCGCCGCCGCAATTCCACTGCAGGGTTGCAGTGCCGATGCCTGGGTCGGTGCCATTGGGCGAGGTGGACTTCTCGACTGATTCTGGACATACCCGCAATTTGTCGCTGGAGTCCTTGCGGCCATTCTGGTTGTTGTAAGTCTGTTTAATGGTGCTTCCGGGAGGGACATACATGCCCTCCCCAAGCAACTGGGAGTCCCATGCACCCAACGGACCGCCATGGCCGCCCCCCTGAAACGTGCGCTTGTAGGTCTGGATGTAAAGGACGGTTTGCATCTGAAGATTTCGTACGTTGGTCATACAGCGCGAGGTGTTGGCGATTTTCTTGGCCTTGCCCAGGGACGGCAGGAGGATCGCGATCAAGAGCGCGATGATCGCAACCACCACCAAGAGTTCAATGAGCGTGAATCCCTTACGCCTCAGCATAGATCTCACTCCGAAAAAGTTGACCACCGGGGCAATCGAGCGTGGGTACATTCAAGGATGTGCCATCTTTGAAGTGTCTGACTGCCGGGGAATTATTCCGAGGAAAATCCAGTAGTCAGCCGAAGCACAAAATTGATTGTGCCATATCGATGGGTTGCTGTAAAGGTAAATATGTTTCGAGGCAAAAACCGGGAGTTAAGGATTTTCGGATTTTGCTTCCCAAGCGGCCATAAATTCGGCGAGCGACGTTTTCGCGGTGTTGTATTTGGCCTGTAACTCTTTCATCGCGGATGGATTAGCGGTGACCTTCGGGTTTGAAAAGGATGTTTCTAAATGTGCCAATTCATCTTCTAATTTCGCAATATTCTTTTCAATCTCTTCGACAGACATGCGAGTGAACTTAGCATTCGATTTCGAAGCAGCGGATTTGGCGGAAGCGGCTTTCTGCTTCTCGCGCTCGGCACGCTTGCGGGCTTCTTCGGCAGTGCGTTGTTGCTCTTCGCGCTCGCGTGCCGCCTGGTCGGATTTCTGCCGGGCCAACTCAGCTTTTTCCTTCGCAACGGATTCGACGTAGGCGGTGTAGCCGCCGTTGTAAAGTTTGAACGGCACGCCGGGAAGGTGGGGGGGATTGAGTACTAGTACCTGCTCAACGACTTGATCGAGAAAGTAGCGATCGTGTGAGACAAGCATAAGCGTGCCATCGTAGCTGTCGAGGGCTTCTTCGAGGACTTCGCAAGTGGGCATATCGAGGTGATTGGTGGGCTCATCGAAGAAAATGAGGTTGGCCGGGTTAAGGAGGATTTTGCCCAAAGCAACGCGGCTGCGCTCGCCGCCGGAGAGGACACCGACTTTTTTCTCGACGGTATCACCGGAGAAGAGCAGGAGGCCCGCGAGGTCGTGGAGTTCCTGGCGCGTGGCTTTGATTTTGGCAGATTGAAGTTCTTCGAGGATGTCGTTTTGCAAGTTGAGCGTCTGGTGTTCTTGGCGGAAATACTGAACTTGGACGCCGTGGCCCCATTTGATTTTGCCGGAATCGGCTTGCTGTTCGTTGGCGAGGATGTCGAGCAGGGTAGTTTTGCCGGAGCCGTTGGGGCCGATGATGCCGATGCGTTTGCCGCGTGAGACCGTGAGGGAGAGGTGGGAGAAGAGGGGCTTGCCGGGATATGACTTGGACAAATCTTCAATTTTTAGCACATCGTGGCCGGAGGGCTTTTGCACCTCGAGGTCGACAATGGCTTTTTTGCCATCACGTCTCACTTTACTTACGAGGCTTTCGGATTTGAGGCGTTCGAGGCGCGTCTTGCGGCCGCGGGCTTGGCGGGCGCGCTGGCCAGCGCCGAAACGGCGGATGTATTCTTCTTGCTTCGCGATGTAGGCCTGCTGCTGGTCGAAGCGGCGCTGCTGGGCGAGCTGACGCTCGGCTTTCAGCTCGGTGAAGGCGGAATAGTTGCCGGGGAATTGCTCGATCTGGCCGTCGACCATGTCGAAGATTTCATCGACAACTGAGTCGAGGAAGTAGCGGTCGTGGGAGACGACGACCATGGCGGTGTCGCCCATTTCGTTGATGGTTTCTTCGAGCCAGTCGAGCATGGGGAGGTCGAGGTGGTTCGTGGGCTCGTCGAGGAGCATCAAGTCGGGTGCTTCGAGGAGGAGGCGCGCGAGTTGGGCGCGGGATTTTTGTCCGCCGGAAAGCATTTTGATGGGTTTTTCGAGGTCGGATTCACTGAAGCCCAATTCGTGGAGGACGGCTTCGACGCGGCGTGCGATGTCCCAGCCTTGCATGTGCTGGAACTCGGTTTCGAGGCGGCTGTAACGCTCCATGGCGTCATCGTGTTGGGGGCCGTCGGTGTGCTTGGCGAGGTCTTCGGCGGCGGCGTGCATTTTGCGTTCGAGTTCGTGGACTTCTTCGAAAACGAGCGACACTTGGTGCTTCACGGTTTCGTCCGGGTCTAGGCGTGGGATTTGGGAGACGTAGCCGACTTTGCAGGAGCGGGCGACGCGGACGGTGCCGCGGTCGGCTTCTTCGGTGCCGGCGAGGATTTTGAGGAGGGTGGTTTTGCCGGAGCCGTTGGCGCCGACGAGGCCGATGCGTTCGCCTTTTTGGAGGTCGAAGGTGATGCCGCGGAGGATGGAACGACCGGAGAAGGCTTTCTCCAGGTCTTTGACTTCAACTAACGCCATGCAGGACCTCGAAAGTGATTAGCAGAATCACCATGATACGCGGAAATGGCGTTGGAGAGGGGCACTCCGCCAAAGGGAGAGAGAGAGGTTGGCGGAGTGTCATTATTAGCTTGGAAATGAGGGTGTTGGGGTGGCAGAGAAGGGGGGTATTGGCGGAGAGTCGATTTTGAGCTGAAAACGTGGGGGTGGAGGGTTTTGTTAATTGTTCGTTTTTGGGGATTTAAGGGGCTGTTAAATGGGGAAAGTTGCTTGCACGAAGCGATTTTCGGGGTAGGTTGAAAATGGATACACCCGGGCAGTGCAGTGGGTTGGCCGTGAGGTGGAGCTTCGCATGTCGGAAGTTGTTGAGATGGAAATGGAAGTAGAAGTTCAACGGAAGCCGAAGTCTCTTTGGCGCGTGGGGCTGGTGATATTGCTGGTGGTATTCACGCCGGCGGCGGTGGCGGGGTTGTTGATGGTGCTTCGGCCGTGAGGGGCGTGAGGGAGTTCTTGGTTCTCAGTTCTTTACTTGTCAGTTCTTAGTTCCTGGTTGTTAGTTTGCGCAAGTCTGGGAAGATTCGGGAGGCCGTATGCGTTTTGGATTTGGTTTGAAGTTATCGGTCGTGGGTGCGGTGGTGGTTCTGGCTGCGCCTGGAACGAGTTGGGCCGGGCTTAGTATTTTCTCCGCTGGGGGCAACAACACGCCGGCTTCAATACAGGCGACGGTGGATGCATTTCGGGCGGCGGTAGGGAATCCGAACAATGGTAATGCTGCGGGGCCGTTGCTCAGTGGGCGACGCGAGATCAACTGGGATGGCGGGGGCGCGACAACCTCTGCATCAGGTGGGACGCCGTTTACGGTGTTCTACAACACCCGTGGGGCGGGAATCACCACGCCGGGGACCGGCTTTCTGCAGACGCCTCTGGATTCGGCGGCGAATGCGCCGGAGCTGGCCGCGCTGAATCCAGGTTATGTGGGTGCGAGCTCACCGTTTGGCACGTTCAGCCCTGTGCGGGTGTTTACGCCTGTTGGGAGCAACGTTATCGATATCACATTTATTGTTCCTGGTTCCGCGCCGACGAATGTGTTTGGCACGGGCATCCCGGCGACAGTAAGCGCGTTTGGCGCGATCTTCAGCGATGTCGATCTTGGCACGAGCACCAAGATTGACTTGTTCGACACCCTTGGCAATCCGCTGACCGGCTTGGTGACTGTGCCGACAGGCACGGTTGCGAGCCAATCGCTGTCGTTTGTGGGGTTGGCCGCGAATGCAGGCGAACGGATCGCGCGGGTAAGGATCACGACGGGCACGGGGGCGCTGGGGCCGACGGAAGCGCCGGGGCAGGCTGTGGATATGGTGGTGCTGGATGATTTTGTGTATGCGGAGCCGCAGGCGGTGCCGGAGCCGGGGACGCTGGTGGTGGCGGGGATTGGGGCGGTGGTGTTGATGGGACGAAGGCGGCGGAAGAAAAGCTGACAAGGGGCAGCGACGAAGCGAACTCGCTAGGGATGGCTGTGCTAGCGTTGTGGCCTAAACTCAAGATATACTTTGGATTGTCGCGTTTCAGCGCCTTTGCATTGACCTAGCAATGTGAGCAACTTCGAAAACGTACTAAATCGCATGGCGGGCCGCGCTTCATCCCAGATAACGCGTGCCGTTGGGAGTATGGGTGGAATTTGTCGCATACATTGCTGGACGACTTTATTGAGCGTTTCGATTTCAACCATTTGGGCAGCAAACGTTTCAAATATCTGCTTTTGGAGAATTTGATCGAATTTGTGCCGGTTAGTAGCAGCTTTTCCGGTGTCCGTAAGTGGTCCGCTCTCCTGAATTAGAGCCAATAGCAGACAGATTCGCATCGCCTTTAGCACTGAGTTGCGGGATATTGTGGCGCGAACGACATCCCCCCTTTTATTGTATTTCGGTGTAAGAAAGCACTCATGGCCGCTGTCCATCACGTCCCTCTCCAGTTGCTGAAACGAAGTTGGCTTTGCCGCCTTGGCAATATCAAGGACAACTTGTATCTTTATGTATAGAGATTTAATAGACGCCATGTGTAGCCTCAATCAGACGATTTTCTCAATTTCCCGTCGAAGCCTTTCTTTGAAGTCCCCGCGAAAGTGCGCGACCTCGCCGCCAACAAAGATTTGCGCCACATCAGAGGGCAGCCACTGCAAGCCCAAGCTATGGCAGGCTACCGCCTCCAATCGAAGTTCCTCCTTTGCGCCGTCAGTGATCCTACTTTTGTTCTTGAATCTTTCCTTAATATTTGCCAAGGTGCGAATGAATGCAACAAACGCATCTGCTGGCATCGCTTTTTTCGCAAGCGCAATAACATCCGGACACTCCCAAATGGTGCATGCCTCACTTTGTAGGTCGTTGAAGATCGTCTTTGATTTGTCGCTGGAGAGTCCTTCAATCACAAGTTGCCTGGCTTTTTGATACGATTGGCGATTTGTTGACGATTTTCGCACTGCCTCGTCGGTGTACCGCTTAAGCTGGTTTGAAACTGTCTTAAAATCTTGGTCTGCTTCGACTAGCTGAAGTAGCTCTTTTCTCGGCTTGTCCATGTAGCGAAATTCACGCTCGATGTCTTCAATTGCCTTTTTGGCTGTGTCGTGCGTGCCAATTGCCCTCATTTCTTCCGCCGGAAGAGTTCGTAGGGCATAGCCGAGTTCTACTATTGCGTCATATTCTCGTCTGCTGAAATCGTGCAAAAAGCTCTGCGCGTCCGTGTAGATTACATCTGCCTCTACATTGGTCCGCTCTGATTCGCCCACACTAGCTTGCGGGTCTAGTTCAGTCGCTTCCAATTGCTTCGAGTTGCTGATATTAAAGTATGGGCATATTCTTTCGCGCTGGAGTTTTACCAGCACAGATGTAATAAACTCTGGAGGCCTATTTCCGTCAACGATTGCCATACCTCGACCATGCATTCCAGGGATTTCTGTAAGCGGAATAGGAAAGGTTATTAACTTGTCTTGGTCATGCTCGAGCCCGAGGTGGCTGGAAAAAAGCGTCAAACCGCTTGGGCCATCTTTTCGAAACAGCGCGCTCCAGAACCTCGAGCAAAACGTTACAAGTTTGTCAAAGCTTATGGCATTAATGCCATTACACGCTTGATGTTTTTGCCACTCACGCAACAAAAATGCAAAAATTCGAAGCGCGCGCTCGAATTGAACGCCTTCGCGGCCTAGACGTAGACTCGCCTGTAGATCTGGAATCGGCTGCCTATCGGCCATGCGGGAGTCCCCACTGGCGTGTAAATCGACGCAGTAAATCGGTTACAACTTCTCCGTCAGGCTTAAAGGTACGCGTCCATCGCCACGTGCCGCCGACGTCCAAAGTTTTTTCAACGCGGGTGACTAGGTTTGCATCGTCGATAAGTATATCGAATAGCGTACTGACGCAAACGGGATCCCAATGAAATTCCTTTGTTCCTATATCAAATATTTCCCTAGCTCGGAGTCCGGGTACCTCTGCGCTAGGTGGTCTGTGACCACCTATGATACATTGTTCGGCTATTCTTTGATGGAGCTCGTCGCCGATCGCTTGCAAAAGTGATATTGCGCGACGATGAAGTTCATCATTCGCGACGTCAGGGACGGTGCCCTCCAGCGATTTCGCGCTGGGATCTCCGGATCTGCGTATAGCATTGCCGTCTTCTCTAGCCTGATAGGCAACTTTTGCGATTTCGTCCACCAACAACTCGATCTTAAGTGTCGGGAACATTACACGTAGGTGTTCGAGTGTATATCCGTTGGTGTTTGAAGTCCTTCCTTTACTTGGCAACGATAAATTGCATGAAAATGTCTCGGACGCGTAGAGGTCCTTTAAGATCCAACTTAGCGGGTATAGCGAGCCAAGGATAGCTACCGCATGGAATCTACCGATATCGGTTCGCGCCGCTTCACCAAGCAGCGTCCGGTCATCCTCGTCCGTGGGCCATTGAATTGGTTCAGCTGTCACAGATGGTAGACAGATTGGAATAATCGCGAATTCGTCCGCTTGGCGTTGCACAATTCGGCATTTTTTTACAATTTTCGTGTATCCGGTGTCTTTTGGAAATCGCCATTCGGGCAATGAATGAGCCTCATCATCCCCGTAATAAACTGTAATGTTTGTGCGATTTGCCAATGACCGAAATACCATCACGTCCGCGCGACGGCGCAACGTTTCGACAAGCGAATTCAGTCCCCCGTTTAGCTTGAAACGGACCTCAATATGTTCTGTATCAAGCATTAAAGAACCCGCTCTCTGAAGCATCTCCACAATTTGCCTGCGGATATTTTGAAAAGCTTCAGTTGTCAATGCACTGTAGAACCAAGAGCACTGCAATGGGCTGGTCTCAAATTTCCCGTGCCGGTAACTCTCTTCGTGTCTCGCAAATACCGCGAATTTAATATTGCGGCCGTCACCAAAAAAGCCGCGGTTTCTCAAAATCGTCGCAATCTGCGCGAGATGCTGCCCGGTCCTTAACATGTCATCGAAGATGAGCAATCTTTTGTTAGTTAAAAAATCAGGTGGTATTGTTTCGAGAGCCGAAGATGAGATGATTTTTTCCCACGGCCAATCGAGAGGATTATCCGACGACTCCAACAGAGATCGCACGATTGCCGTGCCCTTACGCTCATTGACAACTAAGAAATCTGGTTTCCATAACTTAAGCTGCTGCGTAAGAAATGTATGAAGTTGCCTTTCAATGCTCACGCTCGGGGCTTTGGCGTCTAATCTTTCGTTCCCCAACGCACTCTCCAAGCGCGCGTCTATACCCCAGATGGTGGAGAGCGACGTGGTTGTGGTTGTAGTCATGATGCAGTCCTCGGTCGGGTTTCCAAAAGAAAGCGAATGGCGTCGGTCCGACCAACTCGTAAAATTTCCTGAGTTTTTGAAACTTTATCTTCAAAGTCAGAATCGTCAGCCAGAGAATATTTTGTCATAATGGTGTCTTGGTCTGTCTTATTTGATCGATCCGTTAGCCGCGTTTTTAATCTGGCAAAGAAATCGTTGGCAGTTAAAGGAATCCAGATGGCACCGCGTGAGAGCCACACGTGTTTTCCGATCGTATAAATATGTTCATCTTTTGCCGGGGACACGATATACGTGCTTTTTCTTTGTTGCCATGCTTGATCTATTTCAAATTGAAAATCCATGTACACTTTACGGAAATCGGGATCACTCATGGAATAGCCGACAAATACAAAGGCGTCTGAATCTGCTAATGCTGAGACGAAAGATGATTTTGTAGATTTTGGTTTTTGATCAAAAAGATCGCGTTCGGTGAGCTGATATTTAGAATCTAATTTACCATGCAGATAAATAAGTGGAATTTGGCCCTGGCGACGAATCTTGTGAAGATCGCTGGTGTTTTCGTTCGTCACCGGTGCCACTAGACCTTCAAGAGCGCGTTCCAACAATGGATCAAAGTTTGTAGTAAATATCTGTGCGAGGCGTGGGATTCCATCCCAGACACAAATCGATGCGAAGTCTTTGTGTGCTTGAGACAACTGATGAGCTGAATTGTTATACAATTTTTGTAAAAGTGTCGTGAGATCGCCGCGATGGGTTCCGAGATTAAGTTCTGTTGCTTCGGCAATTGCTTCGAGCGGAAGTTGCTGCGCTAATTCCATCAGACGATCGTTAGGTGGGCACGAACCTGAAGAAAAAAATGCTCGCAACAGCTCAACTGAAAGCGCAGTTCCTATGGGTACGTTGCTTCCAGCGGACATGCCTGCGCCAAATAGAAATTCGACACGGCTTGCGATGATCGCTTCTGCGATCCGATCAATCGCGACGTTCATTTGCCGTACGTCGTCGGACCCCAGATAACTCTGAAATGAGCCGTTCACGTGGTGCCCCGATTCTCATGAATTTGCGTTGAACGGGCACGACCCGCGAGCGAATAAATCAATATGTGTAAATATATATGCACATCGAACTCCTCATTTTCTTCCGTTCTCCATATCTTGAAAAATGGAGACCTGTCAACTGTTCCGCGTAGCCCTCCATGAAAGCCCGGAACAGCAGATTCGAAGATCGATGGACATCCTGCCCCAAGGGAAGGTCGGAATTGTATCGCGTGGCGGTTGCAATAGCAACGCCTGCCTTAATGTGAAACATCGTCCGAGATCGGCCGATTTAGGCTCTGGTGAACATCCGCAAACCACGCAATTGTAGAGCGTTAAGAGCAATCAATATCCTGGCGCCACTTCCGCGGCTGAGGAATGCGAGGTCGCAGTTCCAACGCCTCTTCCGGGGCTTAATTGGTTTTGGGGCTATCCCCGGGTTTTCACCCGGGGCTAAATCCCGGCGCCGCTGCCGCGACTGGAGGAAGAGTCGGGGTTTTCTTTAGGAAGCAGCCTGCTTCTTCATGGCGTTCTGCAGTAAATTGATGATGTGATGCTCATTGTACTTGAGGAGTTCGCGGATCAGGTCGTCGGCTTCGGCACCTGTGGGAACTTTTGCGCCCATTTCGAGCAGCCATTCGACGGTTTCGGTTTTACCTGCGATGGCGGCGGATTCGATGGCGGTTGTGGGGGCATCGCCGGCGATGAGGTTGATGTCCGCGCCGTGGCGGACGAGGAGTTTGGCGATTTCGAGGTGGCCGCGGGTGGCGGCGATGGTCAGGGGTGTGTTTCTGTGAAGGAGGTGTTGGGTGTTGGGGTTTGCGCCTTGTTGGAGGAGTGCTTCGACTTGGGGGAGGTTGCCGGTTTCTGCGGCGGTGATGAGGTCTTGGCCCAGGTACGCGTTTGACATTGGTTTGCTGCTTTGAAGAAAAGACGTTGTGCCGGTCCTTCGGATCTTCGACGTTTTGTTGGGGATTGTAACCCCACCCTTCCGTGTGGGTCTATTTTCGGGCGGTGCTCCGCACCTTGAATGCGGGGATGGTTGTTTATTGGCGGAGCGTTGTTAAGCGCCTGCGCGGGGCGGCTTGCTGATGAGGGGAACGGGTGATCGACCTCGCTGACGCTACGGGTACTCTTTCAATGTTGAAGCGTGAACGAATGCCGACGGGGGCGTCGGCACCACTTGCGGGAACTCCGAACGGGTGGGGCTATTGTCTGGCGCGGTTTTGCTGTTCGGGGCGCGAGGTCACGGTTCCAGCGCCCGCTGCCGCGGCTTTGTGTCTCATTTTGATCTTACACCCACGACTGCGGTCGCGGGGCGACCTTGTCATGGGCTACACTCCCGTCGCCGCTACCACGGCTGTTCTCATGGCGCTGGAGACGTCGGGTATAAACATGGGAATTTGGGTAGTTTGGGCTCTGCAAAATTAAAAATTGCGTCCGAGAAGATTGGGGGTAGTTTGAGGGTGAGGTCTGTCTCTTTCGTGGGAAATTGGAGTCGAGAAAATGAGCATGTTCAGAAGGTCATCGCTGGCGATGTTGTTTGCGGGATGTCTGCTGATGGTTGGTGCGGGGGAGGCACGGGCGGCTTCGATTACGTGGGGTGCGGCGACGAATATTTCGGGGGATAGCGATGTGAGCAAGGTGGGGTTATTGATCGGCGCGTTTAATGTGGGTGCTTCGGGGGTGCCGTCGACGACGGTGAATGGAGTGACGTTTGCGCCGCTGGCGGATACAGCCGGCAGCACGACCATCGGCAATTTTACGTTTGCGCATCCTGGGGCTACGTTTTCCAGCAATGTACAATTTGGATCGGCGAGTGCTCCGTTCACTTCATTGAGTGCGGACTATCAATCGTTGCTTCGGTCGGGATCGGTCGGTTCGGGTTCATTGATCACGATCACTATGACTGGGCTGAGCGTGGGGCAGACGTATGCATTTGAATGGTGGTCGAATGACTCGACGCTGACGCCGTTTCCCCGTTACACGACCAATGCGACCAGCGGCAATACAGTGGGTCTGGACGACAATACGACGGGCGTTGGCGGAGGACTGGGGCGGTTTGCGATCGGGACGTTTGTGGCGGATGGTTCGCCACAGGTCATCACGTTTTCGGGGGTTTCAGTTGCGGCAAACTTCGGCGGTGCCGGTTCCGCCGGCGGTGTGGACGGGGTTGGGTGTGCTGGCGGCTTTGGGTGGTTTGAGGGTGATGGGGCGGAGGAGGCGGAGCCGATTGGCGTGAGGCGCGCCCGGCGATTTTGCGGATTTTGCAGAGGCGATGGCCGTGGTGATGGGGTTTCGGGCGTGAGAGGTGAGGGGCGTGGCGCGACGAAGGCGACAGCACATTATCTTTCATTTGCTCGAAGCTTCGCGTAACAGGATGCGTGCGTTCAACCAATCGAACCAATAGCCCTGGTTGTCATATTCCAAAGGTGTTGAGAAGTGGGCGTCGATCAAGGTTTTGGATCGGGCGAGGTCGGCATCTGCTTTTGCAACCTGGCCTGACTTGCGCAATGCCATGCTTCGGACCGCGAGGGCGCAGGAATTTAGGACTGCTTCCCTGTTGTTGACTAGGGCCCGATCAAGGAACTTGATCGCATCTCCATATTGGCCTGTGCGGTAATGCCACAGGCCCAGGGAATAGCAACGCCAGAGTTGTAGGCGGTTGAGATCGCCGGCGGGCTGTTGAGGCAGGGAATTTTCTGCCATGCCGGCGATGGGGCGCAGTTGTGAGAGAACCTGATCAGAAGGTGGAACAAGCAGGCAGATTTTCAGAACATGCTCGGCCGCGATTGGATTTTGCGTGTGCTGCATCCGTTGCGAAAGCATCTTTGCTGACTGCTCAAGGGTGTCGAGATCACCGGCTTCGAAGAGCGTGGGAGCCAGAGCGAGCAAATCGCGCGTTGCGTTGTCGGTATCATCAAAGCGATTGACTGAAGAGATGGCGAGAAGGCGTTGTGAGGACGCCTTCCAGTTGCCGCGCAGGGCGTTCCAAACGGCCAGTTGTTGCAGGACGCGGGTGGCTTCGAGAGAGGGCTGTGTGAGCATATCGCCCATGCGCTGGATTTCGGCATCAGCTTCGGCGGGTTTATTTTGAAGCAACAGAATGGCGGCGTTGCTGATGTGCTCGCGCTCCTCTGCTTCGGCACGGAGCTGGGCTTGTTTGCGCTCGGCAGCTTCGGCTTTCAGGTAGAGGAAAGACGAGGTGATAAAGCCGCCAGCCAGTGCGATGACCCCTGCCACGATCGCGGCGGAAGCGAGGCGGTTGCGGCGTACAAGTTTTCGCAGACGATAGAGACGGCTTGGGGGCCGGCAGAGAATAGGTTCGTGATTCAGATAGCGCGCAATGTCCTGGGCAAGCCCCCGCATGGTTGCATATCGCCGCTCACGGTCGCTTTCTAATGCGGTCATCACCATCCAATCGAGATCGTCATCAAGATGGAGCCGCACACTGGTGCGCCGGGCCACCTGTGACGGAAGGGGGGGCTTGTCATGCTTAGGCCATTGGCGGGCGTCGTTGGTGATCGTGGTGCCTGAAGCATCCATATCAAAAGGGAGCCGTCCTGTGAGCAGTTCATATAGAATTACGCCCAGACTATAGATATCGCTGCGCGTATCGACATCGTTACTACCGCTTATCTGCTCCGGGCTCATGTAAGCCGGGGTGCCGGCCGGCTGAAGGGATTCGGTCTGGCTTCCCGCGGTCGCCTTGGCGATGCCAAAGTCGATCACTTTGGGAATCGGTGTTCCTTCCACCACGGTAATCAGAATGTTGGATGGTTTGAGGTCGCAGTGGATGATTCCCTTTTGATGGGCATGCTGAACCGCCAAGCAGACCTGCTGGACCAAATGGAGTCGCACGGATAGCGGAGCCGCGAGTCTGGCACAGTACTCGGTAATCTTGACGCCCCGAACAAGCTCCATCACAAAATAAGGGCGATCATCGGGGGTTACTCCGGCATCAAGCACCCGCGCGATGCCCGGATGTTCCATGAGTTCAAGGGCTTCTCGCTCGGCCTGGAAGCGGTTCATGACACGCCGCTTGTCCAGGCCTGGTTTGAGAACTTTCAGTGCAACCTTGCGACGCACGGGCGATTTCTGTTCGGCTTCGTAGACGATACCGCCGCCGCCTTCGCCAAGCTTCTCGAGAATTCGGTAGGGGCCGATGTTCATCCCCAACTGGTCAAAGTCATCGACAGCGTCGGAGTCAATATGAGCATCCAGCACAAAACCGGTGGCGACGTTACGAAAAAGATGAGTGGCGCGCTCGTGATCCGCGAGCATGGCTTCAACCGATTGCCGCAATGTCGTGTCAACGCTGCACGCGTGGCGCAGATAGTTCTCACGCGCCACGGCGTCTTGAATTTCCAAAGCCTGGCAACAGATTTCTTCTTCGTCTGGTTTCATGCTATCCATTTTGACACGCGAGATTTCAGGCAACGGTTCGTTCGTGCGGCGTGGAGGCTTGTTGAATCCAGCGAAGCAACCAGACTTTTGCCATTGCCCAGTGGCGTTCCACGCTTCGTTCACTTATTCCAAGGCTTCGGGCGATCTCTGCGTTGGTGAGCCCGCCAAAGAAACGATCCACTACAATCTGTGCGCGTTGCGGATGCACTTTTTCCAGTTCCGATATGCCTTCGTTGATGGCGAGGATGAACTCGGCGCTCTCGGGCACGGCAAGCTCATGCAAAGCGATCGAAGACTTCCGAAGCAAACCGCCTCCACGGCACAGGCGGGATTTCCGGCGCGCGTGGTCAATGAGAATATGCCGCATGGCAAGCGAGGCTTCGGCATAAAAGTGCCCCCGATTTCGCCATTTGCGTCCCCGTTTCGCCAGGCGCAACCAAGCCTCATGGACCAACACCGTGGGCTGCAGTGTCTGATCTTTGCGCTGCAGGGCCATGTGCCTGCCGGCAAGAGTTCTCAGCGCACGATAGACCTCAGGATGCAGAACTTCCTGAGAGTCGAATCCCGCGGAATTGTCAGGCAAATCATGAGGCGCGGTCATGTGGCCCTGTACCTCGAATCACTTCAAAACAATCCAGATATCTTAGGGATGTGAGCACATGGGCTCAAGGAAAACTCAACGGTTGGGGCGGTTAAACGCAAAGGCATGGAAGCTGCGAATTTTTTTGGCGGCACACGGGGGCGCCTGACGTTTTAAGAGAACGAAGGGCTTGTTTGACCAATGGCAGTTTTCGGCCACGAGACGCAGGCCCACGAATCGGTCATGAAAAAACATATTGCGCTTGCCACGAATGCGGATCGCTGAAACAGGCGCCAAGTTACAAGTGCCACGAAAGGCAGGTTCTTCATATGCCTTTGCACCGGACAAATCGGCGCGGTTTCACACTTATCGAACTTCTGGTGGTGGTTGCAATTATTGGGCTGCTGATGGCCATTTTGTTGCCCGCGCTGGGGAAGGCGCGATTGCAGGCCCGCAAAGCCGGTTGCAGTGCCAATCTGCACTCATGGGGCATTGCCATTAACACCAACGCCGCGGAATTCAATAGCCGGTACATGTGGACAGCGCTGAGCACCAATCCAGGAGCACTTCCCCTGAACATTTTCTACAACAACCCCAACACAAATGAAATTTACATTTCCATCCTCAATCCCTACCTGAGCAACACGTTTAACAACTCAACCCACACCATTGGCAAGGTGGCGATATGCCCGTGCCTGGACGTGTCGGCATTTACCGACCTGGCCCGGCAGGATTGGGATGCTTCGGGTGGAGCCGTCTCCGGACGCTTCATCATCTCGTATTCCTACTATGCGGGCGTCGACCGTTGGGCGAGCTATTCCACCGCGAACGAAACGGCCCTCCACCCCGAAGAGCTGGCGACCAGCAATCAAGCGACCAGCCGCGGGTCGCGTGTAATTATGGCAGACAATGTCCAGTATCACGATGGATGGGGCACTTGGGGAGTCAACCACCTCAATGGCGGGGGCAGCCCCGCCGGCTGGAAGGTCAGCGTGCCCACTACCGGCGGACGTGTACCATTTGAAGGCCTAAATCGTCTCTACACCGATGGGCACGTGGAGTGGAAAAAGTATTCGCCTCAGGATCAGGCCGCCATCGCCAGTAAAACCTACCAGCAACGCGTTGGCCAAGGTGGCAATGCCACCGGCTATCCGAGCTTTTATTAATCTCTGTCGACAGATACTCGCTTGACGTGCAACTACCCAAGCGGGGTGGGAACGAGGGCGTCAGACGCAGGGATCAAAAATTGCAGGATTTTTGGCGGTTTGCAGGAGAATCTGACGTTTCTTAAACAAAGGAGGGCTTTTCTCGCCGGTGGCCCTTCTTTTTGGCCGTGAGACGAAAGGACGCGAACCGATCATGAAAAAACAGATTGCACTTGCCACCATCATGGGAGTTTTTGCTTTGTCGATGACGCCGACGTTTGGAGCGGTGACGGCGGCGAAGGATTTGGCGGATGGGATGGAGTTTGCGGTAAATGGGGGGACGTTGCGCGTGCGGTGGTGTGCGGAGGAGGTGGTGCGGGTGACGTTTGCTTCGGGGGCGGGGGGGGCGGAGGGGCCGGTGGCGAAGAGTTTGGCGGTGGTGGCGGAACCGAAGCAAGTGAAATGGACGAAGCAAGAGAATGGGCAGGCGTATACATTGCGCGGGGCGACGATTCAGGTGAGTGTGGATAAGCAGACGGGGGCGGTGACGTTTATGGATGCGGGAGGGAGGGTGTTGCTTCGGGAGGCGGCGGAGGGGCGGAGGATTGCGCCGACCACGCAGGAGGGTATAAGCGGGAATGCTTGCGCGCAGACGTTTGAGCTGCCCGCGGATGAGGGGATTTATGGATTGGGGCAGCATCAGCAAGGGGTGTGGAATTATCGGGGGCGGGCGGTGCGTCTCTTGCAGCAGAATACGGAGGTGGGGATACCGGTGATGCTGTCGAGCAAGCAGTATGTGCTGCTGTGGGATAATCCGGCGGTGACGGAGATTTCGGTGGGGGCGGCTGCGCCGGCAGCGACGGCGAGCGCGCCAACGCGTGGTCGCGGTGGGCCGGCGGGCGCGGGGGAATCGGTGGTGCGGTGGTCGTCGGAGGTGGGGAAGGCGATTGACTATTACTTTTGTTTTGGGGGGAATGCGGAAAAATCGATGGCGGCCTATCGCAAGCTGACGGGGGATGCGCCGATGCTACCGCAATGGGCGTGGGGATTTTTGCATTCGAAGGAGCGGTACCGTTCGCAGGCGGAGATGCTGGAGGTGGCGCGGGAGTTTCGGAAGAACAATATTCCGATTGATGTGCTGATACAGGATTGGCGGTATTGGCCGGACAACACCTGGGGATCGCATGATTTTGACAAGGCGCGATATCCGGACCCGGCGGGGATGTTCAAGGAACTGCACGGGATGGGGTACCATGCGCTGATTTCGGTGTGGCCGAAATTTGATTTGGGGACTGCCAACAGCGATGCGTTGATCAAAGCGGGCGCGATGTATGAGCCGGTGATTCCGTATGTTTATCCGCCGGGCAAAGGGCAGTGGTATGACGCCATGTCGGCGGCGGGGCGGGAGACGTATTGGAAGGCGCTCAACACGCAACTGTTTCCGCTGGGGGTGGATGGGTGGTGGCTGGATGCGCCGGAGCCGGAACTTTCGGGGAAGTGGGGGGAGTATCGTACGTTTAAGACGGCGCTCGGGCCGGGGGCGGAGGTGTTTAATGCGTATCCGCTGATGCATTCGAAGGGGATTTACGATGGGCAGCGGGGCACAACGAATGACAAGCGGGTGTTGATTCTGACGCGGTCGGCGTGGGCGGGGCAGCAACGGAACAGTGCGATTACGTGGTCGGGGGATATTGGATCGAGCTGGCAGGTGTTTCGGAACCAGATTCCAGCGGGGCTGAATTTTGTGGCTTCGGGGATTCCGTATTGGAATACGGATACGGGCGGGTTCTTCAACAATGCGGCGACCGGGAACATGATGCCCAATGATCCGCGGTATCAGGAAATTTTTACGCGGTGGTTTCAGTTTTCGGCATTTTGCTCCATGTTTCGCGTGCATGGGACGGGGCAGAATTCGGGGACGGGGATTGGGAAGGAGATTTATCGTTTTCCGGAGCCAGCGCGGAAAAATCTGCTGGCGATGCTGGATTTGCGGTATCGGCTGCTGCCGTACATTTATTCGACGGCATGGCAGGTGACATCGGAGGGCGCGAGCATGATGCGGCCGCTGGTGATGGATTTTGCGGAGGATATGCAGGCGGCTTCGGTGGGGGATCAGTTGTTGTTTGGGCCGTCGCTGATGGCGATACCGGTGACGACGCAGGGGGCGACGACCCGAAGCATCTATCTGCCGAAAGCGCCGGGGGGCTGGGTGGATTTCTGGACAGGGAAGGTGGTGGAGGGCGGGGCACGCGTGGATGCGGCGGCGCCGATTGAGATCATTCCGCTGTTTGTGCGCGCGGGGGCGATTGTGCCGATGGGGCCGACGATGCAGCACACGGGAGAGAAGGCGGCGGACCCGGTGGAGCTTCGGGTGTATCGGGGCGCGGATGGTGCGTTTACGTTGTATGAGGATGAGGGGGATTCGTATCGGTATGAGAAGGGGGCCTGTGCGACGATTCCGATCCGCTGGGACAATGGTTCGCAGACGCTGACGATTGGGCAAAGGAAGGGGGAGTTTCCGGGGATGTTGAAGGAGCGGACATTTCAGGTGGTGTTTGTGGGGGCGGACCATGGCGGGGGGATTGGTGCGACGGAGAAGGTGGATGGGGTCGTGCGCTACACGGGTGCGGCGGTGGCTGTGAAGGCTGGGGGATAATAGGAGATGGATGATCCATTAGAATGGCGTTGATGGATACGCGGGTGCTGGACAACTATGGGGTGGTGATGGTGCGGGCGCGGGGAGGGATGAAGTATGTTTTGCCGTGGCGGAGGCATGAGAGGCGGAAGGGCGCGGGGGTTAAGGTGTTTTGCTTCGGGGTGTTGCCGATGGTGGCGGCGGGTGCGTTGCCGTGGGGAGCGTTGTGGTTATTTGGGGAGCAGGGCGGAGTTTTTCGATTTTTGATTTGGGGATGGGCGGTTTTCTGGTGGGGGCTGTGTTTGTTTTTTGTCGGGATTTTTGGGGCGATGGGTTACAGTGAGATGACGGGGTGGGGGCGGGGG
>JADMIO011054785.1_pt1 | contig 26519 bp, 26 predicted proteins | sample 8958161 | NCBI WGS metagenome assembly JADMIO01 (sample SAMN16585339, study PRJNA669376) | soil metagenome | isolation source: Crop rotation soil | place: USA: Cullars Rotation, Alabama | collected 2011 | reverse complement strand
GTCGCTGCGGAACTGCTTCTCTTCCATCATCTCTTCCAGGTCGCGATTAGTCGCCGCCACTAATCTCACATCGACACTCTTGGTGCGCGCACTGCCTAGCCGCTCATACGTGTGTTCCTGCAGCGTTCGTAAGAGTTTTGGTTGCAGCTCAAGCGGCATATCACCGACCTCGTCCAAAAATAAGGTCCCGCGATCCGCCAACTCAAGACGCCCCGCTCGCTGCATGTTCGCACCGGTGAAAGCGCCACGTTCATGGCCGAAAAGCTCGCTCTCGAATAACGAACTCGGAATGGCCGCGCAGTTCAAGGTTATAAAAGCTTGCTTCAGTCGTTGGCTGCGTACGTGGATCGCGCGAGCGATGAGTTCCTTGCCCGTCCCGGTCTCGCCCAGCAGCAGCACCGTGGTATCGGTGGCGGCCACCATCTCGACGAGTTGCAACACGTTTCGCAGGCCCGAACTCTGACCTACGATTCCGGCAAAAGCCGCCTCATCGCCATCATTATTCACTTCGCCGAATGCGCTGAGATTCACCGCCAAATGTGATGCTTCGGGCGGCTCTCGGAAAGCCAGGACGTTTGAATTCATCGCCATGCTCCTCCTGAAAAATCGCATCAAACCGATATGCCAGAATTGATCTAAGTGTGCGCCTGAGCGTACGAACTGTCCATCATACTTTGGTATCGGTCTGCGACGCTGATAATCCGAAAGATTATTCCTGCGCTTTTTCTTGTTCAGCCCTTTAACGCGGGTCGGACCTTCTCAAGCAAAACTTCATCATCGAAAGGCTTGGACAGGAACTCCACTGCGCCTGCCTTCATCACCTGCATCCTCATCTTTTCGTCACCGTGCGCCGTGATGAAGATGATTGGAATGCGAGACCCTTCGGCCTTTAGCTTCGCTTGCAGTTCGAGGCCTGACATCCCCGGCATACGAATGTCCGCGACCAGGCAGGCGGCCCGGTTCCGCTCGTCCGATTCAAGGAATTCTTCCGCTGATCCGAAGCACCGCGCCGAAAGCCCGGCGGATTCCATCAGGTCCTTGAGCGCACTCTGGACTGATCGGTCGTCATCGACGATAGCAACTAGTTGGGGGCTGTGCTCGCTTGTCATGGTGTGAGTTTGCCTGACGCGGCGGCCCTAAAACAATTACACGTTGGTTGTGCGGAATAGTACTTTAGTTACATCGGGCAGCGGCGACCCAACTGCCAGCCTTAGTTCCGAGATGTGAAGTTGAATGCGGCTCTTGGCCTCGGGCGAGGAAATCACTGCCAGACAACGGGCCGGCGGCATTGTCGGGCACCGAAGATACCGTTTGCTAGTTAGACTTCAACGTATCCGCCATTCTGACTAGAGCAGCCAGGGAGTCCGCCTCCATTTTTTGCATGACATGGCCGCGCTGAATTTTCACCGTGTGTTCGCCGGTCCCGAGCCGCGCGGCGATCTGTTTATTGAGCAGCCCCGAAACGACCAGCTCCATCACCTCACGTTCGCGGGGGGTGAGCGTCTCATAGCGTCGGCGCAACTCCGCGCGCTCCCGCCGCCCTTCGCGCAATTTTCTGTCCCGGTCGAGCGCCTGCTGAATCGCGTCGAGCAGCTCCTGAGTTCTAAAAGGCTTCATCAGGAATTCAACCGCGCCCGACTTCATGGCTTGAACCGACATAGGGACATCACCGTGCCCGGTGATGAAGATGATCGGAAGACTTACTCCCGCTTCCGCGAGCGAGCGTTGAAAATCCAGACCGCTCATGCCGGGAAGTCTGACGTCGAGCACCAGGCAACCGGGGCAGTCGGCGCGCTGGCTCGCGAGAAACTCCTGCGGCGACGCGAACGCCTCAGACCGCAATGCCACCGACGACAAAAGGTCCTGGATCGAACGACGCACACTCGCGTCGTCGTCAACGATGAACACAACAGGTGCGTCTTCAGTGTTCACTTATGCGCCTCGGGTTCAGTTGGTAAGGTGAAGTGGAAAGTTGCGCCACGTCCCGGGTTCGCAGTCGCCCAAAGTCGGCCACCGTGCGACTCGATGATCGTGCTGCTGATCGCCAGCCCCATACCCGTCCCCCCGGCCTTTGTCGTGACGAACGCGTTGAAGATTTGTTCCATCTTGTCAGCGGGTATCCCCACTCCTGTGTCACTCACCGACACCATCACCTCTCCGCCCTCGCGTCGTGTGCTTATCTTGAGTTCGCCTCCCCGCTCGCTCATCGCCTCCATCCCGTTCAGCATCAGGTTCATCAACACCTGTTGCAACTGCACCCGGTCGGCGCTCACCGGGGGTGGATCCGCCGCCAGCTCCGTACGCATCACCACCAAGTGGCGGTCGGCCTCGCTGCGCAGCAACACCAGCATCTCGCCAACGATGTCGTTGACCGAGACCATCTCTCGCTGCGGCGAGACCTCTTTCTTGTAGAAGGACTTCAAGTGGGTGATGATCTCGGCGGCCCGCTTCCCGTCATCCTCAATCCGCATCGCCGCCTCTCGCGCCCTCTGCACCTCTGGTTGATCCCGGTTCAGCCAGCGCAGACAGGCTCCGGCGCTGGTGATGGCGGCGGCGATGGGCTGGTTGATCTCGTGGGCCATCGAGGCGGTCAACGCACTCAGTGTCGTGACACGCGCCATGTGGGCGAGTTCGGAGCGGGCCCTGTTCAGGGCCTCCTCGGCAACTTTGCTCGCCGTCACGTCCTGAATGGCGCCGATGAACACGGGACGACCTGCTACCGTCCCCATTACGCGGGTTATGGAATGGACATGCTTTAGGTTACCAGCCGGGGTGATGATGCGGTAGACGAGTTCGAGATCCCGATCCAGCCCGTCGACGGCGCGCTGGAACGCGGCCTCGTATATTGGCAGGTCCTCGGGGTGGAAGACCGTCCGAATCGCCTCATGCGTGATTCTGGTCGCTGGATCGAACTCGAAGATCCGGTAGAGCTCCTCGGACCAGTTGTGCTCGTCCGCCAACAGATCCGTGATGAAGCTGCCCGTTTTGCTCAGTCGCTGGGCTTCGGCGAGACGAACATAAGCTTGTTCGACCTGCGCCTCCGCCCGTTTTCGGTCCTCGATGTCGATACTGGTTCCATACCATCGAACGATCTTTCCGTGCTCGTCGCGCAGCGGCACTTTGCGATGAAACATCCAGCGATATTGCCCATCGCCACGGCGCACGCGAGTCTCGTATTCGAAGATCTCTCCACTCGCGAGGCACGCTTGCCACTTATCGACAATGCCGTTGAGATCATCCGGGTGAATCCAGGTTGTCCACTTCCAACCCTCGACATCAACAAGGGAACAGCCCAGATATTCCAGCCAACGCTGATTGAAGTAATCGAGGTATCCATCGGGCCGCCCGGTGTGGATCAACGCGGGAATCGCATTGATCATTACGTTCAAATTGCGCTCGTTCGACCGCAGAGCCTCTTCAGTCTTATAGAGGTCCTCCAATGCACGGGTATTGGCTATTGCGACAGCAGCATGATTCGCGAATAAACCTAACCAGGCGAATTCTTGGTCTTCTAACGGTTCACGGCTGAAAACCGCAATCACACCTAGCAGGTTGTCACGAAAGATCAGGGGATAACCCGCAAAACTGCGGATCCCCTCACGCTCTGCCCATTCTGGCCGGACGATCCAGCTATTCTCATGGGCAATGTCCTTTATAAGAATCGGATGTCGCTCCGCTGCCACCTGGCCGACTTTTCCGACATGCATTGGGACGCGCGCGAAATGTCCTTGCAAAAATGACCAGTCTTCCCCTGGAGAATTTATTGGCGTTCCGGCGCTTGCGACCAGATGAAGGTGCTCCGTACTCTCTGGTGCATCTGGCGGTTGCTGCCAGGAACTGGGGAGATGGATCGACGGCAGAAGCCAAATACGAGTCAAAGCTACGCCTGCTTGCGCCGCCAGGCCCTGAACGGTCTTCTGCAGAACAGACTCAACCCGCTGCTCCGATGTGACCGTCACTGCTATCGAGAGCAGTAGCTCAGCCTTTAGTGAGGTCCCCACAAAGATCCTCCTATTTGAGAACTACCAGTTCGATGCCGAAAACAATAGCCACATGGTTTAAGTTTAGACCATGTGGCTATTGTTTTTCATCTGGCCGCGAAGGCCCCGGGCCTCGCGCAACGGCTTATGGCTCGGAGGTAGTGCCGGTCACGGCAACGGCAACCGGCAGAGCTGGCCCGGCATTTCCGGCATTTTCTCCGGGGCTAACTAAGCCGACGAGGGCTGCCTGTCCCGCATTTAACCGACTTCGCCGCACATACTTCGTATGGCAGGTCTATTGCCTGTGTAGTTGGGCGGAGTGTTCACCGCAGAGCCGCGCGTCTTGTCAGATATGATCTGTATGAAGGAAAGGGACTGCAACTGTGGGCGCATACGTGGAGGCGTCATGTTAAAGCGAAAAATTCTGCTCACGGTCGCTTTGGTCCTGTTCGCTCAATATGGCACGGCTTCCGCTCAGGACGCTGCGCCGTCCTACGCTGAGAAGCTTACTCTGGATCAGGCTATTACCCTCGCTCTCAACCACAATCATTCGGTTAAGATCGCGCAGCTTGCAGTCGCCAGGGCCGACGAGGACATCTCAGCCGCGAAGACTTTCCGCCTGCCATCGTTGCACACGTATGCGCTCGTCTCAGGAAATCTCGCTAAGAATGAACTCCAGGTGCAGAACCCGACGGCCAACCTGTTTCCGGGGCTGGGTGATTTCTTCACACTCAATGTGGAGCGCAAACCGACGGCCATTTTTGCCGTCTCCGCCATCGAGCCGCTGTCGCAGCAATATCGGATCGGCTTACGCATCAAGCTGGAGAGACTCTCGCGCGAGGCAGCCCAAGCGAAGCTGCGCCAACAGGAGAACGAGACCATTGACCAGGTAAAGAAGGTCTATTACTCAATTCTGCAAACACAGAGCGCGCTGGACAGCGTGCAGGAAGCCGTCAAGTCTTATCAGGAGATGGACAAGGTGACCGGGGATTACGTCGTGCAGCAGGTAGCGATCGTAGCCGATCATCTCGTCGTGCAAACGCGGCTGGCGCGCGTCCAGTACGAAAAGCTTGAGCTGAGCAGCCAACTGGCAACCCAGAAAGAGCAGTTAAATAGTCTGCTCGGCCGTGATGTCGGCACCGTGTTTGAGGTCGCAGGCATACCGGAATACGTGTCATTTGAAACTGACCTGGCGGCGGCCCGAAAAGTCGCGCTTGAGCGCAGGCCCGAACTAAAACAGGCGCGATTGGCCGTAGAACAGGCAACACTTGACCGCCGCATCAAGAAGTCGGAATACATCCCCGACGTGAGTGTCGGGTTCGTCTATCTGACGCCGCGCAACTACGGTGATGCCATCCCGAAAAACTTCGCCAACGTGGGCGTGACTGTGAGCTGGGAATTCTTTGACTGGGGGCGGAAGAAAAGCCAACTCGCGGAAAAGGAGATGGCGGTTGAGCAGGCGAAGAACGGCTTGAAGGAAGCAGAAGACCAGGTGTTGGTCGACGTTGGCGATAAGCTGAGAAAACTACAACTGAGCGGTCAGGCTCTCTGTGTAGCCAAGCTGGCACAGGAATCGGCTGGAGAGAATTTACGTGTCAGCGCGGGCCGGTACAGGTTTCAAGCGGTCTTGCTTTCCGACGTGCTTCAATCGCAGGCAGCGCTGGCCGAAGCCTCTCATGATTATCAACGGGCCTTATTAGAGTTCTGGACTGCTAAAGCGGAGTTTGAGAAAGCACTGGGGGAGGACAAATAAAGATGTCTGATGAGAAGGCGGACGTTTCAAAGGAGACTACGACTATCAAGACTAGCACTGCCCCCTTGAAACCCGCAGCAGAAACAGCGACGGTCTCGAAGGCCCAGGACCAGGCTGCGGCTGCACCAAAAGAAGTCGCATCAACCGACACCAGTGCCGCGAAAGTCACAGCAGACAGACCGGGTGCGAAGCGTCGGTTGAGCTTTAGGAACATCGTCCCCGTGCTGGTGCTCATATTGGCTGCCGGAATTCTCCTGGGAATCACGGGCGGTTGGAATCGCCTGGTCGGAGGCAGCATTACACAAAAGACGGACGATGCTTCCCTTCGAGCGGATATTACTCCCTTAAGCACGCGCGTCTCCGGCACGGTCGCGCAGGTTGCCGTCGCCGATTATCAGCGAGTGAAGGCGGGCGACCTGCTCGTGCAGTTGAAAGATGACGATTTCAAAGCGCAGGTCGCGCAGGCTGAAGCCGGCGTGGCGGCAGCGCAAGCGGCGCTTGAGAACAACGCGAAGCAGAAAGAGTTGCAGACCTCCAGAATCACGCAGGCAGAGGCCGGACTTCAGGCAGCCAGCGCCGAGATCGCACAAGCCGGGGCCGCGATAGAGGCCGCGAAGGCTGACGTGGCTAATGCCCAGGCCGGAGTGGAAGCGGCCCAGGCGAAGATACCCGACGCACAGGCAGCGGTCGAGGCCGCCGAAGCCGACGCACAAAGAACACTCCTTGAGAGAAAGCGCCAGGAGGCACTGGTTGATCTGGGCTCAGCGACCAGACAGAAACTGGAGCAGGTGGTCGCCGACCAGGAACGCTACGCCGCAATACTTGACAGCCGAAAGGCAGAGCTGGCGCAGACTCGTGCCCTGGTTGAGAGTCGGCGGGCAGAGCTTTCAAAGGCGCGTGCTCAGGTCGGGTTGCGTGAATCAGAACAACAGCGAGCGCGCGCTCAATCGCTGGGCCGAACCGCAGAGGTTGACGCGCAGGTCAAACAGCGCGCTGTTCTGGATACGCAGGAACAGCAGCTTCTGGCAGACCTCAGCGCGAAGGAGGAGGCGCTCAAAATCGCACAGACAAATCTCGATTACACACGAATCGTCGCGCCAACCGACGGGACTGTGGGCGAGCGAAAGGTGAGGGTCGGGCAACTGGTCTCGCCAGGCACTCAGGTAATCTCGCTCGTCGAGAACACCATCTGGGTGCAGGCAAACTACAAAGAGACGCAACTGACAAATGTCGCCCCAGGCGATGCCGCCGAGATAACGGTTGATACCTTTCCCGGCATTGTATTGCGCGGTCATGTCGAAGAGATCGCTCCCGCCAGTGGTTCACAATTCGCATTACTACCGCCTGATAACGCAGCCGGTAACTACACCAAGATTGTGCAGCGCATTCCGGTAAAGATAGTGCTCGACTCAAATCCGGCCATCGTAGAGCGGCTCCGCCCCGGCATGTCTGTCATCGCGGAAATCAAAACAAGCGCCAGGAGCAAAGTTTGAGCGATGAAGCGATCATGAGCGTCGTGATGAGCCGAAGAGAGGAGCTACAGGCGGCGCTTAATGCTTCGCGTCTGAAGCTTGCGCGGCTTGTCGCTTCGCTCGACCAGAATCCATATGTCGGCAGCCTCGGTGTGTTTCTCGGAGCAGGCATTGCCACTCTGAATGGTCGCCTGATCAGCGTCGCACTGCCCGACCTGCGCGGCGCATTGGGCCTTGGAGTTGATGAGGCGAGTTGGATTCCCACGTCCTATAACATGGCTCTGATGTTCATCGGGCCGTTCTCTGTGTACCTGGGTGGACTGCTCGGCCCACGTCGCGTGCTGCTCTATTCGGCTCCGATATTCATTCTCTGTTCTATCCTTCTGCCCTTCTCGCCGAACTTGCAAGTGATGCTTTGCCTGCAAGTGCTCAGCGGCCTCTCCTCTGGTACCTTTTATCCGCTGACGCTCAGCTACGCGCTCCGCGCCCTGCCGCTGCGCTTCGTCATCTACGCCATCGGCGTCTATTCGATAGACATCGTCGGCGCAACCAGTATCGGAACGCCGCTCGAAGCCTTTTACACTGAACACCTGTCGTGGCACTGGGTCTTCTGGCAGAGCGCGCTCCTGACACCGCTGATGATGCTCTGCGTCTACCTGGCGATCCCGCGCCAGCCTCAACGTCCCGGCCCGAAGCCGGCGATCAGTTGGCGCGGCTTTCTCTACGGCAGTCTCGGTCTCGCTTTGATCTACGGCGCGCTCGATCAGGGCGAGCGGCTGGATTGGCTTGGCTCAGGCGTGATCGTGGGGCTGCTCGCGACGGGAGCTTTTCTGCTCGTCGTGACCGTTATTCGCAGGTGGCTTTCGCCGAATCCGATGGTGAATCCCATTTTCGTGGTCAATCGCAATACGATGATTCTGGCCGCCTGCCTCTTCTCGTTCCGCTTCGTGATGCTGGCGATAGCATTTCTGCTCCCGGCGGTGCTCGCCGTGAACCAGAACTATCGCCCACTTGAGACGGGACGGGTGCTGCTCTGGTTGATCGGGCCGCTGGTGCTCATGGGGTTCATAGCGGCCCGTCTGATGCGCCGGTTCGATAACAGATTAGTATTCGCGGCAGGTTTTACGGTGGTAGCGATAGCCTGCTTAATGAATGCGCAGTTAACCAGCACGTGGGCCGGTGACAACTTCTTTATCCCGCAGCTCGTGACCGGATGCGGCCTCGCTTTAGCTTTCACCGCCCTGGTCGGGTCGCTCGTCCAGAACGGGTTTGACTCGGGCGCACTCACGAATCCGATCAACATACTCACCTACTCCGCGTTCATCCACACCGTCCGCCTGCTCGGCGGCGAAACCGGGACGGCGCTCATGCAGAGGTTGGTGTCGGTTCGCGAACAGTTCCACTCGAACATGATCGGCCTGCACGTTGATGCGGGAAATTGGCTAACATCCGAAAGGGTGGGAGCGCTCGCGCAAACGTTGCTTCCTAATTCGACCGGCGCGGAGGAGGCGCAAGGAAGGGCCGCCCTCATGTTGGGCGGACAGGTCAGGCAGCAAGCCTATGCCCTAGCTTACAGCGACGGCTACGTCGCAATAGCTCTTGTCGCCGCACTCGCGATCATCCTGATCGCCTTCATGAAGCCGATGAAGATATATTTCGATGGAACATCGCCGCCAGCCGCCTGACCGGAGAAACTGTCGGAATTGCCGTGCGCCCGCCTCATTTTGTCGGTCTCGTGACCGACACTAATTATTAGATTTCGCTTGCTATCCCGCTCCTGCCGCGGCCCCTCCTTCTGGTACGTCAGTTATTTACCGCTGCCGAGAAGGGGAACGTCGGTTTCACAAAACTATCAAAAGCTCTAGGAGGAGCAACATGAAGACCCAAGCACCAAACCGAGTACCAAACTGGAGAGGAGAATAGTCATGAAGAAGCTTTACGGAGTTGTAACGCTCAGCGCTATCCTGGGCGCGACTCTGCTGTTGCAGACAACGCTCAATGTTGCGGCACCGCCGCTGCCGCCCGGCATTAAGAACGTGGTGTTGGTGCATGGCGCATTCGCCGATGGTTCCGGATGGGAAGCCGTCGCCAACATTCTTAAGAAGGACGGATACAATGTCTCGGTGGTGCAGCAGCCAGAAACCTCGTTTGCCGAAGACGTCAAGTTTACCAAGGCCATGATCGACCGACAGTCCGGGCCGGTGGTTCTCGTCGGCCACAGCTACGGCGGGGCCGTCATCACCGAAGCTGGGAACGATCCAAAGGTCTTGGCGCTTGTATATATCTCTGCTTTCGGGCCGGACGCTGGGGAAAGCTCGGCCACCATCGAACAAGCGATTCCACCGGCTGGCAAAGGAATCAAGGAAACGGGCGATGGATACTTGTACATTGACCCGGCGTCCTTTGCCGCTGACTTCTGTGCGGATATTCCGCCAGCTAAAGCTCAGTTTATGGCTGAGTCGCAAGTTCTATTCTCCAAAGACTCATTCACATCCCCAGTTACTTCTCCGGCGTGGAAATCAAAACCCAGTTGGTACATGGTGGCTACTCAAGACCGATCGATCAATCCGGATAACGAGCGCAGGATGGCGAAGCGTATGAATGCAAAGACGATCGAAGTGAATTCGAGTCACGCGGCCTACATCTCTCATCCGAAGGAAACGGCCAAGCTCATCGAAGAAGCTGCCAACTCCGCGCCGCCGCAAAAGTAGTTGAAGGATTATCCGCTGCAGCGTGAGCCGCGTCTTGGCATTGCTCAACGAGGATTCTACCAAAGATCACGACTTCGTCTTCACCCGTTACGCACCTTAACCTGAAGGAGATGTGCGTTATGAAACAGTCGATTGGAGACTTTCTGCTTCGTCGCCTGTACGAAGCTGGTATTCAGCACATCTTTGGTGTTCCTGGCGATTACAACCTCGAACTCATGCAACAGCTCGAAGACCGGGGTGAACCGGCCTGGATTGGAAACTGCAACGAGCTTAACGCCTCCTACGCGACCGATGCGTATGCGCGAATCAACGGCATCGGCGCGCTGATCGTGACGCACGACGTCGGAGCCCTTAGCGCGATCAACGGCATCGCCGGTGCATACAGCGAGCATGTTCCCGTGATCTGCATCTCCGGCTCTCTTCCACTGCGAGCTATTCAACGTGGAGATCTGATGCACCACACTCTCGCCGATCGGGAAAAAGGGAACTTCTGTCGTATGTTCGCCGAGGTGACGGTTGCCCAGGCGCGACTCACTCCGGAGAATGCCGTTGCTGAGATTGACCGGCTCATTCTGACGGCGTGGCGCCGAAAACTTCCCGTCTACCTGGAACTGCCCTCCGACATCTCTTATCTCGAGATCGAGGTGCCCGAACGTCCCCTCAAACTCGAATTTATCCCCAGCGACCGGGAAAACCTGAAAGCCTGCACCGAGATGATTCTGGAGAGATTGAATACCGCCAAGTCGCCTGCGTTTCTACTGGATATAGATGCGAGCCGCTTCGGCATCTCCGGATTGATCATGGAACTCGCCGAACGATTTCACATGCAGGTCGCGACGCTGAACTGCGCCAAAGGAACTGTCCCTGAGAGTTCCCCTCAATTTGTTGGAACCTACGCGGGTATTGGAAGCTCCCCGGCAACGCGCGAGGCAATTGAAGGAAGCGATTGTCTGCTGACGGTTGGTTACAGGCGCGTCGAAACGACGACTGGTTTCTTCACCGACAAACTGCCCGCTTCTGCCATCCATCTTAATTCCAGCTACGTCGAGACGGCAGAGAAGAATTATCAGGGGGTTTATATTGCGGAGCTTTTGCGGTCCATAGTTGACTCGTCTTCGGACATCGTCACGAAGAAACAGCCGGCTCGTCCGTCGAAGCAGGTGTCCTTCGTTCCATCAGACGATCCCCTCACCCAAGACGCATATTGGAAGGCGATGCAGAATTTTCTGCGTCCCGGAGATGTCATCATTGTCGAAGACGGAACATCGAGCGCAGGTTTTGGTCGACTGACGCTGCCCGAAGACTGCATCCATATCTCAGGGGCTTTTGTCTGGTGTTCTATCGGCTATGCGACACCCGCGCTGCTCGGAGCCATTCTCGCTTCCCCCGGGCGGCGTCACATCTTACTTACCGGAGAAGGATCTCTCCAGATGACCGCGCAAGAACTCTCGACCGTCATGCGGCATGAGCTTAAGCCCCTCATTTTCGTGATCGACAATTCGGGATACACAGTAGAGAGAGCCGTTCTGGGTAAGGACGCCAGGTATAACGACATCGCGAGCTGGCGGTATTCGGAATTGCCGAATGTCTTCTCTCGTGAGAAGAAGTCAGAAACCTACGTCGTACAGACCAGCACCGAATTGCAGAAGGTGCTGGACTCTCCCCATTCGGCCATGGTCCTCGTGGAATGCGTCATGGACAAGTACGATGCGCCAATCGATTTGATCGTCGGTGGGCACGCGCTCGCCGATTCCGATTACGGAGCACGCGGGCCACAGTCAGCAGTGAATGCGCAAATCCCATTGCCGGCACGCGCCGGCACGTCGTCTTAGCAACGAAGAGGGTCACTCATCTTGCGGTCGCGTACTCGGAGAGTGCGTCCACTCGAACGGCATCATTGGGGAGGAACATGAAGGACCTCATCCATGTAGCGGTCGGCTGCTGCTGCCGCCTCCTCTGGAATGTTCCCCTGCTGACGGGCGCTCAGGTAGGGCGCATACCAGTCCCACCAGTTGTGCTTAGCGTGTGTCTTCTCGTAGTGACCGTGATGCTCCTCCGTCTCGCGCAGTAGCTCTGCAAGCGTTGCGATGTCCGTGGTTCGCGCTCGCGTCAACTTCCACTCGCGGCCCGGACGTCGCGTCTTGATCTCCTGGAGCAGCCAGCCGTTCCCATCCGGGTCCTTGAACGAGGCAAACGAGGCGTAGGAACGACCCTCGGGGTCGCGCCCGCCGACCGGTGAGTTGTCCTCGGCACGGTGGAAGACCTCGCTCACAGAGACGCCGCGAGCTACAAGGTCTTCGCGGGCGGCTTCGATGTCGTACACGGCGAGGATCAGGCTGTCCAATGAACCGGGCTTGGCCGGTGTGATTCCCTTGCCAATCCAGATCGAGCACTCCGACCCAGGCGGCGTCAACTGTACGACGCGGAATCGGTCGCCCGCCGCGATGTCGGCGTCGAGACGCCAACCAAGATTTTGGTAGAACGCCTTCGCGCGGTCTACGTCCGCAACGCCGAGCGCCACGACTTCGAGCTTCATATCGACCGGTTCGGCCTCCGGTGCCGCCTCATTCTTGGTTCTCACGTCAACGCTGGTCATAATGTCTCCTTCTCCTTCTCATGATATTAAACTCTGCCGCGACCATTTAGAGAGAAGAGAGCGAGGCGACGATCTCTTCTGTAGTCACAACGGCACTGGCGTAGTTCGGAATGTTAAGGTGAAGAGAAGCGTGCATCATTTCATCCGAGTAATCCGCCGTCGCATCTTTTATCATCGTGACCTCGTAACCAAGTTCGGCGGCAAAGCGAACCGTTGACTCGACGCACGTGTGCGCAATGAGCCCGGTGACGATGAGCTGATGAATACCGTGCTTCTTGAGCTGCAAATCCAGATCGGTGTTCGCAAAGCCGCTGGAACACCAATGCTCCTGGGCCACGACGTCGCCCGGTTGAGGCGCGAATTCGCTTCGAATCTCGCCGCCCCACGTCCCGTTTTCGAAAGCCTTACTCGACCAGCCCGCCTTCTGGATGGGCGCGATGTACTTCCACGTCTCGTAATCGCCGGGACGATAGCGATGATGCATGGCATAGAAGACGCGAAGACGTGCCTGCCGCGCCGCATTCAGAACCCGTAGCATATTCGGCACACAACTATTCGCTTCTGCGACGGCCCGAATTCGGCCCCATATCTTGCCACCTTCGGAAATGAAATCGTTATACGGATCGATGACGAGCAGTGCACTTATCTCTTTGTCAAACTTCGGATCGGCCACGTTCATTCCTCCTCAGCGTTCACCTGAATCGAAAGTCAGATTTGTTGAAGGCGAGCATCAACCAGCAGGTTCACTGTTCGCCATCTGATTTGTGCTTTCTAGATCAATGGTCGGCCAAGTCGCCCAGCATCCGGGCCAGGTTCATTTCCGCGTCGCGCGTCTGGAAGCCGCTCTTCATCGCGGCCTGCGTCCGGTTCTGGAACTCAGGGCTGCGCACTCCTTCGAGGAAGAGATCAGAATCGCGACGAATATCCTCGGCTGACGGGAGAGCGATTGCGTTGACTCGCTCCTTGACGACCGCCTGACCCGCAGCCGGAAAGTTGGCGATGCGATGAGCAAGCGATCTGACGAAGTCGTCAAGCTCATTGGCGGGCAACGCTCGATTGATCCAGCCGTACCGTTCTGCCAACTCCGCGTCGTAATCCTCCGCGCTCAACATGACTTCGAGAGCGCGTCCGCGCCCCATCAGACGCGCCAGGTGTTGAGCGCCGCCCGCGCCGGGGATCACACCGAACGCCGGCTCGAACTGGCCGAAGATCGCCGACTCTCGCGCGGCAAAGCGCATATCGCACGCCAAGATGAACTCGCTGCCGACGCCGCGCACGCGACCCTCGATCTGCGCGATGGTGACGAGGCGGCTTGCGCTCAGGTGGCGAAGCAGTTGGCCGAGAGACGCGTCGCCGTCCAGTTTCGCCGCCGCCTCCCGGTTCTCCTTTATGCGAGTCACGTCAACGTGGGAGATGAAATAGTCCGGGTCGGCGCTCTTGAACACGACCACCTTGGCACCGCCATCGGCCTCGGCTCGTTGAATGAACGAGACCAGATCGCGAACCAGTTCGGGTCCCAAAAGATTCATGGGAAGCGCGGAAATCTCCACAAAGAGCACGGCACCTTCCCTCAGCACATTAAGCGTCTCGAAAACCACGGCATCGTCACTGTTCTCGCTGTTGATTTCTTCGGCCATTTTTCTACCTCTTGTCTCATAGCTTGTATTAACTCCGCTCCTAATCCTATTCAGCAAGGGTTTCGACATACGTTTTACCATAGGGATAGAAGAGTTCCTTACGGCCTTCTGCCCAAGCCGCTTTGAGTTCGGGCGTGGTGATGTCCCAATCGGGCCGGCACTTCTTCAGGACGGCACGCAGGTCCTGGCGGAGTTCTTCCAGAGTGGGTCGCCCGAAGAACCAGTAGCCCATGTAGATTTTGTAAATGACAAGCTTGGGTTCGAGGACAATCGTGTGCGGAATCATGGGGTTGTGGAGCGGGTCTGTGTATTCGGCGATGTCCAGGTCTTTTTGGACTTTGCGGCCTTGGTCGGAGAGGAAAGGCCAGTGAGCGCCGACCCCGCTGCGAAATTCATTCGTCTCTGTGATGTTGCCGGTGCTGATTGTGACTAATCGACAATAGCCAATCTCAAGCTCACGATGAAGTTGCACCAGCCCTTCATGCTGCCGACGTTCTTTGGGGCAGAACCCTCCGCGGCTGAGGACGAGCACCATCGGGTCTTGTCCTTGCAACTCGGAGAGCTTCCGGCGTTTCGTGGTCTGGTCGGGTAGCTCGTAATCGGGGAAGGCAGCCCCCGGAACAATGTCAGCTCGCATCTGTCAAACACCCTCCTCACATCGTCAGCACGACGCGGAACTGTGCGTCGCCGCTTAACATGCGCGCGTAAGCCTCCGCCGCTTTTTCGAGCGGGTACGTTTCAATCATGGGGCGCACGCCGGTCAACTCGGCAAACCGCAGTGTGTCCTCGGAGTCAGCCGGTGTCCCAGAGGCCCAGCCTTGAATCGTTCGACTTCCCGATATGAGTTGTAGCGGTGTGACCTCGATGGGATCGAAAGCCGCACCTATGACCATGAGCTTGCCGTTCGGCCCCAGACCGTCGATCAGCGCGGACATCGCTTTCGAGCTTGGAGCCGTCGCCAGAATCACCTGTGCGCCGCCCAGTTTTTGTAACTCTTCTGCCGCGTTCGTCGCCTTGCTATCAATGTACACGGTCGCGCCGAGCTTCTTTGCGAGCGCCGCGTTTTCCGAGCCGCGCCCGATAGCCGCGACCCTGTAACCAAACTTGTGCGCGAATTGAATGCCGAGATGGCCGAGACCGCCGACACCCAGCACCGCGACGAGGTCGCCGGGGAATGCGCCGCTGTGCCGCAGCGCGTTGAAGGTGGTAACTCCGGCACAGAGCAGCGGTGCGGCTTCCGTGTCTTTCAGACTTTCCGGTATCGCCACCAGCGCCTCCGCAGGAGCCACCATGTACTGCTGGTATCCGCCGTCGTAGCTGATGCCTGCTATTTTCATGTTCCGGCAATTGATAAAATCTCCGCGCCGACACGAGGTGCACGTGCCGTCGTAGCCGCCGTGCCAGCCGACGCCGACGCGCTGCCCCTTTGTCCACTCGGAAACACCGGCCCCCACTTCATCAACGATTCCCACGACTTCGTGTCCGGGCACGCGGGGAAACTCTATGCCGGGCCACAAGCCGTCTTTCGTGAGCACATCACTGTGGCAGACGCCGCAGGCTTGTACCTTGATGCGCACGTGCCCTGCGCTTGGGTCAGGAACCTCGCGCTCGACTATCTGGAAGTCCGCTCCCGGTGCGGGAACCTGCGCGACCTTCATCGGTGCTGCTGCTACTTTCGTCGTTGACATAAATCCTCCTATAAATTTCTAGCCATCGTTGAAAAGCACTCATTGCTACCTAGCTACTAAGCCAGAATCTGGTCTCGCATACCGCCGTACCTAAATGTACGAGGCAGGTCCTTTTCATAAAGGTCGTACGGGAACCCGAGTTCAATCCGGCTCGCTTCATCAAGCGTCTTTACCTGATCTGATGAGAGCGTCAGGTCGAAGCTCGCGAGATTGTCCTGCAATTGAGAGAGCTTGCGCGCGCCGATGATGGGGATGACCGGCACGGGGCGCGTGTGGAGCCAGGAGAGCGCCACCTGCGCCAGGCTGCGACCCGTTTCGTCAGCCACAGTCTTGACAGCCGCGACGACACGGTCGGCTCGTTGTTGCTCCGGCAGGAAACCCTTCATCATCTCGCTGCTCATCCGGCCCGGCTCGCCCTTCTGGTCGGGAGCCCCCTGGCCGTGATACTTGCCGGTCAGCACGCCGCCGGCCAGTGGCGACCACGCGGTCACACCGACGTTCAGCGCCTTCGCCATCGGGATCAATTCCCGCTCGACGGTTCGCTCGATCAAGCTATATTCGATCTGCAAGCCGATGAAGGGAGACCACCCGCGCAAGTGGGCCAGCGTGTTTGCCTGCGCTATCCACCAGGCCGGCGCATCAGAGATGCCGACGTAGAGCACCTTGCCCGCGCGCACCAGGTCATCCAGCCCCCGCATGACTTCTTCGACCGGTGTAAGCTGATCCCAGATGTGAACCCAGTAAAGATCAATATAGTCTGTGTGCAGCCGCTTCAGGCTTGCTTCCACAGACTGCACCATGTTCTTGCGTTGGTTGCCCGCCGCATTCGGGTCTGTGCCCGGCGCAGCATTGCTATATTTCGTGGCTAGCACCACGCTCTGGCGGTGGCCCTCCATAAACTCGCCGAGGAACGATTCGCTCTGTCCGTTGGTGTAGAGGTTCGCGGTATCAATGAAATTGCCCCCGGCCTCACGGAACGCGTCGTACACCTTTCGCGCTTCGTCCTTGGCGGAACCCCAACCCCACTCCTCGCCGAAGGTCATCGTGCCGAGCGCCGCCTCCGAAACTCGAAGCCCGCTGTTACCCAATAGTCTGTATCTCATATAGATTTCCTTTTGAACCGTATTGCTAACGGATACTCACGTTAAGCTGTGCTACCCAATATTGATGAGTGAACTTTTTGCTGCAAAGCCTCCGCGACCTTCAGCGAGAGGGAGAGAGAGACGCTCCCTTCGGTATTGTGAACGTCACCGTCTTGGACTGTCCGGGGAAGGGCTCGTGGTTGGCGTTCACCAATTCGAGCCGCACCTTGTGGGGGCCGTCCGACAACCCGGCTATGTCGACCGTATTGATGCCACTCGCGTCCGCCCACCACCAGCCCACGTCGTCCACGTGTACGTGCAGATGCCCGACCCGCGGGGAAACGCCCACGGCGCCCTTCCCGAACACCGGCACGACTTGCAGATTCTCCACCCGCCACTGGATCCAGACGATGCCCTGGGCCAGCCCCTCGGGAAGCGGTTCGTCCACGATCAGCTTCGGTGGAGGCTCGTTCCCGATTTCGACGTACGGCGAGGCGCCGAGGACCTCCTTCGCACTCTGAGGGGCGGGCTTTACGTCGGTGCGCGTAGATGTTTGAGCCCAGGCGGCGACAACGCCGGCCACCATTGCAACTGCAACCAGCAATAGAGCGGTCCGTTTCATACAGTGTCTCCATTCAAGGTGTGTCATTCAACCAATTGTTGGGCAATCCGATTAGGATATCGAAATGCCCGCTTCCGCACTGGCGGGAAGTCACGAGCTAGCGAAGCGATCTGAGCGCCGCACGCATCTCCGCCGCGAACAGCTCGGGCTGCTCCCAGGCGGCGAAGTGCCCGCCTTTGTCGAGCCGGTTGTGCGGCCTGCCCTCGACCTCATACTCCAGCGAGCCTTCGACGACATAGACGATCTCTTCGCCCGGATGCGAGTGCATGTCGTTGCCGCCCCAAGGTTGACTTGAACGACCGTGCCCGCGCCGGTCATGTGCGATGCAGCGGTAGCCGCGCTCGGCGAGAAAGAGCATCTGGGCTTCCCAGGCGTCTGCCGAGAGCGGCCAGTCGTAGTTTTCATCATGTTAACCTCATGTCTCATTGAATCATTCGTCGTGCCGGTCAATCTCGCTAAGGCGCATGTTCAATCGCCCTGACCAAAGACCACCTTGTAAAGGTCATTATCAATAACAGCTTCTGCTCGATGGTCGTGTCGCCCCGTTGCTGGAAACGGCTCTCCGGGCCACGCGACGATGTGTTCAGCCTGAAGATAGTTGAAGGTATCCTCTTCTTGGGCATCCCATGGGTCATCCAGTGTTATCAGCAACTGCAAGTCTTGTTCGGTCATGTGAATCTCCTAGTGCTCGCGGGGCTTACTTCAAATAACATTCATTGCTTAATCTGGTAATTAAAGCCGCAGAGTTCCGCCGGTGATCGCACTCATAAAACACACTCCTTTTTGCGGCGTACCGTTCGCAACCTCAAGTTTCCTGAACTGCAAGAGCGGCGACGGTTGCGAACGGCATAGCTGCAATTCCCACTGCGTTTGGGCGTGCGGCACTTCGCTTTCGCGAAATCCGTTATTTTTGAGGGCCACTGGCTCCTTTCGAAGCAGCTTCAACAGCTACGGACCGGCTAAGCCAGTCTTCGAAACGCGTCTCGCCGAGCAGCGCGCCATCGCCTGGGACAAGTGAGCGCTCGCTCAGCTCCGTGCCAAAGTAGCGCGCGTGCGGGTCAGCGATAACCTCTCGCGGATCCTTACGTGCGCTGAGGCCAAGGCGAATGAGCTCATCGAAACGGAACTGCTCGGGCCCCGCCACCTCAACGATTCCATTCAACGGCGTTCCCATGGCTACTCTAGCCACCGCACTGGCAACATCATCAGCAGCCATGGGCTGGAAACCCACAGGCGGCAGGCGAACCGTGTTACCGTCGGTAGCTGAGTCGGCGATGCGATTGACGAACTCGAAGAACTGCGTCGCGCGTACGATCGAGTAAGGGATCGAAGATTCCCTAATCAGCTTCTCCTGAGCGACCTTCGCACGCATGTAGCCGCTGTCGGGCAGACTGTCAGTGCCGACGACGGACAAGGCCACGTGATGGCCTACACCTGCCGCCGCTTCATAGCTGAGCAAGTTGCCGGTTGACGTCTTGAAAAACTCCATCACCGGCTCGTCCGCGAACGACGGTGAATTCGACACATCGACGACGACCGACGCGCCCTCAAGAACTTCGGCAAGTCCTTCGCCGGTTAAGGTATTTACCCCTGTGTTCGGTGAAGCTGCTACAACCTCGTAGCCCTGCTCACCGAGCTTCGTTACGACCTTTGACCCGATGAGCCCGGTGCCGCCAATAACCACTATCTTCCTATTTGCTTTTTCCTTCGTCATAGTTGACCTCCTCATGTGCGACCTCTCGTTTGTCGTCCGAAACCCGGATGAGTGATCTACGAGACAGACTTGGAGTTGGTTACGGATTCTGTTGATTCATTCCTGCACGGGCACCACCGCCGGAGCACCCTTGTCTTTGATGAGCAACACCACGAACTTTGCAGGCTTGGTACTGCTTGCATTCCGGCCTACGAGATGAACATCGTCGGGGCCTTCATAAAAGGTCTGGCCCGGTGTCAGCGTCACTTCCTTTCCGCCTTTCACCTGCATCACGATTGAGCCCTCCAGCACATAAACGAACGCATGTGCATTGTGCCGGTGGATGGGATCAACGCTGCCCGGCGGATACTCCACCGTGATCATCAAGACTTCTTTGCCGGGAAACTCCGGCAGGTCTTTCGACATGAGCGATGTGACCGTAGCCTGTGGGGCCTGCGGCGTGACCGTGGGCTGTTGAGCCATCAGCGCGCCTGTCATTAGACATAGCACAACTAGCGATAATGTCTTGTTCATCATAGTCTCCTTTGGTTAATCGCCCTGCGGAGCCATCTGGCTGTGGTTCTCAATCAATCTGACCCAACAGCCGAGCGATCTCGGCATGGCCGTGTCTCGCCGCTAATGTCACGGCACTCTCATTTGTCTCAAGTAGTCTAGGGTGCACGTCAGCACCTTTATCCAATAAAGCTTGAACCATCCTGAGATCACCAGCCAAAGCAGCCCCCATCAAGGCCGTTCCTCCCTCATTACTCTTGACGTTGACGTCAGCCTCATATTCCAGCAACACTTTCATTGTCTCGTAATGCATGTTGATGACGGCAAACATCAATGCTGTCCGGCCATTGTCGTCTCTCTGGTTAATGTCCGCGCCCCGATGGATCAGGTCTTTTACTCTCTCAGTGTTTCCATCGAGCGCCGCCCGCATCAGAGCTGTGTGGCCCTGGCCGTATTCTTCGGCGGCGCTTAATTCTGCGCGCGTTGTCATAATTCCTCCCGCGTTGGCGGCTGCCGTGCGCTTACTCCTTAAACGGGGAGTTCAGCAAATAGTCCACGGTTGACACCTGCTTGTAGCCCGGCACAAAGCGCTCGCCAAAATCGCGCGCGAAGTTGTCATACGTCGTAGCCGGGCGTGTCTCGACAATGCGGCAGACCGCGCGGGTAAATCGTTGCTTCATTTCCAGCCGGGGAAACGCTTCGACGATCGCAGCCACCTGAGCCTCGGTTAGAGCCTCGTAACCCCACCCGCCCCAATCGAGTCCGATGCCCATCGTGGCCAAGGCAATCTCGGCCTCCTTGTAAAGTGCGATGGAAGGCGTCGAGTTGAGCGCAACCCCGTCCCAGATCAACTGGGCCCGACGATCATCGATGCCCTCGTCGCGGGCGAAGGCGCGTGCGGCATTCGCCCCCTCCACTTCAAATCGCAGCGGGCCATCGAAGCCTTCCGCCAGACCCAGGTCATGCAGGATGGTGGTCACGGCAAGAACTTCGCCGTCGTGGGCAGTCTGATTGAGTTGAGCGAGGGTCGCCGCAAAGAGCCAGGATCGCATGACGTGATTGAACAGGTACGGCTCGGAGCGCTCGCGCGCGAACTCTATGGCCCGTGAAATCAGCGGAGTGTCGGGCACGGTGACGCTGGCTAGTAAACGTGTTGGGACGTCGGGTCGCGGCCTCGGGTCGGTTGCACTCATTTCCCGTTCTCCTCTGATGTATGCGCCAGGACCGCACCGATGGCGAAGTGGCGCGAAGTCTCAATGGTTACATCTGAGCGATCGGGTTTGTCGCCCCCACGGATTTGGTTTGTATTGCGGGAACGCGCGCGTCGATCCAGTCGTTAATGTCCGCCATCACGACCTCTTTATCAACATCATTCAGCAGATCGTGATAGTGTCCCTCATAAAGTTTCAGAGTCTTGTCTGTTGAGCCGGTGGTATCGTAAAAGAACTGGCTGCCGCTCGGGTTCGTCGCCTTGTCAGCCGTGCCGTGCAGAATGAGTACGGGAAGTTTGATGAGGGGAAATTCTCGATGCAGCCGACTAGAGGCATCTATCATAACCCTCGCGGTCTGCGTTGATTCAGACTCGCCCTTAATCAGCGGGTCATTGTTCATTGAATCGACAACCAGCGGATCGCGGGAGAAGTCTTTGTTCTTTAGGGTGTAGACATGGGCGTGCGGCGCGATGTGATCGAATCCCTTGAGTAACGTAAGGATGAACCCGGGCACCGGCAGATCATAAGCGAAGCTCTCGCAGATTAATCCGTCGATCTCTGATTGATGGTCGAGCGCATAAACGCACGAAACGACACCGCCCGCGCTGTGACCGAGAACGAACACCGGCAAACCGGGGTTTTCCGATTTCGCAGTTCTGACAAGCGTCGCCACGTCGTCGGTATAATCTTCCATCTTTTCGACGTAGTAACGCTCGCCTTCGGAACGCCCGCGCCCGCGCAAATCGATCGCGTAAGCCGCCAAATCTTTCGCCGCGAATTGCTCGCCGACCCAGAGATATTGCCCGCTGTGCGAATTAAACCCGTGGACGATGACAACCACGCCGCGTGTTTTCCCTTCAGGCTGCCACGAGCGGTAAAAAATTTTCAGGCCGCCGACTCCTTCGAAAGTTGATTCCTTCATCTCTTCAAATCTCCTCATCGCGGTTCTTGGTTGATTCCCGGCATAATGGCACTGGAGCTGTCAGACCGCCGCTGATCGCTGCGCTGTGATGAACTCGTAGAGGTCAGCGTTGATCTGGTCCTTGTTGGTCGAGCACATGCCGTGCGGCAGGCCGGGGTAGACCTTGAGTTGTGCGCCCTTCACGAGCTTCGACGAGAGCATGGCAGAAGCGCCGATGGGGACAATCTGGTCGTCGTCGCCGTGCAGGATGAGCGTCGGCACATCAATCTTCTTGAGGTCTTCGGTGAAGTCCGTCTCCGAAAATGCCTTGATGCAGTCGTAGCCCGCTTTGAAGCCGCACATCATCCCTTGCAGCCAGAACGACTCGCGCAGGCCCTCGGAGATTTTCGCGCCCGCTCGGTTGAAGCCGTAGAAGGGGTTGGCAAGCTCTTTCCAGTAACTCGAACGGTCTGCGAGCACGGCCGCGCGTATCTCGTCGAAGGCCTCGATGGGCAAGCCGCCGGGGTTCGCTTCCGTCTTGAGCATCAGCGGCGGGACGGCGCCGATCAGCACTGCCTTGGCCACGCGCCCTGTGCCGTGACGGCCGATGTAGCGCGCCACTTCACCGCCGCCCGTGGAGTGGCCGACGTGGATGGCGTCCTTCAGGTCAAGCGTTTCGACGAGCTTTGCTAAATCGTCGGCGTAGGTATCCATGTCGTTGCCGTTCCAGGGTTGGCTGGAGCGGCCATGACCTCGACGGTCGTGGGCAATGCAGCGGTAGCCATTCGAGGCCAGGAAAAACATCTGGTCTTCGAACGCGTCCGCGCTCAGCGGCCACCCGTGGCTGAAGACGACGGGCTGTCCCTCGCCCCAGTCCTTGTAGTAGATATTGATGTCGTTTGAGTTCTCTTGACCGACAGTTATGTACGGCATTTCTGATTCTCCCTTCTCTTCGGATTCATTCGAATGTGATAACGGATGCGAGTACATCACGGGCGCAGATGCGTGTCTATTAGACGATGGTATCGGTCAATACCTTAGTATTAGTCGGCGTGATGAGCAGTCAGCCACCCTCTCTCGCCGCGCCGTTCCGGGCTTCGATGGCCTTGACGGACTTTTCAAACGCCTTTTCCAAAACGCGCTTGCCGACGGTCCCGAGCACGAAGCCGAGCAAACGCCCCTTGAGGTTCTTGCCTTCGCGCACGACGTCCACGTCAATGTCGGTCGTGCCGTTGGGCTGACGCCTGAAGTTGTAGGTGTGGCCCGACCTGCCTCCCCACAAGTTGGAGTCGGTCGTCGTGAGGACGACGTGGTTGGGATCGGTCCAGTCGTAGTGCAGGCGTTCCCAAATGCCGCCCGAGCCTTCCGTGACATCGGCTTCGTGTGAGCCCTTGCTATGCACCTTCAGATACTCGTCAGCGCTGTTGCCAAAGAGCTTCGAGCGGCCAGGCCCGAAGTCTGTGAGCCCGGCGACGTACTGCTCGGGCGTTAAGGTGGTTGTCCGGTGGAAGTGTAGTGTGGACATGCGTGCTCCTTTCTTGGGCGGTGTCACACCGTTCATTGCCTCAAGTTCTAAACAGGGATTTCATTTTGGTATTCGCAAGCGCCGTTCATCATCTGCCGGCCACCATAAAGCGCCTCTCATTTCAGCATCCTTACTCGTACGGTCACACCGCGCGTGCTTCTGATCCTGCGGGAAGGAGCACCGCTCGACCGACCAGACGCCCATGCTCGAAATCGTCGTATGCCTGCTTCGCGGCGCTGAAGGGATAGCGATCCAAGAGGATTTTGATTCGACCGAGAGCCGCCATGTCGAGAACCTCCTTCAACGCGACGCCGCCACCGTTCAAGCTCGTCACCAACTGCGAGCCTGGAGGCATTTTGAAGAAGTCAAAGGGAATAGAGCCGCCGCCCGCGCCGACCATAGCCAGGCGCCCCCGCCACGAGAGCGCCGCGACTCCCGTCGCAAGCGTCGCGTTGACTCCAACACAATCCAGCACGAATGCCGCTCCGATCCCGCCACTTAATTCGCGAATTTCTTGCGCCGCATCGGGACCACTCGAAACAACATCGTCGGCACCACACTCCTTCGCCAACTTCAATCGCGCTTCGTGCGAATCGACGGCGATAACTCGTGCGCCCGTCAGTTGCCGCAGGAATTGAACCGCGTAAAGCCCAAGTCCACCGACGCCGATCACGACTGCCGTGCTGCCCGGCCAGATTCCGGGAAGGGCCGCCTTGATGGCGGAGTATGTCGTGAGTCCCGCATCGGTAAGTGGGGCTGCGTCAATTGGGTCGAGATCTCCGATCGGGACTAGAAACCTCGCTTCTGGAACGAGAACGTACGGCGCGTGTCCTCCGTCGTAACCGACGCCTGGAGCACGAATGGCTTTCTGATAGAGGCAATGATTCTCTTCCCCTGAGCGGCACATGTGACAACGTCCGCAACTGGCCCAGGATGGATTGACCGCGACCGTGTCACCGTGTTTGAAGCCTTTGACTCCCGCTCCGATCTCTTCAACCCAACCCGCGATCTCGTGCCCAAGCGTGAACGGCGGCGACTCGTCCTTCCAATAACCTTGCTCCCGACCAATGACAGTGAAGTCCGTATGGCAAAGACCGGAGCCGCCGACCTTGACTACCACCTGCCCCGGTCCAGCGTGCGGGTCCGGCACCTCCTGAAACTCTGGTTGCGTTTGCTCTTTCAACAGTCTGTAAGCGAGCATCGTGTCCATCCTTCTGGCTGACCTGGCATCTGCAAGCGCTTTGCCTGCTAACCCCGAGTCCTACGGCGTTGGGTAGTCCCAAACATCGGGCGGCAGCTTATCCTTGAGCGATGCATACATGGCGTCGCGGAACAGTTTCACCGCCGGAAACGGCCGAAGGGCAATAGTGCGCTCCACGATCAGCCCCTGCTCGTTGTCCACGATGATCTCCAAGCTCTCGATCTTGTGGCCATCCATGGTCCCGACCCAGCGCAAGAAGGTGGTGCGCTCATCGAGCTTGAACTCTGCTGTATAGGTACCGGAACCACGCGTAGAGCTTGATTGCGCGAAAATCGCCGCGCAGACTTCGCGCCCCTCGATCGACCGTACCAGGAGCGGACTGTTGAATACGACGTCTTCGGCAAGGAGCTCGCTCACCTGGGCGGGTGTGGGTTTACCAGATTCACGTAGTTTGCGTAAGGGATGCACTTGATTTCTCCTGTGACTCTATTAATCGCTGCTGGACGATAGGAAAATTATTAGACGCCTCTCAGTTTTCTGGGTCTGCAAGCCATTTCAACGCCGACAAGCTCGGCATGAAGAAGTACTCGCCGCCACGAAGCACGTTGAAGGTTTCGATGCCGCGGACGCGACGCCGCACCGGGTCGTTCGGAATGGTGAACGCGGCTCCTTCTTCCTGCAGGCCAATGATTGGATCGCGCTCGTCGCCGATGCCAATGAAGTTGCCATCGTTAATCCACTCTTGTTGCAGGAATTCGATAGTGGTCATCGCCTTGGCACTAATGAACAGGAAGATGGCGCCACGCGGCACTTCGTCATCTGCTTCAGAGAGAGCATTCGGATCGTATGGTGGTCCATAGGTGGTGCCGCGCCTTATGAGTCGGTGCAGGTTTACGTCAGTCAACCGAGTAAGTTTTGAGTCGCGCGGATTCATGCGCCGAATATGGCATCCGAACGGGGCCTGCCGGCCACGCGGATCGTCCGCGTAGTTAAAGTCGTTGTTCCGCTGCAGGTCCGCACCGAGTGCAGGGTTGTCGACTTCCGGCGCCAACACTAATGGTGCGCCGCTGCGCCAACGGCCAACCAGTTTCGCCGCGAGCAGTTCCCGTTCTGCTTCGGTGTTTCCGTGCGCCTGGAGAAATCGATTGAACGCGCCGACGCGCGACTGATATTTGCGAAAGCCCACATAGGTGCCGTTGCGACCGAGTATGTCCGGCTGCGGCATTGGCAGGGGAATCCCGGCTTCACCCGGATATCCAAGGATAAACTCCCCGGCTTTGATCGGCTGTCCCTGCCCCGGCAGCGGGTCGAAGCCACTGCCCTCGATCGGCGGCTGGTCGATGCCGTCTTTGTAACCCAGTGGATTGAGATCGCCGGGCTGAGCACCGAAATCCTGCATGGCCAAAATGCTGACTGACAAACCCTCGATCTGCTCGCGCGCAATACCAAGGATGCGACGCCGATCTTCCTCCGAATCGCTAAATGCTTGCACCCCGATGTGGACTTCGCCTTTACCGTACGCTGCGTCCCAGTTCTTCGGATCGTTTAGCCCCGTGTCCCCGAGCTGCCGGGCGCGCGCCGCCATCCCTTCGCGAAAAGCTTCGGGAAAGCTCTGCAGCGAGTTCTCGGGGAGGCCGAGCGCCTTGAGGCCGGCATAGCTGATCCCGACCGAAAGCCATGGAGTCTTCGCGCTCCACCAACCGGCGGCAGAATCGACGTGAGGTGTCAGCCGCCGAAAAAGCTCGCGACCGGATTGAGCATCGTCGATTCGCAAAAGCACGTGAGTGCCGAAGTACGGCGCGGGCCTCGGCCTGAGGACCGTCGCCTGAATCTCGTGCAAGTCGAGCATCGAGTCACCCGCCGGACCACTCGCTGCGGCGCTTTCCAGCACAGTGGGATCCGAAGCTTGGAATTCACGTGACTTGAAGTCGCGG
>JADMIO010976174.1_pt1 | contig 26522 bp, 26 predicted proteins | sample 8958161 | NCBI WGS metagenome assembly JADMIO01 (sample SAMN16585339, study PRJNA669376) | soil metagenome | isolation source: Crop rotation soil | place: USA: Cullars Rotation, Alabama | collected 2011 | reverse complement strand
CGTCGCGTTGAAGAAAGAGGCGCGCTGCTGATAGGCGGCGTATTCATCATCCGAATGGGATTGCACGCGAGGCAGGTAGCGCTCGCCTGCGGCTTTAACGGCGTCTTCACCGGCAAGCACGTCACGGACGCGAGACCAACCCGGGAGGGCGGATTGGTGGGAAGGGTGGAGGGAATTTATCACAGCAGTTGAGAGTAATTTGAGTTGATGGTTGATAGTTAAGGCGCGAAAATCGAAACAGAGTGAAAACCAGCCCGACCAAACGACGGATCGTGTTTGTTGTTTTGGGGGCGTGCGCACTCTTTGCGGTAGCTGTCATTGCATTTTGGCCGGGGGAAAAAGAGCCGGAGTATCAGGGGAAGAAATTGAGTGAGTGGTGTGAGATTCGTGCGATGACCGATGGCACCTCGGATCAAAGCGAGAGCGCAAAAGCCATCCGCCACATTGGAACTAACGCTTTGCCCTTTCTGATGAGATGGATTGGTTACGATGGATTCACCCTCCGCCCTCTGCGTAATAAACTCTCGATCCACTTTCCGGTGTTGAGGTATCATCAGAATCTTTCTGCCAAGGAAAAGCGTCACCTGGAGTTGCGGACCTATGCTAGCTTTGCATTCCGGGACTTGGGCGATATGGCAAAGCCTGTGGTCCCTCAGTTGACGAGGCTGTTCTACGAACCAAAAATTAGTAGTGGGGCAACGGCTGCAGCAGTAGCACTGGCCCAGCTCGCCAACAGTGGGCTTCCGACTTTCCCAATTCTGCGCGAAGCGCTGACCAATGCGAATCCAAATATCCGGCTGCGAGCTGTGCAATCGTTGTTTTTCATCGAGGGCCACAGGCGAGCGGTTAATCGTGCAGTGATCAATGCTATGCAGGATCCGGTTTTTGTTATACGCAGGCTCGCCACAAATAAGTTCGAAATGGTTGCACGCGGGAGCACGAACGGGGTCAGTCCGGATCAAAAGTGAGGGCGATTGTTTTGATAATGTGCAAGTTTTGGATGTGGCGCCACCCCACCCCGGCCCTCCCCTCGCCAATGTGGAGGGGAGGGAGTTTTTTGTTGGATGGGTACCCAGGGTAGCACTCCTTCGTCGTTGACCCTGGGCTAAGGTCGTGCCGCCCCTTTGGGGCTCCGGAGGGGGAGATGAAAACATCGGCGTGTCGCAGATCGTGCTGGCGTTTTGGGGCTCCGGAAGGGGAGACGAAAACATTGGATTTCCCGGGGTAGCTTCCGCTCCGCGGTTCAACCCCGGGCTGAGTGCTTTTAATCCTTTCAGGATATTCATGTGTTGAGTCATGCAGTCGGCCAGCGGCGCGCAGCGGAGTGCGACGCCCTACCTAGGGACATGGTTAGAAGCCCAGGTTGATTTGGTGGATAATCCTTGGCTTCGTGGCGATGAGGTAACGGAGACAATCGGCGGCGTCATCGCCGCCAGCGCCGTCTTCATCGGGATCGACTTTGAGCACGTCTTCCGGACGGTTGGGATCGTGCTGAAGGTTGGGGAGACATTCGATCAGGCGACCGCAACGCTCGTGGATGAATAGTTTGGGAGTGACCCCTTTCTCCGGATCGCCGAGCAGATCGAGGACAGACGCCCAGCCATTGATACGGTCCATGGTCGCCGGGCGCATGGAGATACCGAGCCGGCGATACTGCTGGTCAATGGTCGTGCCATCGTGCCGAGAACTGAAAACATCGGCCCCGGCAACGAAACGAGCCAGCGAATGCAGCCGTTGCGGCCGGAACCCTTCAGGATAGACCGCGGGGATGTAACCCTTGGGAAGCTTGCCGTTCGGTGAATGATAGCCACAGGCAGCCTGGGCGGCCTCGCGCTCCGCTGACGAGAGGGAGATGCCGTGGCGTTTCATCATGGCATGGATCGCATTGGCATTCTGCGGAGCGATCCAGGACCGCTCGGCGTGCTCATCCACAATGAACGTGTTGCCGTCGCCATCCTTGCACGCCAGCAGCACGACAGTGTAATGGCTGTAGCCATAGTCCATGGCGGCGAACCATTCGGTGGCGCAACGCTCATCGAACTTGCTGATGACATGGGCTTCCCGGCGGAACGTGGAGAAGAACTGGCCGGCGGCGATGTCCCAGCAACCGTCCAACCAGGCGCGCCGCTGCCAGCCGGAATGGGACTGGAGTTTCTTAATGTAGCCGGTATTCACGAATTTGTTGTCCGTCACTCGGGCCGGGATGAACCGGGTATCGGCCTCCTGCCGGTTCTGGAACGGAATGACGAACTGGGTACGATACCAGACGTGACCGACCCCTCCGGGATTGGTGGTGGAGTACATGCGCGGCCGCCAGGGAGTGCCATCGGGCATGAGTTTGGAACTGCGGTTGCAACTGGCGATGTACTTGTACTTTTTGGCGGTGAGCGTAGTGGCTTCCTCAACACCGATCACGTCGTATTCAAGCCCGAGATAGGCATCGATGTCGTTTTCGTTCTGGAAATGGCCGACGATCATGCGGGAGCCATTGGGAAAGGTGAGGATGCCTTTGGAAGGGGTGAAGGTATGTTTCACCTTGCGAAAGATCTTCTGCCGGAGGTCGCCCAGGGCTTCGAGATTGGATTTACCGACTTTGCGGAGCATGAGCGCTTTGAGACCGGGCATGCGCTGGCAATCGTCGAGGCCGATCTGGGCGATGAGCCAATGAGATTTGCCGCCACCGCGAGCACCGCCGTAACCGATTTCGGTGGGGCCATCGGGAAGGTCACAGAGGCGAGCCGCAGCACTGGCGGCGAGCTGGCGTTCCTGGAGGAAGCAGCGGGCGGAAAGGAAGCGTTCGATTTGGTCCATGGTGCAGCCGGCTTCAACGGCGAGGTCAATGAAGTTCTGGAGGTCAGTGATTGGGACAGTCATAGATTTTCGATTTTTGATTTGGGGTTTGGGATTTGCTGCAAGAAAACTCAGGGTTGATTCGAGAATGATTACGATTTCATAGGGATTAGGAGGACGCGGGGGGTGGTGGCTGTGGTTGTAACGACTGGGCGGCGCGTTCGGCGTCGCGTTTGCGTTTGTCCTCGCAGACTTTTTGCAGATGGTCGCGGGCCTGGAGGACGAATGGATCGCTATCAGGATCGGAGATTTCATCTGCCGCAGGAACCTGGGCGATGGCCTGATGAGCGGTTTGCGAGGCGAGTCGAAGCAGCGGGGCCAGTTCGTAGGGTGCAACTTTGGCCTCGGGATCGGAAAGGAGTTTGCCGAGAGCCTGATGGCAAAACGCGGCAATACTTTGCGAGAGCTCCCACTGCTGCTCACGAACGACTTGATGGCGTGTGGACCAAAGCTTCTGTTGCGGGACATTTTCGATCAGCGCAGAGGATAGAACGGCGGCGGCCGTGTGCTGACGCCAGGCGGTAGCGCGTTCCATCCAGCCGTGACGGCAACTCAGATGCCTAATGGCCGGGTACGATCTTCCAGTTTTGGCGGCGACCTGGGCGAGCGTGGCATCAAAGCCCAGCTCAAGATAAACGACGAAGGCGGCGTACGCATCGGCTGATTCGTTCGGTAATGGCTGCCAGATGCCTTTCTGGGACAGGTCAGCCCTGGTATCTGCGTTTGGTGATTCGTGGTTCATAGGCGATGGCACTTTTTGGCACCTTTTGGCACTTTTTGGCACTTTTTCTCTGGGAAAAAAATCAGGTTCGAGTGCCACGAGGCCGAACCGGGGAGACCGGGAAGTGAAACCCCGAAAAGGGAGTTTCCTATCGCAAATGGGAGCGGATGGGATTTATTCTTCATAATGGGCGTGATTCGTTTTTTTCAATTCGTGTCTTCACCCTGTATAGGTCCACAGGTTTTGTTACTTGAAAGAGAACCCGGAGTCGCAGAGGCGGTGAAACGGCGCAAACCAAGGATGGGGTTCATTTTTCATAATGATTGCGTGACTGCGTTTTCGAATTTGTTCTCGTGTTCACCCTGTATAGGTCCACAGGCTTTGTTACTTGAAAGAGAACCCGATCACGCGGTCCAGACAACGCCGACGGGCGGATCATAAGTGAAACAGCCGCCCGGAATCCGCAGGCCGCGGCGAACGCCGCCATGCTTCCCAGCGCGGCCGGAAGGGACCATGAGGTGGCGGTAAATGTGGTCGGCGAAGGCACGAACGGCCAAGTCCGGGCAACGATGAGTGTTGGTGGCCTTGGCCAGGGTTTTGTACAGGCGCTTGATGGCCATAGTGACAGCGCGGACGTAGCGTTGAGCGTTGTCCCGGGTGCGCCATGGGTTTTTGTTCATGAACTCATAGATTTCCTTTAACTCGCGAATCGCTTCTGCTTTTACCGGACCAATTTGGTTTTGATCATCGATAACGGCCTGGAGTTTTTTCCAGTGCTGGCGCAGGAAGCGAAGGGACTCTGCGTCATCGAGCCCAAGGCTGCGTTGCTGAATGAGTTCGGCAGGGTCAACTGGTTCGCCGCACATTTTGCGAGCGTTTAAAGCCAGCGCTACGGCATGGATCGGCTCTTCGGGCGGGTTGAGGAGCAGCCAAGCGACGTAGGCGAGACCCTGCTCGTGTTTAATGACAGCCTCGAGGCCGGCAAAGGTCAGGGACCAGAAACCGTGGCCCCGGCGAAGTACATAACGATGCCGGAGTGTCGGGGGCTCGGTGTTCCGGGGAGCCGATGTAGGGCACTCAACAGGAGGTAACTGAGGTAACAGAGTGGTTTTCGTTTCGCTGCCAGCGCGGGCTGACCAGGGTGATTTCACTGGATTGCCGGATCGGCAGGGCCGAGCGAGGGAACGGTTAGAGGGCTGACGATTACTGCAGGTTGGACTGAGGTTTTTAGTCATAATTAGTGCTTTCGGTACGCAACCAAACATTCATTGTTTGATGCTGGCGAAAGTTTACCTCTAAGCCGTGTCTGGGAGTGTCTATCCGTACTGTTTGGCGGGACCCCGGTTGCGACTCGGTAAAAAGGGGAGATTTGCGACCACGAATGGACACGAATTCACACCAATGTGGAAATTGCAAATTAGCGGGGACGGAAGCTCGACCGCGAAATACGCCAAATTGCGTTCCCAACGCCATCACGATTTTGTTGCCCGAAAAGAGACGATCGCGTTGCGATATGTGGTCGCGAAACGGAAAAAAAGATTCGTACCGCGGAATACGCGGAATACGCGGAAATTTTAACGGCAGAGTACAAAGAACGCAGAGACTGATTTTTTACCGCTGATTTCGCGGATGGGAAACGGATGTTCTTAAGTGCGGAGTGGAGAGTGCAAAGTGCTGATCGGAATTTTAACCACGGAGGCACGAAGCCACAGAGACTGATTTCTTTACCGCGGATTTGCGTTTGGCTTCCCAGGCCCGCCTCAACTCAGTTTCCCCATAAGAAACATCCGCTGTCGCGGAACGAGGTCCAACGCCGGCACGATTTTGATCCCCCACAGGAGAGGCTCGCGTTGCGAGAAGTGTGCGAGGAAGGGGAAAGGCAGATTGTCTTCACCGCGAAATTGACTGCCTACGCTGGCTTACCAAGGCAACATTTCTTAAATTTTTCACCGCTCCCACACGGGCATAGCGCATTTCTGGGAGTGCCCGGATATTTCTCAGGGGGGCGTACGGGTGCAGGTTTCGGGTCAATCGTCATTCCTGGGGGAGCCGTCTTAACAAAATCGATTTTCTCAAGTGAAGGATACCGAAACGAAAAACAAGTTTTACCATTGTAGTGAGTGAGGGCTAAGTCTCCTTGGATGATAATATCCATTCCGATCAGCACATCAACATCGCCCATCAAAATGCCCTTGGTGACTCTAATGCTGTTAAAGCCAACTCCGTTTGGTAACCCAATCGAAACCAAAAACGTTTCGGTTGTATGCTCCCCTTGGACCCCATGGCAAACCACCATCCCTGTGGGCTTGTAGCCGCCTTCATCAACTACTTTTTGGGTTATTACCGAACCTGTGGCTCCGGTATCCCAAATGGCTCTGTATTTTTTAAGCGATAAACTGTGGCCCGCATGGATTGCGCTGCCGATATGCACATCGGTTTGGATACAATCCAAAATGCCATCAGCGACGAGAGAGAAAGACTTTGCTCTGCTCGGTGGCATTTAGGCAAATGCAACCCGAGAATGGAAAGTGTGCGAGTAATTTTCCGCTCCTGGTTCGCATTTCTGAACCAGAAATGTGCCGAGGGGATGTGTTTTGCTGGTTTCTGACACGGCTTGCACTTCGTCGGCATAATCGCCGATGACTGCACAGTCCTTGATCACAATGAACCGGCCACCGTACTTGCCAACCAGCATCTGTTGGTTGTCGCGGTAGAATTTAAATTCCTTTTCCAAGGCCATACTTTCAGTGATCACTGATTGAGTAATATCCTTCCTGTGGTGGCACGGTCAAGACCCCGATTCATCTTGTACACCATATGTAGTGGTGTGAGGCTTTTGCTTATCTATTTGCACCCGCTTATTTTGTAATCACTTGATTGAGCGACGCTTCGCCGGGTAACCGGGGGCTAATTTCCCCCACGCCTTCTTCAGAGTTATCGGTGGCACATGCATAATTTGCCGCCAGTTCCGACGTGATGGTGGCGAGGCGCTGGCGCAGGCACTCGGGTTGAATCACTTTGGCGTGGGTGCCCCAACTCAGGATGGAGCGCTCGATTTCTTCGAGGGCGGTTAGTTGCAGAGTCAGGCGGGAATGGCCGCTCGGGAGGTCGATGAGTTGCTGGGAGGGATGCCAGCGGCGACCGCGGACGAGGTCGGTGCCGCACTGATCGAGTTCAATGATGACTTCATAGGTTTGGCCGGTCGTTCCTTTCATCACGCCCAGGCAGCCTTTGAAATAGGCATCCAGATCGAATCGTTTGGGTGGAGGGAAACGGCGGCGGCAAAGCCGCGGCTGAACAAGGCGCGACAGGGCAAAGGTGCGGACAACGCATTGGCGGACGTCGTATCCAACCAAGTACCAACAATAATCGAAACAGACGACATGGTAAGGCTGCAGCCGGCGCGGGATGACCCGGGCCTGGCCCCAGTTGCGGTACCGGAACTTGAGTTCGCGCCGGTCGGCGACGGCCCGGGTGACGGTGTTGAGTGTGGAGCGGTCGCAATCCTCAGGAGCCAATGGTCGAAAGGAAACGGCCTTGCTCAAATTGGTGACGGAGTTGCGTTCCTGATCATTGAGCTGGCTGGTCAGCTTTTCGAGAGTCTTACGGAGCGGCTTTTCGAAAGGTGTCCCTGGGTGCTGAGCGAAAGATTTATGGGCGACCAGGATCGGGAACAAATCGGCATCCGTGAGGGGGGTCTGGGGCAGGCCAGCGACCGATTTAGTGTAATGGAAACCAAACCGGCGAGGATCGTAAGCGATGGGAAGGTGACGTTCCTTTTTGAGGAAGTCGAGGTCACGAGTAATGGTGCGCGGAGTGACCCCGAGGCGAGCGGCCATGGTGCGCAGGTTGGGGTAATTGCCGGAGCGGATCAAATTGTCGATTTGGCAGAGACGATCCCAGGTGGAACGGCGGTCATTCATAAAGTAGTTGAGGGTTGATGGTTTATGGTTGATGGCAGGGACGTGAAACGTGAAACGTGATCTCAAACGTGGTCCTAAGCGGCCTGATCCATGTGATTGCTGTGGGATTTGTTTTGATCCTGAGGTTCAGGAGCCTGATCGACGACGTGGCGCATGTGTTGGAACCACATGGTGGCACGGGAATGGCGCCGACGGCGCGGCCGACAATGGGGCGCCGGGGCGCGGGAAGGAAGGCTTAGAGTCAGTTGCGATTGATCATTTATTTTTATTTTCATGGTGCCATCCTAAACCACCACCCCTAGCATCCGACGCTAGGGGTAAAAAATAGTTTGAACTATTTTTTTACCCCTTTTTATGAAAAAAGCCCGAAAATCAGGCGTTGGCTGACAAGTAAGGCAATCCCTTAATTAAGACGTGACATTCGGGATCATAATCGCAGATGCTTGCGATGCTTCGGGTGGCGGCGCCCAAGACACTAGCCCCAGACCGGGACCCACTCCTCCCGTGGCCGCCGCCCGAACGCTAATTTGGCATGGCAGGAGGCAGGCGAACGGGGTTCGGATTTTTCACACCAAGATCGCGAAGAGGGTCGCGCTGCCGGCGCGAGAGGCTAAAGGGAGTGCGCGAAATCCACCCCAGATGAGGGGTAAATTTTCTTTGGGCTGACCCGGTTGACAACTTCTTGGTCTGAATTTAAAATCGGGAAACGAGTTTGGTTGGCGATGAAAAAGGTAATTCGACACAAAGTGACACGGGCCTTTTTTGTAGAGGGAAAATGGACGACGGACTTTTCGAACGCGCAAAAGTTCGACGATTCGCTCTCAATTATGGAGGCCCGGGATCGGTATCAAATCATCGATGCGGAAATTGTGTTACTGATGGGGGAAAAACCAACGCCGTATGATGTGACCTTGCCGCTCGGTGCTCCGGGCTGGCATAACGGGGTCCGACCCGTGGCCTGAATTCTGGGCCGGATATCGGATCTCGGAATGTCAGCCGGGCGGAATCCTGCTCTTATAGCGGGCTAAGGCGATCCCTTAATTACGACGTGACATTGGGGATCATAATCGCATACTCTTGCGATGCTTCGGGCGGCGGCGTCCAAGACACTAGCCCCCCACCGGGAGCCACTCCTCCCGTGCCAGCCGCCCGAACGCTAATTTCGCATGGCTGGAGGCAGGCGAACGGGATTCGGATTTTTCACACCAAGGTCGCGAAGGTAACGAAGACGGAGTTGTAAACCGCGGACGCGGGGGAATTTTCACCACAAAGTCACGAAGCCACAGAGACTGAGTTCTTTACTGCGGATTTGCGTTTGGGTCGAGTTGGATTATCGAGAAGGAAGTGACACGACCTGCCTCGCGGAACCAAAAGTAAGGTGGTTTGCCTCCACCGCCGCCTTTCAGTCGAACCGGGTTCGGATTTTTTACACCAAGGTCGCGAAGGTAACGAAGTTGATCCGCCGCCGTTTGACTTTGGCGCGACACGTGGTTGGTGGCAAAGAAAATCGAGGAGAACAGGAGGATCAACGTGGCAGTGGGCTGGGGAAACCCGTCCATAGCTTAAAGCTATTACCAGACACGTCGGAGGCCGCCGTAACGCCAAATTCGCGCGGAAATCACCCAGATCATTATACTGGCAATAGCTTAAAGCTATTACCAGCAGGACTCAGAAAGCATTTCCATCGGTGCTCTACGCAGTCTATTGTCTGGTCAGCATGAACGTTGTTTTGACCTTCAGCGGAGCCGAGTCTCAAAAGACGTGCATCACACGCAACCCCGTAAACTCAAGTTGCTCCGCTAGAGCTCAGGCGTTTTGAGCAGCGCACAATTGCCTTTGGAATCCCCAGCGCCACTGATCCTGGTTGCTGAGGACGATCCAGATGACGCCTTTTTCACCCGGCGCGCCCTGGAACTCGTCGGGGTCCCGCATCGGCTCTTTCTGGCGTCTGACGGCATACAGACTATTCAATATCTCAGCGGTACCGGCCCCTTTGCCGACCGGAAACTTTATCCGCCACCGGCGTTGCTTTTGCTCGATTTGAAAATGCCCGTAGTGGACGGTTTCGCGGTGCTGAGGTGGGTCCAAGCCAAAGCCGAGCTCGAGAGGCTTCCAGTCATTGTTCTTACCGGGTGTCTGCGTGAATCCGAACTAAAGCAGGCTCTACAAATGGGTGCGGACGCATGTATGGCCAAGCCACCATCGCCTCAGGTCCTGAGAACGGTAATTCAGGAACGGTTGGCCACCGCGCTTCCCCCTTTCCAACCGACTTTCAAAAGTTCGTAGGTGAAGGCGGCGGGAGCGGAAATGTCATTTTGGCGTTGGGGAAACGGGTTCTTTAATCTTGGACAGAACCGGATGCTCTTTGAATGGCGGTTTGCATTTGGTGTGATCCATTTGAGCCAACTCGCAAAGGATTTTCCATGCAAAATCCCAGTTGCCCTTTGGATCGCCCAGGGTTTCCATCGCACTCTGCAAAATTCTAAGTTCCTCAGTGGTCATGCTCTGGTAAAATTTTAGAGCCGGAAAGCAAAAGCGTGATGGGGTAATAACCCCGCAGGGTCAATCGAACCGAGGTTCGGATTTTCACACCGAGGTCGCGAAGGTAACGGGTTGAATCGGCCAATTGACTTGGGGTGCTCATTCTGCTAAAAACCTGAGGATCAGTACTTCGCCCGTGGCTGGACCAGAGCCAATTACCCTTGTTATTGACGACTCTGAGGATGACGCGTTTCTGATTGGGCAGGCGTTCGAGAAACAGGGTCTGGGAACGCAACTCATCCATCTAGCCAGTGGTGAGGAAGCGGTAGAGTACTTTTCGGAGCGGGGACCGGAACATCCAATTCCGCATTTGGTTCTGACGGACTTGAAGATGCCGGGCATGGGGGGATTTGGTCTTTTGGAATGGCTGCGGACGCAATCATTCTACGGCAAACTGCCGGTCGTGGTGCTTTCGTCGTCCCACGACGAGGGTGATATTTTGCGGGCGAAGCAATTGGGAGTTCATGAGTTTATCACAAAACCATCCAGCTTTGAGGGATACCTCTCGCTGGCGCCCACAATTCATGACCGGTGGTTGAGTGGAAATTTGGCGGGGCAGAATAAGGAAGGTTTGAACAAAGCCTGATCACGAGTTTGGAACACGCGTTTTCAAAAGGGCAAGAAGGGGAGATGGAAAGGTATCGCGAATCCGCTTTAAAAGATTATGCAACCGGGGAAAAACCTGCTAGCGTACGTTGAATGAACTCTCCTTCGGCCGTACCAACACCGGCGATTCTCGTGATCCAGGAGTTGCGCGATGATCTGCCTTTCATCCTCCTGGCCGAAGATGGTGAAGATGATGTTTTCTTCATGAAGCATGCTTTTCGCAAGCATGGTCTGATGGAGAGGCACTTCGTGGCGGCCGACGGGGGGAAGGCCGTGGACTATTTGTCCGGGACCGGAGTGTACAGTGACCGAAAACAGTATCCATTACCCACGCTGCTGCTGCTGGATTTGAAAATGCCGGGGTTGGATGGGTTTGGCGTGCTGAGATGGATTCGTGAACGGCCAGAGTTTAAGAAGCTGGCTATCGTCGTGGTCAGTGGCTCGTGCGCGGAAGCCGATGTAAAGCTGGCGCGGGAACTGGGAGCGAACGATTGCCGCAGCAAGCCGTCCTGCCTGCCGGACCTGGTGACGATGGTCCTGGAATTGTGCCAACGCTGGTCGCCGCCGAATTCGGCAGCCGAAACGCCGGCGGTCGTGGTGGTTGAGTGATTCCAGTAGTTACAGGCGAGGGAAATCTTTGGAAGGCTTCTCCAGTGCGATTGTGGGAGCCTGACTGTAACGGAGCCAGAAAGAGCCGAGGCTGCGCATCAAAGCCTGGAAATCTGAAATTTCGTGCGGTTTGACGAGGAAGGAATTGGCCCCGAGTTCGTAAGCGCGGTTGACATCGTAAACGTCTTCCGAGGAAGTCAGAACAATAATGCGAAGAGCGTTCAAATGAGGCTGGGCTCGGATCCAAGCCAGGACCTCGAAGCCATCCATTTTAGGCATCTTTAGATCGAGGAGGATGAGTTCTGGAAGAGGAAACTTGTTGCGATCCCGGAACTGGCCGGTCCCTTCCAGGTAAGCCACAGCCTCCTCTCCATCCCGCGCGAAGAAAAGAGGATTATGAATACCTGCGCCTCGGAGAGAACGGCGGATCAAAAGAACATCGTCTTCCCGGTCTTCCACCAGGAGAATCGCGACACTGTCCGGCAGGCGCATATCTTCATTATACCACGCTTTCACAGAAAGTAGCGGGCTAGCGTGCCGGCTTACGGTAACGGGCACCCAAGCGACCGGTGCTGCTGGTCGGCAGGGCATAGCCGCTGGGATCGACTTCCGGAATCTCGCACTCGGCCCAGTACTCGTGGATTTTTCGCAAGAGCAAGCGCAACGCCTCTATACTGCCCGGCTTAACCATGTAAGAGCTGGCGCCGAGAAGATACGCGTGGCGTATATCGTCCGAATCCTCAGAGGCAGAAAACATGACCACAGGAATAACCGACAACGCGGGGTTATTTTTTAAAAACTCCAACAGGTGGAACCCGTCACCGGGCGCCATTTTCAGATCGGTCAAAATGTACGAAGGGAACTCGTATCTCCTGCGGTCGGCGAACTTACCTTCGCCTTTGAGATAGGCAATCGCTTCGTTACCGGAGCATAAGTTCTGAGTGATGTATTTTGCGCCCAAATCTTCAAAAGCCCTGTTAATCAGGATTTGATCGTCCTCACTGTCATCAACAACGAGCAAAGTGAATTTTGAGGCCTTCATCGGCGCACCGGATTTAGCCGTGAGTGTACGCATTGAGACGCCAGGTGTCCATCAGCACTTCGCTGAAAGAACTTGTCACGAGACTGTCCAACGCAGGTATTTACCCCCGTGTTCCCCCTAAAAAAGGGCGAAAAAGCGGTGAATAACTTCCTGTATCGCAGACTCAGATTTTCTGTTTAATTGGAGGTAGAACCATGATCGGCGAGACGATCCGATCAGTCAGGATGAACGATGAGCAATACTAGCGGCTGCATTCTTTCTATTGAGGACGATCCGAACGATGCTCTTTTTCTAAGGCTCGGATTGGAGAGCGTCGGCCTGGACCATCGGTTACAAACGGTGGCGACCGGATGGCAGGCGCTGGAGTATTTCAGCGGCATGGGCCGATATCAGGATCGTGAGGAATATCCCCTGCCCTACATAGTCCTTCTCGATTTGCACCTGCCGCAGGCGAAGGGCTTTGAAGTGCTTCGATGGCTGCGTGCCCGGAAGGAATTCGCCTCGACAATCGTGGTACCCATCACTTCTTCGGACCAACTAAACGATCGGGCGGAGGCGGCCGAACTGGGAGTGGGCAGCTTCCTTGCTAAACCGATAAATCTGAGCGGGTGGTGCAACCTGGCTCGGGGAATAAAGGAAGCGTGGTTTTGCCAGAATCTGGTTACGGCAGGGATGGCGGTGCGCATCGGGGGAGGGAAAAACCGCAGTTGTGAGATTCAGTCGTAGGATTGCGCCGCCTTCAATTGGAATCTTCAAAGTCTCCATCGACTTTTACCTCGATCACTGCCTGCCTTTTTTTCGCGGATTCCGCCAAAAACCAAGTCAGGAAGGCCAAGGTTGCCTTAGAGGGACGCATTGGCATTTTTCCAAAATGGCCCGAGTACGTCACGGGCACCGCCTCCACCTGGCTCGCGGCCTGAGCCGTCACAATCAGTTCTGTTCCGTCACAGTACTTCAATGTGAATTGGGCGCATCGCATAGGGATGGCGAACTTTAGGTAAGCAATATCGAACGAAAGCACGAACTGCAACCGCAGCGAAGAACAAAGTTTGAAAATGCGAGGGCAGGTCATAGCTAAAAGGTATTGCCCACTGCACATGAAAGGTATTGGGCGGAATACGGGGCAAACGTGCATCATCGCAGTGACGTTATGGAACTGCGGCAAATGAGATCGCTGGTGGCCCTGGCCGAAACCTTGAATTTCCGCAAGGCAGCCGATGAGATCGGCATCTCACAGCCGTCTCTCACACGTCAGATTCAGAAGCTGGAAAAGGAATTGCGCGTGCTGCTGGTGAATCGCCCAAGAGTGAAAAGACATAACGTGAGCATGACGGCCGAGGGGTGTTGGCTGGTCACCCAGGCGCACATCATGTTATTCATGAGCAAAATGGCAATACGGCGGGCAAAAGGGATCATCAAATGTGAACGCAAGTTTGCCTGAGCCAAGGTGGGAAATAGGAGTTATGGTTGACTATGACCACTGATCGGATTAAGCGCCCGGAAGATCCGACGATCCTGGTGGCGGAGGATGTGGAGGATGATTTGTTTTTCATCTCCCGCGCGATGGAGCAGGAAGGGATCAGGAATCGACTGGTTAGCGTCCGGAATGGCGCTGAATTGGTTGAGTATCTGCGAGGGAGCGGCCGGTATGAAAACCGCAAGAAGTATCCGCTTCCCGGCCTGGTGCTACTGGATTTAAAGATGCCGAAGATGGATGGTTTTGAAGTACTGGCCTGGATTGGGAAACAACCCAATTTTGGCGGGATGCCAGTCGTAGTGATCAGTGATTCATTAATCGCAGCAGATCGAGAGAAAGCGCTGAAAATGGGGGCACGCGAGTATCGAGCAAAACCCAAGGCCCTGGAAATGCCGGGGATGTTACGGGAGGTTTGCGACCGCTGGTTGAAGAGCGCCGGGCAGGAGAAACGGAAGCGGCAACATTCTTAAATGAGGGGGCTCGGTGTCAGGAACGCTGCTGGACGCCGACGGTGAGCCACATAAGGGCCTCAACAGGATCGGTGAACAATTTGGCATCCAACCGCCCCTGGTGAAAGGAATTCTCGAGCAACAGCTCTGTTCTGCCAAGGTGCGTGAAGAGAAGAGCCGCTTTGTGAGTTTCGATTTTATGCGCTCGAATTTCCTCCGGGATGTTTAACATCTCGGCTGGTTTCAGTTGGAGGGGAGAGGAGCGATGATCCAAAAAGAAACGATGACAATCGTTTTTGGCGGCGGCCTCGGCCAAGCCATGAAGCAGGGTTCGCATGGCGGTATGATCGATGGCGCCCTTGGTAGTGACTTGTAAAATGCCGCGAGATGGTTGGTGGGAAATTACGACCTGAAAAGGATTTGCAGGTGTCATTAGGGGGCCAACAGTAGTCCAACGGGAGGTCCTACCCAAGGAGTTTTATCTTAGAAGCCATCTTGCTTTGTAGAAACCTTTTTTTGAACAGCGGTGAGACTGGTGCGTCGAACTTGGAGTGAAATCCAAACGCGAGGTTAAATCGCCGGTTATTGAACAAGTCGCTGCTTTGGCGATGAAATTGGGCGCGCGCCATTTGGCCAACTATGGTGCCACTCGCAGTCGACATGATTTCACGCAACGTCAACTGATGGCGTGTCTGATTTTGCGCGCTTACACCAAGACGACCTATCGTGGGATTTTGGAGTTGCTCGCTGTCAGTCCGAGTCTGCGTCAAGAATTGGGTTTGTCGGACAGGCTTCCGCACTATACCACGCTGCAGAAATTCAGCGCCCGCAGCAAAGTCCTAGAGATAGCAGATCAAATGATCCGAACCATTGGTGAAGCAGCCGGGGCGAAGGATTTTGGCAAGGGAGCCGCGGCGATGGACGCCACGGGCTTGGAAACGACCACGGCCAGTGCACACTTTCAGTGCCGCCGGGGTGGACAGCGACGCAAGTGGGCCAAGATCTCAACGATTGTACTGTGCGGCAGTTTGTTGCCTCTGAGTCTGGTGATGGATTGGGGGCCCAATAACGACAAGTGCCAGGCCAAGGAATTGATTGCCAAAGCCAGCCCAGCAGCTCTGCCGGCCAAGCTCTACGCTGACGCCGGTTATGATGCCGAGTGGATTCATGATCAATGTCGCTTAGAATGGGGAGTTGAAAGCGTCATTAAACCGTCGGTCCACCGGGCCGATGGAAGGCGAGGTGGTTTTTGGCGCAGCGGGATGAGCGAGAAATACCTTAAACGCAAAGGGTATGGCCATCGCTGGGCCGTCGAGAGTTTCTTTAGCGCCTTGAAACGCACGATGGGCTCAACACTCACCTCCCGCAAACCCAAACAATTACTCGCCGAAGCCGCCTTTCGAGTCCTGGCCTACACCCTCAGACGGTAGGGAATCATTCGCACTCAAAATGGTTTCAACAGAGCAAAGCCATCTCATAAATACTCACAGCGGCGTGCAACCAGAAGGTTCGATGACCGAAACCAACAAATTTTTAGGGAAAAGGCGCAGGAGCGGTGGATCTTTTGCCCGGCTGCATCGTTGTTCCTCGGTTACAGCCCGCAGAGGGGATGCGCCCTACGTCACGCCTCGCGGCCGGCCAAAATCTCTCACCGCGCCATCTGTGCCTATTTATGAGATGACTTCTAGGAGCCGGTTCCACAAAAGCTTACGGAGGCGAGGAATAGCCGCGAACTGTTCTGAGGGCAAAGAGGGAAGGGTCGAGGGCCTTGGTACAAAAATCAGCTCAATCTTCCGTACAACCGCAAAAGAGTTGAGACGGGGATGGAAACGTCGTCGAAGCCGTCGGTTCGAAGAACCAACAAAACTTCGCCGGCAGGGTAGTGCAAGGCAATGGAGCGAGGTTCCGCCCAACCAACAAAGTCCTGAGCCCCCTGACGATCGCCAACCCATTCGCCGTATGAATAATACAAACGCGTTCCTTTTTTACGCAGGAGACGCCGGTGCTCTTTGGGGGCTGGCGGCAGGCATCCGACATGGGGAGCACGGTGTGGGATAACGGGAAGCGAACGGATATGGAGTTCTTTAGTGTGGTTAGGAACGAGGGAAGGCAGAATTAGAATTTTCGTTCTTACGGCTTATAAATCGCCTGCAAATAAACCCTGTTCTTGGTTTTTGAATCGTCACCTATCGCCACGCCTCCAAGCAATTGGAAACAATTCTTTAACGCAGCTTTAATTTTCTGTCCTAACTCCTCAGCAGATTTTCCGGCTAGAATTTCGTAGTGTGTCATGTCTGTTGAAACGTCGCTCAGTCCCCAACGAATGCAACCGATTTCATTTTAAATTAAGCCTTCAAACACTGTCCCATTAACTTGTGGCCGTGTCCCAAACGAAAGGTAGCAAAGACGGAGTTGTAAACCGCGGATCACTTAGCGCGGCAAAGCCGCAACCAAAGGAATTTGAAAAGAGGCCGCCTTTGGGTAAAGGGAGTGCTATCTATGCAAACTTCCAATACCCCTGCTGGCGGCCCCTTGGCCGAATTCATAAATCAACAGGCTGACAAAGTCACGGGCGTTCTTGAAGGGTTTGATCGGGTAAGGGTGCAAGCCAGCCTGCGCTCACTCTATCATCCCTCGGTTATGGAGTATTACCTCCTGTCGCAGAAAATCCTGTTCAAGGATTTCAAGAAGTATCTGACTGGCTTGACCAACCGGGTGCGAGGGGCAGCGGCGCATCTGGCCCAGAAGTGTCATCGGCGGGTGATATATTTGCAGAGCAACTGTTATCACAAGGAGGATCTGGCGCGGGAGGAAATGAAGCGCCAGGGCGTCAAAGAAGGTTTGATTACTGTCATCAGTGCGGTGGAGCCGTGCCGAACCTGGTTTGTGCGGGGCAACAAGCAAACCCGGCATCTGGAACTGCATTTAAACTGGGGCAAGTGTATTCATCTGTATTTTTACTGGCTGCATAAGCGGCTGGGCTTTCTTCATCTGCGATTGCAAACGTGGTTTCCGTTTTTGCTGCAAATCTGTTTTAACGGGCGCGAATGGCTGGCTCGGCAGATGGACCAAGCCAAAATGGGCTATCGTCGGCGGGATAACTGCTTTGAATGGCTTGAGAACCCGGCTAAGGCGCAACGCCTGATGGATCAGCAACTGCAAGTGCAATGGCAACCCCTGTTCCAACCCCTGGTCGATCGGTGTCATCCGCTGCACCGGGAGATCTGTCGTCCGATTGGCGCCACCTACTACTGGACAGTGGCCGAGAGCGAGTTCGCGACCGATGTGATGTTTGCCACCCAAGCTGATTTGCAGGCGATTTATCCAGCCATGGTTCACCACTCGGTGATGAGCTTTGGCTCCGACCAGGTGCTGCGCTTTCTTCAACGCAAGGGAGCCGCCGAGGTCAAGACCGATCGCCGACGAGGGCCGGATGGGATTCGAGTCAAGCACTGGCTAAATGACAACTCCCTCAAGCTCTATGACAAGGGCAGCGTCCTGCGAAGCGAGGTCACCATTAACAATCCAAAGGACTTTCGGGTCTTCCGAACCTCGGAGTTGCAGCCCGAAGGACCAAAGGCCTGGCGTATCTTGCGGCGTACGGTGGCCGATGTGCCTCGCCGAGCAGAGGTCTGCCGTGGCGCCACGCATCGCCATCTACAAGCTTTGTCGGTGGTCAAGCTGAGGACCCCGTTGGCGCAGCAAACCGAGCGTCTGTGCCGTCCCCTCCGCAAAGCCGGCCGCCGTTATCGAGGTTTGCAACCTTTTGGAGAGGATGCGTGCTTGCTCCAAGCCGTTAACCGCATGGAGTGGGTCATTACGGGCTTTCGCAATGCCGATATTCGAAAGCTACTTTACCCCGGTAAGGCGCCGGCTAAAAAACGTCGTGTTCAAACTGCTGCCACCGGCCGCCGTCTCGCGATGCTCCGAGCCCACGGCTTGATACGCAAAGTTCCCGGCAGGCACCTCTACCATGTGACCACGAAAGGCCGACGCCTCATCACTGCCCTCTTAAGCGCCCGGCAAGCCGATATTGAACAACTTACCAAGATGGCCGCCTGAAATGTTGCCAAAAAAACAAAACTTTTCAGGATAGCAGTGCGGAGTACGCGGAGCAGGAACTGAAAGCAGAATTTTGACCACGGATTGCACGGATTAACGCAGAAAAAAAGGATTCATTTTCACAGAAGATCCAGCGTTCCGGGCCGGAAATGTCACGCAGAGTCGGGATTCGTGGTCGCGGGCGCCGGTGCCTGGAGCGGATTTGTATTAATGAGGTCCATGATTCCGACGCCAAGGGCAGCCGCGAGACGCTCAAGATTGAGGTAGCTGGGATTGCGTGCGCCTCTTTCGACATCAGCGATGTAAGTGCGATGGAAATCCGAAAGTTGGGCGAGTTGCTCCTGGCTCAAGCCCCGGTCGCTTCGGAGTTGCCGCACTCGTTTTCCCAATGCTTTCAGTAATACCGATCTAGTTTCCATCTGATCTTTTGAAGGCGACTAACTCTGTGCGCCCATCGCCAAAGGTGCGCGGTTTACAATGGACGACCTCACCCGGCAGAAAATCCCATTGCTCGCCGTCGGTTGGCTGCCTGGAAATTCGATAAATGTCATCTCGGAGATGAGTCGCTTTAATGGGGCGCCAGCACGCTAAACCATCAATCAGAACAGAGACATAAATCTGATAGTCCACGATTTGACTGTTTGAACGAGACACGAGATTTATTGCTTCGGATTTCGGCGTTTCCGGTTCCAGGCGCGATGGAACTGACGCCTTCTTTGCCAATCTTCAATCCAATAACGAAAGGGGCCTTTGGACTTCGGCAGCGGGCGGCTGCCGGTCGAACGAAAGGTTCGTCTTAGAGTCCAGTCGAGGAAATATTGCAGGGCGAAGTAGAAAAGGAGCATGGCAGCGACGGCAATGGCTGCAAACAGTATCGTTTGGGAGGATGTTCCCCAATTGAGCGGCTTGGTTCCCTTATCCGAGAGCAGCGTCGCAGCGAGAGTTACCATGAGAAAACTATCCTCTAAACTTTGTAAGCTATGGCAACAGGCTATAAGTGACAATAGCGCTTTCGTGTAAAAAACATCCCTTAGAAGCCGTCAACTTTTTACCGCTGATTGCGGATAGCGCGGATGGGAACGGATAGGAATTTTTATCAGGTCGCGAAGGCAGCCAAGACGGAGCTGTAAAAGGCGCCAACGACCCGGAAACCTCAGCAGAGTCGGAAATGGAGGGCGAGTGCGCGGGAAATGCTCAGGTCCGCACCCGGAACCTCCCGGATTGGCTAAATCATAACAAAATAGCAGGATGAATGGTAAGGTTTGTGCTCTCTTTTACGGGTTCTAGCGTGGGAAAGGGCATCAATAATGTCACTAATAGTCTCCAAAGACAGAGCGGAGATTTTGGGCATCGGGCCAAGGGGTGAAGGGCCCTCGGAAACACATGGGTCCTTAAGCTTCCGTGCCAGATTACTCATCCTCATTTCATTCATCGTTGTCCCTTCGCTCGGCATAGCCATTTACGGAAATCTGGAACAACGCAGGATCGAGAAAGCCCGTGTGTGCGAGCGGGCGTCAGCAATCGCTACGCTGGCAGCCGCCCGAGAAGAAAATTTCATCCAGGATACCCGGCAGTTGCTGGCCACCCTAACTCAATTCCCGTTTCTTCTGCTGTCGACGAACCAGGCTTTTTCGGAGAATCACCTGACCAATCTTCGGAAACTGTCCCCGGATTATGCCAATTTCGGCCTGATCGAGATCGATGGGCGACTGTTTTGCAGCGCCGAAGCGACCAATAACGGTGTCAATCTCAAGGATCGATCGTATTTTCGACGAACCGTCAAAACAGGCAAATTTTCGGTTGGGGATTTTCAAAGGAGCCGGGTAACGCGTGAAACGACGCTCAATTTTGGGTACCCGGTATTCAATGAGGCCGGCAAGTTGCAAAGGGTTTTATATTCCTCGCTGAAGATAGCGAAGTTGTCGGAAGCAATCGCGGACATCCAGGTTCCCTGGGGTGGAGCGATTAGCGTAATGGATCAAAGCGGTAATGTGCTGGCGCACCATCCCAAGCCGGAACAATGGGTGGGCAAATCTTTAGCGGAGGTTCCCGCGGTGAAGCGGATTTTGGCCGGCGCGGGCGGTGATTTTGAGATGGCCGGGCCAGATAAGATCAGGAGATTTTATGCCGTCACGACGATCACGGACGGGCAATCTCCGAGCCTGTTTGTCAGCGTGGAGGTTCCGCTCACCGTTTTGTTCGCAAAGGCCAACTCAGTATTGATCAAGAATGTGGTTGTGCTGGGGATAATTACAGTAGTGATCTGGTTCATCGTCCAGGTTTACGCGAAGCGTTTCTTCCTCCGCCCGCTAAATACACTGGCGGGGGCGGCCTTGCGTTTGGCGGAAGGCGACTTGAGGGCACGGGCTGGAGGCATTCGTGGATCGGCGGAATTGGTCCAACTGGGCCGCGTGCTCGACAAAATGGCTGATAGCGTGGAAAGCCGCACGGTAGAACTGGTCAAAGCGAACGAAGCATTACGCCGGGAGATGGCCGAACGTCAAAAAGCCCAACAACAGATCCAGGAACAGGAGCAAGAGAAGAAACAACTGGAGGCCCAATTTCTTCGCTCGCAACGGATGGAAAGTATTGGCGCGCTGGCCGGAGGGATTGCCCACGATCTGAATAATGCGCTGGTCCCGGTCCTGCTCGGTTCGCAAATGCTGCGAGAGGGCACGATTAATGAAAAAGATCGAAACAAGTTTCTCGACCTGATCCTGACCAGCGGGAGACGGTGCACGGAGATGGTAAAACAGATCCTGAGTTTTGCCCGGGGAGCCCGTGGACAGATGGGGACAGTCCCTATGCGCCAGATCGTCCTCGAAATGGCGAAGATTGCCAACGACACATTCCCCAAGTCGATTACGATCGAAAGCCTTGCGCCCGCGGATTTGTGGAATATCGAAGGGGATGCAACGGAACTGCACCAGGTGCTCATGAATTTGTGCGTGAACGCGCGGGATGCCATGCCGGAAGGGGGAAAATTGACGCTCACAGCGGAAAACACTTCCACTTCCGAGGAGGCAAACCTGGAGGTCCCGCCCGGATCTTACATCCTGTTAAAAGTAACAGATTCTGGAATGGGAATTCCCAGGGAGTTACAAGGGAAGATTTTCGAACCATTCTTTACTACGAAAGGACCGGACAAAGGGACGGGGCTAGGGCTTTCCACGGTAGCAACCCTGGTAAAACGTCACAAAGGATCGATCAAGCTGCGAAGCGAAGCGGGCAAAGGAACACAGTTCCTGATCTACTTGCCTGCCGTACCGGCAACAAAGCAGGCCGAAGGCCAGGCATTCGAGGAGATGCTGCCTTCGGGCCGTGGGGAATTAATTCTCCTGGCGGACGATGAGCAGATGGTTTTGGAGCTGGCAAAACACACACTCGAAAACTTCGGCTATCGAGTACTCACGGCGGCCAACGGATTGGAGGCCATTACCTGTTTTGAGCTGCGGAAGGCAGAAATCGAGGTGGTTATTACTGATACGGACATGCCGGTTCTGAGTGGGATCAGCGCGTTGAGCGCCATCCGCAAGATTGATCCGCTTATCCCAATCATACTGGCCAGCGCGACGAAACATGATTCCGCCGAATTGAACCGGAAAGGCCTTCGAGAAGTCCTTGTTTTGAGCAAGCCGTATGGGATTGACCAATTGCTCAAAGGCGTGGCTCACGTTTTGAGTAAAGCTGTGAAAGAATAAGGGAAAATCGTCTTTGGTGGAATTGCCAATACCTTGCAGGCATTAGAGGCTGACGCCAAAGGTATTGGCCGTTGGCGATCTCAAGCGGCTATGTTGTAGCAGCTTGCAGTTAGCGAGGGCGTTTCGGGATGGGCGCAGAAGTTAAAGGCAGGCCATTTGCAGGACGTTCCAATGATGATTACAGAACCGAAACCAAACTTACCGTTTATTCTCGTGGCCGAGGACGGCGAGGACGATGTTTTTTTCATGAGGTACGCCTTCAAGCAGGGTGGCCTCATGAACCAGCATTTCGTGGCGGAGAACGGAGAGGTGGCGATTCAATATTTGGAAGGCGCGGCCCAGTACGGAGACCGGCACCGGTACCCCGAGCCGACGTTGCTACTGCTGGATTTGAAGATGCCAAAAGTGGACGGATTCGGAGTGCTCGAATGGCTGAAGAGCCGGCCCGAGTTTGCCAGCTTGCCGATCGTGGTGCTCAGCTCATCGGACGAGGACATGGATCGGAAAAGGGCCCAACTTTTCGGCGCCGATGACTTCCGAAAGAAGCCGGCAAAATTACCAGATCTGGTAGCCCTGGTTCTGGAATTGTGCCGGCGCTGGATTCCGGGCAAAACACTTACCGCACTGAACGTGCCAGACGTCGTGAGCAGTCGTCCGGAGCAGTATTGACTCGCGAACTCTGCGCAGGCGCAGGCGCTGCGGCTTCTGTGATGCAGTGACGGAGCCGAGCCGAGCGACGACGGAAATAAGCTGACAAGTTCGTCAACCTCTGTTACGCCGTGCTTCTCATGAACCTAGCACACCCAACCCAACGTCTGCCTTTTGCTCAAAAAGTTTATTTTCTCCTCCTGGCGGTTTTTTGGTGGAGCGGAACATTGATCGCTGCGGATAATCAGCTCCACGCAAAACTCGCGCCCCAACCACCCCGATTCAAACTTCGCGTAAGCGACAGTACCGCCGCCGCCCAACTCTTTGCCTCAGGCGGACGGCAAATTGCCGACTACGGCAGCTTCCAAGTTGTTTCCGTGGACGAAGCGACACTCCTTGAGTGGCGCAGCCGCCCGGGCGTTGAGGACATTACCGAACAAAATCTCATTACCCTCAATACTGGATCGCTCGATACCACCTTGCCCGATATCGCCGCCCTTCGCCAACAGACCATCATCGCGCAGGGAAAACAATTGCACCTGGTCCACTTCGCCGGCCCGATCAAACCTGAATGGCGCCAGAGCCTGGAGGACACCGGCGTCCAGGTCGTAACCTATATCCCGCACAACGCCTATCTCATATATGCGGACGCCACCGCGCTCACGAGGATGCAAACCTGGGCCAAAACGACCGATTACGTTCAATGGGAAGGATCATACAGCTACAAAATCCACCCCGATGCGCAGACCGTGGACGCCAAAGGCCAGCCAAAAACGCCAACGGTGGATTGGTTTGCCATCCAAATAGTGGAAGATGCACAGGCAAATCCGGCGACACTTCGACTCATTAATACGTTGCAGCTTGAGCCCATCCGGGACCAATCCGTGGCTCTGCATTATCTGAATGTGATCGTGCGTGTGCCCGCTGAGCGCCTGCCGGAAATTGCCGCTCAGCCGGAAGTGGTTTCTATTCAGGCCTATCCCGAGCCAAAAAAAAGAGATGAAAGTCAGGACCAGATCATCGCGGGAAACTTAACGCTCAACGCACCGTCCGGACCGGGTTATCTCGGCTGGCTTGCCAGCAAAGGTTTTACCCAGGCTCAATTCCTCACTTCCGGCTTCGTCGTGGACGTCAGCGACAGCGGCATTGATAACGGCACCACCGCTCCCGGCCACTTTGGTCTTTATCTTTCCGGCGATTCCACTCTTGCCAGCCGGGTAATTTACAATCGTCTTCAGGGAACACCCAACGGCGGCAGCACCATCCAAAGCTGCGATGGACACGGGAATCTCAACTCGCACATTATCGCCGGCTTCAACGATCAGGCGAGCGGCTTCCCCCACACCGATGCTCTCGGCTTCCACTACGGTCTCGGGGTCTGTCCCTTTGTGCAGGTGGGCTCTTCCGTGATTTTCGATCCCAACACCTACACCAGCCCGAATTTGGAAACGCTCCAATCCCAGGCTTTTAACGATGGCGCGCGAATCAGTGCCAACAGTTGGGGCGCCAACACCGCCGGCGGATACAATCTCAACGCCCAGAGATATGACGCACTCGTCCGCGACGCCCAACCCGCCACTTCACCTTTTCCCGCCGTCGGCAACCAGGAGATGGTGATTGTCTTTGCGGCGGGCAACGCCGGGCCCGGAGCCGGGTCCGTGGGCGCGCCGGGCACCGCTAAAAATGTTTTCTCCGTTGGAGCTACCGAGAACGTGCGCTCCCATTCCATCGCCAATGGCGGCAGGGATTCCGCCGGTAACGACGGTTGCCTGACGCCTGATGTCGAGGCGGATAGTGCCAATGACATGGCCGTTTTTTCCAGCCGCGGCCCCTGCTCCGATGGCCGCAAAAAACCTGACATCGTCGCTCCCGGGACACATGTCACCGGTGGTATCGGCCAGGTCAGCCCCCCGCCCTCACCGGCTGGGGTGGGCAGCGCGATCGGTTGCTTTTCCGGTGAAGGAGTTTGCGCTCTCGATGGCAGCGGCACCATCGGCAGCCAGTACAACTTCTTTCCCATGGGCCAGCAATTCTTCACGACCTCCTCCGGCACCAGCCACTCCACTCCGGCAGTGGCCGGCTCCTGTGCCTTGCTTCGCCAGTATTTCATTAACCAGGGATTCAACCCTCCCAGTCCGGCGATGACCAAGGCTTATCTGATGAACTCCGCTCGTTACCTCAATGGCGCCGGCGCCAACGACACTTTGCCTTCGAATAGCCAGGGCATGGGCGACGTAAACATGGGCGTGGCCTTTGATGGCGCGAATCGAGTTCTCCGTGATGAATTGGCCGCGGATAAATTCACCGCTTCCGGCCAATCCCGCACCTTCGCCGGCACCATCCAGGATCCTTCCAAACCCTTTCGTGTTACGCTTGCCTGGACCGATGCCCCGGGCAACACCACGGGCAATGCTTACAATAATGATTTGGACCTGACCGTTACCGTCGGTGGCGTTACCTACAAAGGAAACGTTTTCTCCGGAGCTAATTCAACCGCGGGCGGCAGTGCCGATCCTCGGAACAATGTCGAAAGCGTTTTCCTGCCCGCCGGTTTTTCCAATAACTTTGTCGTCACTATCACTGCCGCCAACATTAACTCCGATGGCGTGCCCAACGAAGCCCCCACTCTGGATCAGGATTTTGGCCTCGTCATTTACAACGCCGCTATCACGCCAGTCCCCGTGATTCAGCCGGACACCGCCACGATCCTGGCCGAGGGTTGCACTCCCACAAACAATGCCGCGGATCCAGGCGAAACCGTCACCATGTTATTCGCTCTGAAGAATATCGGTACGAGTAACACTTTGAATGTGGCGGCTACCCTGCTGGCCACCAACGGCGTGGCTTCTCCCAGCGGACCTCAAACTTACGGCCCGCTCCTCGCTGGCGGCCCGGCGACCGCTATGCCTTTTACTTTCAGCGCCATCGGCGGTTGCGGCGCCACCATCGCCCCTACCCTGCACGTGCAGGATGGCACGCAGGATTTGGGCACAGTCACCTTTCTCATTCAGCTCGGCACACCAGTCACCGCTCTTTCCGAAAACTTTGATGGCGTTTCCGCACCCTCCCTCCCTGCGGGTTGGACCACTGCCACCTCGGGTGGCCAATCTCTTTGGGTAACCTCGGTCTCTCAAAGCGACACCGCGCCCAATTCCGCTTTCTCTCCCGACGCCACCACCACCGGCGTTAATGAACTGGTCACTCCGGTTATTTCCGTTCCTTACACGGCGCCCCAATTAAGCTTCCGTCAGAGTTTTATTTTCGAAAACGGATATGACGGCGGTGTTTTGGAAATCAGCATTAACGGCAGCGCCTATGTCGATATTCTCGCGGCCGGTGGTTCCTTTGCCAGTGGCGGCTACGTTTCCGTCCTCAACTCTTCCGCCAACCCCCTCACGGGCCGCTCGGCGTGGACCGGAAATTCCGGCGGCTTCATCACCACGCTCGTGAACCTTCCCCCGGCCGCCGCCGGTCTCCCCGCCCGCTTCAAATGGCGCGCTGGATCCGACGGCTCCATTGGTGCCACTGGCTGTTTTATCGATTCCGTCAAAATCCTGGGACGCGACTGTTGCGGACCGTTGATCGTCGCCAACGGTTCGACGCTGATGGCTGAGAGTTGCACGAACACTTACGTGGATCCGGGCGAAATCGTAACCCTCAACCTCGGCCTCAAAAATGTAGGCACCAGTCCAGCCGGCAATGTCGTCGCCACCTTGTTGTCGGGCGGTGGTGTCAATTCACCCAGCGATCCCCAAACCTACGGCCCCATGTCCAGTGGTGCGTCCGCTTCCATGCCTTTCACCTTCACTGCGAGCGGCGCTTGCGGTGGGAGCGGTGTCTTTCCAGCACAGTGGGATCCGAAGCTTGGAATTCACGTGACTTGAAGTCGCGGC
>JADMIO011189645.1_pt1 | contig 26523 bp, 20 predicted proteins | sample 8958161 | NCBI WGS metagenome assembly JADMIO01 (sample SAMN16585339, study PRJNA669376) | soil metagenome | isolation source: Crop rotation soil | place: USA: Cullars Rotation, Alabama | collected 2011 | reverse complement strand
CGCGACAACTTGTCCACGTGGAATTCTAAGCTTAGGATCCCAATGTGCTGGAAAGCGGCTGCGGCAGCGGCGGGCGCTACGTACCGGTCTCGGGCGTGGTTACGCTGAATGGCAAGCCGTACGACAAGGCGGCTGTCAGCTTTCAGCCGATTGGCACGCAGGAAAACCCCAACCCGGGCCGCGGGTCGAGCGCCTATACCGACGAAAACGGACGGTTTTCGCTGATCAGCGATAAAAACCGGGGCGCCGTCGTAGGCAAGCACCTGGTTCGGATCACGACGCGCAGTTCCGCGCCGGCACCTGCTGGAGAACCTGGGCTGGGATCATCGGACAGCGCGCCCGCGGCTAAACAAGGCGACCCGATCCCGCTCGAATGGAATTGGCAGAGTCAGAAGGAGTTCGAAGTTCCTCCCGGCGGGACCGACAAGGCGAACTTTGACATTGTGACAAAGAAGTAGCGGGGGTTGAATGGCAGGCGAGACGCCTGCCCCACTAGCGGCGCATGATTTTGAAGGCGCAGTTGGAGCCGAAGCCCTGCCGGAAGGCGAGATGGATGTAGAGCATGGCGAGGGGCTCGAGGTAGCGGCTGCTGGTGAGCGAGCCGGCATCGATGGGGTCGAAGCCGATGTCCTCGATGAGCTGGCGGACGGTGAGTTTTGCGGCCGCGTCGTCGCCGCAGTAGAACATCGTGGCGCGGTGGTCGCCGAACTGCGGATTGAGCATCACCTTGGTGCTGGCGGTGTTAAAGGCCTTGACGACTTTCGCACCAGGGGCCCAGGCGGCGATTTGCTCGCCGGCGGAGATGACGTGCCCCAGCTCGATGCCGCTCATGTCGGAGAGTAAGGGGTTGGTGCAGTCGATCAGGATGCGGCCCGTCAGATCGCCGAGTTGGACGAGCGTTTCCCGGGCGGCGGGCCAGGGGACAGCAAATAGGATGGCGTCCGCTCGTGCAATGGCCTCGCGGGGCGGTTTTACTGCGCAATTCTGGCCGCTTTTGGCGATGAGCTGTTGGCACTTTTCGCTGGCGGGAGTGCGCGAGCCGTAGGTGACGGGGTGTCCGGCTGCGGCCCAGCGCGTGCCGAGGGCGGCGCCGACTCCGCCCGTGCCAAGGATGGCAATATTCATCGTTGTTTGTGGCCTTATGAGCTGTGCCTTGTTCAACGGCGGCCTTGTCAGAACGGCAGCGTGCATCGTAGTCTTTTGAGAGCGGGCTCGTTAGGCGGCAAACGAGCGACTGCATCGATCAACGACACGCCACAGGAATATCTCTGATGGGGAAAGAGCTGCCGCTATGGACCGTGCTGCCATTTGTCTCGCTGCTATTGTGCATTGCGATTCTGCCGCTGGCGGCGGGGCACTGGTGGGAGAAGAACGGCAACAAGGCCATAGTGGCGGGCGGGCTGGCGGTGATCGTTGCCATTTATTTGCTCTCGGCGGAGGGGGCGGCCGGCTTCCATGAGCTTGTCGAGAAGCTGAAGGAATATGCGTCGTTCATCATCCTGCTGGCGTCGCTGTACATCATTAGCGGCGGGATTTATGTGCGGGGATCGCTGAGCGGGACGCCCCTCGCGAACACGTGCCTCTTGGCGATCGGCGCACTGTTGGCGAGCGTCATCGGCACGACCGGCGCGAGCGTCCTGTTGATCCGGCCCCTGCTGAGGGCGAATCAGAGCCGTCAGATGAAGGCGCACATTGTCGTCTTTTTCATTTTCGTGGTCTCGAATTGCGGGGGCCTGCTCACGCCGCTGGGTGATCCGCCGCTGTTTTTGGGTTTTCTCAAGGGAGTGCCGTTCTTGTGGACGCTGGAGCGGCTGTGGCCGATGTGGCTGCTGGTCAATCTTCTGCTGCTGGTGATCTTCAACGTGTATGACCAGGTCGTGCTCGATCGTGAAGAGCGGCAGCGGGCTGGCTCGCAGCTTGAGGAAGCCATGAAGCACGAACCGGTGCGGATCGAGGGGCTGTTCAACTTTGTGCTCCTCGGCGGCATCGTCGCCGCGATTTTTTGCAGCGGCCAATACGATTGGGCCTACGGCGTCCAGGAAGTCGTGATGCTCGCCCTCGCTGCCGTGGCCTACATGGCCACGCCGGGCAAAAACCGCGCGGCCAACAAATTCACCTTCGGGCCAATCATCGAGGTCGCCGTGCTGTTCCTGGGCATTTTCGTCACCATGGCACCGGCGCTGCAAATCCTGAATGCGTGGGGGCAGAATCTGCGACCCGACCTGGTGAAGTTTTTTATGGATGAGCCGTGGGAGTATTTTTGGGCGAGCGGCGCGCTATCGAGCTTTCTCGACAACGCGCCGACGTATCTCACGTTTGCCGCGACGGCAGCCGGGAAGGAGGGGGTGTCGGTGACAGGCGAAAACTACCTGGCACAATTCCTGAATGTCGGGGCACCGGCCGCGGCGCTGTTGGCCGCCATTTCGTGCGGGTCGGTCTTTATGGGAGCCAACACGTACATTGGCAACGGGCCGAATTTCATGGTGAAGGCGATCGCGGAGGAGAACGGAGTAAAGATGCCGAGCTTTTTCGGCTACATGCTGTACAGCGGGTTTATTTTGCTGCCGATTTTCGCCGTCGTTACCGTGATTTTCTTCCGGTAGCTGCTGGGCCTTGGCCAAATACGTGGCTTCGATAAGGTTTATTTTGCCAGTTTCATTCGCCGCCACTGGAACATTCGGGGCGGGCTATCGTCGCCGTCGAGCAGGCCCCAGGCTTCGGAAAAGACGTCCCCTTCCATTCGATAGATATAGGAGCTGGTTCCGAGCTCGACGTGCCCTTTGTTCGGCCCGGCGGTCACCGTCAAGTTGAAAAATGAGAGGACACGGACGGGGCCGCGTTTTTCAACCTTGATCGTGGAGCTGTGCGATTCGACGAGGTTGCCCACGTCGTCGAAGGTCGTGACGGTCGATTGGTCGCCGACGACTTCCTTCAAGACCCGAAAGGTCGTGCCGGCGGCGTTTTGAAAGAATCGCTCAAAGCGGCCTTCGACCTTTTTCAGCTCCGCCGCGTTATCGTCCTCGCCGGCCAGCGCGCCGCAGGCGCACAGGGAGAGAAGCATCAACCAGTGGATCGAGAATTTCATGGTTGGACCTCCTTTTTTGCTTTTGGGTCAGGCGGGTTAATGTAGCACGAGCGTTCGACTGCTGCGTAAGGTCGCTAGCACCGCCCGTGGCGACAGTTTTCCGGCCGGGATAAGATGAACCACCGAATCCCCTCCCGCGCACCATGGACGAATTGAAATGACCCCAGGCAGCGACCCGTTCAAGCAACGCGAGATTGGCTTAGAGGAAGCGTTTTTCAAGGAGCGCGACCAGCAGCTTATGGAAAAACTGCGGGGGGAGTTGTCGTCGCTGGAAGAGCGGCGAAAGGTGGCCCATGTGACGGGCATTGTGGAGGAGCACGTGCTGAGCAGTTTGGTCCAGGCGGGCGTGCGGGCTGAGACGCTGGCCGCCGTGACGTTGATTCCGCTGGTGGAGGTCGCCTGGTGCGACGGTTCCGTAGCGCCTGAAGAGCGCGACGCCGTGCTCAATGCAGCCGTTGGCCAAGGCATACATGCGGACTCGGCGTCGTACGCGCTGCTCAAGCGGTGGCTAGAGACGCATCCCGATCCGCAGATTATCGGCGCCTGGAAGGAGTACGTCCGCGAGCTGGCCCGCATTACGCCCAAAGAGACGATCGTCGCGATGAAAAAGCACATGCTCGATCGGGCTCATCGCGTTGCCGCGGCTGCCGGCGGTTTTCTTGGCCTGGCCACCATCTCGAAGCACGAGCACGCAAAGATCGACGAGCTAGCCAAGGTGTGGGACGCCTAAGGTTTAAGTCAGGTGGCTCAACTCCGACAAGAGTAGTAGCAAGGTCGATGACCCGCCGCGGTCGAGCAGGTGGGAAACGTTGTAGAGCAGGTTGCCGAGGATGAGGCCCTCGCCGGTTTTGGCCTTCAGCCGGGCTTGAATGTTGCTCGTGGTAACGACGAGGCCCATCAGGTTTACATCGACGGGCGGGCCGGAGTTGCTTCCATTGGTGATGGTCAGGTCGAGGATCGAGGCCGTCGCGCCGGGGGTGGCGGTGATCAGGTCGGGCAAGGCCAGCGTCTGCAATACATTTGGCAGAGCGTCCAAAACCCCGGGGCTCAGGACGAGTGTGGAAGCGTTGAGCACGCCGACGACGTCGGCCAGCAGGCGGTTCAGGTTCGAGTTCAGTCCCGTCAGGTTCTGCCGCGTCGCGCCGACGGTGTTGAGCACGGTGGTCAGCAGGTTGCCGAGCAGTAAACTGTTCCCGGTCTGAGCCGTGCCGTTCACCGTGATCGGTGATGTTTGCAGAAGCAGCCCGAGGAGATCCACGTTCACCGCCGGGACCGTCAATTGGAGGAACTGCCCGTCGCCAAGTTGAACTGGAGGGGTGGGGGCTGGCGTGATGCCGGGGATTTGCGTTTCCAGCCGGCTAATGAGGCCGGCTAGACGCTGATTGATATCGTCCAGGTTGAGTTGTGCCGGCAGCGGAGGGTCGAAGAGATGGGCCAACTCGTACACCACGTTACCCAGCACCAGGCCGTTGCCTGAATGGGCCGTAATCATCAAGTGAATCGGCTGAGTCGTTGCCACGAGGCCGAGGAGGTCCAGGCGCACCGGGGCGACCATCAGATCGAGGACCGGCGTGTCGGCCACGGGCTCATTGTCGAGCGAGCCGCTGCCGACGCCGCTAACGCTCAAGTCCACCGAGTTCACGAGGTCCACGGTGGATGCCAAGACGTTGTTGAGTGCAGTGTTCACGCCGTTGAGATTGATCAACGTCGTGATGCCGCTCAGCAGGTTGCCGAGCAGCTTTCCGTCGCCGCCTTGAGCCGCCAGGTTGACGACGATCGGATCGCTATCGACCGCCAAACCAAGCAGTTGCAAATGCAGCGGCTTGAGGTTGATGGTGAGCAATTGCTGCGGCGCAGAGGCTGTAGGCTTCACGGCGCTGTCGCTAAGGGCGCTCGGGGAGGTGTTCGCGTTTTTGCCGAGCAAATTGAGGAGGTTAAGCAGTCCGGCGGGGCCGCCGGGGTCCGCCAGGTTGGCCAGGTTGTAGAGCAGGTTGCCCAGCACCTGGCCATCGCCCGTCGTCGCACGCAGATGCGCATCGATATTCGATGTGGTTACAGTCAGTCCGAGCAGGTTCACCTGGACCGGTGGCGTCGTCTTGTCCGGCGAGGCGATCATCAGATCGAGGACCGGCGCAGTCGAGCCGGCGGGCGCCGTCAACGTCGGTCTCAGCAGCGCTTTCACGGCGGCGGGCAAGGAGTTGGTCGCGTTGGGGGACAAGGTGAGGTGCGAGGCATTCAGCACGCCAATCACTTTGGCCAGGATGGCGTTGATGTGATCGTTGAGGGTCGCGAGATTTTCGGGAGTCTCGCCGAGCGTTTTTAGCGCCGTGGTCAGCACGTTGCCGAGCAATAGCCCGCTTCCGGTTTGAGCGCTGGCATCGACGGTGATGGTCGATGTCTGCACCTGCAAGCCAAGTAAATCGAGATTCAGCGGCGGCACCGTCACATTCAGAATGTGACCCGCGGTCGCGGGAACGGAAGGCACGGGGGCGGCCGTGATGCCCGGCAGTTGCTGGTCGAGCTGGGCCTGGAGCTTGCTGAGCTTGTCGTTCAGGGTGTTAATATCGAGATGCGTGGGGAGCGGCGGATTAAACAGGTTCAGCAAGGTGGTGACCGCGTTCCCGAGGATCAGGCCTTGGCCGGAGTTCGTCGTAATCGTCAGTCGGATGGGGCTCGTATCGACGACGGCCCCTAATAGATCGAGGTGAACAGGGGCGACAAACAGCTCGAGCACCTGCGTCGAGCTGGCAGCCGCATTATCCAAGGACCCGTGCACCGCGCCGCTGACGTTGAGCGTCGCGGTGTTCAGCAGGTTGACGGTGGACTTGAGCACGGTGTTGAGCGCATTGCTCGCGCCGTTGAGATCGACCAGCGTGTTGACGGTGGAAAGCAGATTGCCCAGCAGCTTGCCGTCGCCGGAATTTGACGAGACCGTGACCGTGATGGGACTGGTGCGCACATCGACGCCGAGCAGATCGAGATTGACCGGCGGCAGAACGACGGTGGCTAGCGCATTGGCCGGCGCTGCGGGACCGGCGAAATCGCCGGCGATGGGCAATGTGCCGCGCGTGCCGAACCGGAAGGAGCCGGCGTCGGCGGCTCCGGCGGAAGCCGTTTGCCGCAGCGACCAGCGGTTCGAATTGCTGTCATAGACGCCGATGCCGTCTTTGCCGTCGCCATTCCAGTCGCCGGTGACGGCCAACCCGCCGCGAGTGCCGAAGCGGAAGCGGCCCGCATCGGCCGCGCCAGCCGACGCCGTGTTCCGCAGCATCCACTCGGTGGTGTCCATGCGGAACGTGCCAATGCCGTCTTTGCCGTCACCGTTCCAGTCGCCCACCACGGGCTTTCCGCCCTTGGCACCGAACTGGAACGTGCCCGCATTCGCCAATCCCGGCGATGCGCCGTAACGCAGGGTCCAGGTTGTCGTCACGGGATCAAAAGTGCCGATATCGTCGCGGCCATCGCCGTTCCAATCGCCGACCACGGGGAGCGATCCGGGCTTGCCGAACTTGAAGACGCCGGCATCCGCCGAACCCGCCTCGGTGCCGTATTTCAAGGACCAGGTCGCCGCCTTGGAATCGAACACGCCGAAGTCGTCGCGGCCATCGCCATTCCAGTCGCCCACGACGGGCAGCGAGCCCGGCGCGGAGAATTGAAAGCTGACATCCGCCGCTCCGGCCGTCGCGGCCTTTCGCAGCGAGAAGTTGTCATTCGACGGCGTGTAGACGCCGATTCCCGCGGAGAGGACGGTCCGCTCTTCGAGTTGCTCGAAACCTAGTCGCGTAATGCGCCGTGAAGCGCGGATTTTGGTGGGTCGCCGTTTCATTGCGGGCTCTTAAAGAAGGGGGGAATTGCCAAGCGCCGTTGAGTTTTCTTGGCGGTGAATGTCGGTGGGAGTTGGTGCGCAGGCTGGATGCCAACCGGGCCGACAACATGGCCGAGTAGCGGTCACGTTTAACCCGGAAAAAACGCTCCAGAGGCCCCAATTTCGGGGCCGGAAGAGCCTTAGCAAAACGTGAGCCGCAACATCAGCACGTTCGCGAACTTCGCGATTAGTCTTTCGAGCCCGATAACCGCCCAAATCCAAACGGGCCGCATGACGCGGATATCCCGTTCCACTGCCGGTGTGTCCGCAACGACTAGTCGGCAGTGGTGGCTCATTCGTACCGGCACGTTTGCATTCGAGAGCATGCCGCGCTGACTTCTCGCACCATGTTGCCAAATCGCATGCTAGGTTTGCCGCAGGCCAAGCGCTGCGCCTACCCAGCGTGGGGCAGGCGTTCTTGCCTGCCAGGACAACCTCGGGCATGTTTCCCAACGCCGTTTCATTGCGATGGTTGTTCACGGCCGGGCTGCTCGCCTGCTACTCGCATCTTGGCTGCGCGCAGTGCCGTATTCCGGCGATTGATCCGACCGGCCAGCACATTTTTTCCGGCACGACGACGACGCTCGCCTCGCATGATTTGCTCAGCGGCGGGCTATTGCATAAGCACCATCAGCAGGGCGCGGTCGCACCGGTTGCTGCCGTGGCGCCGCCCGTGCAACCGCCCTGTCAGCCGCCGGTGGAAGCTGTCCCCGTGGTGCCGGTCATGCCGGTTGTTCCCGCGCCGTTGGTGGCGGTGCCGCAAAATCCGCTGCCGGTGATGCCGGTCTCTTGCGGACCGCAAGTGGCGCTGCCCGCGAGACCGCAGGCGGGCGGGCCGATCTGCGATACGCCCGCCGCCTACCGCGGCCCGGAGCTGACGATCACGCCATCGCGAATTGTCGCCCCCGTGAATACCGAAGTGGTGATGGCCGCCGGCATTTGCAGCCCGGATGGCTACTTTGTCATGCGGCAGCCGCTGGAATGGATGCTGGCCCAGGACGGCGTTGGGCAGATCGTCGCGGTCGGCCATGAAAGTCCGCACAATACTTCGCTGCTCACTCGCAACTCGCCGCAGAAGCTCGCCACGAATTACGCGCGGGCCCACACGTCAACGATTTCGCAAGTGCTCGACCGCGGCACGCCGACGCCGACCGACGACGTGTATCTGCACAAGGGGCAAAGCTGGATCTCCATCACCTCGCCGACCGAGGGGGCGACCAGCGTTGTCGTGTGGACGCCGAAGGAACAAAACTGGGACCGCCGCAAGGCGACGGCGACGATTTATTGGGTCGATGCCGCTTGGAAGCTGCCGCCCAGCACGACGGCCCGCGCTGGCCAGCCCCAGCCGCTCACAACCTTTATTACCCGGGCCAGCGGCGATCCCATCGCGGGCTGGCTCGTGCGGTATGAAGTGCTTGATGGCCCGCCTGCCAGTTTTGGCCGGGGTCTGCCCGCGGTGGAAGTTCCGACCGACACCGGGGGCCGCGCAATCGCCGACCTCGTTCCCGCCACGCCGGAAGCGGGCATCACGACCGTGCGGGTGCAGATCATCCGTCCCGGCACGCGGCCTGGCGATTCGCAGATGATCGTCGGGCAGGGAACCGTCGGCGTGCAATGGACGACCCCGGGACTCTCCGTCCGGGCACTCGGCTCGACCAACGCGCTGGCCGACGGGGCCGTCGGCTATCGCGTGGAAGTGACCAACGGCGGTGACCTCACGACGCACAATGTGGCATTGAGCTACACGCCCCCGGCGGGGGTCACGGTGCTCAATAGCAACCCCGCCGCGCAGTTCTTTGGCCAGCGCCTGGAATGGCGATTGGGCAATTTGCCGCCCGGCATGACCAGTGTCGTCGAAGTGAACTGCCGCGCGGCCATCCCTGGTTCGCTGCGGAGCTCGTTTGTTGCCACCAGCAGCGAAGTGCCCCGCGCCGAGGGCGCCGCCACGACGGAAGTTGGCGCCAATGCCCTCGTCGTCAAAATGGTGGGACCCGAAGCGGTCGAGGTCGGGCGCGAGGCGAGGTTCTTTGTCGATGTCACCAACAATGGTCCATCCCCGCTGACCAACGTGACGGTCAGCGACACGTTTGACCCGGGTCTGTCGCACGTGGGGGGCGAACGCAGTCCGCTCGTGCGTCAAATCCCGGTCATTCAATCGGGCCAGACTGAGAAGCTTGCCGTGCCGTTTATTGTTGCGCAGCCGGGCCGGCACTGTCACCGGTTGGATGTCACGGCCGCCGGCGGCCACGCTGCTGGTGCGCGGGGCTGCGTGACGGGCACCGCGGCCGTGGTCAGCTCGCCACAACTTTCGGTGCGCGTGGCGGGACCGCAGACGCGAAGCACCGGGGAAATTGCGGCCTATAGCGTCGAGATCAAAAACAACGGCTCCGCCCCGGCCAGCAATGTCGTGTTGACCGTCACCTGGGGCACGAACCTGGAGCTCACGGAAGCGAGCGGCGGCCATGAGGACAACATCGCGCAATTGACGACACGGTGGCGGCTCCCGCAGCTCGCGGGGGGCGAAGTGCAGACGCGGCGGCTGAACTTTGGTTGCCGTGCTCCCGATGAACAAGGCGCGATGGTTCGCGCGACCATCGCCTCCGACCAGACCGGTCCGCTCGCGAACCAGGCGGCAACGATCATTTTGCCCGGAGCGGCTTCCCCGCGCCCCACGGCCCCACCGTCAGCGGCCGCGCCATTCAACCCCAATGTACCCCGCCCGCTCAGTCCGCCGGCGGGCCCGGGCCTCAAAATTACGGCGTCGCCAACGTCGAATCCGATTGCCGTCAATGGCGTGACAACGCTGCTTATCAACGTTACGAACGAGCGGACCTCCGCCGACCAGAACGTAGCGCTCAGCGTGCAAGCGCTCGACGATGGACTCGCGATTCGCGTCAGCGGCAGCTCACCCACGCCGGTTGCTACGGCCAGCGCCAGCGCGATCGATTTTGCCCCGATTCGCGAGATGCGCCCGAACGAACAATTCCCGCAGCCTTATCGCATCGAAGTCCGAGCCATCCGACCAGGTCCGCACAGAATTCGTGTGTCGGCCGCCAGCACGCTCAATCCTTTGGCGGCATCGACTGAGGCCGAGGTCATCGTCAATCCCTAAGCGCGAGGGGTCACGACCGTCCGAGCGCCTCGGTCTCTGGCGCTTCCAGTGCTCGCCCGGCCGCTTGGGCCAAATTGCTCCACAGCGTCCATTCTGCCTCGATCCGCCGGCAGGTGCGTCCCCATATGGTCTCTTGTTCCTGGTGCGACGACGCATTCAGCAGCGACTGATAAAGGCTCAGCGCCCGGTCCGCCTGGCGAGTCATCGAAAATCGCTCCGCCGTTCGCCGCGCCGACATTGCCAGCAACGTGCGCTCCCGGCTGGTGCGCACGGCAATCCAGGCCAAGGCATGAGCAAAAAGCTGGTGGTGCTCGAGCGAAACCAGCCGACCATTTGCACGGTCCTGAACCACGTCGCGCACGCCGGGGCCGTCGAGGGCCACGACGGGCTTGCCCGCCGCCATCGCCTCGGTCAGCACCATTCCCTGGGTCTCGGTTTGTGAAGCGAACGCAAAGAGATCGAAAGCGTGAAGGGCATCGATCAAATCTTGTCCTTCGCACACGCCTGCCAGGTGCAAGCGGTCAATGCAGCCGGCCCCCGCCATCACGCGGCGAATTTCTTCATCACTCGGCCCGGCTCCCACGACGACAAAATGGGCGCGTGGCTCAACGGCCATAAATCGCGCGACCGATTCCGCCAGGAACGTGAGATTCTTTTCCGGCGCGAGCCGGCCGACGTATCCAATTACAAAGGCATCGGCTGGGATGTCGCGCAGCTTGCGAAAGTGGCGTCCGTCGCCGCGCGAAAAACGCCGGGCATCGACGCCCGTGGGAATGATCTCGATCCGCGTCTCCACACTCCGCTCGCGCAGCATGTCGGCCACGCTGCGGCTGGGCGCGATTACTGCATCGCAAAGGTTGGCGTAGCCGGCCACCCACGCACCGACAAAACGGGCCGTCACCGGCGCTTCCACCGCCGTGTAGTGCGTGTAGTGATCCCACATGGTGTGATGCGTGAACACGAGCGGCACCTCGCGCGAGCGGGCCAGTCGCAGCGCCGAGTTGCCCAGAAAAAATGGATGATGCGCGTGAATGATATCCGGCTGAAACTCGTCCACCGTCGTCGCCACCAGGCCCGGCGAAGGGACCGGCAGGGGAAAATCACTGCCGTTGAAATGCTGGATCGCGGGCACGCGGACGACGTGGGCATCGTCGCCGCTGGTATCGTTTGCTTCCGGGGCGATGATGAGCACTTCGTGGTTACGGCGGCGATACTCTTCGTCAAACGCCACCACGCTCCGTGCGACTCCGCTTAGCACGGGCGGATAGGTATTCGTTAGCATCAAGATGCGCATGGCTGCTCCCGCCACTTGGGTTCAGATGCATCTCTTGCAACCCGTGCGCCGCCGTAAATCGCCTGTTTGCAAGTGGTTGATAGCTGCGAATTGAACCGCGAAAAGCCATGCTGGCTGGGCAATTGCCGCCTGACGGGCGGAATCGACGCCCCTTTGGTCTTTTTTCAAGTGGCCAGGCCAGCGGAACGATTTTCGGCCTGGCTGCGTCCCAAGGGTATCGTCGCTGGCGTCTGAATTCTCGGATGTGGCTACTTGGCAACAGTCTGCTGCGCGCGGGCATCGCGGCTTACGAATCACCGGGCGCCCCCAGGGCTGGGTGCTAGCGCGCTGCCCGGCCATTGGAGCACGGAGGAAGTAGATGTGAGGCTATTGCGGGGCTTATAGACGTTATCGCCGGTACGATACGCCCCACGGCGATGGAAACTACAGCGATCCGCAAGCCCAGGAACGGCTTTTGCGTCAGCTTTGTCGGCTCGCCGGGCTGGGCTGCCAATTCGGCGCGGCTGAAAGCACGGATTTGGGTCGGCCGGCGCCGGTAAAGGCCTCCTCATCACTACACATTCACCCCCCGCGCGGAACTTTCGCCCGGCGGCGTAACCTAAAAGGTTGTAAGGTATTTACGTCACCTTTAGATTGAACTTGCAAACCTTTTTTCGTTGACGATGGAACGCGGCGGACCCTGATCCGCTTCGACGAAAACTCGCTTGGGCCGGCCAACCAAGAACACAACTTAGCCTCTCCTCCATCAAACGCTCATGGCATCCGGACAAACCCAAGTCAGCGCCGAAACCATCGAAAAAACCAAGCAGCAGATTCGCGGCTTGGTGAGCGAAATTGCCCAGCTCTCCAAGAGCGACCTGGGGCCAGAGGAGTTCTACTCCGGCTTCCTGCAGCGCGTTGTGCAGGCCCTCGCCGCGGTCGGTGGAGCGGTCTGGGTTCTGGGCGAAGGACGCAAGCCGCAACTCTCTTATCAAATCAACCTCAGCGAGAAGCTGCTGGAAGATGAATCGGAAGATGCGCAAAAGCACTTCCGCCTGCTCGATTACGTCGTCCACAGCAACAACGGGCAGCTCGTCCCGCCGCTCTCGGGTTTTTCCGACGAGCGGATGGGCGCTAACCCCACGCGGCAGCTCCTAGTCATCAATCCGCTGGGCCACGACAACCAGGTCGAAGGCCTTCTCGAGATTTTCCAGCGGGCCGATACGCAGCCGGCGACGCAGCGCGGCTATCTGCAGTTCGTGAAGCAGATGTGCGACCTGGCCGCCGAGTGGTTCAAGAATCGCAAGCTCCGCGACCTTGGCGATCGCAGCTCGCTGTGGTCCCAAGCCGATCAGTTCTCGCGGCAAGTTCACGAAAGTCTCGATGTTCGCGAAACCTGCTATACCATCGTCAACGAAGGGCGGCGATTGCTCGGCTGCGACCGCGTGACCGTCGCCATCATGAAGCACGGCTCTTGCCAGGTCGAAGCGGTCAGCGGCCAGGATACGATCGACAGCCGCAGCAACGTGGTAACGCTGCTCGGCAAACTGGCGACGCGGGTGGTCAAGTCCGGCGAGCCGCTGTGGTATGGCGGTTCGACCGAGGACCTGCCGCCGCAGATCGAAGAAGCGATCGAAGACTACGTCGATCAGTCGTACACCAAGTCGCTCGCCGTCATCCCTCTCCGCGAGCCAAAACAAGTCGAAGCCGGCCCGGCTTCCACCGGCGGCCAGATTGCCGTCGAGGAGCTGTCGCACACGGGCAAAATCATCGGCGCGCTGGTCATCGAGCAGATCGAAAGCGACATTCCCCGCGATATCCTCGCGCCGCGGCTCGACCTTGTGTATGAGCACAGCGCCCGCGCACTCACGAACGCAATCGATCACAACAGCCTGTTCCTGATGCCGCTGTGGCGGACCATCGGCAAGTCGCGGTGGGTCGTGGAGGCCCGCACGCTGCCCAAGACGGTCATGATCACCTCGGCCGTCCTGGTGCTGTTGCTCGCCGGCCTGGTGATTCCGACAAATTTCGACATGCGTGCCAAGGGCACCCTGCAGCCGGTGAAGAAGCAAGACGTGTTTTCGCCGATGCCGGGGGAAGTGATCGACATCCTGGTCGATAATGGCGACCGCGTGAACGCCGGCGACGTGATCGCCCGGATGCGAAATCCCGAGCTCGAAATCAAGAAGCGCGAGATCGAAGGGCAATACAACGCCGCGTATCAGAAATTCATCGCCGTCATTCAGCAGCTCACCAGCGGCAATCAAGGACTTTCGGTTCAGGAGCGAATCCGGCTGGAGGCTGAAGAGGCCAACCTTCGTCCGCAGGTGACGTCATTTGCCGAGCAGTTGGAGTTGGTCAACCAGCGCGTCGAAAAGCTGACGATCAAAAGTCCCCTCGCGGGCCAGGTCATCACCTGGGACGTGAAGAAGCAGTTGCAAAATCGGCCCGTCGAGACCGGCCAGGTGCTCATGACCATCGCCGCCGCTGAAACCGATTACGAGGTCGAGCTGTTCATGCCCGAGCGGCGGATCGGCCACCTCCATCGAGTCCGCGAGCCGCTGCTGCAGAAGAATCCGCCCGAGGACTTAGCGGTCGATTTCATCAGCATGTATAACCCGGGCGTGGTGCATAAAGGACACGTGATTCAGGTCAACCCGACCGCTGAGCCGCACGAAGAACATGGCAACATGGTCCGCATTCGCGTGCAGCCGGACGACAAGCTCCTCAAGCCCCGGCCGGGCGCGACGGTGACGGCCAATGTGCATTGCGGCCGCGCGCCGTGGCTGTGGGCCAAGCTGCACGAAGCCTGGGAATGGCTGCAGGCCAGCCCGGTGATGTTCTGATCCGTCGAGCAAGCATTGCGCTTGCTTGACACCGAGGTCCGAAGGGTTCCCTTAGGACTGTACTGCCGCGAGGCATCCGCCTTGAGCCCTTTTAAGCAGCGAAGCTGAAAACGAAGTCGAGTACGCGAGTAACGAAAGACTGATGCCCATGACCAAGAAAATCCTCCTCCTCGTCATGCTGGCCGCTTTTGCGGCCATCGCTACCGAAGCCCTCAGCCAAAGCCCCGGCGGCACCAGCCCGCCGGCGAGCGCGCCTTCGGCGAAGGACGCGACGTCCAAATTGGAGTTGCCGGCTGCCAAGGACATTCCGTCGAGCAAAGACTTCCTGTCGGGCAAAGTGCCGGCGGTGAAGGACTTCGCGAAGGATCTTCCGTCGAGCAAATCGGCCGCGACGGGGAAAGACGCGTCGCCGTCCACGAAAACAATTCCGACATCCACGGTCGTTCCCGGTAGTGCTCCTTCCGCCCGCACCGTCACCGTCGAGCGGGCCCTCGTCACGCTGATTTACGACACCAACGTTCCCGCCACCGAAGCGGGAATGCTCATGGAAGTCCCCGTCAAAGAAGGACACAGTGTCGAAAAGGGGACCATTCTCGCCCAAATTGATAACCGCTCGACGTTAGCCAAGCAGAATATCGCCAGAGCCGAACACGAAGCTTCTTTGGCCCAGGCCGCGAACACCGCCGAGATCGAAGTCGCCGATGCCGCGATTAAGGTGGCCAAGGCCGAGCTGGATCAGGACTTGGAAATTCAAAAGAGCACTCCTCAGGCGGTGAGCAAGAGCCAGATTCGCAAGGACGAGTTCAACCTCGATAAGGCCATCGCACAAAAGAAGCAAGCGGTCAGCGAGAAGCACATTGCTGGCCTGACGGCAAACGCAAAGATGGCCCAGTACGAAGCGGCCTCGATTGAGTTGGACCTGCGGCAAGTTCGCGCTCCGTACCATGGCGAAGTCGTCGATGTCATGAAGCACCCGGGCGATTGGGTCACCGCGGGCGAGCCGATTATGCACGTCGTCGGCCTCGATAAGGTCCGCGTGAAAGGCTACGTGTACGCCAGCGGCCCCGACGGCGCCTCGCCCTCCGATGTCGATGGCAAAGATGTGAAAATCACCGTGGAGGTCGCCGGCGGCAAGAAGGCCACCGTCCACGGCAAGATCGGTTTTGCCAGCCCCGTGATCGAAGGGGTCGGCACCAGCCGGCAGTTCCGCGTTTTGGCCGAGGTCGATAACGAAAAGATCGCCGATCCGGTGACGAAGAAGCTCGCCTGGAAGCTGCAGCCCGGCTCGGTCGCCACCATGACGATCGACCTCACGGACAAGCCGCAGCCGGCCGCCAAATCCGAGTCCACGAAGACGCAAGCCTACAAGCCCGTTACGGGCGACGAGAAATCTGGCGGAAAGAAGAGCGCTCGCGAGTTTTAGTCGTAGGATAGGCGTCCTCGCCTGTCCTGATTGTTTTCGTCGCGACAAACCAGAGATATATAGGTCGGACAGGCCGGAGGCCTATCCTACGAGAGAATGGCCACCTTAGCCGAAAGCCTCATCAGCGCGACATCCCGCCCGCTTACGTTGCGGATGCGGCCCGATCTGAACGCGCGCCGGCATCGCTATCACGGCCGCACGTTTTGGGTGGTCAAAGAGCCGGTCGGCCTGAATTACTTCCGCTTCCACGACGAAGAATTCGCCATCCTCTGCATGCTCGACGGCCGCAGCAGCCTGGACGAGATCAAGGAAGAATTCGAGACGCAATTCACGCCGCAAAAAATCACCTATCACGACCTGTTGCAGTTCGTCGGCATGCTGCACCGAAGCGGCCTGGTCATCAGCGAAGTCACCGGGCAAGGGCATCAGCTCGTCAAGCGCCGCAATGACAAGAAATTTCGCGAGCTGATGGGCAAGCTCTCCAACGTGTTTGCCCTGCGGTTCCGCGGCGTCGATCCCGAGCGGTTCCTCAACTGGCTTTATCAATACACGGGCTGGTTCTTTCGCTGGCCGACGGTTATTTGCGTGCTGCTGTTTGCGCTGGCCGCCCTCTCCCTCGTGGCGGTGAATTTCGACGAGTTCCATCGCAAGCTGCCGGCGTTCCATACATTTTTCGGTCCCAAGAACTGGTTCTATCTCGGCATCACGATGGCGACCGTCAAAGTGCTGCACGAGTTTGGGCACGGACTGTCGTGTAAACATTTCGGCGGCGAATGCCACGAGCTGGGCGCGATGATGCTCGTCTTTACGCCCGCTCTGTATTGCAACGTCTCCGACTCCTGGATGCTTCCCAACAAGTGGCATCGCGCTGCCATCGGCGCGGCCGGCATGTATGTCGAGCTGTTTCTCGCGTCGTGCGCCACGTTCTTGTGGTGGTATAGCCAGCCGGGGCTGCTCAACTCGATCTGTCTGAGCGTGATGTTCATTTGCTCGGTCAGCACCATCGTGTTCAACGGCAATCCGCTGTTGCGCTTCGACGGCTACTACATCCTGATGGATATCCTCGAGATTCCGAACCTGCGGCAAAAATCGACCGAAATCACGCGACGGTTTTTCGTCTGGCTCTGCCTCGGTATCGAGCAGCCGGAGAACCCCTTCCTGCCGCACCAGAATCAGTGGGCGTTTGGGGCGTACACGATCGCGGCGGTGATTTACCGCTGGCTGGTGGTGTTTTCAATCGTCTTTTTCCTCAACCGAGTATTTGAGCCCTACGGCCTGAAGATCATCGGCCAGGTGATGGCGCTGGCCGGCTTCGTGGGATTGATCGTGCAGCCAATATGGGCCCTCTTCAAATTTTTCTGGACGCCGGGGAGCATGACCAAAATGAAAAAGGAACGACTGGCGGCCACGATTGGCGTGATTGCCGCCGCAGTGCTGTTTGTGTTCGTGGTGCCGCTTCCGTTTTCGGTGAAGTGCACGTTTGAAATTCAGCCGCAGGGGGGCCATCAGGTTTTCCCCGTGGTTCCGGGGCTGAAGGATGTCGCCTATGTCCGTCCCGGCGACCACGTCGAGGCCGGCCAAAAACTGATGGAGCTGCAGAACATCGACCTCAAGCTGCAGGTGATGGAGCTCGAGGGCAAATATCGCCAGGCTGAAGAGGGTTACAACGTGCTCTTCGATCAGCGCTATTCCGACCGCGGCGCCGTCGATCAGCTCGACTCCGCCCGCGTCGTCCGCGACTCGGCACGTCAGCAGTGGGAAGAAAAGCAACGCGAATACGACAAGCTCACCATCGTCGCGCCCGCCGCGGGGACGGTCATTCCGCCCCCTTCGCGGATCGACAAGATGAGCAACCTGCAAGGCAAGCTGGCGACGTGGCAAGGCACTCCGTTCGATGAGCGGAATCAAGGCGCGATGCTTTCGCCCACCGATCTCATTTGCCAGATCGGCGATCCGAAGAAAATGGATGCGGTGCTGATCGTCGATCAGGCCTACATCGACCTCGTGAAGGAAGGCCAGCTCGTCCGCGTGCTGCTCGAAGCCTATACCGGCAAGGCCTTCGAGACCAAAATCGAGGAAATTGCCACCACCGAAGTGAAGTTTGTCCCGCAGAGCATGTCCACGCAGGCCAGCGGTCGTTTGGAAACCAGGGCGGACAAGGCGGGACAAATGCGCCCCCTGAATACGTCCTACCACGTCCGCGCTCCGCTCCTGAATGTTGCGAGCGAGCTGGAAACGGGAATGCAGGGCCAAGCCCGCATTTACACCGGCTGGCAGACCGTTTTCAGTCGCGCCAGCCGCTACGTTGCCAAGACCTTCCACTTCGATCTGTAATTGCCAGTTGAACGATGCATGAAGCGGAGCGGAATGCACCTTGCAGCGAGTACAAAGGTGTAGCGCCGTAAGGCTTGCTTCGGGTGGAACCGATTCATGCGAACGTTCGTCAAAACCCGGATATTTCAGCCTGGAAAATGTGCCAGGCTGAGCTAAGTTTGCCAGTAACTTGTTTCCTTTTTTAACCGCCACAACATCGTGGTCCAGGAGAAACTCAGATGGCTAAAGAAATGGAACCGGCAGCCGCCGAAGAGACCCATGCGCCGCCCGCCCAAGCGCAGCAACCGCAGCAGCAGATGCAGGTCGATGTCGACGACGCGCACGTCATCGCCGCGTACGCTAACTTCTGCCGCGTGACCGGCTCGCCGGAAGAGCTGATCATCGACTTCGGTCTGAATCCGCAGCCGGTCGGAATGCCGAAGAACCCCATCCAGGTCACGCAGCGGTGCATCGTGAACTACTACACGGCCAAGCGCCTCTTGCATGCCCTTTCGCTGTCCGTGCAGCGTCACGAAGCCGTGTTCGGCGTGCTGGAGACCGACATTCAAAAACGTGTCAAGCCGCTGAACCGGTAAGCCATTGACGGAACTGCATCGCAGGACCGGAACAGAGAACCCAGGCATCTTTCTGAAACCCGCGGCCGCGTCGATTGACGCTGCCGCGGGTTTTTTATTGAGACCCGGATTTCAAGGTCGCCCCGTCCGCGAGCGGAGCAACTGCTCCAGCGTGCCGACCCCCACGGGCTTCGTAAGATGCTTATCGAAGCCCGCCGCCAGCGCATCCTGACGGTCCGACTCCTGGCCGTAGCCGGTGACCGCAACCAGGTATGGCCGCCGCGGCAATTGCAGCTCGCGAATGTGCCGCGCCAAGTCGTAGCCCGACATTCCGGGCATTGCCACGTCCGAGATCACGATATCGGGCGTCAGCTTGGGCATTCGATCGAGCGCATCGCGGCCCGAGTCGGCGATGTGCACGTCCTGACCCAGCTTCTGCAAGAGGCGGCTCATCATGTGGACAGCCGACTGATTGTCATCGACCAGCAAAACTTTGAGCTCGGGTAGCGGCTGATTTCCGGTTTCCGGCGGCGCGGCCGTTTCGGCGGCGGTGCTCGGTCCAGCAATGGGCAGCTTCACGCTGAATTCACTGCCTCTGCCGGGTCCTTCGCTGGCGGCGCGGATCGAACCGCCGTGCATTTCCACGAGCGTCTTCACGATGGTCAGCCCAATTCCCAGCCCGCCATGCGAGCGCGTGGTCGAGCTATCGACCTGCGCGAACAGGTCGAAAATTCGCGCCTGCATCTGCGGCGGAATGCCGATGCCGTTGTCGCGGACCGAGAGGACCGCGTCGCTCCCCTCGCGGCGGACATTCAATGCAATCCGTCCGCCCGGTGGCGTGTACTTCGCCGCATTGATCAGCAAGTTGCTCACGATCTGGGCGAGCCGCACTTTGTCGCCATACACCATCAGCGATCCCTGCGGGCAGTCAACGTCGAACGAATGCTTGGATTGTTCAATCAGCGGCCGGCTCTGATCGATGGCCGCCTGAACGAACTCAGCGATGCTCGTCGGCTCGCAGCGAAGCTGCAGCTTGCCCCCGGTAATTCGCGAGACATCGACCAAATCGTCGATCAATCGCACGAGCTGATCGAGCTGCTGCGACATCATGCCCACGAGCTGCATGGCCTGCTCGGTATTGTCCGGCTCCGCGGCGATGAGCTGAATGGCCGCCGTTAGCGGGGCCAGCGGATTGCGCAGCTCGTGCGCCAGCGTGGCCAGAAACTCATCCTTTCGCCGGTCGGCCTCGCGGAGCGCCTGCTCGGCCCGCTTGCGCTCCCCGATTTCCGCCTGTAGCGATTCGTTGGCAACCTTCAGTTCCGCCGTCCGCTCCTGCACCCGCCGCTCAAGCTGCAAATAGTTCTGACGGACCTCCTCTTCCAGTCTCCGCTGGGCCAGTGCATAGCGAATCGCGCGATCCAGCATCACCGCGTCAAGCCGCACCTTGATCAGAAAATCATCCGCGCCCGCCTGCAGCGCCTGCAGATCGATTTCCCGTTCGTGCTGGCCGGTCAAAATGATGATAGGCGCCCGGCAGCCGGCGGCACGGGCCGCAGTGAGCAGCGTCAGCCCGCGGTTGGACCCGACGCGATAATCGACGAGATACACGTCGTGATGGCAGTTTTGGATGGCGGCCAAGCCTGCCTCCAGCGTGCGCGCGCAATCCAGCCGATATTGCTCCGGCGTGAACTCGTCGAAAAGGTCTTGAATGAAAGCACAGTCGCTCGCATCATCCTCAACGAGCAGTACCTGCACCGGCCGGTCACCCATGTTCACTTCCCTCACCGCTCGCAGCGTCTGCCGCCAGCCTAACATCGCTCTGCCGACCAGAACAGGAACCCCTCAGAGAACGTCGCGCCCGCGTCCCGTCCCTGCCTGGGCTTCGTCAGTGCATCGTGGAATGGCGCACCTCGGCCCCTGGTGCGAGCGCCGCGATCAATTCATCGAGCGCCTCTTCCATTGCGCTGATCGCCGCGGGAAGCCCCGCGGACTGGCGGATTTTAGCGAGCTGTTCCACTTCGGCTGCCGCCGCGACAGCTCGCGCCGCGCCGAAATTCGATGCCAGTCCCTTCAGCGTATGGGCCGCGCGGTGCAGGCGCACGCAGTCGCCTTCCTGATGTGCCGATTGCACGGCGATCAACAGCGGCGGGGCGTCGCTTAGAAGCAAGCCCACCATTTCCTGAAACAAGCCGTCGTCGTTTCCCATCCGTCTCAGCGAGCCGGCGTGGTCATAGATTTGTGACATATCCGAGACGTCTCCGGGGTGCTTGCTCTCTGGCCGCATCCCCCATCGAGGACGATGTTCTTGTTACGCTCGCGCTTTCAAGGGATCACGCCCCGTCGCGGTGGCGAAGGCTGGAAGCTTCTCCTTATCGATCGTGGAAACCGTTAACACCTTGCCCTTCTCGTCGGTCGCAACCTGAACCGGCATCGTTTCCTGCAGATCTTCGAGTTTGCCCGGCTGTCCGTTGACGGTCACCTTCGTCGCGTGGTCGATCGTAAAGCTCTGTTCTTTGCCCCCGCTGTCTTTCATCACTAACCGGTTCGTTGACGCTGAAACCACCGTTCCCTTGACGAACTGCGGCTCGTTCGCCCACCCCTGCACTACCATTCCCAGACACATCATACCCCCCAGCAGGACAACGAAACGGCGTGCCATGGCTAGTTCCTCCTCGGTTCGACAGTGATAGGCAGTCACTTCTAATGCAAACGTGATGCCGCCCCTGTTTTCATGGTTTTGCCGGTTTGAGCGGCTCGACTTGCTTGAACGGGGCGTTAAACGGGCGCAAGCGCTTCGCTGTGGACCACTTCTATGATTATTCTTAATTCAACATGGCCCCATTTTGACCATGACGGCTGGCCGCAAGTCCCTTTCGCGGAACCACTTCGGGAACCTCAGCAGGCATTCACGTCGCCACCGCCAGCCGAAAAATCTGCTACTACCCCGCTGCCAGTTTGCTCACCGGCTCATGGACCAGCATCAATAGCAGCGTGAAGCCTGGATAAAAGTTCTCGGCCGATGTCTGCTCCGCCATGATCGGTTTTTTTCTGCCGCGGGCGTACAAGTGAAACGAGCCTTGTTTCAGTTCATGCCCCCCGTACTCGTCGTACGGCAATAGCTGCGGCGCTTTGCGACCCAAGAAGCCACCAGGCCTGTAGCGAATGCCTTCCGCTCTGTATTCCAAATTCGCCGTCCAGGTTACAGGCCGGCCCGCGCGAAACTCCTCCAGCATCCGCCCGGCAATGATTCGGCTAATGGAGTCGCGTAGCCGGTCGAGATCGTCGTTGTCGCCTTGCGTTCGCGTGCTGTAGCGAATGGTCGGTCCGCGGTCCGCGGCAATCGGCCGAAAGCGCATCGTAAGCTGCGTCCCAATGTACGCCCCGTGATGGTATTGCCGCACCGCGGAGAACTGAAAGCTCCCCACATCGACGTACCGCAGCGTGTTTTTAGAAAACAGCGTCCCCTTCCACACACCCCGTTCGTGGCAACGAAACGAAGCGTAGGCCAGCCACAGCCCCAGCAATCCCACCACGATCCCTATCGAGAGCAGCGCCAGCCCGCCGACCATGAACCCTTCATCCATGTTTGGCCGACCCATGAATGCGCCCATCAGCGCCGCTCCTCCGATTGCCGCAGCGACGGATGCGATCGCCGCCGCCAAGAGAGTGTTGCGCTGCGCCCGACGTTCGAAGAGCACGCGGCCCAGCTCCGAGACCGACTCGGCCGCGGCGTTTCTCTCCACTAGCTCCGGCAGAAACGGCCGGGCCACGGCCGGCAATAGATGCACGTTCTTTCCGGACAGCGGCAGCTTGGCGACGGCCAAATCCGACCCCCGCTTCCAAACGCACATCCGCCCCTCGGAAGGCTCGACGGCCGTGATTTCGCTGAGCGGAATTTGATCGTCGTTCGGCGGCTGACCCAGGGTCAAAACGCTGCGGCTCAAGTGCCAGCCGTCGCCGCTCGCCGTGCCACCCCGCTCTACATCTTCCTCCATGCGGCGCTGCAGTCGCGCCAGCAGCCGCTCGATCAACCAAGCGAGCGGGTCGGTCCGACCCAGCTTGATCTTGTTTTGCATGAGCAGCGGCTGGCCGTCCTCCGTCCAGACGGTGAATTTTCGCGTGATCGACGTCAGCTCGCCGTTAACCAGGTTCTTTTTTGTTTCCAGGGCGATGGCCGAAACCTGCGAATCGTGAATCGCCCGGTAGCCGTCGCGGGTTTCGATCTCCATCCCGTCCGGATGCAGCGTGAGCCACGTTCGCACCCGCCGGGCCTGCCAGGCCATCCATTCCAGCAGGAGGCACAGCGCACCGCCGGCGGATGCAACGATCCAGCCCCACGGCGCGACCGCGACTGCGAGAACAACGCCGATGACCGCCGTGAGCGCAGCGAGAACGCGGCCGGCGTGGACCCAGCCGGACAGCTCCCCCCGGACCAAGATGCGCTCTGCGTTGGACAATGCTGTGCTCCACGCCTTAAACAGACTTGCTTCCCGCTACGGCAATTCGCGCCGAGCCGCCCGCCATTCTTGTACGGCGGCAATCATCCCGATTGCGAGCCACAACGCCGCCCCCGCACCGAGCGTCCAAAAGGCCGTTGCCCGCGGGTGACCCTTGATCTTGTTCACCAGCCCCCCGAACACCTCGGCCCCGCGCATCGGAACCGGCGAAACGGCAATGACCGCCAGTAGCCCGACGAGCAAAATGACACCGACGACCAGCAGCAGTCGCTGGATGGTTCGCTTCCGCGTGGACGAATTCTGCTCGCTTGCCGTCATTGGCATTGCCCCCAGCGCTCACGATCGCTACGCAGTAGTATTGAATAGGCCATCGGTCGCGCCAACTGCTTTCCGTTTCTGTCTTCTGTTCCCTGCTCCCTTGTTCCCCATGTCTTCTCTCTCCTGGCGCGTGCCCGCTTCTGCCGATCCCAGCTTGCTCCGCTTGGGGCTCGCGCAGATTGGCCTCGCCACGGTCGTCGCGGCCCTGGTGCTGTTCGTGGCCGTTCCGCGCGAGTGGCTCGCGCCCGCGCTGCTCGGTCTCATTCCCCTCGCCGTCATCATGGCGTTTCGTCGCTGGGTCGCCTATCGCCGGTCGTTTCTGGGGGCCCACAACGTCAGGCTCGATGACGCCGGCCTGCACTGGCTCGACGCCACCGGCCACGAGAACACGTTCGCGCGGGCCGACGTTCTCGGCTTTCATATCGCCCGCCATCACGATACCCTCCGCGCGGTGCCGGCGCTCACGCTGCATCTGGCGGGCGGCTTCGAGAGTCAACCCATCGAACTGCATCCTCCGGCGACGGACGACGCTATCCGCCAACTGCTCGTCGAATCGTGGCGCCTCGCTGAGCTCAACGAGGTGGAAGCGGCCCAAACCGCCGACTACGATGCCGCCGTTTCGATCTATGGCGAATGCCATGAGGAGTTCCAGGAGTGGCACTGGGAGGGCACCAAGGAGGAGCTCTCCCGTTTGTTCGCTCTCTTTGCCGTCGCCGCCGATGAACTTCCGTTGCCGCCCCCCGGCGCCAAGCCCGCCGCCCGCGTCGTCCTTCTCAGCCGCCGGCAGCCGACGCGCCTCCGCCTCGCTCACAGTCCCGTCTCGCATTTCGAATCCGCGACGCTTGCCGCGCCCGGCATCCTCCTGCGTGAGATCTCCAGCCGCGCCGTCGCGGCCCTGGCGCCCGCCGCCTCCACGAGCGATCTCAAATTCGACGTCCCGCTCGGCCCGAAAAACATTTGGACGTTTCACGTTCACGTGCGGCCGACCTAACGCGCCGCCCGCGTGCGGCAATCCTCACGAACCCGATTCGAGTTCATGTCTGCCAAGAAACGCAAAGCGGCGCGGTCGTTGCCGACCGCGCCGCTTGCTTCGCCAATCGCTCCCGAATGGAGTGAGCGTCAAAGCCGCGACCGTTGGTCGCGGGATATAGGGGACCGCGACCACCGGTCGCGGCTATGGAATCAGATAAGCCATTCCTAGCGCGACGAGGACTTCCATCTTGGCGCCTTCGAGGGAAAGCGGGAACGGCGGGATCATCCAGGGGGCACAGTTGCCGGCGCGGTAGTAGCCCAAGGAGTACTGGCATTCGGTCGGCGGGTTGTAGCCCATGTGGTAGGGCAGCATCGCCAGGTTCAGGATAAAGTGGGCCCCGCTGATGAGCGGCTGCCGGAAGGGACCGGCAGTGTGGCCGTAGCGCTCGAGTTGCACTTCCTCGAAATACAGCGGCTTATGGCACAAGGCCGAAGCCTGGTACTGCAGCGTGCTGCAGAGCCAGTCGCGCCTTGCGGTGCGAATGCCGCCCAGCGGGCACTCCGAGGGCAAATCCCACATGGCACTGAGATAGCACAGTTCATCCTCGGCCAGGTCGTCGATGGCAACGCGGGCCACTTCTTTTCCGGTTTCGTCCACCAGGACGACGGCAGCGTTCTCGATGTCGATCATTTGGCCGGTGGCCACGATCGCACCGCGACGGTTCCGCCACGACCGCACGCCTTGCCGCCGCAGCTTGTCGGCCCGCGCCTCGTCTTCGGTCACGTTCGGATCGTGCTTGAAGGGGGGCGTGATGTCGAGCGAGATGTTGCGGATCGAATCGGACAAGAGGCGATTGCGGAACGCGATGCAATCGCCAATCAGCTTGCAGCAATTGCGGTCTTGATAGATTCGGTCGCACGGCGGATCGTTCGGAAGCGACAGGTCGGGGGGTGCGGCGCTCGGGGCGCTGGGAAGCTGCTGCGCGACGTTCTGCATCGGCGAAGGCAACGCCGGGCTGCGCGTCGGGGATAGCGTTCGCGGCGGCGGCAATTCCTCAACGCTCGCTTCGGCTTGCGTCGGCTGAAGGATCAACGACGGCCCTTCCGTCGTTGGCACACTCCGGGCGCCGCTAGCCGCTCTTCGATCGCCAAACGGATCGCTGAAGGGATCGCTCGCGGCATGTTGCGCCGGTCGGACGCTCGGATCGATCCGCGTGATGTTCCAGCCGGCCCGCAGCGGCGACGGCGGTGTGCTGCTGTTGATTGGTTGCGGCGCCAATTCGGTGGCGACATAGTCGCCTGCGGCTGACCGCGGCTTGGACTTCCAGCGGAGCACGTTGGAAGATTCGATTTCAGCGTCGTTGATTGGGCGGGCCGCGACGTCGGATGGGAGAGTTTGGGGCTCGTATTGAGCCGCAGCGAGACCGCACCAGCCAAATGCCGCGAGAGCGCCTAGGCTCGGCAGGAGCCTCGCCGTCCTTGAACGGCAGGCGAGACGCCTGCCCCACGAACTAGTCGCCGCCTTTTCCTTCGTGGAATTCGGGGCTGTAGTTGGGCGCTTCTTGCGTAATAGCAATGTCATGGGGGTGGCTCTCCCGCACGCTGGCGGCTGAGATTTGTATGAACCGCGTTTCCGTTCGCAGATCCTCGATCGTTTTTGTTCCGCAGTAACCCATGCCGGCCCGCAACCCGCCGACAAGCTGATAAACGAAATCGGAGAGCGGCCCTTTGAACGGGACGCGGCCTTCGATTCCCTCGGGCACCAACTTGCCGGTTCCCCCTTCGCCGTCGGCCTGGCGATATCGTTCGCTCGATCCTTTCACCATCGCACCGAGGCTGCCCATTCCGCGATAGGCTTTGAACGTGCGGCCTTGGTACAAAATTGTCTTGCCCGGACTTTCGGCCAGGCCGGCAAACAGTCCACCGATCATCACGCAGTGTGCGCCGGCGGCGATCGCCTTCGTAATGTCGCCCGAATAGCGAATGCCGCCGTCGGCAATGATCGGCACATTGTTCGCTTTCGCGGCTTGGGCGGCTTCGTAAATGGCCGTGATCTGCGGCACGCCCACGCCGCTGATCACGCGGGTCGTGCAAATCGACCCGGGACCAATTCCGACCTTCACGGCGTCGGCGCCGGCGGCCACCAACTCTTTAGCGCCCTCGCGAGTGGCCACGTTGCCCGCGACGACGTCGATATCCCAGCGTTTCTTCAGCTCGCGGACGGTCTCGCTTTCCAGCACAGTGGGATCCGAAGCTTGGAATTCACGTGACTTGAAGTCGCGGC
>JADMIO011827109.1_pt1 | contig 26527 bp, 21 predicted proteins | sample 8958161 | NCBI WGS metagenome assembly JADMIO01 (sample SAMN16585339, study PRJNA669376) | soil metagenome | isolation source: Crop rotation soil | place: USA: Cullars Rotation, Alabama | collected 2011 | reverse complement strand
ACTTCAAGTCACGTGAATTCCAAGCTTCGGATCCCACTGTGCTGGAAAGGCGGAATCCCGACGTAAACGCGCGCATCGATCTCGGGTGGGTGCGCCGGAAGCCGGCATCGAACGAGGCTTCGCTCGAGTCCCACCAGTTCGCGCCGCGCATCCGGGCGCGATTGGGATCATCGCTGTCCAGCCATTCCGTGACGTTGCTGCCGAAGTCATAAAGACCGTACGCATTCGGCGGATATGATCCCACGGGCGCGGTGAAGGGGTACGGATCGCGATGCCCGGCGATCACCGGAAATTGGGCGAACCGTGCGTCCTCGCGCAGTTCCTCCCCGGCGAAGTTCCCTGCTGCGGAAGGGGGCGGAAACTTGCCGCTCCAGACGAAAACGCCCGCGGGATCATGCGCATCCGCGTCGAGCCCGAAAGCCACGCTCCATTCCGTGTCCGTGGGAAGGCGGTAGAAATCTACGGAGCGGATGCGACCCGATTTACGTTCGTGCTCCGTGAGCCATTCGCAAAACGCGGTTGCGTCGTATTGCGAAATCCCGACGACGGGATGCTCCGCGGTTTGCGGGAAGCCGGGATTGTTCCAGGCGTAGCGCTCGAGCTGCCAGCCTTCAGACCCGCCGGTAAAATTGACCATGATGGCCTCGCCGGGCCACATCTTCGTCGACCGGACGAATGCTTCAAAATCCCGCACGCGGACCTGCTGTGTCGCGAAAAGGACACCCGGCGTGCCGGCGGGAACGAATCGCTGGCCGAGGCTGTTCACGAAGGCCACTGGCGCCGCCGGCGGGGATTTCTTTTTCGTTGTCCAAAAGAAAATCGAGACGCCGAGAATGGCGAGGAACATGACCACACCGGCGACGCTGAGGAAGCGAAGCAGCGCGTGATGCGCGGCCCTGCGGGGGCCAACCAATTCGCCGCGCATCGTGGCGATGCTGGCATACCGCGCTCCAGGTTCGCTCTGCAGGGCCCGGGTGATGACGCGGTCCAGTCCGCGGGCGGCCGGCACGATCTGGCCCAGGGGACGAAAGACCCCGCGCGGCAGTTGCCCGGTGAGCAATTCGTACAACATCACGCCGACGCTGAAGATGTCCGCGCGATGATCGACCGCGGCCGCGGGTCGCATCTGCTCGGGGGCAACGTATTCCGGCGTGCCCAGGAACGTGCCCGTCACAGTGAGGGCGGTGCGGGGCTCATCGCCGGCGAGTTGCGCAATTCCGAAGTCCGTGACTTTGACCCGGCCCGCGGCGCTGAGCAGGATATTCCCCGGCTTGATATCCCGATGGACCACACCATGCGCGTGCGCAAACTCCAGCGCGTCGCACACCTGCCGCACAATGGCCAGGGCTTCCTCGGGTGGGACCGGGCCGTCGCGCATCCGCGCCGCGAGATCGGTCCCATCCACATATTCCATGACCATGAAGAAGTGCCCATCGTCCGCCTGCCCAAAGTCGTGGACGGCGACGATGTTCGGATGGTTCAGGCGGGCGAGCGCCGCGGCTTCACGGCGGAAGCGCTCCGCAAAGTCCTCGCGCACCCCGAGTTCGAAGGGCAGCAGCTTGATCGCCACGGGTCGCTCGAGCGATTTCTGCCGCGCCCGGTAAACCGCGCCCATGCCGCCCCGGCCAAGTAATTCCTCGACATCATACGCCGGAAAGAGCCGCGCGAGGGCCTCCGGCGCCGGCGGCGCCCAGGCTCCCGGCTTCTCACCGGCCAGGGCCGCCTCGAAGACACTGCGCACCCGCGCCAGTCGGCGGTCAGTCTCAGGCATGGAGAAGCGGGGAAAGCATAGGGAGACCTAGCCGTAACCCTTCGGGAAATCCAATCGGGAATCGCGGGGAGGGGTGGAGCGATGGAGCGGCGGGGGCCTGCTCCTTTTCCCCCTTCCTCCATCCCTCCTCACCGGCTGTAACGGGTGGCCTGGCCTCTGCGTATAGCTCCCTTGATGAACTGTCCCCTGTTCCTGAGAAAAGTCCTCCTCTTCGGCGCCGTCCTGTTACTCTGGACCGGGTTCCTCCATGCCGGTCTGGTCCATCGCTGGTCTTTCAACCAGGCCGCCGGTCCGGCCCCGGCGGGAACCATCTTCACCGATTCGATTTCGGGCATGCCCATGGTGGTGAAGGGCTTGGGCGCGACGCTCGACGGCTCGCGGATTACACTTCCGGGCACCACGACCTGCGCCAGCCCCAATTCGACGATCTCCGCCTACCTCGATCTCCCCAACGGCATCGTGTCCTCGAAAACCAGCATCACCGTCGAGGTCTGGGCCGCACCCATCGCCGCGCGAAACTACCAGCCGCTTTTCGAATTCGGGCGCATGAACATCGCGGGCGACGGGCTTGGGGCGCCAGGCGAATGGACGGGCAATTCCGCCGGCGGCCCGAATTCCATCGGGAGCGATCTGCTCGGCTGCTCGCTCAATCGCGATCTGAACCTCAACACCCAGCTCCAGGTGGTGATGATCGACGGCGGTTTTCAATCGAATATCCAATCGTCCCTCCCGACCACCGCCGGCACCACCTACCACTACGTCATCGTCGTGCAGGGCAACGGCGCGACTTGCACGACCGCCTGGTACCGCAATGGCGCACTCGTCGGCACCGGCAGCACCCCGTTTCCGCTCAGCTCGATCGAGGACGTGAACAACTGGCTCGGCCGCTCGCAGTGGTCGGGCAACTCCACCACCAACGCCGCCTATGACGAAGTGCGCATCTACGATCACGCCTTCAGCGCGGTGGAGGTGAGCGCCAGCTACGCCGTCGGCCCGAGTCCGGCGGCGCCTTCCACTCAGCCCGACACGGCAACCCTGCACCATGGCCAGAAAGTGCGTGTCAACGTGCTGGCAAACGACACGGGAGTGTTCGACGCCGGAACTCTCGTCGTTGTCACGGCCCCGGCCAGCGGCACCGCCGTGGTGAGCAACGGACAGATTCTCTACACTCACACGGCCGGGGCGCCCTCGGGTGACACCTTTACCTACCGGGTCAGCGGCCTCGGCGGCGCGTCGGCGGAGACCACGGTCACACTCACGTTCGCCACTTCATTGCGCATTCCTAACACCACGCTGAACGTGCCTGCCACGCCACCGGTCACCAACTACACCACACAGGCCGCCTTCGGTTCGATCACCTTCAATCAACCCGTGAACATGGCCACGATGCCGGGCAATACCCAGCGGCTCTTCGTCGTCCAGCGCGGTGGCCAAATCCGCATGATCGCGAACGTCTCCGCACCGGCAACGCCGTCGACTTTCCTCGACCTCGCGGCGCTCTGCACCTCGCGCGGCGAGACGCTGTTGACGAACGTGGACCGCGGCCTGATGAGCATGGCGTTCCATCCACAGCACGCGAATCCCTCGGAGGTGGGTTACCAGCGATTCTTCGTCTGGTACTGCGTCGCCGCGGGTGGACAGAGTTACTACCGCGTGTCGCGCTTCAACATGGTGCCGGGGTCCAATCCATTGGTGGCCGACACCGCGAGCGAGACAGTGCTCATCCAGCAACTGGATCCAAATGGATTTCACCTCGGCACAGACATGCACTTCGGCAACGACGGCTATCTATATGTCTCGGCTGGCGACGGCGGAGGCCAGAACGATTCGCGCCGCTACGGTCAGCGCATCGACCTCGATTTTCATTGCGCGCTCATGCGCCTCGACGTGGACAAGCGCCCCGGCAATCCCGAGCCCAACCTTCATGCCAGTGTCCCGCGCCCCGGCGGCGTCGCCAATTACTCGGTGCCTGCTGACAATCCATTCGTGACCGCGAATCCCAACGTCACTTTCAACGGTGTGAATATTCCCGCGGCCAATGTACGCACCGAATTTTTCAGCGTCGGTCTGCGGAATCCATTCCGCTTCTCCATCGACCCGCCCACCGGTGAAATCTGGGTCGGCGACGTCGGCCAGATCGCGCGCGAGGAGATCAACCTTGCCACCAACGGCGCAAACTTCGGCTGGTCCTGGCGCGAAGGCAATATCGCCGGGCCGAATGCGGGCGAAGCGCTTCCCGGCTTCACCTCCACCAATCCGCTTTACGAATACGTCACCGGCAACAACGGCGAATACCAGGGGCACAGCGTCACCGGTGGCATCGTGTATCGCGGCACGAATCTGCCCGACCTTGCGGGCGCCTATGTCTTCGCGGACTACGTCGACGGACACATCTGGTCTCTCCGGCGCAATGGCGCCCAGGTAAACGTGCAGCGGATCACCGGCAACGCCGGCATCACGGCCTTCGGCGCCGATCCGTCGAACGGCGACGTGTTGATGGTGGATCTCGGCGATGCCCGCATCCAGCGGCTCGTCGCCGGCGCGGGCGGCAACTTCCCCCTCACGCTCAGCGCCACGGGTCTCTTTACCGACGTGACCACGCTTTCCCCCGCGCCGGGCCTGCTCCCCTACACGCCGAACCTCTCCTTCTGGAGCGACTACGCGATCAAGCGCCGCTGGTTCATCGTCCCCGACGCCGTGAGCGCCATGGCGTGGGCGCGCGAGGGCGCGTGGACCTACCCCGACGGGACCATCTGGGTGAAGCATTTCGATCTCGAAACCACACGAGGCAATCCCGCCACATCACAACGCATCGAGACCCGGCTCCTCGTGAAGAATGCCACGGGCAGCTACGGCGTGAGCTACCGATGGAACGCCGCGCAGACCGAAGCCACGCTCGTCGCCGACGGCGGCGAGAGTTTCGATATCGACGTCGTAGAGAACGGCGTGCCGCGCGCGCAGCATTACCGAATTCCCAGCCGCGCCTTTCCCCTCTCCTGCCACAACCCGGCAGCCGGCCACGCGCTGTCCTTCAACACGCGCCAACTCAACCTCATCGGCGATATCCACGGCTTCAACGGCAACCAGATTCATCTGCTCCAGCAAGCGGGATATTTCGCGAACACACCGGACCCCGTGAACCTGCTCCCGCGCCACCTGCGCCCGGACGAAACCAACTTCCCGGTCGAGGCGCGCGTGCGTTCCTACCTGGCGGTGAATTGCGCGAATTGCCACCAGGCCGGCGGGCCCGTCGCCTCCCCGAGCTGGGACGGACGCCCGGATCTCACCCTCGCGCAAACCCTCCTCATCAATGGCGCCGCCACGCAAAACGGCGGTAACCCGCTCAACCGTCTCATCGTTCCCGGCGACACCACGCATTCCATCGTCCTGAACCGCGTGGCCGTCACCAACGGCTTCACCCGCATGCCGCCCCTCGGCAGCAACGAACTCGATCAAAGCGCGATCGGCTTGCTCACCGAATGGATCACTTCCTCGCTCCCTTCGCGACAGACCTACGCCCAATGGCGCCTCGCGCAATTTGGCTCATCCAACAGTCCCGAGAGCGAGCCCGGCTTCGACGCCGACAGCGACAGCCGCTCGAACCAGCACGAGTTCCTCACCGGCACCAATCCGCTGAGCGGCTCCAGCTTCCAAACAACCCAACTCGCCCTGCCCGGCCCCAACATCGCCGTCACCTTCACCCTCCCCGCCAATCGCACTTGCCAGGTCGAGACCTCCACCGACCTGCAAACCTGGACTCTTTGGGACGTTCCCGGCAACGCCGGCCTCCCCGTCGCCGGCGGCCCCATCACCATCACCGGCCCCCGGCTCGGGGAGAAACAGTTCTTCCGTCTGCAAATCCGGGAAAATTGATCTTCATCGGTTCATCTAGCTAGCGACACCGCGATCCAACGAACACAAAGCTCACATCCGCTGTTGGCTTGACTGTACCGTGGGCGTGGTCACGGTTCCCTACATGAGAGCCCTGAGAACCCTATTGCTTGCCGTGGGTCTGGCGTTGGCCTCGGCGGTCGCAGTCGCTGAGGAAGTCGATTTGACCAAGGTTCGCACGATCGACCTGGTCGACCTCCCGGCGGTCGGCGGAGGTGAAATTGTCATTCTGAAATTCGGGTGGCGCGAAGGCGAGTATCTCGCCAGCACCAGTGGAAACTCGACTCGCCGCAAGAAGGTCGTGATTCCTGAAGCTGGCAAAGGATGGCTATTCAGCGTCCCGACTCGCGTAAATTCGCCTTCGACCCAGACTGCCTATGTCCGCATCAACACCAATGCGGCAGTGGAAGTCCTGGGACGCACCTTGCGAGATGGCCGGCTGGTGTGGTGACATATCACATCGTTTCTCGCGATCACTTCGAATCGCTGTTGGATGCTCCCTCATGCGGCGTCGAGCCTCACCGCTTCACCGACCAGACCCGCAGATCGTCGACCAGGGCCTGTTTGCCACTGACACTGATCTTGAGATCGAGCTTCTTTTCGTAAGTCAGCCCGGGCGATTTGAGGAAGCCAACCGGTGTTCCATCGAGCGTCACGCGCATTTGGTCGCCGGCAATCTCAATGCTCAGGGCATGCCACGCCTGCGTGGCTAGCTTCATTGGCACCATCGTGGTGTGCCGTTTGATCTCCTCCTCCGCGCCGGCTTTTGTGGCCGCGTCCTCGGATTTCTTCAGCTCGCCCAGCTTGCGGTTCATCGCGCCGTCCTTGTCATCATGCAGCTTCACCAGTTGCTGTTCCAGCGTGACACGCGCGATATGGCCGGCGACCGAGCCGGGGTATTTCATATCATCGAAGCTGAAAGCCACCGTCACATTCCGCTCAAACTGCACCCGGCATTCGCAGATCAGGTCGCCGTCCGGAAGGTCGAGCTTCGCGCTCGCCACCGACCCGTGCTCGGTCGTGGTCTGGCGCCCAAACATCACGCCGTTCTCCACGCCCGCGCTCTTGATGCGTTCCGTCCACACGCTGCCGAAACGATCGGTCGCAAAATCGTCGGCAAAAACAAGCGCGCCTTTCTCCGCGAGCGGCTTGGCCGGAATATCACCGGCCTGCGCCCAGGCGGCGACGAGACAAAGCAGCAACAGGGCAATCCTGCGAGCGATATAGTTCATTGGGGGGCTTGGTGGACGGAATGGTTCCGACCGTAGTGCCGAATTCCGGTATTTGTATGACACGCGCGCACGCGAAGTGAAGCCCCCCACGCAACCCTTCGTAATTTCCATCTCGCCGCGCCGGCAACCAGGAACTAATAACCAGCACTCGAGCGGAGCGAGAGGTCTCCCGCCAGCGAGCCCCGCGAAATGCGGGGGGTGGTCGCGGCAGCGAACAACAACTAATACCGGGAACCCATCACCTCCCTCCATCACTCCTCCACCGGCAGCGAACGCATCAGCAAAAAACGCGTCGCCTGCAGGCACTTGACGAGATGCACAATTTCAGGATCGGTGATTTCGCTTTCATCGTCGTCATCCCGGCATTCGAACGATTCGCGCAAATCCGCGATCGTGCATTCGATGACATCGATCTGCTCTGCGATCGTCGGAGGATGAGGATGATGATGGGGCGTTAGTTCTGCACTCATGGTGACCGCCTTTCTCAACGGAAATATTGCGCCCATTTCTCCGGTCGCGTCGAGCCGGAAACCACCATCTTCCAGCGCCTTTCGAACACTTTCGCTAACAGTTATTCAACACCGTTCCCCCTCACCGGCGATGGTCCGCACGCGATCCGCAACCGCCGCGCGGAGGCTGCCCGCCGCGCTCCATCGCTGCCTCGGACCGTCAGGTCAAATCGATCACGGCAGTCCATGGTTGATTGGAAAGGGCTTCCAGTTGCCCTTGGAGTTTTTTGACGCCTTCGACCTCCAGAAAACTCTTCAGGTATGCAGCTGAGTCAGACGGGCGGCCATTGGCGCTCATCTTAAACGCACAAACCCCGCTGTCGGTCAGCGTGCCGTCGTCGTACGATTGAATGGCCCAGTGGCCGCTGTAGAAGGATGTGTCCCAAGGCGCGAAGTCGCGGGAGAGAGATTCGGGTAGAGCCGCAGCCACCTCAGCCATCAGACACTTCATGAAGTCCGCGTAGGGAAACATCATGTGCGTCCAATATCCTCGATCCGCACGGAGCCTGCCGAGACCTTCCTCGATGGGTATCTTCTGTCCGGAAATGATCCGCTCGTAGCGCTCGTCGTCGTCGAGCCCTGAGTCACTCGAGACCTCGTGATAAACGGAGAAATGATCGAACGTCCGCACGCCGAGCAACACTGCAATGCCGCGGATCAGCTCCGGCGGCGCGACCCAGGTGCGATCCCTCGGCGTGAAGACGATGGCAGTGTATAAACTCATAGGCTTGCAAGTCGCCTCAATTCATTATTCGCAACTTCAGCGTTCACCAGGAAAGAAAACTCCCTACTTCGTGTTCTTCGCTTCCGAAGCGCGATACTCGCGCCAGGCCTTTTCGATCGCGGCGTCGATTTCTTGAATGTGCACCTCGGTGTCGCGGACGATTAGCCGGTTGGTCTTTTGGATATAATTCGCTGATCGAGTGCCAGGTACCGCGGTCCCTCCTGAGATTAGCCAGTCTTTGCTGTTTTTCTCACGCTCGGCAAGCTTCAGCTCTATCTCGGCTGGCAATGGGCTCAGTTTAACCACAGGCATTCCCGTCGGAGGCAGCTTCCATTCACGCGTCAACAAAACCGGCTCATCCGCTGTGGCCACGTTCGCGCAGAATACAGCGACACAGCAGCCGCTGAGGAGGAAGAAGAAGGCGCGGCGGTTCATGATCGAACTATTACACCATTCTATTGCGGCGACCAAGCTTGCCGCCCAAACATGGAGTCATTCCAGAATACGGGATCGACCTTTATCCTTGAGCGCCACACCAACTTCAGCCCTGATTGCCACCATGCCCCCCCTCCATGCAGCATCCATCCCCAGCGCCACGACAGTTCCACTCCAGATGGCCCGGGCCATGGGAAGCTTTCGCCGTTTGTTCCGGCGATGCGCCTCAGTCGTCGCGGTTCTCCTTTTGGCGCTCGCGCGCGCGGTGGTAGCCGATGAAGCGGAGAATGTCGCGGAAGTCGCCGGCTTCCGAGGCGAAGTGACCGGCGAAGTCAAATCCGCGCAAGCCGATGGCCGGCAATTTGTCCTGGCGATCGCCAGGGCGGAATTCGACCCCGCTTCCAGCGCTCTCAAAGACAATGCCCCCTTGGTTGGCAAGCAGCTCACCATCGGAGTGCGAATGCCCAAGAAGGACGGCGTCGGTTATCCTCATCCCGACGATGTGGCCTACATCCAGACCCTCAAGCCAGGCATGACCATCACCGTCAAGATCTTCGCCCCGCAATCCAACCCGAAGGTGCTCCGCATTCAGGCCCCGGGCAAAAGCACCTAGCATCGTCAGTGAAGGCAATGCTCGGAAGATAGCTCTCACCCTCTGACTCTGCGAGTTGCTCAAAACGGCGACGCTCCGCGTCCCAATCGAAGGCGCTGACGATCTCGCAGGCAAAGCCACTCCGCAAAACTTCGATCTCCTCCGTCACACCGTCATGCTTGCGGAATTGAAGCAACATATCGAACGGACGGCTTCCGCGTCATCTCTCGATCTTTACCAACTCAAAATGACATCCGATGATGCGCGTATCGTCCGTTAGCGTCTCGGCAGACCAACAGGCGCGGTGCCCGCGTCGAAAATCCTCGGCACTGGTGCAGACCTCCCCTCGCCAAAGCTTCTCCGGGATGCAACCGAAGGTCGTCTCGTAAACCTCAGTAACGCGAATGTGGCCACGGAGCCTTCCGCGCAGGTCGTACACCTCGACGATGTCTCCGGCCACGTATCCCCCGTCGTCATACTCGCCGATTGGAATACGCCAATCTCGCGCAAGATCAGCGGTGGCGGTCTTCGTGCCATCGAGTGCCTGAAGCAATAAATGATCATCGTCAACATCGCGACCCCAAAACTGAAGGCGTTTCATTCGTTGCATGCCATTACCGCTCCTGGAAGATTTTCGGCCGGGCGTCCGCATCGGACACCTGCACCTCCACGACTTCCGGCTCGACCTTCCCGTCCCGCCAGCCGGGGAAGGAGAGCGTGACTCTCGCCTTGCCGAGCGCCGCTTCCACCGGCACAGCGATGGAACCCTGGAACAGCGTTCCGCAGCACCGCTTGTCGAGAACGACGGTGACCTCGATCGGCGGCTTCATCGAGTCGGCGGGCGCGAACACGACCTGCGCCACCGGGTGAATGTCGGCCGGTGGCTTGTCGTTGGGCATGGCGATGAACGTCCCCAGGCCCAGCCCGACCGTGCCGACTTCCACCCGCAGCGGCATGGACTTGCCGCGGACGAGCGGAAACTCCTTGTACCAGGGCGGCGACGGCTCCTTGCCGGTGTAGTCCACCGGCAGGTGCAGCAGCCCGGACGGGGCCAGCCGCAACGTGAGCGCTCCGTCGAACCAGAGGATCGGGGCCTTGGCCGGGCTGTCGGCAAACCAGAACTGCTCTCCGCCGATCGTCTGCCGGCCGTACCCAGGGACGTCCACGGCAATTGATACCTCGCGGTCCTTGCGGCCGACGATGAACCAGCCGACATCCACGACCAGGTTCTGGTACACGGTAGTTCCGTCCCGACTCTTCACGTCGCCGATGGTGAACCGGGGCAGATGCTGCTCGGACTCGGAGGTTTTGAAACTGCCGATGTACTCGGCTGGCTTCTTCCTGGTCACCACCGCCGCCGGGATACGCTCCCCTGCTCCGGTCAGGTGCCCGTCGCCGTTCAGGTCGGCATACAGGGCGTCGGCCTCGCTGGGCTTCTCCCGAAGCGGGTCGTAAGCCAGGTCCAGCACCAACCAAACGCGTATCTCGGCCTTCGGTCCGAACACGAGAAGGCAATACCTCGGCTCCTTCGACGCGTAGGCCGGCTGATCGCCGACGGTTCGCGGGGTCTTGCTCAAGTCTTGCGCTTGGGCAGCACCGGCCAGGATGGTCAGCAACGTCCAAAGCGAGCACAGGAACACCTTCATCGGTAGACCTCCGCCTCCGCCGCCGAACGAACCCAAGTTCAGCCACACGCCGGAGCGGCGCGGCGGCCGCATGGTGCGACAAAGATGAAGGTCGGGAGCCCCTCGGCAGCCTCTGGGCCTTGAGCTTGTCGAAACGGCAGCCGCCGCGTCAGCGGAGCGCTGCAGCGCTTGGTGAGGCGACGGCGTCATATTCCGAACAACATTAGAATGGCACGCAACAATAACAGGAAGCAGACAACGACGAAAATCCAGCCCAATAAGTCTCGCTTGCGGCGCTTTGCCGAGCCGGATGGCAGCACGGGGACCTCGCCCGGGTCGCGCAACTCTTCTATGTCGCATCGGCAGTTTCCCGCACGGCTCTCGCCACAGGCGGGGCACTTCTCATACTCGCAATCGGGAACGTGAAACTGTCCCTTCAAAACTCCGCAGTCGAGGCAAGGCTTTTGTCCCCATCCCTGATGCCCCTCGTCACCAAAACGTATCCGCGGATACTTCTGACCCGTGATGGTGTAATGAGTAAGCAACTGAGCCGCCTGAATCTTTTCCGGCCAATCCTCAGTCATTTTCACACCGTTATGAACGACGAATTTCCTGCCCATACCGGGAGTCACCTACCGCGCCAGGCTCTGCGCTGCAGCGCATGATGGCGTTGCGGGTTCATAGGCTATCCCTTGGGACGCGAGAGGACACAAAGCCATCCGCCGAGAACGATGCCGCCCCCCAGTTTCACCGCCCAGAGTGGTTCGCCGCAGCGCATGGTTCGGCGGGTTAGCGTTGATAAGCTCCAGCGTACACCGATTGAGGATGCGAGTTGCGTATAAAGGCGCGCTGTCGAAGCGAATAGACGTAGCTGCTCGCTCCGTCGTGGAGTGTGGGTTCGCCAGTGGAATTGTCAAATGTCGGTGCCCCGGGTTCGGACTCCTGAAAAGCCCGCTCCACCGTGAAAAGCGCCGTCGGAGTGCCGGAAGCTGTCGCTTTCCACCAAACCTGCCATACGGGTAGTCCCATCACAGGTTCATCTGTGTAATGAGTCGTGAGGCTGAGAGTGCCAGTGGCGTCATCGTGCAATTTCTCCTGCGAGACGTCTTTGAGGGGAGGCTTTCCGTGAGGACTGCGCTCACAAGCAATTGCGGCCAATGACAAGAAAGCAGCAATCGCTAATGGGTAACGCATGGGAACGCCCCACGCTCAGCGACCATTCTGGGCCGTGCAAGCGCGGACTTGCGAACCGAGCTACAACACCCAGTTGCCCGCTGCAGCGTCTGGGTTCGGCGAATCCGGTCCAGTCATTGTGGAATGGGCATCGTTTGTTCGCGGAATGATCCGTTTTGTGCCTGCATTTACGGGAGGCATTCGGAAGCGCCTCACGACCCCAATCCCGTGTCGCGGGCGGCACGCAGAGCCGGTCGCTGTCCTTCGATAGACTCAGGGCCTTGAGCCTGCCGAAACGGCAGCGCATGGTCAGGCGTTGCAGCTTTTTGGGAGTGACGCTCCTCCCACTCACGCTTCAGCAATGCAAACAGGTATTCGCTCCCCCACTGGCCCTTGAACCACAGATTCTCGACCAGATGAGCCTCCTGCCGAAAACCCAATCGCCGAAAAAGCGCCGCTGCCGGACGATTGAGCACATCGGTGGACGCGAACACCCGATGCTTGCCCAGACTGCCGAAGAGATAGTCGAGCAGACACTCCACCGCTTCGGTGGCATAGCGGCGGCCTTGGTGCTGTGGTGACAACGTGATGCCAATCTCCATCTGGCGCGAGTCCTCCTTCCGGCAGTGCAGGCCGCAATCGCCGATGACACCGCCCGTGGCTGCTTCGACGATTGCCAACTGGAACCAAGTCCCCGGAATGTCAGGCTCCGCTGTGGACTGTGTCTCAATCAAACGGGCTGCGTCGTCCGGGCCAAAGGAATTCCAGGACTGATAGCGAGCCACCTCGGGCAGGGAACGATAAGCGCACAACGCCTCAGCATCGTCGCGATGCAATCGGCGCAGTAAAAGTCGCGCCGAGGTCAAGTGGTCTGGAAAGCGGTGCTTCATGGGACACGCGTGGCCCGCCTGCTCAGCGACCACTCTGGGCGGAGCAAGCGCAGATTTGCAAACCGGCCTACGCCGCTCCGGGGTGGTTCACTGGAGCGGCGAGGGTTTCGTGCTCAATCGGGCATCCATACCACTCTTTCCGGACGTCCGGCGGAAGAAAAAAACTCAGTGATAGTCGCAATGGCTGCTGAAGCGTCAACCGCCTCACGCATGTCCAATTCCCCGTGATGGCCAAACAGGTAGCATGCAATCAAATCTTCAGCCTGCGGCAAGGGCAGACTGTTGGCACTCTGGACAGAATGGAACGAACCTGTGCCGTGGTCGGCATAGTCAGCGGGCGTCCAAAGCAGCCACCACCGATCCACTGCGACAAAGACGGTTAACTCCTCCCCAGCATCGTGCTGAAGAAAGGCTCCAAGGGCGCGGTTAGAGGAAGAGCTCGATGCCAGCTCCATGAGCCGGTCAACGAGTTTATCGAGCGACGCAACAGGCTCGGGAGGTGAATCTTCTTTCCAGGTGATTCTCACGCAATGCAACGATGGCAACGACCCCAAGCTCAGCGACGACTTTGCACGGTGCAAGCGTGGATTTTCGGACCGAGCTACAATGCCCGGATTGGTTCGCGGCAGCGCATGGATGGCCACAAAGTGTCGTGCCTCACAAAACCTACTTCGATGAGTTACCTATCTGCTCTGCTGCCGCAATCAATGCTGCTGCAATCTCTCTCGCATCTTCAGCCGTAAGCTCAGTCGGATCACCATGCGATGACACGGCCTTCAAGTGAATCGAAGACTCCTGCTCAATCCAGAAACGGACCTCACCGCCTGCGAAGCTCTGGACTTGATGTTCGGTGCTCATTTGTGATTTGGCCTGGCGGTCCGCTCATTGCTTTCCTATGGCGCAGCTTTTCGCCATTTGATACCAGGATATTCTTTAGAAGGCGTGGCAAAAAATGTGACCATGCCGGGATAGGCGTGCTGCGCCGGGAAATTTCCAAAGTGACCTTTTGGGTCGGTGGAAAGCCACAGCAGGATGTTCTGCGTCTTCGCGCTGCGAACCCGCACGGTCATGATAGGTTTGGGATCGTCCGACTGAAAACCGGGATCCGCCAGGGAGTCATGAATGCCCGCGGTAAAGCTCCCGCCCTTCGGGACCGGCAGCGGAGCGGCGAAGACGCTCGAGGCCAGGACATAGAACAGGCACAGCAGCACGGAACGCATGGTCGTGACTAAGCCGATCGCGGCATCTGCGCAACCTGGAATGAGGGCGGCCGGAGCGCGGCGCGCACTCGGGATTTGAGATTGGAGATTAGCTCAGCGATGGCGGAATCACACGGTTCGATTCATCGGCTGGCGACGCCCATAGGATAGCGACCGCCAGAGCCATTCGAATGGTCCAAACCGGTATTGTTGAAGCCATGCTCGACTGAAGATGAGTTGAGCAACGTATACGACGATTCCGATCAGTGCGACAGACGCCGATCCAAGCCGCCCGAGCAAACCGAATCCGTAGCTGTAAAAAATCAGGCCGAAGATCACCGATTGAGCCAAATAGTTTGTCAAAGCCATTTGCCCGCCGGCGGCGACCATCCGTTTTACGCGGGTATCGCCGGTTGAACCTATCCAGAGAAGGATTCCGGCTGCGTATGCGAAGGCGAGGGGTATGTATGAAAACGCTTCGGTTACGGCCGACAAAAGCGGGGCACGGCCGACCGAGGATGGGGAAACCATCAGATAAGCTGTCGCCGCAGTGCCGACCACGCCGCCACCAATCGCTATCGCCCATAGGGAATGGCGATGCTGATTCGGTTGCTGCAAAACGTTGCTGCGCCACGTCGCGATTCCCAGCAGCATCAGTCCGAGTGTCTTTGGGAAACAGTTGACGAGGAGTGGCGCGATAAATTGCGAAGTTTCCGTCCAACGGAATTTCAGAATCTCCGGGAAGCTTCCCATCGCGTAGATGTGTGCCGCGGTCGTCGCGTCCGCGTGCATGGCTGCTTCGGTCGGGAGTATATTTCCGTAAATGGGAGCGAACGATAATGCGATCGTGGGTATGGCCATCACGACAAGGGTGCGGCTCTGTAGTTTTGCCACGGGGATGATGAATAAGCCGCAAAGTGCGTACAGGCAGAGAATGTCGCTGTTCGACAGGAGGAGCATGTGAATGAGTCCGAAAACAAGGAGGACGACAAAACGTCGGAGGAGAAAGTGAGACGTGTTTACGTCATGTTCGGTGGCGCGATCGACCTGAATGCAGACTCCGATGCCGAACAGGAAGGAGAACAAGGTGAATGCTTTGAACTCCAGGAACCCGGCCGCGAGCAGGTCCGTGTAGAAGTTGCCGCTTCCAGCGTGCGTATGCAACGTGAGTAGGTGCTGGAAGAGGGATACTCGGAAAAATGTCAATATGTTGACCATCAGCACCCCGAACAGGGCGAAACCCCTGAGAACGTCCAAGGCCTGGTAGCGCGCCACTGCAGTGAGCGGGGTTAGAGAATCGATGCGCATGAGTAGGATGGGCGCCGGACGCGAATTCACGAAGTAAGTGCGAGACCGATACAATGAAACGGCTACTTGCGAGGAACAAAGAGGGAGACGATGACGAGCAGAATGCCAATCGCCAACGCGATACCACCGAACGAAAAGAATGCCCCGCTACCGGCGGATTGTGCGAAGTGATTGGAGCTATTCTCAGCGTCTGGATGCTGACCGTGAGGGAGACACTCATAACCGAGAAAACCGACGATCAATCCTATGGCGAGAATACGGTTGCTGGCTTGGGTCATTGTATTGCCTCCAGAAGATGCGGAGTGGCCTATCGACTCCAAGCCTGCAGCGCTTGTTTAGCCGCTGCGGCTTTGGTTGATGTGCTTCCGGCGTCGGTCATGGACGAATCGCGCAATGTGCCGATCAGAACGTAAGCGGTAGAAACACTGCCGACTGCCAAAAAAGGAATGACCGAGGCGCGGAAGACTGGACCTCTTGATCGGGTGTCGATGCTGACGTCGAGACTGAGTGCGTCGTCGTGAGTCATGCGAACGAGGAGCCAAACAAGGAGCGCAGTCGACACGCAGAAGCGTGCGAGCAAGACAAGGGTGCCGGCGTGTCTGCGCATCGTTGAGAACTAAGCTCGGACTTCGGTGGACGCATCGAATCGCAGTTGGGTTGAAAATCCTTCGTTCAAAGGATGCGCGTAGCAACGCCAAACATTGGAGTAGGCTTCAAGGTTGAAGCGTTTTCCAAGGAGATTGGGAGAAGCCCACCAAAAGCCACAGGGAACGGATCAGATGCCATGCGCGCAGAAAAGCAGAGGCTCCGCTGCCGCGCAACCGAAGTCGCCGGGCAGGAAGCCACCATTCCGTCCTGTTCATCAATGCCCCGATGTGAATGGAACAGGACGAAACAGAGGTCACTGAAAACGAGTTCTGAAATGAGAGCGCATACGTCCATCCGCCCTCCTCCGTTCCCTCCCTTGCCTCCTGTTCAAAAACCTTCATTGGAGGCCGGCGAACGCAAAACCGGCTACGTCCTCATCGGCAAGGTGGCCGCGCGGACGGCCGCCGAAGCCACCCGCGCCCTGCTCGAGTTGCTCGCGCCGCATCCCCAACGCGTCACCACGATCACGGCTGACAACGGGACCGAGTTCCATTGGTACGCCCAGGTCGCATCCGTCAATCCGATGCGCTTCTACTTCGCCACGCCCCACCACAGCTGGGAGCAAGGCACCGATGAGAACACCAACGGACTCATCCGGCAGTATCTGCCCAAAGGCCTGACCTTGGCGGGAGTCACGCAAAGCCACTACGAAACCATCGCCGCAACTCTAACAGGCTGCTGAAAAACGCGATGACGCGAATTTCAGCTCCATTTCGGGTAATGGTTTGGTGGCCGACGCCTCGCCAGAGGCTGCTTGGCGGGCATTTAAACGCGAAAGTTTTGAGTCGACTTTCTTCATTTTTGGGGAAGCTCCATTTTTCAGCAGCCTGCTAAAGCGTATTCTGCACTTTGTGCCGAGGCAGGTTGCGGGCCGAAGGCCCAAAGACAATCCAGCCCAGGGCAGAGCGAGGGACGAGCGTCGCCCTGGGTATCACACCCCCGCAGACATTCGCCCCATCGGGGCATGACAACAAACCTATTCACCCGATTCGATTCAGCGAAAATGCAGAACACGCTCCAAACAACCGACCCGGAAAAAGACATGCATACAAAACGCCCCAACATTGCTTTCCTCCCTAACCCATGTTGCACTGCAAACTTGAGCTCAGGCCTCAGATGACGCGGGCAGGACGTTCTTTGCAAGCGCGGTACATAACAAAAGCGGACAGCATAGAGAGCGCCAGAGCCGAATAGGCGATAATGAGGCCGCCAAAGTTAACGGTTTGCAGTGATCGCTCCATGCGTAGATATTTGTTCCGAGAGGTTGAAGCGAGGCATAATAGGCGGGGCTTTCCTCCAGCCATATGTCATCAACGGCGTGCGGACCCATGAAGAAGATGCTGGGGACACAAAACATAAGCAACAGCGCAAAGATTACGTGTGCGAGGGCAAGAGCGCGCAATGTGTTTTTCATAGATGCTCACGCGCACTCCATATGGCCAACGAACGAAAGCTCAGCTCTGCAGCGCATGGAGGCCATTTCATTCTGTGAGTGCGTGGCGAACTTCCTCGGTTAGGTCGGCAACTCCAGCGGCGCTGGAAATTACCGGAACCTTGTTGAGACTCTTGCCGGAGCTGTCGAAGACGAGGTCGAGATTGCGTGCAGCGGCGAGGCGGGAGGTCGCTCGCTGAATATCGCGAATAGTCTGCGCTCGCGTGTCGGGCGAGGCCGCATCGGGGAGGAGTTCGGCGAGGAGACGTTCGACATCTACGACTGCGATTGCCCGCGTCACGGGCGTGGATAACGCCGCAGGTCTGGGTGGTGAGAGTGTGCCGGTCGTGTAATTGCTCGGAGGAATGTCCATCGCATCCTTCTTTGGGTTTGGCGCTTCGGTGACGGCGACGGATGCACTTTGAACCACCTCGGACGTCGAAGACGGCTTGGCCGCGTTTGTCATGTTCTCGACGGATTCGGATTTGCTGTCGTTGGTGCCCGCAAACGTCCGCGGTGAATCCTTGCTGGGTGTATGACGCAACAAGATGACGCAGATGGTGAGCAGGATACCGACAATGCCGAGTGCGAGGAAAAATGTCTTCCGTCGATTTCGTGGTGGGCTATTCACCGGGCATTGCGAAGTGGCCTAACGACCGAAAACTCAGCGACGTCGGAGGGCCGAGGAGGCGGAGGGGAATAAGAGTGTTCGGTGGGTGGGCGAGCCCGAGGAGGCGGAGGGGGACCGAGCGGAGCGGAGATGTCTGCCATAGCAGCCCGAAGGGTCGCCCCGGCGGGGACGAACAATAGCGGGGGTTGGCCGACGGGTGAGAAAGGCATGACTGCTGCGCGGTGGGCTCTGCCGGGAGCAGCAGGCATGACAGCCCGGAGCCGTAGGCTGAAGCGCTCGCTCAGGCGCGCCGGGCATGCGCGACAATGCATACGCAAATGCGGTATGGCAAGGGTACGGCCTCGAATTCCTCCTGGGCGTCCAGATTCCTTCTTCCACTCCAAAAAAGATCCGATTTGGTAACGCGCTGAGGAGCGAGCCTCCGCCTCGCGTGGAGGGGTGCCATTTCCCAATCGGAAACGCAGCGCATTTGTCTTGCAAGTGGCCGGTCAACATCCCCACGCAACCACCATGCACCAAACCCACTCAACGATTCCGGGATTCGCGACTCCCTTTCACAATCGCCTCAAACCCAACCTCGTTTCTCCACAAACACCCTTCATCTAGTATCACTACCCATCCCTCTCCCTCTCCCTCTTCCTCTTCATCTCCCTCTTCATCTTCATCCCCAAAAACAAAATCCGCTACCACTCCCCTCCCCCGCGGGTTATGCCAACGACATTCCTCAACCCTCCCATGCGTCTCCTCCCCACCCTCACTCTCACTCTTGCCGTCGCGCTGGTCACCCACCAGGTCTCCGCCGCCGAATCGACAGCCACCCCCAAGCCTCCCGAAACAAAAGCAACGCCCGCCCCGGCCAAGGCCACCCCCGAACCAGGCCCCGCTCCCACCATCGCCAACGTCGCCTACGGCCCCCACGAGCGGCAGGTCCTCGATTTCTACCAGGCCAAGTCCGACAAGCCGACTCCCCTCCTCTTCTTCATTCACGGCGGCGGCTGGGTCGCGGGCGACAAGAAAAGCCCCGGCAGCCTTAAGAGCTGCCTCGCCGCGGGCATCTCGGTCGTCTCCATCAATTATCGCTATTCCTGGCAGGCCCAAATCGCCGGCGTGAAACCGCCGGTCAAAGCCCCGCTCGAGGACGCCGCCCGCGCCCTGCAGTTCGTCCGCAGCAAGGCGAAGGAATGGAACATCGACAAGCAGCGCATCGGCGCTTCCGGCGGGTCCGCCGGCGCCTGCAGCAGCATCTGGCTCGCCATGCATAATGACATGGCCGACCCGAAGAGCAGCGACCCGATTGCCCGCGAATCGACGCGCCTTTGGTGCGCGGCCGTCAACGGCGCGCAGACCTCCCTCGACCCCAAGGAACTCAAAGAATGGACCCCGAACAGCCGCTACGGCGGACACGCCTTCGGCTTCATGGACCCGAACGACACCAAGACCCGCGACACCCGCTTCGCCGAATTCCTCGAGCACCGCGAGGAAGTGCTCCCGTGGATCAAGGAATACTCGCCCATCGAACACGCCAGTTCCGACGATCCGCCCATCTACCTCATCTACGGCTCCGCGCCCGCCCTCGGCGAACCGCAAAAAGATCCCACCCACACGGCCAACTACGGCGTGAAGCTCCAGGAAAAGCTCCGCAGCCTCAACGTTCCCTGCGAGCTCGTTTATCCCGGCGCGCCGGATGTGAAGCATCCGACCATCGACGCCTTCCTCGTCGAGATGTTGAAGAAATAGCGCCGGTGTCTTCATCGATGCGAGACGTCCGCCTGCCGCTCCCGCGAAGTTGGGGAACTTGATCCCGCGCGCACGCTTCGTCAGCATCCGTCATGAGTTCGAGCATCCATCGCCGCCACCTGGTCTTCGTGGCGGCCGGCCTTGTCCTGGTCCTGTCCATCGGTCTCGCCAGCCTCCTCGCCCGCGCGCGCTGGAAGCAGAGGGACACGGCCGGAGGCCGGCTCCACGAGCGTGATGCCCGTCGCGAAAAGGCGGAGGGGGACGCCCGGCGCGTTCTCGCAGCCTGCTCGGGTTCCTACGATCTCTGGCCCATGGACGCGGATCGCTGGCGCGTCGCGCAAATCGAGGCCGCTGCCGCTCTGCATCTCACGCCCGACGCCCTGCGCGGCAGTCTTGAGGCGAGCTTGACGGAAGTCACCGCACTTGCCAACTCGACCAGCGGAACCAGCTTGCATTGGGAGCAAGCGGGCGACCTGGCCTTTGCGCTCTTCCGGCTGCCCGAAGCGGACGCCTTCTACACGGAAGCCGTCAACCGCTTCTCGCGCGAGGGTAACGCCGCGACCTCCGCGGCCCTGCTTGAAAAGCAGGCCAGTGCATTGCATGTGGCCCGGCGTTACGAGGAGGAGCGCGTGCAACGGGAACACGTCCAGGCCTTGCGAAAGGATTCCGGCATTCCGGAACCGTTCCCCGGCAACTCGGTCATCGGCATGGCGCTCTGCTACCGCGAACTCGGCCGCGCCCCCGAAGCCGTCACGCTCCTCCGCGACCTGCAAAAGAGCGAAGAAGATCGTGTGGGTCCCGACAGCGCGGACTTGCTGCCGATCCTGACGGCCCACGCCTTTTGCCTGAATGGGGCCGGCCAGCCCTTTGCCTGCGAGCGGCTCCTCCGCCGCATTCTCACCCTGAACGAAAAACTCTTTGGCTCCGAAGACCCGCGCACCGTCCTCGCCCTGACGCGCCTCGCGCTCTTTCTGCGGGCCACTCAGCAATTGTCGGAAGCGGAAGCCCCCACCCTGCAAGCGCTCCCCTTGTGGGAGAAAAACTACCCTGCCGGGCACCCGCTCATCGCTTCGCTCTCGCGCACCCTCGGCATCATTCGCCGTGAGGGAAAGAACTTCGCCGAAGCCGAAAAGTTCCTGCAGCGCGCCCTCCAAATGGACGAAGCGATGTTTTCACCGGATCACCCGTACATCGCCACCGATCTCTCGGAGCTGGCCGTCCTCGCCACGCAAACCGACCATCTCGCGGATGCCCAGCGATTCACGCGCGGCGCATTGGCCATCTACGAAAAGACCCTCGGCCCGGACGGACCCGAGGCCGCGGTCTGCCGTCGCAACCTGGCCATCATCGAGCGGCAACTCGGCGCCCACAACGACGCCGAGACCAACTTGCGCCAGACTCTCGCGACCCAGGAGAAGGAACATCCGGAAGGCTCAGTCGAGATCGCTCATACCTTGACCAGCCTGGGCTTGTTGCTCCTTGATTCGAGCCGGACGAAAGAAGCCGAGGATTGCTTTCGCCGCACCGTGGCGCTCACCGAAAAATTGGCGCCCGACAGCCCGGACTTCGCGTCCTCCCTCCATGGCCTCGCCACGTTCCTGGAAAGGACCCACCAGTATGCGGAAGCCGAGCCTCTCTTGCAGCGTGTCCTGGCCATCCAGGAAAAAGCGCTGGGCCCCGAACACCTCGAAGTCGCGGGCACGCTTGACTCCCTGGCCATGGTCCTGGCCCAGCAGCGCCGTCCCGCCGAAGCCGAACGTCTCCTCAAGCGGTGCCTCGAAATCGACATGAAAGCCCTTGGCCCGGAGAATGTCGCCACCGCCCGGGCCATGAGTGATCTCGCCTCGATCTATCAAGCCACCGGGCGCCTCGAGGAAGCACTGGACTTGCAGCGGCGCGTCGTGGCCAGCACCGAGATCACTTTGGGAAAGGAGCATCCCGCCTACGCCTCGGCGTTGAGCAATGCCGGCAATACCCTCCTCGCCCTGGAGCGCGCCAGCGAGGCGGAGCCTTTGCTCCTCCAGTCCGTCGCCGTCGCGGAAAAGGCGCTGCCGGCGGATCACCCCGTACTGGCGGCCCGCCTCACCGACCTCGCCGGGTTGTATTTCCATCAACACCAAAATGCGAAAGCCGAGCCGTTGTATCGCCGCGCCGTCTCCTCACTCCTGCGAAGTTCGGCGCGCGAGGGGAACGATCTGCCCGATCTCTCCCGCCAGGTCCAAGCCTACTCCACGTTCCTCCAAAGCCTCGGCTGGAACCAAGCGAGAATCCAGGAACACATAGATCGCCTCCGCCGCGACGAACCGGTCCCCGACGACATCATCAGTCCTCAAAAGTAGCTGCGGTGGAATCGATGCCGCGGTTCCACCGCATCTTCATCGTTTCTGAAACTCCGATATCTTCCTTTTGACTGCCGCACGCACCGCGCGACGAAATATTGTCCATGAATCCCGCACAGATTCCTGCTGCCGAACGAGTGCAAGATACGACTGCGGGTGAACGCGCGTGAGCGTCGCCACGGAAGCAGCCGCGACTGGCCCTCTCAGTTCGCCCAAGCGTTCCTTCTTCACGAAAAGAAGCGCGTTTTGCCGGTACCAGACGGGAATCCTTTTCAGGTCCCAAATCTGTTTCCGGATTTGATCCACAACCGCGAACCCGTGCGCATCGAACAACTCGGCCCAGTAGTCTGGCCATTGTTCATTGACGTGATTGTCGCCGGCCTGTCCTGGAATGGCTGCGGAAAAAAGCACGAAATCCGCCAACCCCGTCAGCGAGGCGACAAAAGTACTCGCGGTCTCCGGCGGCAGGTGCTCCGCCACCTCCAGCGAAATGGCCAGGTCATAGTGTTTGTCCAGGAGTAGCGGGGCCTTCAAGTCTGCCTCGACAAAGCACTCATCTGGAATTTCCAGAAAGGCGCGATCCACCCATCGGCCGTCGATGCCTCTGATCTCGCCAACACCCTTTTCACGCAACACGGTCAGCCACGTCCCGACTCCGCAGCCGACATCCACCGCGGACCGCACGACAGGGAGCAACTCCAGGACAAGCGATAGGATCGCATCCGCCGCAAACAGGGTTTTCTGATGTCGGCGGCTGTAAAAACCGGCGTCGTAGCGCTTCATCGCCGAGTCCTCAGGTTTGGCCCGAGGAACACGCGGCGGCAATCGATTTTACGGAGCCGGCGCGAATGATGACCACGGATTGTTTTCATTCATGCGAGTGGGGCCACCGTGGCCGTGACGCATAAACTGCCGCTGAATGGCAGATTAATTTCCGTTTATCTCCCGTTCACCCAGTTGTCACCAAACTCACCTTGCTTTCCTTCCCGCGCTCACTGGGCGAACTGCGCCGCCGGTTCGCCCTGACTGGCATTCGGAAGGATGAGGCGGAACTCGGTCCGCTGATCATCGGAAAGGACCAACTCCACCGAGCCGCCATGGGCGCGGGCGATCTCGCGGCAGATGCTCAATCCCAAACCGTGGCCCTCCACACGAGTGTTGTGTGAATCCTCGCTGCGATAGAAACGCTGAAAGACCTGCTGTGCTTGCGCCGCAGGAATGCCGAGGCCCGTGTTGGCGATGCTCAGCGCCATCGTGCCATTGCCCTGGCCGGCGAGCGTGAGCTTCACCGTGCCGCCCTCGTGATTGTATTTGATCGCGTTGTCCAAAAGGTTCAGCAGCACCTGCTTGAATTGACTTGGGTCGCACGCCACGACCACCGCGGGTGCAACCTGGGCGCGGATCGACACCGAACGCGCGGCCGCGGCGATTTCCATGACCTCCACGATCTCACTCGTGAGTGCGCTGACGTCCACCTGGCCGATCTTGAGTTGAAGCTTGCCCGCATCGGCCCGCGAGAGCAGGAGCAGATTTGCCGTGATCTTGGAAAGGTGTGTCACCTCCTCCAACAGGCTGAGCAGCACCTTTTCCTGATCCCCCTCGAAGCGCCCCGATTGCACCGCCGTCTCGATCTCCCCGCGCATGATGGCGAGCGGTGTTTTCAGTTCGTGCGAAGCGTCGCTGGTGAACTGTGCGACCTGTTGAAAGCTGCTCTCCAGCCGGTCGAACATCGTATTCAGGACGAGGGTGAGTCGACGTATTTCATCGTGCGCCTGCGGCATGGGCAGCCGTTCGTCGAGCCGCCGGGCGGTAATGCTGTTGGCCCGGGTGATGATGGTCTCGATGGGAGCGAGCGCCTGGCGCGAAATCCACCAGGCTCCGCTGCCGACCGCGAGCAACACCAGCGGGAGCGCAACTCCGTAGGCGTAGAGCAGGCTGGTCACGATCTTCTGCAGTTCCGCCGGGTCCTGCCCGAGCGTCAACACCACATCCCCCTTCTGAAACATCGCGAACCGCACCGCCTTGTTCTGGAAACGCAGCGTTTGAAACAAGCCGGCTTTATGTGGCAAATCCCGCACGCTTTCGTTGAGATTGCGCGAGCGATAGAGCAGGGAGCCATCGCTTCGCGTGACCTCGATCAAACGCGAGCGTTTCGGAATATCGAATAGGTACTCCACCTGCCGCGGCTGGCTCCAATCGACTGTGTGCTTATCCAGCGTATCGAAGAAATCCTCCGCCTCGTCCTTGAGGTCACGGTCGAGATTCTCCACGAGCCGATGACGAAGGCTCCAAGCCGTGCCGGCGCTGAAGAGCATCAGCACCACGGTCGTGACCGCCGCCGACCAGAACATGAGCCGCGCGCGCAGTGACCAGAGTTTCATTCGGGCTCCTTGAGGGTGTAACCCACGCCGCGCACCGTTTGGAGCAGCTTCACCTCGTGGCCGTCGTCAATCTTGCGGCGCAGCTTCTGGACATAGACCTCGATGACGTTGCTCTCGCTGTCGAAATGGTAATCCCACACGTGCTCGCTGATCTGCGTGCGGGTGAGCACGCGGCCCGGAGATCGCATGAGATATTCCAAAAACGCGAACTCCCGAGCCGTCAGTTCGATCGAGCGGTCCGCACGCGTCGCTTCACGGGTGATGAGATTCAAATGAAGATCGGCGATCTGAAGCAGGATACCGCGCTCTCCCGCCGCGCGGCGCAGCAGCGCCCTCAGCCGCGCGATGACTTCCGAAATCGAGCATGGCTTGGGCAGGTAATCGTCCGCGCCCAGGTTCAACCCCTCGACCCGCTCGGCGACATTGCCGCGCGCCGAAAGGAGGAGCACGGGCACATTGAAGCGCCGCTCGCGCAATTCGCGCAGGATGCTCAGCCCGTCGCGACCAGGCAGCATGATGTCGAGAACCAGCGCGTCGTAGGGCACGCTGCTCGCCGCCGCCAGCGCCTCATCTCCATGGCGAATCACATCCACCGCAAAGCCTTCCTCCGACAGGCCCTGCCGGAGGAAGTTCGCCAGCTTCTTTTCGTCTTCGACTACGAGAATGCGCATCGGTCGAAGAGTCGCATCATTTCATCATTGGGTGCAAGCGGTGGGTGGCGCGCTCCACACGGGAAACTCACCATGGGTTCGGACATCACAGGGAGGCCGCCAATTCACCTTGTAACCATCCCGCGTTTCCGGTGTTGCACTTTCGCCGCTCCATACCCTTTCCTCCTCGAATCCCTCCAATGAAGCTTTCGTCGATCCTCGCTGGTCTTTGTCTTTTCCTTCTTTCTCTTCGCCCCTGCATCGCCTCCGAAAAACCGAATGTCCTCCTCATCGTCGCCGATGACCTCGGCTGGAGCGATGTCGGCTGGCACGGCGGCTTCAGCAAGACGCCGGTCATGGATCGGCTGGTGCGAACCGGCATCGAGCTCGACCAGCATTACGTGCAACCCGTCTGCACGCCCACGCGCACCGCACTGATGAGCGGCCGTTATCCCGGGCGCTTCGGTCCGCAAGCGCTCGCGCCGAGCAACCTTCGCGCGATGCCGCTCGGCACCGTCACCGTCGCCTCGGCGTTGAAATCGATCGGGTACTCGACGTATCAGACCGGCAAGTGGCACCTCGGCGCAAAGCTCGAGTGGAACGCGAATCACTACGGCTTCGACCATAGCTACGGCACGCTCACCGGCGCGGCCGATCCGTGGACGCACAAGTACCGCAAGAACAGCCCCTACGAGGACACGTGGCAGCGGGACGGCGTGTTCGTCCACGAGGAAGGCAACGCCACCGAACTCGTCGCCGCCGAGGCCCTCCGCCGCATCGAGGAGAAGAAAGGTCCGTGGTTCATCTACGTCCCATTCCATGCCGTCCACACCCCGGTCGACGCGCCTGATGAATACAAGCGCCTCTACGATGGCGTGAAATTTTCCGACGATCCGGCCAAGCAGGATTCGCGGCTGCGCATGGCGGCCGAGGTCGCCCAGGTCGACGCCAAGATCGGCCAGTTCATCGCCGCGCTCGAGCGCACCGACCAGCGCGACAACACGCTCGTCATCTTCACCAGCGACAACGGCGGCATCGAATCGCTGAAGAACGACTACGTCGGCACCGTGGGAGATTCCCCGCTGAACAGCGAGAACGACCCACTCCGCGCCGGAAAGAACACGCTCTACGAAGGCGGCATCCGCGTGTGCGCATTCGCCAACTGGCCGAAGGTCTTGCAACCACGCAAACACACCGCGCCCATGCATGCCGTGGATTGGTTCCCAACGATCGCTGCCCTTTGCGGCTACAAGCCGGAGACCGATCTGCAATGGGACGGCCTCAACCAATGGCCCGCCCTCACCGGCGCGTCCCCCAGTGCGACGCCGCGCACGATCTACATCGCCATGCGCAGGGAAAG
>JADMIO010941420.1_pt1 | contig 26528 bp, 21 predicted proteins | sample 8958161 | NCBI WGS metagenome assembly JADMIO01 (sample SAMN16585339, study PRJNA669376) | soil metagenome | isolation source: Crop rotation soil | place: USA: Cullars Rotation, Alabama | collected 2011 | reverse complement strand
AGGCGGGAAAACCACCGCCTGTAACGGACACCACGGCGCTGCGCGCCGCCAACTGGAACGATCTTCCCGGCTGGCGGGGAGAAGATACGGCAGCCGCATGGGGCGCCCTCCTCGCGAGCTGCCGCGCATTAAGCGCGCAGGATATCTGGCGCGCCCCCTGCGCCGCCGCGCAGGCCACGGGCAGCCCCGGTCGCGACGCGGCACGCCGCTTCTTCGAAACCCACCTTACCCCTTTCCAGATCGTCAACCCGGACGGCTCCGCGGAGGGACTGATCACCGGCTACTACGAACCGCTGTTGAGAGGGAGCCGCAAGCCGACGACGCGTTACCGTTTTCCGGTCTTCGGCGTTCCCGACGATCTGCTGGTCGTCGATCTCGCGGAGATGTATCCGGAATTGAAGGGACTGCGGTTGCGCGGACGGCTCGAGGGCCGGCGGATCGTCCCCTACTACGACCGCGCGGGGATCGAAGAAGGGCGCGCACCGCTGGGGGGCCGCGAGATCGTGTGGGTGGATGACGCGGTGGATCTATTCTTCCTCCAGGTCCAGGGCTCGGGCCGCATCGCGCTCGACTCCGGAGAAACCCTGCGCGTCGGCTATGCCGACCAGAACGGGCATCCCTACCGCTCGATCGGTAGGGTGCTCGTCGAGCGCGGCGATCTGCCGCTCGAGCAAGCCTCCATGCAGGGCATCAAGGCCTGGGCGCGCGCCAATCCCGGCAGGTTGACCGAGCTTCTCAACCAGAATGCGAGCTACGTGTTCTTCCGCGAGCTCCCAGCCACCGGCGCGGGTCCGCCCGGCGCGCTGGGTGTTCCCCTCACGCCCCGCCGCAGCATCGCGGTGGATCCGCGCTTCGTTCCGCTCGGCGCGCCCGTTTACATCGCCACGACGTGGCCGCTCAGTACAAAGCCGCTCAATCAGCTCGTGCTCGCCCAGGACACGGGAGGCGCTATCCGCGGAGCCGTGCGCGCGGACTACTTCTGGGGATTCGGCGAGGACGCGGCCCGGGAGGCAGGACGCATGAAGCAGCCGCTGCGGATGTGGGTGCTGCTGCCCCGTGGGTGGAGACCAGAGACCAGAGACTAGAGACTCGAGAATGCTCGTAGGAACCAGTCCCTAGTCCCTAGTCCCTGGTCTCTAGTCTCTAGTAGTCCCCGCGGCAGCGAAGCTGACGCTCAGCAGCAGGCGGCTCTTCACCGCCCTCTCGTCCTTGCGGGCCGGCGTAAAGCGTATCCCCGCAAGATTCGCGCGCGCGGCGTCTACCCACCCGGCGGGAATCCCGGGCTCGCCGGCGCTCACCTCGACGACTTCGCCCCGCTCGTCGATGCGGAGCCAGAGGGTCAGGCGCACGACCGCTTCCCCGACCCCGTGCGGCTGCGTGAATCTGAGCGGGGCCTCTGGCCGCGGGTAGACGTCGATATCCTGCGCCGCATACCACGTCGCATCGGCGGCGGCGGGCAGCCTCGGTGCAGCCGAGGTCGGGCTCGATTTTTCGGGCCACCGTCCCAAGCTCGAGACTCCGGCAGCTGCGGTCCCGGCTGCCCTCGCGGACGGTATTCGGAGCTCGGGAATCGGATCCGCCATTTTTTCATCCTGCACGGGCAGTGCTCGCGGCACGAGTAGAGGATCACGCGCCACAGGTTCCGGGTCCTTCGATGGCGTGACCGCAATCCGGGCACTAATGGTGCTCCACGCGTGAGGAGCGGGGGCGCGAGCCGATGACCCGCCCGGGCAGGTAGTGAGAAGCCATGCGTGTGCCAGCACCGAAGCGCACAAGGCGGCGCCCAGCCGCCAGCGCGGCTGCATGCCGTAACCACATTGCCGAGCGCGGGAACCGCGCGCGATATCACCGATCATCCGGCCATAAACGCCGGAGGGCAGACACCTGTTGACTGGAGGGTGTGCCTACTTGACGGTGTTGAGGGCTTCTTCCAGCTTGTCGGCTGCGACGTATCCGCCGACCTGGCGGCCGTCGGCAAGATAGACCGCGGGTGTGCCGCGGGCGCCGAAGCGCTTGGCGAGCGCGATGTTCTTCTCGATGGGCGTATCGCATTTCTTGCCGCCATCCTGCATCTGCACGCTGCCCCGCGTCATTACGTCATCCCAGGCCTTGAGCCGGTCCCGCGCGCACCACACCATTTTCGCTTTTTCCGTCGAGTCCGGCGACAGAACCGGCCACAGAAAGGTATAGATCGTCACGTTGTTCAGCCGTGCCAGCTCGCCGTGGAACTTCTTGCACCAGCCGCAATTCGGATCTTCGAACGTGTAGAGCACGCGTTTGCCGTTGCCGCGGACGCGCTTGATCGCGAAATCGGTCGATTGCTTCAGCGCCTGCGAATTCAACTGCGCGTAACGCTCCTCGGTGAGGTCGCGCTCGGCGGGTCCGCGCGTATCGAACAGGTTGCCGATGAAGAGGAAGCTCGCCTTCTCGTCGGTGTAGTAGATCCGGCCGCCCGTGATGACCTCGAAGATGCCCGGGAACGGCGTTTTCGTCACGCTCTCCACCGGCACGCCCGGAAACCTCGCCTGCATCGCCTTGCGGATCTCGGCGTCAAACGCATGTGCCGACGCGGCCGCGAGTCCGGCTGCCAGCAGCAGCACTGTCATCGCTTTTCGTAGCATCATGGCTGTTTCAGTTCCCGTTGTATTGGTCGGTATTGGCTGCGAGCCGCGGGCTGGCAGCCACGAACTGCAATAGCTCGAGGCTTGGAGCCAGAAGCCCGCGGCCCGATTCTTCTAGGCCACGGCCTGGCGCACCAGGAAGCTCTTGAGCTGCGGCTGCAGGTTGACGAGTTTGAGGCCCGCATTGCGCGCCCTGGCTACCCAGACAGCCTCCATTCCGAAAAGTTTCTGCAGCCCGTGGGTCGTGAGTTGCATTGCCGCCACGTCCTCCTTGCGCGCGCGCTCGTAGCGGCGCAGTAGCGCGTGGTCCCCGCAATCATACCGCGCCTCCCGGCCGGACAGCGTGGCCGCGAGCACGCGGGCGTCGCGAAAGCCCAGGTTCACGCCCTGCCCGGCAAGCGGATGCACGTTGTGAGCGGCGTCCCCGATCAGGGCGACGCGCGGCACCACGAAGCGCGCGACCCGCTGCAGGCGCAGCGGGAACGCCGCGGCTGGCGTAACGACGGCAAGCGCACCGAGCGCGCCGTTGCTCGCCGCGGCGACTTCGCCGGCCAGGCTGTCCGGTGACAGGGAGAGGAGCTTTTCCGCGCTCGACCGCGCGATCGACCAGACCATCGAGACCCTGTTTCCCGCGAGCGGCAGAAGCGCGAGCACGCCGTCGCGGCGAAACCATTGCCAGGCAACACCGTCGTGCGGTTTCTCGCAGGAAAAGTTGCAGACCACCGCAAGCTGGCCGTAGTCGACCGGCGCTACGGCAATGCCGGACTGCTCGCGCACCCACGAGTCGGCGCCATCCGCGCCGACGACCAGGCGGGCGGTAACCTCCGCTCCATCGGTCAGCGCCAGGGTCGCGGCGCCCGGACCGAGACGCAACGATGCGCAGCTCGCCGGACAGTACACGCGCACCGCTGCGGACTCCACCGCGCGCGACAACACCTGCGCGAGCAGGCGGTTCTCCACGATGAATGCGAGCTCGCGCAATCCCGCGTCGTACGCGCTGAATTCGAGACGCGCCGCGCCGTCGTCACCGTAAATTTCCATGCTGTCGACGCGCGTCACCCGCCCGGGGGGCAGCGCCTGCCAGACGCCCAGCTGGTCGAGAAAAGAGGCGGTCCCCGGGCTTACGGCGTAGACGCGGTTGTCCCAGTCATCAGCCGGCGCCGCGGACTGCGGCTCGATCGATCCCGGTCGCGGCTCGATCAGCGCGAGCTTGAGGCCGCTTTCCTTGAGCGCGACGGCGAGACTCATACCTACGAGCCCCCCGCCCACGATAGCGATGTCAAATTCCGCGCGCGGACCCATAACAGCATATTATCAAGAAACTGGAAGAGATTCAGTGGCTTAACTTGACAAAGGCAAGCGGCGTCTTTAGACTCGCGCGCTTCCCTAGGCGAGTTAGCTCAGCGGTTAGAGCAGCGGAATCATAATCCGTTGGTCCGGGGTTCAAATCCCTGACTCGCCACCAGTTTTAGTTGCCGGGCGGCCCTACGGCAGCGCCGGCGTCAGGCGGCTATGGCGTTGAAGCGGTTGGTTGCGTTGTGCTACCGTCAATACATGGTAGAACCTATCCCAGCCCTAGACGCGTGATGCGTTGTGGCCAGGACGGACCGTATGCAAGGCGGCCGACGAAGGCCATATGTCGATATGGTCGAGGAGGGCAACGCAGCAGACGACCGTCCTGGCCGCAACCCCGGAGGGGACGGGGCGCCGAGCGACGACGCCCCTCCGTCGCCCCTCGCCAAGCGGCAGATTTACGACGCGCAGGCGACAAGCGCCCGCGCGGGGCGCATTTCGTTGTCGGTCGCTCCTAACATAGAGTCTATGCGTCGTCGCGATCCTCCTAGAACTGCATCCCACCTCGCCTCCGTCGCACACGTGTCTAGGGCTGGGATAGGTTCTTGGCTCGCGGCTCTCGCACTGGCTTTCGCATTCGCCACGCCCGCCTATACCCAGATGCCCGGCCGTCTGCTTCCGGCGGGCAAGCTGGGTGAGCTGGCCGGACGCCAGCACGCATTCCCACTCGTACAGATCGGCGGCGAAGTGCTGCGCCTCTCGCCCGGCGCGCTCATTTACGACGAGAACAACCGTACGGTAGTGCACGGCAACCTCCCTCAAAGCGCCTCCGTTCTGTACGTCAGGGAGCCGAGCGGCGACGTTTCCCGCATCTACATCCTCCGCCCGGGCGAGCTGGAAGCCCTGCGCCGCGCCGAGAAGCCCTCCGCCACCTTCCGGTGAAGGTCTACATCAAGACGTTCGGCTGCCAGATGAACGAGTACGACTCGGCGAAAATGGCCGACGTGCTGCGGGACGCGCGCGGGATGGAGCAGACCGACGATCCCGGCGCCGCGGACCTCATCCTGTTCAACACGTGCTCGGTGCGCGAAAAAGCGCAGGAAAAGGTGTTCACCGATCTGGGGCGCGTCAAGCACCTGAAGCAGGGCCGCCGGGAAGTGCTGATCGGGGTCGGCGGCTGTGTCGCGAGCCAGGAGGGAGCGGGAATCGTCGCGCGGGCCCCGTACGTGGACCTCGTGTTCGGCCCGCAGACGCTGCACCGGCTGCCGCAGATGATAGACGCGCGCCGCGAGACCGGGCGCCCGCAGGTGGACGTGTCGTTTCCGGAGATCGAGAAGTTCGACCACCTGCCACCGGCGCGCGTGGATGGAGCGAGCGCCTTCGTCTCCGTGATGGAAGGCTGCAGCAAGTACTGCACGTTCTGCGTCGTCCCCTACACGCGGGGAGAGGAAGTATCGCGGGGATTCGAGGACGTGCTCGCCGAGGTCGCCGAGCTCGCCGAGCAGGGGGTCAAGGAAATCACGCTGCTGGGCCAGAACGTGAACGCCTATCGCGCGCCGACCCGGGAGGGCGAGAGCGCGGATCTTGCGCTCCTCATCGAGTACGTGGCGGAAATTCCGGGAATAGAGCGTATACGCTTCACGACCTCCCACCCGAAGGAATTCACCCAGCGCCTGATCGACGCCTTCGCCGCCATACCGCAGCTCGCCGGGCACGTGCACCTGCCGGTGCAGGCAGGCTCGGACGCGGTGCTGGCCGCGATGAAGCGCTCCTATACGGCGCTCGAATACAAGTCCATCGTCCGGCGCCTGCGCGCCAGGTGTCCGGACATCTCGATTTCCTCGGATTTCATCGTCGGCTTTCCGGGCGAGACCGAGGCCGACTTCGAGGCGACGATGAGGCTGATAGAAGAAGTCGGCTTCGACCAGAGCTTCAGCTTCGTCTACAGCCGGCGCCCGGGCACGCCGGCGGCGGCGCTCCCCGACGCGACTCCGCAGGAGGTAAAGCTCGCGCGCCTGCAGCGGCTGCAGGCGAAAATAAACGATCAGGCCGGCGCAATCAGCCGCGCCATGCTCGGAACGCAGCAGCGGGTGCTGGTCGAGGGACGCGCCAGGCGGAACTCAGCGGAGCTGTCGGGCCGCACCGCGAACAACCGGGTCGTCAATTTTCCGGGACCCGGGCGCCTCATCGGCCGGTTCGTCGACGTGACCATCACCGCCGCCATGCCCCATTCGCTGCGCGCGGAAATCGTCGCTTGAAACCCGCCGGGACCGTCGCGATATATCATCCTTGAAGCCCGTCGAGATAGTCTTCAATCCGGTCGACAACCAGCGGCTCGCCAACCTGTGCGGCGCGCTGGATGAAAATCTGCGTCAAATCGAGACCGCGCTCGACGTCGGCATCGCGCGCCGCGGCGAGCGCTTCGCGGTGACCGGCAGCCCCGGGCAGGCGAAGCTTGCCGCGAAGGTGCTGCATGCCTTCTACGACCGCGCGAAGCAGGGACTCACCCTGGAGGACGTGCAGCTCGGACTGATCGAAGCGGCGGGTCCGAGCCACACGCGCACGCCCGAGGGCAGCCCGACACTCGTCACGCGCCGGCCCGAGCTGCACGGGCGCACCCCACGCCAGGTGCAGTACCTGCAGAACATCTTGAGCCACGACCTTACCTTCAGTATCGGACCCGCCGGCACCGGCAAGACCTACCTCGCCGTGGCATGCGCGGTGGACGCCCTGGAGCGGGAAGCCGTCAAGCGCATCGTGCTCGTGCGCCCCGCGGTCGAGGCCGGGGAAAGACTGGGGTTTCTCCCGGGTGACATGGCCGCGAAGGTGGACCCCTACCTGCGGCCGCTCTACGATGCGCTCTACGACCTGATGGGCTACGACAAGGTCGCCAAGCTATTCGACCGCGGCGCGATCGAAATCGCCCCGCTCGCCTTCATGCGCGGGCGCACGCTCAACCATTCGTTCGTGATCCTCGACGAGGCCCAGAACACCACGCCCGAGCAGATGAAGATGTTCCTGACGCGCATCGGCTTCGGCAGCAAGGCGGTCGTCGACGGCGACGTCACCCAGATCGATCTCGCTCGTGGGCAGAAGAGCGGGCTCGTCGAGGCGCAGGAGGTGCTGAAGAAGGTTCGCGGCATCGCGTTTACCCACTTCGGTTCCGAGGACGTGGTGCGGCACCCGCTGGTGCAGCGCATCGTCAATGCCTACGAAAGCCATAAACCGCGCGGCGGCGAGCCCGGTGCGGCAAGTGCGTAAGCTGACGATGACCGTGCAGTACGGCGCGCGCGCGCGCGGGCTTCCCACCCGGGCCCAGCTGCGCCGCTGGGCGCACGCGGCGCTTCATGACTCGCGCGCAGCGCCCGGGCGCAAGGCGCGAGTCGTGGAACGCGATGTGCGGGTGACGGTGCGCATCGTCGGCGGCAGCGAAGGGCGGGCGCTCAACCGGAGTTTCCGCGGCAGGGATTACGCGACCAACGTGCTGAGTTTCAGGATGCGCGACCGGCCGGCCCTCGAAGGCGATCTCGCGTTGTGCGCGCCGGTGATCGCGCGCGAGGCGCGGGCCCAGGGGAAGCGCCTTGCAGCGCACTACGCGCATCTCGTCGTGCACGGCGTCCTGCACCTGCAGGGCCACGACCACGACACCCGGCGCGAAGCGCGCCGGATGGAACGCCGGGAGTCGCGCATCGTGACCGCGCTCGGCTTTCCGGATCCGTACCAACATCAGGGATGAGGGCGGAGGGCGGAGGGATGAAGAGAAACGAACCCGTCGCAGGTACTGCGGTTGGAGCCCTTCCCTCATCCCTCATCCCTCATCCTTCATCCCTCTAAGCCAATGGCCAAAGGTCAGCCCAAGCCCCCCATTCTCGACCGCATCGGCGCGTGGATCGCACGCAAGCCCGAGGACCGCGACGAGCTGCTCGAAGTGCTGCGCGCCGCGCAGCAGCGTGCCCTGCTCGACGCGGAAGCGCTGGCGATGATAGAGGGGGTACTCCAGGTCTCCGAGATGCAGGCGCGCGACATCATGGTGCCGCGCTCGAGGATGGACGTCATCGACATCCGGGAATCGCCCGACCAGTTCATCCCCACGGTCATGCAGACCGGGCATTCGCGTTTTCCGGTCATCGGGGAAAACAAGGACGACGTCCTGGGCATACTGCTCGCGAAGGACCTGCTGCGTTACTACGCCGGCGAGGAGGAATTCAACGTGCGCGACATGCTGCGCCCCGCCGTGTTCATACCCGAATCGAAACCGCTAAACGTGCTGCTCAAGGAGTTCCGCAAGAACCGCAACCATATCGCGATCGTCGTCGACGAGTACGGCGGCGCCGCCGGCCTCGTCACGATGGAGGACGTCATCGAGCAGATCGTGGGCGACATCGAGGATGAGTACGATTTCAACGACGTCGAGGACAACATCGTCCAGGAAAAAGGCGGGCACTACCGGGTCAAGGGCCTGACCGAGATCGGCGATTTCAACGCCGTTTTCGGGACCGAGTACAGCGACGACAATCACGATACGGTAGGCGGGCTCGTCATGTCGCGCATGGGCCGGGTGCCCAAGCGCGGCGAGCAGGTGAGCTTCGACAATCTCACCTTCAAGGTGCTGCGCGCCGACGGCCGGCGGCTGCACCTGCTGGAAGTTGCGAAGAAAAAGCAGGGATGAGGTTGGAGGGATGAGGGCGGTGGGAGAAACCGTCAGGCCCGGCATTCTATCTTCCCTCATTGGTTCGTTTGTCCTCGGCGCGGCGACCGTCCTCGCCTACGAGCCTTTCGGGCTGTTTCCCCTGACCATCCTGACGCTCACAGCGCTTTTCGTACTATGGCAGCGCGCTGATACGGCGCGCGCGGCAGCGAGTGTAGGTTTCGCCTACGGCATGGGGCTGTTCCTGTTCGGCGTCTCGTGGGTCTACGTGAGCCTGCACGATTTCGGGGCCATGCCCCTGCCGCTCGCCGCGGCAGCCACCCTGCTCTTCTGCGTGATCCTGGCCCTGCTGCCGGCGCTGGCGGGTTACCTCTACGCGCGCCTCGCCGCGCCCGACGTCGTGAAACTCGCGGCGGCCGCCCCTGCGCTCTGGACGCTCGCCGAGTGGACGCGCGGCTGGATGTTCACCGGCTTCCCGTGGCTCGCAGCGGGCTATTCGCAGGTTCCGGCGAGCGCCCTCGCGGGCTATGCGCCGGTGCTGGGCGTCTACGGCGTATCGCTTGCCACAGCAGTCTCCGCAGGACTGCTCGCAGTGCTGTGGCAACGCTGGCAGCACAATGATGAACGCGGAATGATGAATGCGAAACGGAGGATCCCGCGCTGGAAATTCATCATTCATCATTCATCATTCATCATTCTTCTTGTCTGGGCCGCCGGCTTCGGTCTCAAGCAGATCGAATGGACCCGGCCGGTCGGTGATCCGGTCACGGTCAGCCTGATCCAGGGCAACGTCGCCCAGGATATGAAATGGCGCGCCGAGCAGCTGCGCGCGACGCTCGAAACCTACCTCGATCTCGTCTCGACCGCGGCAGGGCGGCTGATCGTCCTTCCCGAGACTGCACTGCCCCTGTACCTGGACCAGATTCCACGCGATTACCTCGAGGCGCTCGCAGCGCGCGCGCGGGGCGGCGATCTGCTCGTCGGAGTGCCGGAACGGCTCCCGGGCGGGGATTACTACAACAGCGTGGTGTCCGTCGGGAGCTCACCGACGCAAACGTATCGAAAATCGCATCTCGTTCCTTTCGGGGAGTTCATCCCGCTGCGGCCGGTACTGGGCTGGATCGTGGGCGTGCTGGCGATCCCGCTGCAGGACTTCGCGCGCGGCTCCCCGGACCAGCGGCCGCTGCAAGTCGCCGGGCAGCGCATCGCGGCGGACATCTGCTACGAAGACGCGTTCGGCGAGGAAATCATCCGCCAGCTGCCAGCGGCCACGCTGCTCGTGAACGTGAGCAACGTCGCGTGGTTCGGCCGCTCGCTCGCGCCGCGACAGCACCTCCAGATCTCGCAGATGCGCGCGCTCGAAACGGGGCGCTACATGCTGCGTGCGACCAATACCGGCGTGACCGCCGTCATCGATCCGCGCGGACGCGTCGAAGCCAGCGCGCCCGAATTCGCCAGGGCAGTACTGACGCGGGAAGTGCGCGGCTTCGAAGGTTCGACGCCGTTCGTGGCGATGGGGAACTACGCGGCCCTCGCGCTGTGTGCGGCGCTGATCGGCATCGCGTTCGCTGCCGGCGCGCGCTTCAAACCCTAGCCCGCGCGGTTTCGCCTGAGGACTGTCGGCACTCCGGCGACACAATCCTCATGAAAGCCTGTAAAATTCGAGGGTTACACGCCTCCCGTATCTCCACCGCCCATGCCTACCTTCCAGCAGATGATCATCGGATTGAACGACTACTGGAACCGGCACGGCTGCGTGCTGCTGCAACCCTACGACATGGAAATGGGCGCGGGCACCTTCCATACCGCGACATTTCTGCGCGCGATCGGCCCGGAGCCGTGGAGCGCGGCGTACGTGCAGCCATCGCGGCGGCCCAAGGATGGACGCTATGGCGAGAATCCCAATCGCCTTCAGCACTACTACCAGTACCAGGTCGTGATGAAGCCCTCTCCCGACGCGCTGCAGGATCTCTATCTCGGATCGCTTCAGGCACTGGGCGTGGATCCGCGCAGAAACGACATCCGCTTCGTGGAGGACGACTGGGAATCGCCGACGCTGGGCGCCTCCGGGCTGGGCTGGGAGGTCTGGCTGAACGGCATGGAGGTCACGCAGTTCACCTACTTCCAGCAGGTCGGCGGCCTCGAATGCAAGCCGGTGCTGGGCGAGCTGACCTACGGGCTCGAGCGCCTGGCCATGTACCTGCAAGGCTGCAACAACGTCTACGATCTCGTCTGGGTGGACGGGATCACGTACGGAGACGTCTATCACCAGAACGAGGTCGAGCAATCCCGCTACAACTTCGAGCTGGCAAACACGGAAATGCTGTTCGAGCATTTCCGCCAGTACGAAGCCGAGGCCCAGCGTCTCATGGACGTGCAGTGCACGCTGCCAGCCTACGAAATGGTCCTGAAGTGCTCCCATACCTTCAACCTGCTCGACGCCCGCGGCGCGATCTCGGTAACCGAGCGCGCTGCCTATATCGGCCGCGTGCGTAACCTGGCCCGCGGCATCGCCCAGGCCTACTACGAGTCGCGCGAGCGGCTGGGCTTTCCGCTCGTGAAGCAGCCCGCCCGGACGAAGAAGAAGGCGCGGGCATGAAATCTCGCCGTTCGCGCTCCAAGACGGAAACCTCCGCCACGCTGCTCGTGGAGGTGCGCACCGAAGAGCTGCCGCCCAAGGCTCTCAAGCGGTTGAGCCAGGCCTTCGCAGAAGCCCTTGCCGCCGACCTGCGCCAGGACGAATTTCTGAGTGCGGCGAGCGTCGTGCGCGCTTACGCGACGCCGCGCCGCCTTGCCGTGCAGATCACCGGCGTGCTCGCCCGGGCTCCGGACAAGTCGGTCGAGATCTCGGGTCCCAGCGTGAAGGCGGGACTGGACGCGGAGGGCAAGCCGACCCCCGCCCTGCTGGGCTTTGCAAGAAAGCAGGGCGTGGATCCGGCACAACTCGAACGACAACAGACGCCCAAGGGCGAGGTATTCGTCTATCGAACACTGGCCTCGGGCGGCCATTTGGAAACCAACCTCGACCTGAAGGTCGGCTTCGCTCTCGACAAGCTGCCTATTCCGAAAGTGATGCGCTGGGGTATGGGCGACAGCAAGTTCGTGCGGCCGGTGCACGGGCTTGTCATGCTGCACGGCAGGCGCACGATTCAGGGCAAAGTAATGGACGTCGAGAGCTCGAACCGGACCCTGGGTCATCGCGTTCTCGCCCGCGCGCCGATCCGGCTTGGACACGCCGACGACTACGAGGCAGCGCTGCGGACGCAAGGCAACGTGCTCGCCGCGTTTGCGGAACGCCGCGCGGTCATTGTCGAGCAGCTCGAGAAGCGCGCCGGCGGCGCGGCGCGGGTAGCGGGAGATGCCCTGCTCGACGAGATAACGTCGCTCGTCGAGGCACCCGCTGTCTATACGGGGAAATTCGAGGCGCAGTTTCTCGAGGTTCCGCAGGAGTGCCTGATTCTCTCGATGCAGCAGCATCAGCGCTACGTGCCGCTGCGCGACAAGACGACTGGTGAGCTGCTGCCGCGGTTCCTGTTCGTATCCAACCTCCCGGTAAAGAACGCGCGCGCCATCGTTCACGGTAACGAACGGGTTCTACGCGCGCGCCTGGCGGACGCCAAGTTTTTCTACGATCAGGATCGCAAGACCCGGTTGGAAAACCGCGTCCAGCGCCTGTCGAACGTGGTGTATCACGGCAAGCTCGGCAGCCAGCTCGAGCGGGTGGAGCGCATGCGGCTGCTTGCAAACCAGATCGCGCGCCGCCTCGGCGCCGATTTCCTGCGCGCGGAACAGGCGGCGTGGTTGTCAAAGGCCGACCTCCTTACCGAGATGGTGGGTGAGTTTCCGGAGCTGCAGGGAATTATGGGCCGCTACTACGCCCTGCACGACGGCGAGACCGAGGAGGTCGCCGACGCAATCGCCGATCACTACCGGCCGCGCTACGCGGGCGACGCGCTGCCGGAGGGAAATGTCGGTATTGCCGTAGCGCTCGCGGACAAGCTTTACACGCTTGCGGGCCTCTTCGGTATCGGCCAGGTTCCCACCGGCGACAGAGACCCTTTCGGCTTGCGCCGCGCGGCGCTGGGCACAATCCGCATCCTCATCGAGCGCGACCTGCCGCTCTCGCTGCACGACCTGGTCAACGAGGCTTTCGCGGTCTACGACGGAAAGATCGGGGACGCCCATACGGACCTGGGGATATTCATCCGGGACCGTTTGGCCGGATACCTGAGGGACCGCGGCTACTCGGCGCTGGAGGTCGAATCCGTGCTGGCCGCGGGCTCGGACCGGGTGAGCGACAGCGTGCGCCAGCTCGAAGCCGTCCGCGCGTTCAACGGGCTTCCCGAGGCGCAGAGCCTCGCGGCGGCCAACAAGCGGGTGGTGAACATCCTGAAGCAGGCCGAAGCCAAGGGCGAGACTTTCGCGAACGTGGGCCTGGAGGAGCTGAAAGAGCCCGCCGAGCGCGCGCTCTTCGAAGCGCTCACGGACGCGTCCCGGCGGGCCGGCCCGCTCCTCGCTCAAGGTGATTTCACCGGCTATCTCAAAAGCTTCGCGGTCCTCAAGTCACCGGTGGACGCGTTCTTCGATGCGATCATGGTCATGGTCGACGACCCGGACGTGCGCAGGAGCCGGCTGGCGCTGCTGTCGGACCTGCGCAAGCAGATGAATCGCGTGGCGGATATTTCCAAGCTTGCGGCCTGACAGCATAAAACGTGAATAGTAAATGGCGAATGGAAAACCTTTCATGAGGTGCGGCTCCCGGTCCGACGATTCACCATTCACGGTTCACCATTCACTATGAAGTTGGTCATCCTCGACCGCGACGGCGTCATCAACGTCGATAGCGACGCCTACATCAAGAATCCGGACGAATGGAAGCCGGTTCCCGGCAGCTTGAAGGCGATCGCGAAGCTGAGCCAGGCGGGCTTCCACGTCGTTGTCGCGACCAACCAGTCCGGCATAGGCCGCGGACTCTTCGAGATGGCGACCCTGAACGCCATTCACGACAAGATGCACCGCGCGGTGTCGCAGGCAGGAGGGCGCATAGACGCGGTGTTCTATTGCCCGCACGCGCAGGAAGCGAACTGCGCCTGCCGCAAGCCCCGGCCCGGCCTGCTCGAGGACATCGGCCGGCGGTTCAACACCGAGCTGAAGGACGTGCCGATGATCGGCGACGGGCTGCGCGACCTTCAGGCGGCGGCGGCAGTGGGTGCGCAGCCGATACTGGTCCTGACGGGCAAGGGGGGAAAAACCCGGCGGGATGGAGACCTGCCGCCAGGAACGAAAATCTACGGCGACCTCGCCGCCGCCGTTCAGTCGCTGATCTCGTGATGTCGTGTCCCGAAAGTAAGTTGCACCCAGGATCGTCGTTCCGGCGAAGGCCGGTATCCCCTTCCCCCATGTGCGGGGGAAGGTAGGATGGGGGCCGCCTGGATGCCGGTTTTCACCGGCATAACGGTCTTCACACGCAGGATTGCATGATCTTGGGGATCGTCCTGCGCTCCGCGCTGTTCGCGCTCGTCGAGATCGTCACCGTTCCCCCGTTCGCGCTGCTCGCGCTCGCAACCTTCCCTTTCCGGCGGCTCACGCGCTACCGCGTCATCACCCTCTGGTCGCGGCTCGTCGTGCGCGCGGCGGAGCGGATTTGCGGGATACGCTACCGGGTCCGGGGCTTGGAGCGCATTCCGCGCGGGCCGTTCATCATCCTGGCCAAGCACCAGTCGGCGTGGGAAACGCTTGCTTTCCAGGTCATCTTTCCGCCGCAGGTGTGGGTGCTCAAGAAGGAGCTCCTGTGGATTCCGCTCTTCGGCTGGGGCCTGGCGATGCTCTCCCCGATCGCCATCGACCGGGGCTCGGGACCGCGCGCGTTGCGGCAGATGCTGGAGCAGGGGCGAGACCGCCTCGCCGCGGGCTTCTGCGTCGTCATCTTTCCGGAGGGCACCCGGGTCGCTCCAGGCGAGCGCCGCGACTATCACGCGGGTGGCGCGTGGCTGGCGGTGCAGACGGGCGTCCCGGTGCTGCCCGTCGCCCACGACGCCGGCATGGTCTGGCGGCGCAATGCCCTGCTCAAGCGCCCCGGCCTGGTCACCGTGAGCATCGGCGAGCCGATCGCGCCGCAGGACCTGACACCCCAGGAACTCAACGCCCGCGTCGAGGAGTGGATAGAGGCGGAGGTGCAACGGCTGCAAGCAGGCTCCGAGCCGCGAGCTACGAGCCGCGAGCTATGAGCTACGCGTTATGCGCTATGAGCTGTGAGCTGTGAGCAGGAACCCGCCTGCAACGGAGCCGGTATACTGTTCGCTGGTCAATGTTCACTGGTCAATGTGATGCGCATCGTCCTCTCGTCGTTGACAGTTATCCTTGTGATATCCGGCTGCGGCTACAAGGGCCCGCTGGTCCTGCCCAAGCCGAAGCCTGCGGCGCAACAGCCTGTTCCGGCGGCGCCGGGACAGCCCGACGCGAGCAAATCCGGCGAAGGCACGGCGAAAGAGTGACTCGTGGCGGGCGATTCACGATTCACGATTCACCGTTCACCGTTCGCCGGCTTCCGGTGAGTTACTTCGACTACAGGGACGGCGAGCTGCACGCCGAGGCGGTTCCACTCCGCCGGATCGCGGAGCGCTACGGCACGCCATGCTTCGTCTATTCACGGGCGGCTCTCACCGAGTCGTACCGCGCCTACGATGCAGCGTTCGCCGGCACCGATCACCTGGTGTGCTACGCGGTGAAGGCGAACTCCAGCCTCGCGGTCCTGAACCTCTTCGCGCGCCTGGGAAGCGGATTCGACATCGTATCGGGCGGAGAGCTCGCGCGCGTGCTCGCGGCGGGCGGCGATCCCCGCAAGACCGTCTTCTCCGGAGTGGGCAAATCGGAGGAGGAGATGCGGCAGGCGCTCGCCGCCGGCATATTGTGCTTCAACGTGGAATCGGAAAGCGAGCTCGCTCGGCTCGAGCGTGTCGCCGCGGAAACCGGAACGACGGCCGCGATCAGCCTGCGCATCAATCCCGACATAGACCCGCGCACCCATCCCTATATCGCCACCGGCCTGAAGGAGAGCAAGTTCGGCGTGCCGTACGACGAGGCGCTCGCGCTCTACCGCCGCGCCCGCTTGCTGCCCCACATCGCTATCACCGGCATTGACTGCCATATCGGCTCGCAGATTACGGAGCTCGCACCCTTTGTTGCGGCGCTGGATCGCACGCTCGAGCTTGCCGACCACCTGCGCGCCGAGGGCATGGCGGTGGAGCACATAGACGTGGGCGGAGGCCTCGGCATCCGCTATCGCGACGAGACCCCTCCCGCCGTCTCCGATTACGCCCGGGCTCTCACGGAGCGCCTCGGCTCGCGCGCGACAAGACTCCTCCTCGAGCCGGGACGCTCGCTCGTCGGGCACACCGGGCTCCTGTTGACGCGCGTGGAGTACCTCAAGCACGGCGCCGGGCGCAATTTCGCGATAGTGGACGCCGCCATGAACGATCTGATCCGGCCCGCGCTCTACGACGCGTTCCACGAGATCCTGCCGGTCGCGCGGCGAACCGGAGATGCGGTCGCCTACGACGTGGTGGGTCCCGTGTGCGAAACGGGCGACTTCCTCGCGAACGACCGGAAGCTTGCAGTCGTCGAGGGCGATTTGCTGGCGATCATGGCCGTGGGCGCTTACGGCATGAGCATGAGCTCCAACTACAACTCTCGGCCGCGCGCGGCCGAGATCATGGCCGAGGGCGGTGTGACGCACGTCACACGCTCCCGCGAAACCGTTTCCGATTTGATGGCGAGCGAGATCATGCTGCCGTGATTTTCGTCATCGCGGGTACTCGTTACCTGCGGCAGTACCTGTTGCAATGCCGGTACAGCAAGCCTTCAATCCGCACTACCACGTCCGAAAACTGTTGCCAATACTTTTGTTGCTAGCATAGAATGAAGCACCAGGCATAGAGTCCGATCGGAATTTGGGACGCGATATGCGATGGTGGTGCGAAGCAGGACCCGCATCCGGGGCGTGAAACCTTCAAAGGAGAAGCCGAATGGCAGCGAAGAAGAAGGCGAAGAAGAAAGCAACAAAGAAGTAGCTGTATGAAAAAAGCCGGCGAAAGCCGGCTTTTTTCATTAATGAAGGTCGCAGGTGTGCCGGGGTATGGGGTCGCGTTCACAGGGCACCGTGATATCGATCATCTTGACCGGGCGGTTTCTCAATCGAGGTCCTTATCATGGGTTGAGCTGCTTGTACACCGCGTCCGCTACGCGCAGCAGGTCGCTCTTGTCGATCTCGCCGGAAAGCGCGTAACCGAGCTTCTTGTCGAGCCAGTAGAAGACGCTTATCCCCTGCTCCTGCGAGAACCGGAATGCCGTCTCCCGGGTCGCCTCCGGGTTGGCGCGAACGTAGAGCGTCAGGCGCATGCCCTTGCCGTCCTGGTACATGAACTGCGCGACCGGCCCGCGGTCGCCGGGGAGAAGCCGCCCGCCCACCAGCGCATAGCCGAGGCCTCCCAGGTGCGGCACCTTCAACGGCGTGCCCAGGCGCTTCGAGAGCCAGGCGACCAGGTGCGCTTCCTGGTCCGCGCCGACCTCGACCGGATGGCGCACCTCCGGACTGTAGACGACGTGAGCCATCGCTGCCCGTCGCGCCCATGCCGCCGTTTCGACCTGCCGCACCCCGGTGTAGGCGTGGAGTTGCCACCCGATCGTCCCCCCCAGCGCGATCCATGCCGCGATGGCCGCGTACCGACGGAGGACGGGCGGACGGGCGGGCGGGCGCAGGCGCTCGGGCACGGGCTCGTCCAGAATGCCGTCGAACTCGCGGCGCAGCGCGTGGACCTGCTCGCGATACGACGCGACGCGCGCGGCTTCATCCGGCCGCTCGGCCAGATACGCTTCCACTTCGGCGGCACGCGCCGGGGATAACGCCCCATCCACGTAGGCGCTCAGGTCGGGCTCCGTCACGGGCGGAACGCTCATTTCACCACTTTGAGAGCGGTCACACCGGCATCGCCGCCAATCAGGACACGCAGGCGCTCCCGCCCGCGCGAGAGGCGCGACATGACTGTGCCGATCGGAATGTCCAGCACGCGCGCCGCCTCGTCGTAAGTGAATTGCTCGAGTCCTACCAGCAGCAGAACGGCGCGCTGCTCTTCGGGCACGCGCGCGAGCGCGCTCTGCAGATCCCGCAGCTCCAGCCAGTCCGGATCGCGACCGCGCAGCGCTTCCGCGTTGGGATCCGTCTCCAGCGCCTCGTGCTGGTGGCGCGAGCGCGAGCGAGCCTGATTGACGTAGATGTTGTGCATGATGGTGAACAACCAGGCTCTCAAATCGCTGCCGCGACGCCACAGGTGATAACGGCTCAACGCCCGCTCGAGCGTGTCCTGCACCAGGTCGTCGGCAGCGCTGCGATCTCCCGTCAGGGCGCGCGCGTACCGCCGCAGGCGCGGTATCTGTTGCGCGATGAGACCGTCATCGTCGCTCACGACGGTCTCCGTAACGGGTCAACAAGCAAGGATGCGCCCTTATTCCCGGCCGTTGCGCGCCATGCTGCACCCCCTGCCCTCCCTCATCAAGCCTTCCATTCCACCTTACCCGGCCGCCTCTCATTACACAAGAAAGACCGTCGCCAGCCCCAGGAAAATGAAGAATCCCCCGCTGTCCGTGATGGCGGTGATCATGACGCTGGAGCCCAGCGCCGGGTCGCGCCCGAGCTTCTGCATGAAGAGCGGGATCGCCACTCCCATCAGCGAGGCGAGCAGCAGCGAGAGCACCATCGCGCCCATCATCACCAGCCCGAGCTGCCAGCTGTGGTAGATGAGAAACGCGAACAGCCCCACGATGCCGCCCCAGATGAGTCCGTTCATCGCGCTCACGCCCGCCTCCTTGGCGAACAGCATGCGGGCATTGGCGCCCGAGATCTGACCCAGCGCCAGGGCGCGCACGATCATGGTCGTGGTCTGGTTGCCCGAGTTTCCGCTGATGCCGGCCACGATGGGCATCAGCGCGGCGAGCGCCACCAGCTTGGAGATGGAATTCTCGAACAGCCCGATCACGCGCGATGCGATGAAGGCGGTGACGAGGTTCACCGCGAGCCACGTCCAGCGGTTCCTGATGCTGCTCCAGACCGAAGCGAACAGATCCTCGTCCTCGCGCAGCCCGCCCGCGGACAACTGGTCGCTGGCGGTTTCCTCCCGTATGTAGTCCACCACGGCGTTCACGGTGACGCGGGCGATCAGCTTGCCGCGACCGTCCACGACGGGAGCGGAGACCAGGTCGTAGCGCTCGAAGGCACCGGCCGCGTCCTGCGCCTTTTCGTCGGGGTGTAGCCTGGCGACCACCGGCTCCATGACCGCGGTAACCGCCGTGCCCGTATCGTTCACGAGCAGGCGGTTCACGGGCACCAGGCCCCTGAGCTCGCCGGCGCGGTCCACGACGAAGAGCTGATCGGTGTGATCCGGCATCTCGTCGAGGCGCCGCAGGTTGTCCAGCACCACCTCGAGCGTGACGTCCTCGCGGATGCTGATCATGTCGAAGTCCATCAGCGCGCCGACCGTGCCCTCCTCGTAGGACATCGCGGCCCGCAACTCCTCGCGCTCTTCGGGCGAAAGGGACTGGAAGACGTCCTGGATGACCTCGCGCGGCAGGTCGGGCGCGAGGTCGGCAATCTCGTCGGTGTCGAGCTGTCCCGTGGCCGCGACCAGCTCGTCCTCGTCCATGTGCGCGATCAGCGTTTCGCGCACCGCGTCCGACACCTCCAGCAGGATCTCGCCCTCGCGGTCGGTCTTGACGAGATCCCACACCACCAGCCGCTCCGCGCGGGGCAGCGCCTGGAGGATGTCGGCCACATCCGCGGGATGCAGGGTATCGAGGAGCTTTTGCAGCTCGACGACGTGCAGCTTCTGGACGAGGTTCTCGACGAGCTCCTGGCGGGGCCCTTCCTGCCGCTGGACGAGTCCCTCCACCAGCTGCTGCCTGTGCAGGAGCTCGGTCACCCGCTGCAGGCTCTCCTGCGCGCCGGGTCTGGTCTTGTCGGCGTCGGTTTCCGTGGCCACTGTCTGGCGTGTTGGAAGACTGGCGTTCGTTCTACGTTCAGGGCGAACGGAGCTTTGCGTCAGCCTGGTAGTGTCCTGGGTCACAGGCTGCAGCGAGCCTGCGCGCGACATGCCGGATGAGCGAGGGCCAGTCGGGATATTGCGGGCCGGTCACGATCTCGACCGCCGGATACCAGAGGCAGCGCCCGTCCCCCGCGCTCGCCCAGTAGTGGAACGGCGCGCGCTCCGCAGGATACAGCAGCCAGACCGGAGTGCCCAGCGCCGCCGCGAGGTGCGCGTTGGTGTTGCTGGTAGTGATCACCAGATCGCAGGCCCCGAAGATGGCAAGGAGCTCGTCCAGGTCGCGGTAGCAATCGACGTCGTCGAAGTGGGCCATGCGCGCCCCGTGTTCCCGGGTACAGGCCTCGCGCTCCGCCGCGGTGTCCCCGAATTGAACATCGACGATGTGCACGCCGGGAAGCGTCAGCACGGGCGCAAAGTCGGCGAGCGAGGCGCTCTTGCTGCGTCCGAGCCGTCCCGCACGCAGGCTGCGCCAGGACAGCGCCACGTTGAAACCGGGTCCCAGGCGCCCGCGGTACAGCGCCACGCGCTCGGGCGCAGCCTGCAGGACGCTGCGCGGTTGCCGCGCGAAGCTCGCTACGGACGGGCGTAGCAAGCCGGGCAATGAACCGGCGAACAGCGCCGCCCCCGCGGATTGAAGAGCTGCCGCCGGCGGATCGTCCAGGGCGACAAAATCGGTTTTCGGAAACGCGCGCCGGTAGGCCGCCAGCAGGCGTCGGTCTACTTCGTAGACGAGCGGCAAGCCGGTGGCGAGCAGGTCCGGCAGCAGCGTCGAAAACAGGACCTGATCACCGAGCCCCTGCTCGCCCCAGATTGCTATCGACCCCGACACCGGCGCGCCCGGACCGTGCCAGCGCGGCAGGCGCTCGAACAGATCGACCGACCGCGGATCCTGGCGCAGGTTCGCGCGGTATCCGGATGGGGCGCAGCGCTGCTCGTATTCCCGCCACCCACCCACAAAATCGCGCTGGAACAATCGCGCCAGCGCCAGATTGTGGTGCGCATCGGCGAAGTCCGGCGCAAGTTGGATGGCACGCTCATACAAGGCAGCTGCCCCGGGCAGGTCGCCGTCGTCCTGCACAACCATTCCCATACCGTTGTAACCACGCGCATCGGCTGGCGCCGCGGCATTCATGCTCCGGAAGTCAGCGGCCGCGCCGGCCACGTCGCCCGCCTCCAGGCGCGTGTTGCCGCGATTGTTCAGGAAGTCGACGTTACCCGGCGCCAGCTCGAGCGCGCGGTCGTACGCGGCCAGCGCCTCGACCGGACGCTTGAGCTCGTTCAACGTATTGCCGCGGTTGAAATGCAGCAGGGCGACATCCGGCATGTGGCGCAGGCCCTGGTCGAAACTGTGCAAAGCCTCGTCAAACCGGCCGAGCGCAAGGAGCACGTTGCCGTGGTTGCACCACGCCTCGGCCTGCGCCGGTTCCGCCGCCAGCGCACTGGCATAGCTCTCCAGCGCTTCGGTCAGCCGGCCGAGGCGTCGCAGGGCAACGCCGCGCGCAAAGTGGGCCGGCGCATACCCGGGGTGCACTGCGAGCGCCTGCGCAAAGCTCGCCAGCGCCGCTTCCAGTGACCGGGTTTCGATTTGGATGCGTCCGAGCAGCACGCGCGCGGCTGCGGAGCCGGGGGCGGCTGCGAGCGCCGAGGTGACGAGATAATGCGCCTCGGAGAAAGCGCCGAAATCGGCCCGCAACAGCGCCAGGTGGTACAGAGCGTCGGCATGATCGGGCTCAACCGCAAGGATGCTGCGCAGGACCGACTCTGCCCGGTCGTGCCGTCCCTGCTGCCGCAGCGCCAGCGCTTCTTTCAGGCGGGGTGGAGGTTTCCTGGCCATCGCGACAGTCTATCCTCGCAGATCGGGCCGGGAAAAGTATCGTGGCGCCCCATGCATGCGAAATCCGGAGGCGATCCAAGCGATGCGCTGGCGGGCGCACCGCAAAAAAAAAGGGCGCCGAAGCGCCCCTTGCGATACTGCAGTGCTGCTATACGTTTTTTAGAATGTGTGCTGAAGCTGGAACGCGAGCACGCCCGAGTCGTCGCCCGGCCGTATGCCGCCAGCCGCCCCATTGACGCTGTTACCCGTCAACGCGTAGGTGCCGGCGCTGTCGTTATTCATGCGTGCGTAGATGATGCTGGCGTTCGTGCGCTTCGAGAAGCTGTAGAGGTAGCCGATCTGCCACATCTTGGCTCCGTCGTCGAGCGTCACAGCGCCTGCACGGTCGATGTCACCCGCATAGGCGTAACCAGCGCGGAGACCGTGCGGGCCCGAGATGTTCCACTCACCCGCCAGGTTCCATCCCTTGCGCTCGCGATTCTGGACCAATGCGCCGGGCCACGCGCCGTTCGCTGCGTCGTACTCGGCATTGACATACGTCAGGCCAACCTTCACCGGCCCCCACGTATAGGTGCCGCCAATCAGCCAGGCCCTGTCCCTGCCGCCGTCGAAGCCAAGACCGGCCGTGCCGCCGCTCTTGTCATCGGAGTGCCGCTCGTACCCGGCGACAACTGCGAACGGTCCGCCGATATACTGGCCGCTAATGCCCCAGATACGGCCTTTCGGCGTCGGCACGACGTTAGCAACCGCCCCCGGAGTGAAGCCCGCCGCGTTGCGCGCCGTCTGCAACGTTGTGTACTGGAAGCTGGCCGAGAATCCGCCCCAGGTCGGCGTGTCGTAGCTGACCGCGTGAACGTTGCGGAGCGAGAAGGTGGCCCCGAACGCGCCGTCGTTCGACAGCGTCATGATCTGTGTGCCGCTCCAGCCCGTCTCGTTGGTGATCCGGGTAATGGCGGCGACGCGCTTGATCGGCGAATCCCACGTGCCGACGTAGACGTTACCGAAGGCGCCCTTCATGCCGAGCGCGCTGTTGCGATCGCACCACTCGCCGTTCGTCTGCGTGTTACCGCCGAGGAAACGGAGGTCGGTCTCGCACTGGAACCAAGCGGACAACCCGCCGCCCAGTTGTTCTTCACCCCTGAAACCGATGCGCGATGCACCGGAGTTCAACGCATCGACGTTCGAACGGCCCAAACCGGCTGCATTGTCAGGCTGATTGACCCAGCCGTATTCCGCGTTGATCAGGCCGTAGATCTGCACCGTGCTGGTCTGCGCGACTGCGGCCATCGGAGTAGCGAGCGCTCCCGCGACTGCCATCGCCATCAATTTCTTGTTCATTCCTGCAATCTCCTTTGAAGTTAGTTGCACCAGGGCAATCGCATCACGTGTTTACGACTACCCTGAGACCCCTCCAATTCACGAGGTTGAACGTAGTGTGCCAGACGGCGCCGCGCCGGAGCAATCGAAATGGGCATTTTTTCCTCTTGCTTCAAGCGTTTTGTTGTTCTCGTGCAACAGAAGTGCCAGAGACTGTCTGCAGAAAGCGAAATGACCATATTGTTCTTTTTAATATCAATGGTTTACATAATAACCAAACGGCACCCCAAAAGGGTGTGGGGCTCGAGGTCGCAGGAACCCTTCAAGCCGCGCGCCTCGTCTTCGCAGGTGCGCGAAATCTTACGTACAACTTACAAATCCGTACGAGTTTGCTCGTATCGCGATAGCTAAGATCAATCGAACGAGCATGACCGTGCGAACGACAAATCGGTTCGCATTTGCTCCTGCAGTTGGCGAACCGGACCGCGACTCTATCAGGGACCCCCTTGGCACGAATTCCTGCCCCACGTGAATGTCAGCCTTGCACCGCGTGCTGCGACGGGTGGCTCCAGATCCAGATCAAGGGCACTCCGGTTTATCCGGGGCGCCCCTGCCCCTACAGCTCCGGTTCCGGGTGTAAAGACTACAAGAACCGGCCGGTCGATCCCTGCGTGCATTTCACCTGCGGCTGGCGCATGGACGGCAGCCCGCTGCCGGAATGGATGAAGCCCAGCAACTCGAAGGTAATCGTGCTCTTCAACCAGCACACGTGGCGCGGGCTGCCGGTGGATGTCGCGGTGCCGGTGGGCAGGAGAATTCCGCCGCGGGCCCTGCAATGGCTGAAACAGTTCGCCGCGGAGAACAACCGCATGCTCCTGCACTCGGAACAGATCGTGGAGAACGGTAGTTACACCAAGCGGCAGGGGGTCTCCGCCTATGGACCGCCCGAATTCCAGCAGGAAATGGCGGAGCGGGCCGGACGCGGCGAAGTCCTTTCCGAGAGCGAAGGAACCCCTGAACAAGTCATCCCCGCGCAGGCGGAGATCCGGTTTCGCGCTGGTTTCAATGGGTCCCTGCCGCCGCGCGAGCGCCAGTAACCGAACTGTGCAGACCTTGCATGAGTGAGGGACGCTGATTGGCGATGGACACGCGCTTGCGCTCCCTCTACCCCGGTTCGACGTCGAAGGCGGCGGGCGCTTCGCCGCGGCGGCAGCGCTCCCACATCGTCCGGTAGGCGGATTCCAGGTTCCGGCAAAAACGCTGCGTGTCGAAAAGCGCGCAGCCGGTGCGATTGCGCGAGAGTCGATCGCGCACGTCCGCCAGGGCGGATGGGGTCGTCGCCAGTTTCAGGGCGAGCGCGGAATAGTCATCGGCATTCGCAGCGACAAGGTCCGGCAGACCCGCTGCAGTCAGCAGGCTCGCCGCCATCCGCGCGGCAAGAGCATCGCCCGGACAGGTCAGAACCGGCACGCCGGCCCAGAGGGCATCGCTGGCCGTCGTCCCGGCATTGAACGGCAGCGTATCGAGGAACAGGTCGGCTAGCTGCAGGCGGGCCAGGTGGTCCGCGTAGGGCAGGCGCCCCGCGAACACGAGCCGTTCCGGGTCGACGTCGCGGCGGCGCGCCTCCTCGCGCAGGTTGCGGGGCACCACGGGATCTCCGGCGTACAGCCACAACACGCTGCCCGGCACCGCCCGCAGCAGGGCCAGCCAGCGCTCGAAAAACGCAGGCGTGATCTTGTAGCTGTGGTTGAAGCAGCAGAAAACAAACCCCGCCTCCGGCAATCCCGCGGCCGACCGCTCTGGCCGCGCCGCGTCGATGAGGCGCCGATCGTCGTTGGCCTGGAAGGTGTCCGGCATCCACGCGATGCGCTCCGAGTAGTGCGCCTGGCGTTCCGCCGGCACGACGATGCGATCGGCGATGATGTAGTCCATGCAGGGCGCGCCGGAAGTCCCGGGATAGCCGAGGTAATTCACCTGAACGGGCGCCGGACGGTACGTGAATATGGCGGTCCGGGCGCCGAGCGTGTGGCCCATGAGGTCCACCGCGATGTCGATCTCCATCCCGCGCAGCAGCGCCGCAATCTCCGCGTCGGTTTTCCCGAGCACGTCCACCACGTTGCCGAGAGCGGCCCTGGCGCTGCGGCTCGCCGGGCTGCCGTCATCGGGTTGCAGCGAGATCCCGGTGATCTCGAAGCGGCTGCGATCGTGGCGCGCAAACACACCGGTCATCAAGTACGAAACGGGGTGCTCGCGGAAATCGGCCGAGACGTAAGCCACCCGGATCCTGTCGTGCGCGTAGGGCTCGCCGCGCCAGAGCGGCGCGCGCGCGGGATACTTGTCAGCGGCATGGATCTCCGCGCAACGGCGTTGCGCGGCGGCCGCGTCCGTCACGGCCAGGAAGGCAAGGGGGGTATCCGCCCTGCGGCCGTCGGCGACGGCCTGCATGAGATCTTGCGCGCCCTGGGCATGGTCCGCCCAGTCGCAGCAATGCGCGCGCGAGTGAAACAGGTCTCCTCGCGCGTAGTCCCATTCGGGCGCCAGCGCCAGCAGGCGCGTGATGCCCTGCACCGCTTCCTCGTGGCGGTGCAGCGCGCGCAGACACTGGATGCGGTTGTTGATGGCCTTCACGTCCTCCGGCCTCACCGCGAGCGCGCGATCCAGGCTCGCGAGCGCGTCGTCGTAGCGCGCGAGGTCGCGCAGGACGCCGGCGTAGTCGTACAGGATATCGGGGTTGGCCGGCTCGATCTGCAACGCGCGCAGGTAGCCCGCAACCGCATCGGCATGGCGGTTCAGGTCGTGCAGCGCCCCGGCGCGCAGGCTGTGCAGCGCCGCAATGCGTGGATCGAGCGCGAGCGCCCGGTCGAACTCCGCCAGCGCCTCGGGATGGCGCTTCAGGTCCTGCAGCACCGAGCCGCGATTGACCCGCGCCTCCAGGTAGCGCGGATCGAGGGCGAGGGCGCGGTCGAGACTCGCCAGCGCCTCGGCGTGGCGCTTGAGTGCGCGCAGGGTGTTGCCGCGGTTATTGTGCAGCAGCGGCACTTCGGGGAGGAGCGCCAGCGCGCGGTCGTAGCTGGAGAGCGCCTCGTCGAACCGCCCGAGGTCGTGCAGGGAATTGCCGCGATTGGTCAACGCCTCGGGCCGGTCCGGCACGAGCGCCAGCACCCGATCGTAGCTTTCCACCGCTTCCGCGTGACGCCCGAGCGCCTGGAGCGCATTGCCGCGCCCGTAGAGCGCCTCGGGATAGTCCGGTTTCAAGCTCAATGCCTGCTCGTAGGCCGCCAGCGCGCCCTGCGCCTGCCCGACGGCCATCCGGACGTACGCGAGATGCAGCCGGGCCTCGGCCGAGCGCGGGTTGACCGCGATCGCCTCGGCCAGATGGCGTTCGGCTGCGGCAGGGTCGCCGGCCTGGGCCCGCACCAGACCCAGATGATGCAGGGCTTCGAAATGCCGCGGCTCCCGCTCCAGGACCTGCAGATACAGGCGCGCCGCGGCCGCGAAATCGCCGGCGCGCTGCCGGGCCATCGCGGATTCAAGCAATGCCGGCAATGAATTGGAATCGGCTGGCAGGGACTGGCTTTGCAGCGAGGGCGTCGGTAACCTACCTATTATCCTCCAACCACCGCCGGCTCATGCACGTAATCGAGACCACGTTGCCCGGAGTCCTCGTCTTTCCAGCACAGTGGGATCCGAAGCTTGGAATTCACGTGACTTGAAGTCGCGGC
>JADMIO010996619.1_pt1 | contig 26536 bp, 21 predicted proteins | sample 8958161 | NCBI WGS metagenome assembly JADMIO01 (sample SAMN16585339, study PRJNA669376) | soil metagenome | isolation source: Crop rotation soil | place: USA: Cullars Rotation, Alabama | collected 2011 | reverse complement strand
AATGTAATTGATGCAACTATTCAACCGGATGAGGATAAGTTCATTATGTTTTTGAAAGATGAAACCAGAAACCCTCCGCAAAAAAACATCCGTATTTTAACAAGCCCCAACCTTACCGGCTTTGGTAAACCGTCGGCGCCCATCACGGGAAATTATTGGGCAGAAGGACCTACAGCAATAAAGATTAAAAACCAATGGATCGTGTATTTTGATAAATACCGGGATAAAAAATACGGGGCTGTAATATCTGATGATTTGATCATCTGGACAGATATATCAGGTAAAATTATTATGCCTCCCGGAATAAGGCATGGTACGGTGTTTTCAGTTTCAACAGAAGAATTCTCTAAACTTCCTAAATAAAATACAGGATGCTTCAGGATGCCGGTAAGCGCTTGAATAGTTAATTTCAGCGTCCATAAACGATTATACTCATGCTTGCATTTCGTACAATTCGTAAGAAGCTTTCTTATTTCCTTGTCACCGGCATTTTCGTTTTATCCTTCTCGGCATCTAGCATAGGGCAAACAGCCGATCTTAGCTGGGTTCCTAAAGTAGGAGCCAAGAAATTTCCCTCCGGGAAAAAGGAATTCGTGGTAAAAGCAAATAGTGATACAATAAAATTGGCAACAAAAGCCATTCAATCCGCTATTGATGCCTGTGCCAAACAAGGCGGCGGAATAGTAGTACTGAAACCCGGTGTATATGTTTCAGGTTCTATTTTTATTAAATCAAATGTTCATCTTAGGATTGATAAGGGGGTTTTATTATTGGGTTCACAGAACTTTGATGATTATCCGGACATTGATACGCGTGTGGCAGGAATCGAAATGAAATGGCCCGCAGCACTAATCAATATTATCGATGCGGAGAATGCGGCTTTAACAGGCGAGGGAATTGTAAATGCCAGGGGAAAATTTTGCTGGGACAAATACTGGACAACCCGTAAGGAGTATGATGCAAAAGGTTTACGTTGGATAGTTGACTATGACGTGAAGCGGGTACGCACGGTATTAGTGCAGCGATCTTCCGATATTACCGTGAAAGGCTTGACATTTAAAAATGCAGGTTTCTGGACTGTTCAGCTACTCTATTCTCATCATTTAAGTGTTGATGGCATTGTTATTAAAAATAATGAAGATGGTAGCGGTCCCAGTACCGATGGGGTTGATGTTGATTCTTCGAGCTGGGTACTGATCGAAAATTGCGATATTGATTGCAATGATGATAATTTTTGTTTAAAAGCCGGCCGGGATTGGGATGGACTACGTGTAAATAAACCTACCGAATATGTTGTGATCAGGAAATCAATAGCAAGACGCGGAGCAGGACTAATTACGTTGGGCAGCGAAACTTCTGGTGGCATAAGGCATGTACTGGCAACAGAATTAAAAGCCAGTCGCACTGATAATGGATTGAGAATAAAATCTGCCACCACGCGGGGGGGAACTATTGAAGATATTTATTTTACCAACTCTGTTTTGGATTCTGTTAATAATGTTTTTCAGTTTAACCTAAATTGGTATCCTGCGTATAGCTACGCTGAATTGCCAAAAGGGTATGTATATGATTCAATTCCGGCGCATTGGAAATCCATGTTGCAAAAGGTAACACCGGCAGAAAAGGGCATTCCCTATGCTAAAGACTTTTATATTTCAAACATCACAGCTACGCATGCACGCCATAGTTTTGTTGCCGCGGGTTTGGAGCAATCACTGCTCAGCAATTTCCAGTTTTCCAATTGTAATATTTCGGCAGTTAATTTCGGCACCATGGAATTTACGAAAGACTGGAAATTTGATAATATGATTTACAGCGCTGTGAAGAAACCAGCAGAGAAGAAAGAAGTAAGTACAGGGCCTAATGAAAGAGATAAAAATTGACTTTGATTTGTGTTGCCACGAATGACACGAATTTACACGAATATTGATTTTAATAAAAATCATGCCCATTCAATCGTCATTCGTGTTAATTCGTGTCATTCGTGGCAACTAAAAATGAATTTTAAATCAGCATCAATGAAAAAAATCTTCATAATATTCATCTTTACTACTGTTGCGTTTTCGTTCACGCTCATTAAACACAAACCTGTATTGTATATTATCGGTGATTCAACGGTTAAAAATGGTGATGGCAGTGGCAAAAACGGCCAGGTAGGGTGGGGAAGCGTTATAGATCCATATTTTGATACTTCAAGAATTTCAATCCGCAATCATGCAATTGGTGGCAGGAGCAGCAGAACATTCATCAGCGATGGAAGATGGGATAAGATTTTGGCTGATCTGCAAAAAGGCGATTATGTACTCATGCAGTTTGGTCACAATGATGCCAGTCCCTTAGATGATACCGCCAGGGCGAGGGGAACGATTAAGGGAACAGGTGAGGATAGTGTAGAGATTTATAACCCTATAAAAAAGGGAAAAGAAATAGTGTATTCTTATGGATGGTATCTGCGTAAATATGTGAATGAGACTAAAAAGAAAGGAGCTGTCGCAATCATTTGTTCCCCGGTACCACGAAACAATTGGAAAGATGGCAAGGTTACTAGAGTAGCTGATAGTTATGGAGGCTGGGCTAAGCAAGTGGCTGATCAAACACGCGCAGCTTTTATTGATCTTAATGAAATGATAGCAACGGAATATGAAAAAATGGATACGGCCAACGTAAATAGTTTTTTCCCTGCTGATCACACACATACCAATCGCGAAGGTGCTGAACTGAATGCAAAGCAGGTAGTAAAAGGAATTGAACAATTGAAAGGCGTAACGCTTAAAAAATATCTATTGAATAAATGAAGCAAGCCTGTAAAATATATTCGCCTTTTATGTTTTTGCTATTCTTTTGCTGGTATTCGTTGGGGAAAGTGGAATGGGAAGGTTTTAAAAAAATGCCATTAGCTGAATAACAACTTCAAAAATTAACCGGTATGAAAAAAATACGATTGTCAGTGCTGTTTTTTTTAGTTGCTGTAATGCTGTTCAACACAGGTTGTTCATCTTCCAAAAAAACTTTAGCGGTTGATAGCGGCAAAACCCTTGCTGCTATGGAATTGGCTAATAAGTATTTCATGGAAAAATGGCCAGACGCAGGGAAGGAAATTCATGTGCCTTCTAAAAACCGGACCTGGCCCAGTCATATCTGGACAAGAGCTGTTTACTATGAAGGCCTGATGGCACTGTACAACGTCAATAATAAATCCGAATATTACGATTATGCAGTACAGTGGGGAGAAAAACATAACTGGGGTTTACGTGATAATAATATTAAAACAAGAAATGGCGATAACCAGGCATGTGGGCAAACTTATATAGACTTATATCGTATCGACAAAAAAGAAGAAAGAATAAAGGATATAAAAGCCTCTATTGATTTGATGCTGGCTTCTGAAAAAATTGATGATTGGAATTGGGTTGATGCAATCCAAATGGCGATGCCGGTATTTACAAAATTAGGCGTTGAGTATAAGGATACCAGTTATTTCAACCGGATGTATGAAATGTATGCGTTTACCAAATACCATCATGGCGGTAAAGGCTTGTTTAACCCGGCAGAAAAGTTATGGTGGAGAGATAAGGATTTTGTACCTCCCTATGTTGAGCCTAATGGAGAAGATTGTTATTGGAGTCGTGGTAACGGTTGGGTTTTTGCAGCTCTGGTAAGAGTATTGAGTGAGCTTCCTGCAAATGATTCGCATCGCAAAGAATACCTGCAGGATTTCGGGGATATGGCATCTGCATTGGCGCCTGTACAAAGGTCTGATGGATTCTGGAATACCAGTCTGCACGATCCTACACATTTTGGTGGAAAGGAAACTTCCGGTACTTCATTATTTACCTACGGTATGGCCTGGGGTATACGTAACGGTTATTTAGATAAAGAAAAATATTTACCCATTGTTACCAAAGCATGGAATGCAATGTTGAAAGATGCATTGCACACAAACGGTTTCCTGGGGTATGTACAAGGCACGGGTAAAGAGCCGAAAGATAGCCAGCCGGCGGGTTATGATGACGTTCCTGACTTCGAAGATTTTGGCTTAGGATGTTTTTTGTTAGCGGGAAGCGAAATGTATAAGTTGGGGCTATAGGATTAGTAGTTTAAGTGGAAGTAAGAATTCAATATAGAGACGATCATCTCGAACATCGTCTGATCGTTTCGGCCTGACGATGTTCGGCATCCAGGGTAACCCGGAAGTATCATGATGGTCAGACGGGGACCGTCAGACCATCACGATACCTGGCCCAGTGCCTGCATTTAGGGAAGTACATTTTAACTGGTGCAAAAAGCTAAAACAATTTAAGGGAGTTGCTTTTCAACTTTAGTTATTTGCTGATGCGGGTGAAACGGATCCATCGTCCGCCTGAGCTGGCTTTTTTGAAACTGATCGTATATACAGTTCCTGTTGGGGAATAGGAATAACAATTCCTGCCTTATTAAATTCGGCGTTGATTTTTTCAATAATATCCCCTTTCAACCTGGTTCCGTCGCTCATGATATTGATCCAGAACTGCAATTCAAAATCGATGGAGCCGGAACTAAATTGTTTTGCTGCTATCACAGTTGACGGATAGCTTCGAATTCTTTCCTCGTTTTCTAAAATTCCATTGAGAATTTGGTGAACTTTCTCAAGGTCACTGCCATAAGCTACGCTAACATTTATGGTTAATCGTTTATTGTTTCTGCCAATACTCCAGTTGATAAGATGCTGGCTCAACAAGTCGCCATTCGGAATAATCAGGCAGGCGCCGTCTGCCAGCGTTACTACGCTGCTTCGGAAGCCTATTGATTTCATCACACCTGGTTTATTATTTACTTCAATAATGTCACCTACATTTACGGGCTTCTCAAAAGCTATTATAAGGCCGCTTACCAGGTTATTAACAAGTCCCTGTAAGCCTAATCCTATTCCCACGCCAAGCGCGCCGATGATAATGGTTATTTTATCAAGTGGTATGCCCGACGCCGCGAATGCCAGGAAAAGACCGAGGCTGATTATGATTATCCTGATGAGGAGCAACCAGCTTCCTAATCCTACTTTACCTGGTTTTTTGTCTTTGGAATGACTCTCTCCGGGCTCAGCAAAGAAGGAAATGATTTTTGACAGGATAACGGAACAGGTTAGAATTAAGAAAAATACAAACAATCCATTAATGGTGAAAGTATAGTTGCCCAGGTTTCTTTCCGTAGTGAGAAAGTCGTTAAAGTCCGCAGCAAATTGGTTGAACGAATAAAAGTTTCTTCCTACAAGAATAATCCATCCCAATACCAGGAAAACATAAAAAAACCCTGGCGCTTTATCACCAATTTTTTCGAAATTAATATAGAAAAGTTTAGCATCGGGATGTTTGTACACTTTTGAAATAAGTCCCAGGATTTCATTAATCAACCTGATGGTCCATAAAAAAAGTACGGCAATCACGAGGCCCGAATAACCGCTTATCAAAAGGGTTTTCGATACATTGTATCTTCCAAAAGTATTGAGCAGGAGGGATGCAACTTCACTGATCACCACGAATGCAATAAAATAGGGCAATTTTCTTTCTCTTAATTGGTCTTTTTTTCCGCGTAAAAGATAATAAGAACAATATGTTGCACCGGTAAGTGCCAACACCCAAAGCAGCCATCTTTCGGTTCTGGATACCTGTAAAATCATATTATTCATACTGGCCAGTCCAAAAAATAAAATCATTATTATCCAGAACCGCATCCAGTATCTGGCAATAAAAATCTTCATTATGATTGTAAGACAAATCGCCGATATTAGCCACAAAAAAAAACTAAAAATATAGGGGGGGTCAAGGAATATAAATTGAAAAATAGAAAGTATGACAACTATTGAAGTGAGGATGGGGTAGCGTAGCGTAAGTTGACCTTTATAACCTGGGTCCAGCGTTTTTTCATGGACCATTTTGCTTTTTAATGATCTTATAAAAATACTAGTTGCGATGATTAAAGAAATCAGGATCACCAGCCGGCCTCTATTTTCTTTCACATAAAAATTGAGTGCCAGTTTTTCCTTAGCTAATGAATATTCGATGATTTCTTTTAAGGGCCTTGAATTTTCTATTGGTCCCGTTATATTAGACAGCTCCCGGCTAAATGCGCGATTGGTTAAATTATTCCGGTAATTATTTACATCTTCTAAGGACGAACGAATGCTATAGATCAAAACTTCAACGTCTGTTTGTAAATCGCGTGTATAAGAAAGTGCCTGGTTCATGACCGAGTCGGTAGGCCCAATCTCTTTGGCTACAATCGATACCTTCTGGATGTATTTTAAGGCAGCAAGTGAATCGGAAGGTGAAGTGTATAAAGCAGGATCGCTCGACAATGAATCAATCTTATCACGAAACGCAATAAGGTCATTATTATAATCTTCCAATTCATTTTTTTGGTCAACCAACTGTCGCAATAACTCTGTGAGTACTGCAGATGATGCGGCAAGATTTCTTTGTGTTTGAATGGTCCCCGTATTTTGAAAAACACCTTCGTTGGCAATATTAAAAGATGCCCTTGTTTCTTCCAATTGCCTGTAAGATCTGTTACGGTCAATTCCCTTTTTCAGGTAAATTTTAGCTTTTTGAGTGGTGCCCCTGATTTCTTCGATTAAATATTGCTGCCTGATGGCGAGTCTTCCAGCTTTGTATTTTTTTATATTTCTGTCGGTGATTTCATTTCCTTTTTTCTGCAGGTCGCTAACGAAATCCGGTTGAAGGGTGTCATTAAGGATTCTCTGTATTGAACTGTCTGCGTGCTGGGAAAAGACCTGAACTGTACATTGTATAAAGAAACAACACAGGCAAAGTTTTTTCCAGTAGGTTAATAACATGGAGAATCGTAGTTAATTCTTAATAGAAAACAAATTGATAAATTTTTCTAACCATTCTTCTAAAGATATTGAAATTTGCCCAGTGTATAAAAGTCCTCTCCATAACATACACTCATCTTTCTATTCGCAATAAAGATTACAGTAAACCTAACCTCCGTTTTCCGTATGCAGGTCATTGTGATAAAAAAAACAGTACAAGGAACATGAGGAAGCGCCTAAGGTACAGGGGAAATCATATATTTAATAAAAAGTTGTTTATGAACAAGGCTTTTTTAAGCTGTACAGTATGTTTGTTGTTATTGGCAGCTATAACGAATTCCAATGCCCAGGAGAGATACCAGGCTACATGGGAATCACTAAAAAAATATCAGACACCTGAATGGTTTAGCGACGCCAAGTTTGGAATTTTCATTCACTGGGGAGTTTATTCTGTTCCGGCATTTGGCAATGAATGGTATCCAAGAAATATGTATCGTAAAGACAGTAAAGAATACAAACATCATGTTGAAAAGTATGGCGCTTTGAACAAGTTTGGGTACAAAGATTTTATTCCAATGTTTAAAGGAGAAAAATTTAATGCTGCACAATGGGTTGAGCTTTTCAAAAAGTCAGGGGCAAAATATATTGTACCTGTTGCGGAACATCATGATGGATTTGCGATGTACAAAACTGCTTTGTCAGGATGGAACGCTGTGGAAATGGGACCTCATCGCGATATAGTAGGTGAATTGGCTGCCGAAACACGTAAACAGGGTTTGATATTTGGCCTCTCTTCACATCGTATAGAACACTGGTTTTTTATGAATGGCGGGCGTCGCTATGAATCAGACGTGTTGGATCCAAAATTCGCAGATTTTTACGGTCCCGCACGTGAAGAAAGTGAAACACCTTCACCCGAGTATATGAACGATTGGTTACTTCGTTGTAACGAATTGGTCGAAAATTATCAACCCCAGTTATTCTGGTTCGATTGGTGGATTGAACAACCTGCAATGGACCCTTATCGTAAGTCTTTTGCATCTTACTATTATAATAAAGGACTCGAATGGAACAAGGGAGTTGTAATAAACTATAAAAATGTATCCTTTCCTGAAGGTACAGCCGTTCTTGACCTCGAACGCGGAAAGCTGGCTGGTATTAGAAAAATGCCCTGGCAAACAGATGATGCCATCGGTAATAAATCCTGGGGTTATGCAGATAGCAATACGTTCAAATCAACTCAATATGTTATTACTAATCTTATAGACATTGTAAGTAAAAATGGGAATCTGCTATTGAATATCGGGCCAAGAGCCGATGGTACGATCACAAACGAAGAAACAGAAGTATTAACAGGTACCGGAAAATGGCTCGATATAAATGGCGAATCTATTTATGGCACGCGACCCTGGAAAATTTATGGAGAGGGTCCTACAGAGTCTGCCAGTGGAAGTTTTGCCGATCAGAAAAAACCTTATACTGCGCAGGACATCAGGTTTACTTCCAAAGGAGATACTTTATATGCGATTGTAATGGGTAACCCTTCTGCAAACAGCTTAATAAAATCATTAGGCACCAAAGCAGCTAATGGCGTACCTGTTTCTGTTGACCTGATTGGAAGTAAAGAAAGTATTTCATGGACACAGCAAGCGGACGTATTATTAATTAAACCATCGAAATCTTATCCATCGCCAAATGCTATAGTTTATAAAATACTGTTTAAAAAATAAGAATATATTGATACTATGAAATCGCTAGTTTGTGTGCAACCCGGCTTGTTTGAATATAAAGAAATACCTGTACCCGTTTTAATTCCAGGCCACGCTATTTTAAAAATAAAACGCATAGGCATTTGTGGTACTGATCTGCATGCGTTTCAGGGTACGCAACCCTTTTTTAATTATCCGAGAATATTGGGACATGAGCTCGCTGCCGACGTCGTGGATATTGATGGGGCAAGTGATTTTGTGCCGGGTGAAGCCCTTACATTCATTCCTTATTTTAATTGTAAGAAATGCATCGCCTGCAGACATGGTAAACCGAATTGCTGCACCAATTTAAAAGTGTGTGGTGTGCATATAAATGGTGGCATGGTAGATTATTTATCTGTGCCATCCGATAGCCTGGTAAAAAGCAGGGGATTAAGTTACGATGAACTTGCCCTCGTTGAACCCCTTGCTATAGGCGCCCATGGTATACGGCGTGCAGAAGTTAAACGTGGCGAATTTGTATTGGTGGTTGGCGCTGGCCCCATCGGGATAGGAACCATGGAATTTGCCCGCATAGCAGGTGGAAGAGTAATTGCATTGGATATTAATGACGGTCGTTTGGCGTTTTGTAGAAAAGCTATCCAGGTAGAAGAGACGATCAACGCCTTAAATGAAGACGTAGTAAAGAGATTGATGGAAATAACCAATGGGGATATGCCCACCGTCGTAATCGATGCAACAGGAAATCAAAAAGCAATTAATAATGCATTACAATACCTTGGCCATGGAGGAAAATATGTACTCATAGGTTTGCAAAAGGAAGAGATCAGCTTTAGTCATCCGGAGTTTCATAAACGTGAATCAACACTCATGAGTAGCCGAAACGCAACCCGGGAAGATTTTGAATTTGTGATTAGTTGTATGAAAAGTGGTTTTATTAATCCACTGAATTATATAACGCATCGCGCGAAGTTTGTAGAAGTGAAAAATGTATTTGAAAATTGGCTGATACCATCGAACGGGGTAATAAAAGCAATGGTTGAAAGCGAATAAATATTATTCTCTGTGCAGCTCTGTGTGATCTCTGTGAAACTCTGTGTAACTAGTACTAGTTACACAGAGTTTCACAGAGATCACACAGAGCTACACAGAGAATCTGTCAATTATTAAATTAATGCTGCAATGAAGGTGATTTTTATAATATGTTTTTTCGTAACTGGTATGCTTACCCCTGCAAAAGCGCAATACAATGAAAAACTTTGGTACAAACAACCCGCTGCATTTTGGACAGAAGCACTACCAATCGGCAATGGCCGGCTTGGGGCCATGGTTTTTGGAAAAGTCAACGAAGAGCTGATTCAGTTAAATGAAAGTTCTTTATGGTCGGGTGGACCAATACCTCATCATATCAATCCGGATGCTCCCAAATATCTGGCCCAGGTGCGTGATGCTTTACAAAAAGAAGATTACGAAAAAGCAATTTCGCTGAATAAAAAAATGCAGGGACTCTTTACTGAATCCTATATGCCCATGGGTGACCTCCTGGTAAAACAGAACTTCAGTGATACCGTAACCTCTTCCTACTATCGCGAATTGGATATTGCCAATGCAACAACTACAACTAAGTTTACGATTGGTGGAGTTGCCTATACGCGTGAAGTCTTTGCTTCTGCGCCAGACAATGTAATTGTTATGCGTATTATGTGTGACAAACCCGGAAAACTAAACCTTGATGTAAGTACAAGGAGTGTTCTGCATTTTAGCAATATAGCAACAGGTGTTGATGAATTAACAATGAAAGGTAAAGCCCCTGCTCATGTAGATCCAAGCTACTATAACAAAAATAGTGAGCCGGTGATTTATGACGATACTACTGGTTGTAAGGGTATGCGTTATGAGATGATTTTGAAAGCAATTAATAAGGATGGATCTGTAATTACAGACAGCCTGGGCATTCACATCACTAATTCTTCTGAAGTAACATTATTACTGTCTGCTGCTACAAGTTTTAATGGTTTCGATAAATGCCCGGATAGCAATGGAAAAGATGAACATGCTATTGCAAAAACTTATCTTCAGAATGCTATAAAAAAACCACATCAGTTATTACTCTCCAGCCATATAGCTGATTATAAAAAGTATTACGATCGTGTTTCTTTTAGTTTGAAGGATAGCGCTATTCAGAATGAAAGTATAGCACTGGCAAGCGATGAAAGATTGCTTGCTTATTCAGGTGGAGCATATGATCCGGGAATAGAAACCATGTATTTTCAATACGGAAGATATTTGTTGATTTCGAGTTCACGACCGGGTGTTACTCCCGCCAATTTGCAGGGTATCTGGAATAAGGAGCTGAGGGCACCCTGGAGCTCTAATTACACGATCAATATTAATACACAAATGAATTACTGGCCAGCGGAAGTAACCAATTTGTCTGAAATGCATGAGCCCTTATTTCAATTAATAAAAGATATTGCCGTTACCGGAAAAGAAACTGCAAAAGAATTTTATGGGATGAAGGGTTGGGTGGCGCATCATAATTCAGATATATGGGCAGTGTCAAACCCGGTTGGTGATAAAGGAAATGGATCTCCTAAATGGGCCAACTGGCCACAGGGAGGTAACTGGCTTTGTCAACATTTATGGGAGCATTATTCTTTTACCGGCGATAAGAAGTTTTTACAAAACACTGCCTATCCACTGATGAAAGAAGCTGCTGTTTTTTGTTTGGACTGGCTGGTTGAAGATAAAGATGGATTTCTCGTCATGTCGCCTTCTACATCTCCCGAAAATGAATTTCGTTATGCTGATGGTAAAGTATCTGAGATTTCAGTAGCTACAACAATGGACATGTCCATTATCTGGGATCTTTTTACGAACCTTATTGAAGCATCTACAGTATTAAATACAGATATTCAGTTTAGAAATTTATTGATAGAAAAGAAGAAGAAGTTATTTCCATTGAAAATTGGAAAAAACGGGAACCTGCAAGAATGGAGTAAAGATTGGGAAGATGTGGAAGTTCACCACCGTCATGTTTCACATTTATTTGGATTACATCCCGGGCGGCAAATAGCGCCGGTGAGTACACCCGAATTTGCTGCTGCAGCTAAGAAAACCCTGGAAATAAGGGGAGATGATGGCACCGGCTGGAGCAAAGCCTGGAAGATTAATTTTTGGGCGAGATTACTCGATGGCGATCATGCCTATAGCTTATTGAGGCAATTATTACAGGCAACCGGGGAAAGCGGAACCAATTATGCAAAGGGTGGCGGCACCTACCCGAATTTTTTTGATGCACATCCGCCTTTTCAGATCGATGGAAATTTTGGTGGAACTGCAGGCATGGCTGAAATGTTAGTTCAAAGTCATTTGAATGAAATTCATTTATTGGCTGCTTTACCATCTGCCTGGAAAGAAGGCTCCGTAAAAGGACTACGGGCGAGGGGTAATTTCGAAGTTAATATTGATTGGAAAAATCATGTGATGATTCAGGCGGAAATAAAGTCACTTTCCGGAGGAGTCTGCAAAATCAGGTCCAGCGAACCTTTTGTTATTGAGGGAGTTAATGTGAGGGCTAATGCCGACAAAAACGGTTATGTAGCCATGTTCAATGCTAAAAAGGGTGAAACCTATCTGGTCAAAACATTAAAGTGAAAAGACATTTTTAAATGGTCTGGATCCCGAAACAGCATGAAATTTTTTGAATTTGAACAGCCCTTTGCAGCTTTGCATGTCTCTTTCCTTGCGACTTACCGTGAAACCCCTGACAGTCAATAGGAAAGTGTTGTGTGCCAATGCATAAGAAAATTAGTAGGCGAAATGTCTCAGCATGGTCCAATTAAGTTGAAACTTAAATTATTCCTTTACCTGGATTCCTATATAAAGGGTAAAAAATTCCAGGAATCCCATTAATCCCAAAAATCCCATTACTGTTTCTACTTTTTTGTATAAATCGATTCGTATCTTTGCAAAATGAAAACAGAAATCTTCCCAGCAGAGAAGGATGAGATGAGTGACGATCTCAAAACCATTGAGCGAACCGTTTCTAGCGACTACAAATACGGCTTTGTTACTGAAATTGAAGCAGATGAAGCTCCAAAAGGGCTGACCGAAGATACCATCAGGTTTATTTCTGCCAAAAAAAACGAACCCGCCTGGATGCTGGAATGGAGGCTAAAAGCTTTTCGGTACTGGTTAACCCTGGAAACTGAAGAGCCAAAATGGGCCAATATTAAATATCCGCCGATCAATTACCAGGATATCATTTATTATTCGGCTCCAAAGCAAAAGAAATCGATTAATAGTCTTGATGAAATCGATCCTGAACTCAGGAGAACTTTTGAGAAACTGGGTATTTCATTAGATGAGCAAAAACGCTTAAGTGGTGTAGCGGTTGATGCAGTTATTGATAGCGTTTCTATCGGAACTTCTTTTAAGAAGCAACTTGGAGAACTAGGTATCATTTTCTGCTCTATGAGCGACGCAATCCAGGAACACCCTGAATTGATTCAAAAACACCTGAGCTCAGTAGTTCCCATCACAGATAATTATTTTTCTGCGTTGAACGCCGCTGTATTCAGCGATGGTTCATTTTGTTATATACCAAAGGGCGTAAGGTGCCCTATGGAACTTTCAACTTATTTCAGGATTAATGCTGAAAATACCGGTCAGTTCGAAAGAACATTAATTGTTGCGGAAGAAGGAAGCTATGTTAGTTACCTGGAAGGTTGTACAGCCCCCATGCGTGATGAAAATCAATTGCATGCCGCGGTGGTTGAACTGATAGCTATGGATAACGCAGAGATAAAATATTCTACTGTACAAAACTGGTATCCTGGTGATAAACAGGGTAAGGGTGGAATTTACAATTTTGTAACAAAGAGAGGAATTTGTAAGGGTCATCATTCTAAAATATCCTGGACACAGGTTGAAACGGGTTCAGCGATTACCTGGAAATATCCAAGTGTTATTTTAAAAGGCGATCATTCAACCGGCGAATTTTATTCTGTTGCCGTAACCAATAATTATCAGCAGGCAGATACAGGAACCAAAATGATGCACCTGGGAAAGAATACAAAGAGCCGCATTGTATCGAAAGGTATATCTGCAGGTTTTAGTAATAATAGTTACAGGGGGTTGGTACATGTAGGTAAGAATGCAAAAGATGCCAGGAACTTTTCGCAGTGTGATTCCCTGTTGCTGGGTGATAAGTGCGGTGCGCATACATTTCCGTACATCGAAGTAAAAAATAATACAGCCGTAGTTGAACATGAAGCAACTACTTCAAAAATTGGAGAAGATCAGATTTTCTATTGTAACCAGCGTGGTATTGATACTGAAACTGCAGTAGCATTAATCATTAACGGATTTGCGAAAGAAGTAATGAACCAGTTACCGATGGAGTTTGCGGTTGAAGCACAGAAATTGTTGGCCATCAGTTTAGAAGGAAGTGTTGGATAGTTATTAAATAAAGCGTTGTTTGAATAAATAAATTAAAAAGGCTATCAGGTTTCTAGTCCCTCTCCGCGAGGAGGGGCTTGTCCCGGAATATTCGGGAGGTTGGAAGGTGAGGCGAAAAACAAAATACCATGTTGAGAATTCAGAATTTACATGCAGGCATTGAAGAGAAGCAGATTTTGAAAGGAATCAATCTCGAGATAAAACCAGGAGAAGTTCATGCGATTATGGGCCCGAATGGCTCTGGTAAAAGCACACTGGCATCTGTATTAGCAGGGAAATCGATATATGAAGTTTCCGAAGGAACTGTTGAATTTTTAGGAAAGGATCTGTTAGATCTTTCACCTGAGGAAAGGGCAGGGGAGGGTTTGTTTTTAGGATTTCAGTATCCGGTTGAGATTCCGGGATTAAGTACTACCAACTTTATCAAAACCGCTGTAAACGAAATTCGTAAATATCGTGGTGAAGCTCCTCTTGATGCAGTTTCATTTTTGAAAATGATGAAAGAGAAAATGGCTTTGATGAATATTGATCAGTCATTATTGAGCCGTCCCTTAAACGAAGGATTTTCTGGTGGAGAAAAGAAACGTAACGAAATTTTCCAAATGGCAATGTTACAGCCTAAGCTGGCAATTCTTGACGAAACAGATTCTGGCCTTGATATTGATGCTATTCGTATCGTTTCAAATGGTGTAAACAAACTACGCAATAAGGATAACGCTGTTTTACTGGTAACACACTACCAACGTTTGCTCGACTATATCGTTCCCGATTTTGTACATGTATTGTATAACGGGCGCATAGTAAAATCGGGTACAAAAGAACTGGCATTCGAGCTGGAAGAAAGAGGATATGATTTCATCAAAAATGAAATCAATGTGGGAGAAGCAGTTTAAGCTTTTTAATTGGTAGGTTATTAAAGAAAAATAATGAACACATTAGCATATTTTAAAGAACAGTTTGATCAGTTACTGCTTGCAGATAAGAATAGTGGGTTGGATACACTAAGGCAGGATGGGTTCCATGCTTTCAGCAAATTTGGAATCCCAAACGCGAAGCACGAAGAATGGAAGTATACACGCATTGGAGGATTGTTTAACAGGGAATACCAGTTTCCATCAGCATCTGTTTCAACAAATGTGTCAGTTGCAGATGTAGATGCCATCAGGTTGCCAGGCTATGAAGAAGCCAATGAACTGGTTTTTGTAAATGGCATTTTCTCGCCTTTACTTTCAGCTATTCGGTCTAAATCTCTTATTGTTCAACCTTTGGGAGAGGCTGCCGAAAATCAATATGCACCGGTTGTATCAAAACATCTTGGGCATAGCAGCAAATATTTGAAAGATGGGATCAATGCACTCAATACAGCTTTTGTACAGGAAGGTGTTTTTATTCATGTAGAAAAGGCAAAAGCTCCGGAACACCCTGTTTATATCTACAACATCGCTGATGCAAGAACATTTAACGTTTTTGCACAGCCGAGAAGTCTGGTACATATTGCTGAGAAGGCGCAGTTGCAAATTGTGGAAACATATGTAACCATCGGCTCTTCTGAAAGTTTTACCAACCAGGTAATGGAGATTGTAGTAGAGAAAGAAGCCTTACTTGAATATTATAAAATTCAGAACGACTCAGCTGCCAATAACCAGGTGAGTACAACGCATATCCGTCAAACCGGTAAAAGTTATTCGCATGTTGTTACGGTCTCCCTTAATGGAGGCATCATTCGCAATAACCTGAATTTGGTATTAGAGGCTGAATATTCTGAGGGACATTTATATGGTTTGTATTTCCAGGGTGGACATACACATGTAGACAATCACACGGTTGTTGACAATGTAACCCCTCATTGCTATAGCAACGAATTGTATAAGGGTATTATTGATGATAAGGCCAGCGCCGTATTTAACGGGAAAATATTTGTTCAACCGCAGGCTCAAAAAACAAATGCTTATCAATCCAATAAAAATATTTTACTGTCTGCTGACGCAAGTGTGAATACAAAACCACAACTTGAGATTTATGCAGATGATGTAAAATGTTCTCATGGATGTACTATTGGCCAATTGGATGAAGATGGTTTGTTTTATCTCCGTTCAAGGGGCATCAGCGAAAAAATGGCACAATCATTATTAGTGCAGGCTTTTGCCATCGATATTTTGGAACACATTAAATTGTTACCTATCCGCGAATATGTTGACGGACTGATATCGCATCGTTTGGAATCTGCGGGTAGTTAACACAAATGGGTATAGTATGATAAAATCTATCGACATACAACAAGAACTGGATGTATACGCAATTCGACAGCAGTTTCCTATATTAAGCAGGGAAGTGAAAGATAATCCGCTGGTATACCTGGATAACGCAGCTACTTCTCAAAAACCGCAGGTAGTAATTGATGCACTGGTAAATTATTATTCCGGATATAATGCGAATATTCATCGTGGTATTCACACCCTTGCTGAAGAAGCAACTGCTGCTTTTGAAGCGACACGAGATACCGTAAAGCAGTTTATAAATGCTTCAAGCCGCGAAGAAATCATTTTCACCCGCGGAACTACTGAAAGTATTAACCTGGTAGCCAATACGTGGGGGAGACAAAACATTAAAGCGGGAGATGAAATCATCATTTCCTCAATGGAACATCATTCGAATATTGTTCCGTGGCAAATGTTATGTGAAGAAAAAAGTGCTACCATTAAGGTGATTCCCATTAATGATAAAGGTGAGCTGTTGATGGATGAGTATTTTAGATTACTTAATCCTAAAGTGAAACTTGTATCTGTGATGCATGTCTCCAATGCATTGGGTGTAATAAACCCCGTTGAGGATATAATTAATGCTGCTCATAAAATAGGTGCGGTTGTTTTCATTGACGGCGCCCAGTCTACGGTTCATCTTGATATTGACGTGCAGAAAATGAACGCTGATTTTTTTGCGTTCTCTGGTCACAAATTATATGGACCTACGGGTGCTGGTGTTTTATATGGCAAGAGGTATTTGCTGGAAGCCATGCCACCTTTTCAGGGCGGAGGTGAAATGATCAAGGAAGTGTCTTTTGGAAAAACAACTTACGCAGATCTGCCTTATAAATTCGAAGCAGGTACGCCGAACATTGCAGACATCATTGTACTGAAAACAGCCATTGATTTTGTCAATAAAATTGGCAAACAAAAAATACGTGATCACGAACATGCATTGTTAAAGTATGCAACTGCTGAATTGGAAAAAATACCAGGATTAAAGATTATAGGAAATTCAAAGGACAAAGTGAGTGTTATTTCATTTGTTATTGATAAAATACACGCGCAGGATATTGGAATTTTGCTTGATAATCGTGGTATTGCGGTAAGAACAGGCCATCATTGTGCACAACCATTAATGCAGTGTTTTAATATAGCCGGAACCACCCGCGCATCTTTTGCGATGTATAACACTATGGAAGAGGTAGACGCACTGGTTACAGGATTGCACAAGGTTATAAAAATGTTAGTGTAAAAATGTCTGAGCATAAGAGCATACAGGAAATTGAAAACGAAATTGTTGAAGAGTTTTCGCTGTTCGATTCCTGGGATGATAAATATGAATATATTATCGACCTGGGAAAAAGGCTCGAGCCTTTGAATGATAATTTTAAGATTGATGAGAATAAAGTCAGGGGTTGTCAATCGACCGTTTACCTGGTTGCCGATCACAAAGATGACAAGATCATTTATAAGGCGGATAGTGATGCTATGATTGTGAAGGGATTAATCAGTATGCTGATCAGGGTTTTATCTAATCAATCGGCTGACGATATTATTAATGCGAAGCTTGATTTTATCAACAAGATCGGAATGATGTCGCACCTAGCACAAACCCGTTCCAACGGGTTGTTATCGATGGTGAAGCAAATGAAAAATTACGCTATTGCATTTAAAGTTAAAAACTCAACATCTGTTTAATTATGTTGGATACAGAAGCATTAAAACAAAAAGTGGTTGAATGTTTACATACCATTTTCGATCCGGAGATACCAGTAAATATTTATGAACTGGGATTGATATATGAAATTGATATTTTACCGGTAAATAATGTGCAGATCGTTATGACGCTAACATCGCCCGCATGCCCTGCTGCACAAACGATCCCCGTAGAAGTAGATCAGAAAGTAAGGTTGATAGAAGGTGTAAATGATGTTTACGTTTCGGTAACCTGGAGCCCGCCCTGGGATAAAAGCATGATGTCGGAAGCGGCGCAACTCGAATTAGGAATGATGTAAATAAATATAAAATGAAAATTACTGCACAGGAAGAATACGGCTTAAGGATATTGATACGCATTGCGCGTTGCGATGATCCTATGGGGCTAAGTATTCCTCAGCTTACTGAAACAGAAGGACTGAGCAGTCACTATGTAGCTAAACTTACGCGCGTATTGCGTATGGGTGGCTTCATCAACAGCACGCCCGGTCATAAGGGTGGCTATGTACTGGCAAAACCTGCCAGTGAAATCGGCATCAAAAACGTATTGCTGGTATTAGGCGGTGCATTATTCAGCAAAGAATTCTGCGCCATGCATACGGGCGCATTGAAATTGTGTACGAATTCTGTTGACTGCTCTGCCCGTTCACTTTGGCAGATGATACAATTTACCGTTGACCAGTTATTAGATAAAATCACGCTCCACGACCTGGCCAATAAAGAAAAAGAATCTTCTAAATTTTTACTGCAAATGCTTGAAGGAAAGTATAGTGTGGTACCTGAAAAAATGATGATGTAGCTTAACCTGACCAGAGAGAGTGACAATTCTTCCAACTGTATTCATCGTTATAAAAATCGTCATGCACACTCAGGAGGACCAGCACTATTCAAAAATTATTTAAGCACAATTAAGGTTTTTCTCATGGAAAACCTCTAAAATTATTTTTTTGTCCCGAAAATACCTCTTCATTAAATTATATTTTTTGGGTTCCATTGTTTTTCTTACTTTAAATAATTGCTAGGGCAAACTTTTGGATTTAAATAGGATCCGGGTGCCCTTGCATCACTCACTAACTTCGATCAATCCATTCATTCCATCTCAAAAACCGACTGGTTCTTCCTGAACTCCTCAACAGTATTAATAAGACTCCGGACCCCCGGGGTAAGCCTCAATTATTAATCAACAAAAATCTACAAAATGAAAAAGTATTCGATCTTATTAATGGCTTCCTTGCTACTGCTGGCAGGTTGCCAAAAAACGTCAACAAAGGATTACTCCCCAAATGTTCAAACCGGTAATGTTCAGGTTAATAATGCAAAAGCTGTTTTGATAGAATTTATCAATACGCAGCACCTGGCAGACAGGTTTGCCATCGCCGTTAACCCGGTTGCCAAAAATTCAAAAGAGAGCAGGATTGGTGCGCAATATAAACTTACTAAAAATGCTGATTTCAATGGTAACCTGTTCCGCATAAAAAAAGCCATTAATCCGGACGACTATGAATGCGGTCCTACTATTATTGATGAATATATCAATAACAGTGTAGCAACCTGGACGGATCAAGACTTTACTATTTATTTCACCTTTTCCTTTTTGATTTGGGATTATGCGTATTTGTATCAAAACTCAGATGCATCAGGTGTTCCGTATTTTGGAGACCACGGCGAGTATACAAATGTGAATAAACGCACTTTCCGCGACCTGCAAAATTTCTGGGATATTCCGGACGATATTTACCTTACGGCATCTCATGGTGATTTTTTCAATGATATTAACAAAGTGACTCTTATCTTAAAAACAGAAAGAGATTTAGGTTGGATAAATCCTGCTATAACAGATGCACAGATTGCACAGATTGCGCAATTACTTCAAACTGTTTTCGGATCAAGCAATTTTCAGGAATTTAAACATCCGCTTTTAACTTTTAATGCTTTTGCTGCGCCTCCAGATCCTGAATTTAATACGCCGAGCAAGGTGGTTATGGGCGATGGTATTCAAAAAGCTTATTTTGATTTGGGATTAGGTGATGTAGCCACACAGGCAATTTTGTCGCATGAATATGCCCACCAGGTTCAGTTTGCAAACATGGTACCTTTTGATTATACCCCGGAAGGAACAAGAACTACAGAATTAATGGCTGATGCATTAAGTGCATATTATCTAACGCATAAACGCGGTGCTGCAATGAACTGGCATAGGGTACAAGATTTCTTAGCCGTTTTTTACGGAATTGGAGATTGTGCTTTTGATGACCCCGGGCACCATGGCACGCCAAACCAAAGAATGAAAGCTGCGGAATTTGGATATACTATTGCCAGTAGTGCACAAAAGCAAGGAAAGATAATGTCAAGCAGTGAGTTTATTAAATTGTTCTATGAGGCATTACCGGGTATCGTTGCACCAGATGCTAATAATTAAAATGTTCCTGGTGCCATGTGTGTGTTACACGGCAAAGTTGGAATAACTTTTTCTGCCCTAGAACGATACGAGGTGGTGGGGGCAGAATGCGCGGTGGGGGCGGTGGAAGAAGACGATAGAATTGTAAAAAATGAAATTAATTTGAAGGAATAATCTTCTATTTCCTGGTATATATTTTAATGATTAAGTAATCAGGTAAAAAAATATCTACTGCGTTTGGGAAAAGTCTTAAAGAAAAACACCCTTGATAAAAGGGTGTTTTTCTTTTGGGCATTTGCCTGGAAGATTTATTTTAAGGTATGGCATACCTAGGTATGCCATACCTACTTACCGCGTAAACATTGGAATAGGATTGAAAGGATTGCTGTAACAAATTTTTTCCAACCTTTTTTAATAGAAATCTGTGAAAGCCCAAGTTCGGGTATCAGCCATTAATCCTTTAAGTTGTTTTAGAAGGCGTCTTCGTAGGTGTGGTTGGTGCAGGTGGTTGCTGTGGTTGCGGCTCAGGTTTTTTCTGACTCGGGCGTGGTAGCTGACGTTCTATTTGAATTACTTTACGAACGATATCAATTACTGGTGCACCTATGCCTAGCCGTTGTGCATTTGAATTTGCTGGAATGGCCATCATGGTAACGGGGTCAAAGGATAAAAAGCTGCCATCTTTCATCCCGTTTGCGTCAAGTGTTCCTTTGGGTACAAATATTTGCACCTTCACTCTCTTATAATTTGAAGGGAAATAGCGTACATAATACCCCCCTGGTTGTTTATACCATTGTTCTTTTTTGTATTCCGGGTGCTTTATCACTGAAGGCCCGCTGGGTACTGCAATACGTTCATAAACCTCATAAGAACTGGTACCCAACTCAAACAAATTATTCATCTGGTTGTAAATATTCTTCACATTCGACTCAGGGATGAACGCTGCATAATTTTTCACTATTCCAACATATCCGCCCTTTAGCTGAAATATTTGTTTGGATGTTAGCAGTTGATCTGCTGTGGATTGAACATTCCCGGAAAGTTTATTGTAGTTTGAACCGCTTACTACAGACCAAAGCAGCAATTGGATATTTTTCTGATCAAGATGTGGTTTGTTTAGCGAATTGCGCAACGCGGTTTCTACGATGTCCTTACGGTTACTGTACAACGGGGCCTGCAGGTAGGCATCCCTGTCAGAAGGTGAAGCTGTACCGGGCTGCAAACAGTAACTTTTGAATTCGGTTTCGTAAAGCCCTTCAGACAATATGATGTCACCATCCTGTGACACAGGCAAATCCATCAATGAAGATGGCGTTTTGTATATCGAAGTATCTATAATTAAACTTTCACCAGTTGCAATGACATTCGTTTGAGATACGTCTTGCATCTGGTTTAATGAATCTTTTGGCTTGCTGGTAGTATTGCGTGAAGAAGGAGCGCAAGCTGCGATGAGGATGAAGACCAAAACAGCGCTGAGTATAAATTTTGACATAGGTGATGATTTAAGTTTATAACAGTCCCGGAATTAATCTTACGAGGCTGATACAAAATCTGAAGATTTTTGGCGGAATAAAAGCTTTACACCCGTAAACTCTTGTTAAGAATATTTCCTTTTTATGCAACACACTGCATTACTGATGATTAGCAAATGTTCGCATCTATGATGAATAGCTCGTCATCCGAAGAATATAACGAATCAAATTGTGGGATATTGTAAAGGGTTAGTTGCTAATGTATAATAGATATCTAAAGATTTGTACCTAAAATATGGTTATGAAATAAGTATCTCATCGTTGAATACTTCCGGGAAATTATTTCTTGGTCGTCATCATAATAATAGGTAGCTTTCGTATACGGTCTTTGAGCCACTAAAAGTACCTCGTTTTTAATACCGTAACTCCGCCGTATTAAATTGAATCTCCTCGTACATAAAGTCTAAGATCCTTTCAGAACCTTTTTCATCCCTTCAGAAACATTCTGCAATTCTCAAAGTTTTGTATGGTTTAATTTATTCACCAATTCAACAGGAGGTATTTATGAAAAGTTTCATTAGGTTGATTATTATTGGCATCCCTGCTTCTTTGGCTTTTTATTCTTGCCAGAAAACTATGAAGCCAATGAAGGAGGCCAACACAAGTCAAAGAGTAGAAATGCTTAAAGCAAAACCCTCTGATAACATTCAGGGTACTGTGTCGGTGTTCTCAACAGGTTTCAATAATCCGCGGGGGCTTAAATTCGGTCCCGACGGAAATCTCTATGTCGCGGAAGGCGGCACTGGTGGCACAATGCTAACTGACCAATGTACACAGGTTGTTTTTCCTGTAGGTCCATATAAAGGAAGTTTGACGGGTGGTCGCATTTCAAAAGTAGACGCAGCAGGAACCCGCACCACCTTAACGGATCAACTACCTTCCAGCAGCGCCAATGAAATCATTGGGGGTGATGTAGAAGGAGTGGCTGATGTTGCATTTATAGGTAACCAGTTGTATGCGATACTGGCTGGCGCGGGATGTTCACATGCTGTTCCAACGGTTCCCAACAGTATAATAAAGGTTAACCCCGATGGCAGTTGGTCGCAGGTGGCTAATCTTAGTGCATGGCTGCAATCACATCCTTCTGCGAATCCTGAGCCCGGTGATTTTGAACCCGATGGTACCTGGTACAGTATGATTAGTTTACGAGGTGATCTTTATGCACTTGAACCCAATCATGGAGAACTCGTGAAGGTAACTACCGCAGGAAATATTAGTCGCGTTGTTGATATCTCCGCCACCCAGGGCCATATTGTTCCCACTGCTCTATCATATCATGGCAACTTCTATGTCGGTAACCTGTTGACGTTTCCCATCCCCGGAGGCGGTTCTAAAATCTATAAAATAACACCCTCGGGAGAAATAAAAATAGTTGTATCCGGGCTTAATACCGTTCTCGGGTTGGTGTTTGACGACCGCGATAGAATGTATGTGCTGGAAATGACAGTTGGCGCTCCATTCCCTACACCGGGCATGGGTAGGGTATTACAAATAAGCCCATCCGGCAATGTAACTGTTGTAGCAAGCGGCCTTTCTCTTCCTACAGGTATGACCATGGGCCCCGACGGTAATCTCTATGTATCCAACTGGGGATTTAGTCCTACTGCAATCGGCGGAGGACAGGTACTAAAAATTGCACTTACACAATAGCATAGCTAAAAAAGTACGAAGAAGAAATTTGCTTTTTAACCCATCGAATAATAAGCCCGCTGGCAAAGCGGGTTTATTATTGAGAAGAGAAAATGTATCCGGAAATCCGGCGCCAGTATTCCCGATTGACCTTGGTTTAGCCTAATCTTTCGTGTTAGTTTATGTCATATTCTTTTGTTTACCATTATTTGTTTTAAATGGGCAGCTTTGCTACCGCTGATTTTACAGAGGAAAACGGCATACTATTGGTAAAAGTCTAATTACCAAATAAGCGCCTGTTCAGGAAGGAGTAAAGCGCTCGTCTTGGAAATAATACATCTTTTAACTTTTAAAACTCAGGTATGAACAACAAAATTGATTTTATCAACCCGGAGGAACTACTGAAGAATCCTGCCTTTTCGCACGTTGCAATTACAACAGGCCCTGGAAATACGATTTACATCGGAGGGCAAAACGCAATTACAAAAGACCTTGAAATAATCGGAAAAGGAGACATTGCAAAACAAACAGCACATGTACTGGAGAATATCGAAACTGCATTGAAGTCCTGCAATGCAAGTTTAGACGACTTGTTTAAATTGACCATCTATATTGTACATGGTCAGGATGTAAAAAAGGGATTCGAAGGAGCGCAAAGTTTTTTAAAAAAGTTACGTAATCCTCCTGTTATCACAGGTGTTGTGGTTGCCGGCCTGGCAAATCCTGATTATCTGGTAGAAATAGAGGCTGTGGCATTTACTGTTGGAAACTCACAATGAACTTTGTAATTTGGAACAGCTAATAATCGAAGTGGAATTTTAACCCCTTACTTTCCTTATCGATCCATTGTGTGTAAACCTGGTGTTAAAGTTTTGCACAATCTTACAATTTTCAAATTTTAAAAATTTTAAAAATCGCTATCAGGATAACGTAAAATCTTCAATTTTTTAAAACATTATTTTTTTTGTTATGCATCAAATCGGAATGACTTAACTCACTAAAATGCGTAATTTTTTCGCGATGATATCTGTAAAAATGAGCGCAAGGCTTTAAAAAGTTATTTAAAATTCGCATTGGGATATAATTTAAAGGTCCTTGTGCAGAATTTTAGAGTTGTTCCCGTTAACAGTAAATTTTATTTTTTCTTCTTACGTAGCTGTTATTTTGCATTTTGAGAAATAAAAATTGAAATTTTCGTTAATCGTTGTTCGACTTCGGATAAAATTTTTGTGTTTAAATGGAACAACATTATCTATACCTTCACGTTGTAATGCACTCAGGTACAATGATTGCTGATACGATCACTACCAACGCCACCCTTTGAAACCTCAACAGTATCATCTTTAAACGGAAATTGATAATGATTTGATGAAACAGATCTAATGGACTTAATCCTCTGTAGAGCTGAAACAAAAGAAACAATTTGTTCTAAGAAAACTTGCCTAAAATGACCCTTACACTTTTTAACTTACTTCCCAAAAAAGACCAGGCCGAATGCCTTAAGAGTCTTGGAGTACATCTTGCACAACGTAGTTCTGGTGGGTATACCTTCCAGTTATATGCGGTCGATAGTTTTTATGTTGTAGTGCTTGGCGAATTTACATTAGCTGCAGAGCCTATAATAATGAAGATTTTTGATGACACCGATCACCTGGAGCCTTACCTCGATCAGATAGATTTGCATGAACTTAGTGATGACATGTTCAGTGTTTAATTAATCGTTGGGTTATTCGCGAAATTTAATGAGCCCCGGTCCACCACGCCCATGCTGTATTGTCGGAATTTTTTATGACTCCCGTTGGAAAAATCTTCGAAATTTTTACTGCATATACCCGATTACAAAGGATGCTATGAAATGCTGATAAAAAAATTCTTTGTAGAGATATCGCGGCGATAATCCCAATCGCCCTAGTACCACAAATATCAATTCAACCTTACTTATTCTTAAAGACTTTATCTTAGAGTTTCTAATTTTTTTCCCACAAACTTTAAGTAATGCACGCAGGCAGTCACTACACCCTCAAAGAATTTATTTTATGGACCCGGAGAGATATCTATGTTTTGGTTCTTATTGCCACAGTTCCTACTATAATCTATAATGTATTTAATTGTACATGGCTGGCAATACCCTGGGTTCCTGTTGCCATGGTGGGCACAGGCGCAATATTTATTGTGGGGTTTAAAAACACGCAAACCTATAATCGCTTATGGGAGGCAAGACAAATTTGGGGCTCCATTGTAAATGTGAGCCGTTCATGGGGTGTGATGACAAAGGATTTTGTAAAAACCGACATTGCTGTTCAGCAGCAATTGATTTATCGACATTTTGCCTGGCTTACTGCTCTGCGTTTTCAACTTCGGGAACCTCAGCCGTGGGAGAATAGCAATAAACCGCAAAATATTGAATTTAGAAAGTGCTATAGAATTCCTGAATGGGAGGATAAACTTGAAGATGAACTCAATAAATACCTGTCTGTTGAAGAGTCAGAATATATTCTTGCTAAAAAAAACAGGGCAACACAGATAATAGCCCTCCAGTCAAAGCAAATTACCCTGTTAAAAGACAGTGGAAAAATTGAATCGTTTGGATACGGGGAAATGGAGAAACGGCTGGCAGATTTATATGATCAGCAAGCAAAATGCGAACGAATAAAAAGCTATCCTTATCCACGACAGTTCGCGAGTATCACTTTGTTTTTGGTTTGGTTGTTTGTGCTAATGCTTCCTTTTGGAATGTTAAATGAGTTTCAGAAACTCGGTCAACAATTTGTATGGTTAACAATACCTTTTAGTGTTATTGTGTCCTGGGTGTTTATTGCAATGGATAGGGTGGGAGAAGCAACCGAGAATCCTTTTGAAGGTGGGGCTAATGACATTCCCATGGCCGCCTTAAGTCGTTCTATTGAAATTGACCTGAGAGATATGCTTAATGAAAAAGAATTGCCTCCGCCATTGGAACCTGTCAATAATATTTTAATGTAGAGCTTGTCGTGATTTTTTTATTTTTCTCACTATGGAAAATAGTTTTTTATGAA
>JADMIO010854462.1_pt1 | contig 26536 bp, 20 predicted proteins | sample 8958161 | NCBI WGS metagenome assembly JADMIO01 (sample SAMN16585339, study PRJNA669376) | soil metagenome | isolation source: Crop rotation soil | place: USA: Cullars Rotation, Alabama | collected 2011 | reverse complement strand
GGCCGCGACTTCAAGTCACGTGAATTCCAAGCTTCGGATCCCACTGTGCTGGAAAGTGTTAACAAGCTGCGTTATCACAAAATTATTTTGATGACAGACGCGGACGTGGACGGAAGCCATATCCGCACGTTGCTGCTGACCTTCTTTTACCGCCAGATGCCACAACTGCTGGAGCACAAGATCGAGCGAACAAATGAAGCCGGTGAAGTCGAGACCGAATTGCGCGGTTATGTCTACATCGCGCAGCCGCCGCTCTACAAAATCAAGAAGGGCAAAACTGAACGCTACATCAAAGATGAACGCGAAATGAATCGCTACCTGATGAAGAAGGCGACGGAAGATGTCAGCGTGACGGTTAAGCAGACCGGCGAAACCATCGAAGGCAAAGACTTGACTGCTTTGCTGGAGCGGTTGGTGGAATTCAACGGGTATTATGTGAAGTTGGAACGCCGGCTGAAAGAACGCAAGATTGTGGATGCGATGCTTGAAGCGCTGAGCGGCCGCCAGGGTGTAATGCAGAAAGAAGGCCGCAAGCTTCACGACGTGTTCGCGGATGAAAATCTGCTCGGGAAAATCGAGGCGGCAATTTCCGAAGTGGAATACAAAACCGAATTGACTTCCGACGAGGAACACGGCTTGTCGGAGATCGAAGTCAAACTGGTCAATGGGTCAAGCGTAGTGATTGACTGGGAACTGGCAACGCACGTCGAATTTCAACGTGCCACGGAAATCTACAAATCTTTCCTGCCAGTCAGCCAGCCACCATTTGTGATCAAAGAAGGCACATCAGAAACCGAAGTCGAATCGCGCGACGACCTGCTCAATCACATTCTGGCAGCTGCCAAGAAAGACCTTCACATTCAGCGCTACAAGGGGCTGGGCGAAATGAACCCCGAGCAGTTGTGGGAAACGACAATGGACCCCGAAAAGCGGACCCTGCTGCAGGTGAAGATCGATGATGCTGTCGAGACCGACGAAATCTTCACTGTGTTGATGGGAGATCAGGTCGAACCCCGGCGCAGATTTATTGAAGACAATGCCCTGGAAGTGAAGAACCTGGACATTTAGTAATCGGGCAGTCAGATATTGGGCGGTTCAAGTCCGTGGCTGAAGTCCCACGGATTTGAGCCGCCCACACTTTTCCCATGACAGCACTTGCTGTTAACAGGTCATTGTTGACAATGCTCTCAGGCGCTGGCTATATTCCGATTCATGCCTTATCCCTTGCATTCATACGATCAATCCACTGCTAATTCGGGCGGCAACGCAATGAAAATTCGCAGCACCACAATTCTGGCGGTGCGCCGCGACAGCAAAGTCGTCATTGCCGGTGATGGCCAGGTAACCATGGGTGACACGATTATGAAGTCCGGCGCGCGCAAAGTCCGGCGGCTATACAGTGACAAAGTGCTGGCAGGATTTGCCGGGGCCAGTGCTGATGCTTTCGCGCTTTTTCAGCGTTTTGAATCCAAGCTCGAACAATTTCATGGCCAGTTAAACCGCGCCGCTGTCGAACTGGCGAAAGACTGGCGCACCGATAAAATGATGCGCAATCTGGAAGCCCTGCTTCTGGTCGCCGACACGCAAAGCACGTTGGTTATCGGCGGCAATGGAGACGTCATTGAGCCGGATGATGGAATCGTCGCAATCGGTTCTGGCGGGCCTTATGCGTTGGCCGCAGCGCGTGCGCTGGTCCGGAATACTGATTTCAATGCCCGCCAAATCGCCGAGGAGGCGATGAGAGTCGCAGGTGAAATCTGCATCTACAGCAATTTGAATTTAGTGATCGAGGAACTGTGATGATTGCGGATTGCGGATTGCGGATTGCGGAGACTGATTCTCCCTAATCCGCAATCCGCAATCCGCAATCCGCAATCAAAATATGGTTGTTTATCTCAAAGGTGATCTTGAAGAGCCACAGGGGCTGGATAATTTGACGCCTCGCCAGATCGTGGCCGAACTGGACAAGCATGTGGTCGGTCAGGCGGCGGCAAAACGTGCCGTAGCAGTGGCGTTGCGCAATCGTGTGCGCCGTCAAAAGCTTCCCGCCGAGATGGCGCAGGACGTGATGCCGAAGAACATAATTATGATTGGTTCAACCGGCGTCGGAAAAACCGAAATCGCGCGACGATTGGCGCGGTTGTCGTCTTCGCCGTTTTTGAAAGTTGAAGCGTCGAAATTCACCGAAGTTGGCTACGTCGGGCGGGATGTCGAATCCATGATTCGCGATCTGGCCGAGATCGCGATTGATATGGTTCGCGCCGAAAAGGTGGACGAAATCGCGGACAAAGCCGAGCAGAATGTCGAGGAGCGGATTCTGGATTTACTCCTGCCGCCCAGTAAATCTGCAAACGCGAATTCACTTGATTCTTCCATTGATCAGATTGAAGACACGCCTTCCGCTTTGCAGGAAACCTACAATCGAACGCGGGAGAAATTCCGCCAACAATTGCGCGAAGGCCGGCTGGACAGTCGGATCGTCGAGATGGAAGTTCGTGAACGAAATTTTCCGTCGTTTGAAATTTACACGAATCAGGGCATCGAAGAGATGGATGTTAATTTGAAAGACATGATGCCCGGGCTGTTTGGCGGCCGCACGAAATCGCGCAAGATGACCGTCGCCGAGGCGATGGAATACCTGATGCAGGAAGAAGAACAGAAGCTGGTGGATATGGACCAGGTGGCGCGCATCGCGCTCGAGCGGGTGGAATCATCAGGCATTATTTTCCTGGACGAAATTGACAAGATTGCCGGACGCGAAGGCGGTCACGGCCCGGATGTTTCTCGCGAAGGCGTGCAGCGCGACATCCTGCCGATCGTCGAGGGCACCACTGTCAACACCAAATACGGCATGGTTCGCACGGATCACATTCTGTTCATCGCCGCCGGAGCCTTTCACGTTTCCAAGCCCTCGGACATGATTCCCGAACTCCAGGGCCGCTTTCCGATCCGCGTTGAATTGCAGCCGCTGACCATTGATGACTTCAAACGCATTCTGACTGAACCCAAAAACGCGCTGGTCAAACAATACAAGGCGCTGATGGAAACGGAAGGCATCGAGCTGGATTTCACTGAAGACGCAATTGATGAACTGGCTAATTTCGCGTTTAAGGTCAATGAAACTACTGAAGACATTGGCGCCCGCCGCCTGCATACCATTCTGGAAAAAGTGCTCGACGAGATTTCCTTTGAGGGACCTGACCTGAAAGAAAAACAGCAGAGGATTGATGCGGCTTACATTCAAAATACGCTCGCAGATATCGTCAAGAATGAAGACCTCAGTCGGTACATCCTGTAGCGAGACGGAGAGACGGAGAGACGGAGAGACGGGGAGACAAACCACGCGACGATTCCATCGTCTCTCCGTCTGTTTGTCTCTCTGTCTCTCAATCTTCTTCTACGGTTGCGGCAAAATTGGCGATCCGCTGCCACCGATTCCACGCGCCCCATTAATTATCGAAGAATTGAATGTCACTCAGCAGGGAACGGCGCTCATCCTGAGCTTTCCGTTGGTGCGGACAACTCGTTCGCCGAAGGTACAGCGGATAGATGTTTACAGGTTGGTTGAATCAGTAAACGATCCGGAGGGCCTGACCCAGGAATCGTTTTCATTGCGTGCGGGGTTGTTGACTTCGATTGCGCAAATTCCTGACAAGACTTCCACCATCACCTACCGCGACCCGCTGGATCTGAAAAGCAGCGAACGCAACGTTCGGTACCGGTATGCGATCCGGCTGGTAAATGCGGCTGGGCAGGCCGCTGACTTCTCGAACTATGCCAAGATTACGCCTCTGTTCGATCTGTCTTTGCCGCCGACAGAACTAAAAGCCACGCAGCTTGAAAAACAAATTGAACTGAGCTGGACGCCGCCTGCCACCAATGAAAGCGGCGTCACCCCAGCCAATGTTGCGGCTTACAATCTTTATCGCCAAACGGGAAGCTCAGTTGCCAGGCTGAACACTGAACCGCTCACCGTCACCCGCTTCATTGATCGCAACTTTCAGTTTGGCGCGAATTATCAATACACCGTTCGCGCCTTGTCGTTACTGCCCGGCAATGCCAGTTTAAGTGCCGCGATTGAAAGCAACGAAAGCATTCCGCTTGCGCATACTCCAAAAGACACTTTCCCGCCAGTTGCGCCCGGTCCTGTGACCATTGCTTCGATTGGCGGAATGGTCAGTTTGTTCTGGCCGCTCAATCAGGAGACGGACATCGCGGGGTACAACCTTTACCGCGCGGAGGAAGAAAACACGCCACCGGAAAAATGGGTCAAGCTCAATTCTCAGCTTCATCGCACTGCTTCGTTTCGCGATGACCGCGTGCAGGTGGGCAAACTCTACTACTACCAGATAACCGCCGTGGATAGTTACGGCAATGAAAGCGCCCGCTCCGAGGTCAAAAGCGAAACAGTCAGCCCCTGACCCACTGCTCTTTTGTGAACGAACGACAGGGGAACTCCAGCCCATCCTGCCGTTCGCATGCGAGGCGTGGAAAACGCAACAGCCTCCCCCTTGGCTCCGGCGTTTCTTCCACGCCCAACTTGGAATTCCTATTGAACCAAATGCTGGAAGCGCGGTCAGTACAAACCACCACCAGGCGACGGGACAGTTTTCCTCCCGCACTTCCAGATGCTTTCTCGGTTTCGAGAAGGCAAAATTATGAAACCAGTCGGAATTGCTGAAGATCATCTTCTGACGATCGGACTGGTTCGTTGTCATCGTCAAATGCAAAGTTCGTCCGCGAAGCCGGAATGCCTTTCGTCGCAGGCGATCTGGGGAAGCTTTTTGTAGTGCGGCTGCGCAATGGGCGCCTGCCGGACAAGTCTTGGTGCTGCTGCACGTCAATTACTTTGAGCAACTCTTCCATCAGTTCCGTGGTTGGTTCTGCCATTAGCCCCTCTTGTGTTGACCGCACTCAAATCACTTTTGATTTTGTCTTCATCAACCACATGCGGAATTTCCGGCTCAAAAAGATCAGATATGCAGAAATTCTTTGACCGTCAAAAAAAATCAAACCGAAACAGTATTGTTGATGCTGCTTTGGGAATCGTGGAATTCTGCTGCGCTACTCGCGCAAAATTCTTAAGACCTGTTGTCGGTTGACACTGTGACCACACTGATTTTGAGGAGATTCTTCAACGAGACATGCGGACTGAGAAACAGGCTGCATCTCTTATGTTTTTAGCCCAGCTTCTTTCTGAAAATATGTAGGAGAATTCGATTTTTCCGAAAGCCGTTAGCTACAACCTGCCCCGCGCAGTCTGGTAACTCATTGCGCTGCAATCGCGCATACAATTCATTCGCCAATGGAATGGCAGTTGCGCCAAATGTGTTGCAGGCGGCGCACACCGCAATTGGATTGCAGTTCAAGGTTGCCGCTGACAGCATTCGCTGAGATCAAATCACTGAATGAATTGACAATTGCCTGGATCGCTTCGCCTGACTTTCCGCGCAGGGGAAGCGTTGAAGGCTAAGGAGACGGCATGATGAGTAAGAGGTGCGGCGGTAAACTCCAGTTGCGAAAGTAGCTGGAGTAGATAGGTCCGTAGGTTGGATCATTCGTTGTGGCTTTGACCACGTTAAGGAGACTAATCAAACCTACTGACCGAAGCGCCACCATAGGGCTTGACCCTGAATAGGAGGCTGGTGACCGCCGCGACAGAAAGTCTACTCCGGGATTTTCCCAACATCCAACCCGGAGGAATCAATGAGAAGCATTGGAGTAGACCTGCACAGCAATAGTTTGACAGCTTGTTATTTGAATGAAGACGGCGCCGAGCAGTTCCGCACATTTCCCTTGCGAGAACTGGCAGCCTTTCAAGACAGCTTGCAAGGCGAGGATCAAGTGGCGGTCGAGGCGACGGGCAACACGCGGTGGTTCGTCAGGCAAATCGAGAGCCGAGTTTCAGGCGTGACGGTGGTCAATCCGAATCAGTTCGCGGTCATTCGGCAGAGCGTGAAGAAGACCGACAAACACGATGCACGGGCGTTAGCCCTGTTCTTGAGCAAGGGGCTGCTGCCCGAAGCGCGGCTCAAGAGCGATGCCTGTGCGGCACTCAACAGCCTATGCCAGACACGGCAGAAGTTGGTCGAGCTGCGGACGACGCTGATCAACAAGCTGCACGCGATCCACCGGTCGCACGGGATTGAGAGCAAGAAGAGCGAGTTCGGCAGCGAGAAGGGCTTGGAGCAGGCGCTGGCACGTGAGTGGTCGGTGATTGAGCGGGTGGAAATCGAAGTCATCACCTGTCAGATCCGCTCGCTGAACGAGAGCCTGAAGAAGCTCGACAAACAACTGGCAGAAAGTGGGGCGGAATTGGAAGGGCATCAAAGCCTGGTCAGCATCAAAGGGATCGGAGCGAAGTCGGCGGCGATCCTGTTGTCGGTGATTGGGGATGTGAAGGACTTTGAGGACGAGGACAAGCTGTCGAGTTACTTCGGGATAGTGCCGCGAGTGAGTGATTCAAACCAAACGCAGCAACGAGGCCGAATCACCAAGCGCGGGTCGAAGCTGGGCCGGACAACGCTGGTGCAATGCACGTTGGTGGCAGTTCGGTATAGCGATTATTTGAAGAGTTACTACACGAAGAAGAAATCGGAGAAGGGCGCGGGCAAAGCCATCATTGCGACCGCGCGGAAGTTTTTAGGGGTGATCTACCGGACGCTGAAGAATAAGTGGGTGTTCGCAGATTTCCCGAATTTTGTCCTCGCCGAGGGCTAACAATTATCTCGGAGTAGACAACTCATCATAGGAGGGTTTCGATGAAATCAATGATACGAGCAAGTCAGGGAATTACACTGGTCTTTGCCGCGATCTTGTGTGTGTTCGGCGCGACGATCAGTCTGGCTCAGTCCCTGAATTCAACCGTCAGTGGGACAGTCAAAGACCAGGCTGGGGCCGTTGTGTCCGGAGCGAAAGTCACGCTGATTGATCTTTCGACACGGCGGGAAGTCACCGCGACAACAAACGACCAGGGCTTTTACACTTTTCAAGATGTTCGCGCGGGCAATTATCAACTGATTGCCGAGCGCACCGGCTTCAAGAAAGCCGAAGTCAACAACGTAACGGTCAATGTGGCGACTCCGGCGACCGTCCATTTTGATCTGCAAACCGGCGAAATTGCTGAAGTCATCACGACCAGCGCATCCGAGGCGCAAGCTGTGGTGAACACTGAAGACGGCAAACTTTCTACCACCGTGCTGTCCCGGCAGATCAATGATTTGCCGCTGAATGGCCGCAACCCGCTTGATCTTGCCAATCTGCAGGCAGGGGTCAATCAGAGTGGCGACAACCGCGAAGCCACCATCAATGGCATGCGTGGGACGTTCACCAACCTGACTTGGGACGGCATCAATATTAACGATACTTTCGTTCGCACAGATAGCCTGTTCGGAAATGCGGCGCCCAGCGTGGTCAGCGTGGAAGAGTTCACTTTGACGACACAAAATGGCGGCCCAACCGATGGCCTGGGCGTGGCCCAGGTGAAGCTCGTAACTCCGCGGGGTTCGACCGCTTATCACGGCAGCCTATTCGAATACCATCGAAATGATGTTTTCGACGCTAATTCATTTTTTAACAACGCAACGGGTGTCCCCAAAGAGAAGCTTATTCAAAATCAATTCGGCTTCGGTTTTGGCGGTCCCATTAAACTCCCAAAAAAAGTTTTCGGACCTGCGGGGTTCGATACCGAAAAACTTTTCTTTTACAGCTATTGGGAAGGGACGCGAGTTCGCCAGCAGCAGAGTGTCCTGCGCAATGTTTTGTCGCAGCCAGCACGCAGCGGAAATTTCACCTATCGTCGTACAGACAATGGGCAACTACAGACCCTGAACCTGTTGACGCTGGCCGGTCCCGCAGGCGTGATTGATCCAATTACACAGCGATTAGTTGGGCTGACGCCGCTGCCAAATGATTTCACCACAGGTGATTTAGCCAGCGTGGGAGCAGCAGCGCAGTCCAATGTCGCGGGATTCCGATTTAACACCGGCGCGGGCGCAAATTCGGATTTATGGGGTTTCCGCGTAGATTATGAGGCTTCGGCCAAGCACCGGTTCGAAACCATTTACAGTCGCTTTACCCTCCAGGTGCCTAATGATCCATTTAATCTTATCGAGGAGCCTTTTCCGGGATTGCCTGGCGCCGGGCAGGAATCAGCTCGCCCGCGTGGATCATTTGCCTGGAACTGGACTCCAACTGCGACACTGAACAATGAATTGCGCGTGGGCTTTTTCAATTACAACACCGGCTTTTTTACGAATGAACGCTTTGCTGAGGGCTTTCAGGTAAATTTCCCTGTAATCACCGACCCGGTGCAAAACACACTGCCGCAAGGTCGTAAGGCAGACAACTACGAAATCATCAATAACGCCAATTGGGTGAAGGGATCACATCAATTCCGTTTTGGTGGCAATTACCGTCGAGTGTACATCGAGCCAGTAGATTTTGCCGGCACAGTTCCACAATATGCCATTGGTTATAACGGCACTGGTAACAGCAACCCTCTGCGCCGCGCCCAATTCCCGGGCATCAGCGCCAACGATTTTGCCCGGGCAGGTAATATCCTGGCGATTTTGAATGGGGTGGTGGATCAAGCCGCTCAAACCTTCAATATTGCAAGTCGCACTTCAGGCTTTGTGTCGGGCGAACCCAGCCGCCAGCAATTTCAATATTTCACTGCGTCTGGTTATGTTAATGACACTTGGCGCTTCCGTCCGAACTTCTCGTTGAACTTAGGTTTGCGCTATGAATTCATCTCTGTGCCTACTGAAAAACGTGGCTTGCTGCTTCTACCGGTCGGTGGCTTTGCGGCGTTGCGCGATCCAAATGCCGTCGTAGATTTTGCCGGTTCGGGAACGGGACGTCCCTTCTTCAACGAGGATCGTAACAACTTTGCGCCGAGTATCAGTTTTTCCTGGGATCCCACGGGCAGCGGCAAAATGGCAGTTCGCGCCGGCTATTCAATTTCTTATGTGATAGATAACAACATCACGACGCTGCTCAACGCCACCACCGGAAACGATGGTTTGAATCAGACAATCAATTTGCAGGATGTGGCAGGAACATTGAATGGCAGAGGACGTGTGCGGATTGATCCTCCCGCTTTCAAGGTGCCGCGGACGATTCTCGATAACATCGCACTTGATCCGACCGCGGCCGTCTTCGCGATTGACCCGAACTTGAAGACGCCTTATGTCCAGCAATGGAACCTGAGCTTCGAGCGGGAGATCATGCGCGACACGGTGCTTGAAGTCCGCTACGTTGGCAATCGTGGAACAAAGCTGACGCGTGGAATTGACATCAATCAGGTCCGCGTCACGGACAATGGCTTTCTGGCGGATTTCCAGCGCGCGCAACGTAATCTGGCGGCCAACGGTGATCCGGCGGTTGGGGAAGCCCTGCAGGTCTTTCCCAAACTGGGCGACTTCCGTGACTTCGGGTTCGGCTTTGCCTTCCTCAACGATCCAGATGTTCAGGAGTTACTCCGCACTGGGCAAGTTGGTGAATTGGCGGCGCTCTACGTGGCTAATCGAGACTTGTTCCTGGATCCATCGAACGGATTCGGTGTATCGCTCTCACCAGGGTACTTTCTGCGAGCAAATCCAAATATTTTCGTGGCCGATTACATCGGTAATGGATCGTTCTCGACGTATCACGGATTGCAGGCCGAAGTTCGGCACCGTCTGCGCAATGGGGTGTACTTCCAGGCCAACTACACCTTCAGCAAGGCCTTCACAGATTTCGAAGGCGGGCAGACGAATTTCTCTGGTTTACTGAATCTGGATTCGACGGTGGCGGTGGAAAAACAGCGCATCAGCAACGACATCACGCATGTATTCAAAGCCAATGGGGTTTATGAGTTGCCGTTTGGCCGTGGCAAACGCTTTTTCAACGGTGGTTTTGCCGGCGGATTGCTTGGCGGCTGGAGCCTGAACGGAATTCTGCGGCTGCAATCGGGCGAACCGATTTCCATCGTTTCGCAACGCGGGACGCTCAACCGCGCCGCGCGTTCAGTCAAGAATACCGTCAATTCGACGCTGTCCGTCAGCCAACTGCGGGAGAAAACGGGCGTCTATCGAGATGCACAAGGGCGCGTACTGCTTTTCGATCCCAGCTTGCTGGCTCCGGCGGGAAGCAATAGCGACAGTTTTGCCAACAGCCAGTTCTTCCAGAATCCGGTGGCAGGACAGTTAGGACTGCTGCAACTGACGCCTGTCAGCGGCCCCTGGTTTTTCAATGTTGATATGAGCCTGATCAAACGCACCACGATCAAGGAAAATCTCAATATCGAATTCCGTGCTGATGCCTTCAATGTTTTCAATCGAACCAACTTCAATGTTGGACAGGTTCAAAATATCAATGACTCGCAATTTGGAGTGATCAACGCCGCCTTCGCTCCGCGAGTGTTGCAATTTGCCTTGAAATTGAATTTCTAGGCGAGACTTCCCCCAATCGTCAAAAAGGCGCGAATCACCTGTGACAGGGTTGTTCGCGCCTTTTTGTATGTTGGCGCCCTTCAATCATTTCAATCACTCACGGTTTTACAAAATACGAGGGGACAGCGTTACAAATGAACTTCGGATAAGATGCGCGAATGATCGAATTACTCGCCGGATTACTGGAAAGCGCCTTGATTGCGCGCGCCGCGCTGTTTGATGCGCGTCACGAAACCGCATTTCGGCTTTTCAATGGATTTACCGAAGGCTGGCCAACACTGGCGGTGGACCTTTACGCACAAACGCTGGTGCTGAACAATTACGATCAGCCGCCTGAAGAAGGGCAGGCGACGGTCACCCTCGCACAGCAGTTTTATCAAACGCGCCTGCCATGGATCAGTGCAATTTTGTTGAAATCACATCACGCTGAAGATGCCAGCGCGCGCAATGGCAGTTTGCTGGCAGGTGAAAAACTGGCGCACAAGGTGCGCGAACAGGGCGTATGGTATGCCGTGGAATTGCAATTAAATCGGGACGCCAGTCTGTACCTGGACATGCGCAACCTGCGCGCCTGGATTCAGCAGAACCTGGCTGGCAAGCGTGTGCTCAATACCTTTGCTTACACCGGAAGCCTGGGTGTTGCGGCAACAGCAGCAGGTGCATCGCAGGTTGTTCATCTGGATTTGAACCGCGCGTTTTTGAATGTGGCGAAAACTTCCTACACGCTGAATGGCTTTCCGATTCACAAACCCGATTTCCAAGCCGGCGACTTCTGGCCGCAGATCAGCCGCAGGATTCGCGCCGGAGAATTATTTGACTGCGTGCTGCTTGATCCGCCATTTTTTGCAGTGACGGGAAAGGGCATTGTAGATGTGGAAAAGAATTTTTCTCGTTTGATCAATAAAGTGCGTCCACTGATCGCCGACGGCGGCAGGCTGGTTGCGGTCAACAACGCGCTTTTTGTCGGTGGCGCGGAGTATATGCGTTTGCTGGAAAGCTTATGCGCGGATGGTTATCTGGCCATTGAGGAATTGATTCCGATTGCGGAAGACTTCACTGGTTACGAAACGACGCGCGTTGCCGCTGGCGTAACCGATCCGGCTCCCTTCAATCATTCGACCAAAATTGCTGTGCTACGCGTCCGCCGCAAGGATGAAAACTCGTGAATTAGTTGAGAAATAAGGCTACGAGCATTGCCCGAAAATGGTGCACAACCATCAGACAGAAAAATAAGAGCGGCGGGCGAGAGTTCCTTCCATTTTTCTGTCTACTGGTCCACTGATTCTGCTTTTGGCGTTTCAGTCGAACTGGTCCAATCCACTGGAACCAGTGCTTGCCCGCCGCGCCAGCGTTCAGCGACCACGGATTGAAACCGTGGCTCGGCCAAATCCGCGTGGTCGGTGACGATTACCTGAAACTGTGGCGATAGGGTTTCCACCACGTCAAAAATCAGATTGTACATACGGGAAACGGCTTGCTGATCTTCGTCTCCAATGGCGGCTAACGAGCCCTGGTACTCCGCGTCCTGATCCGGCGGGTAATACACCTGCGAAGGCTGATCCAGAAACAGAAACGCTGGAACGGGCCGTCCGTGCTGTACGAAATGCTTGTGCAGGGCCAGGTGGGCGATCAGGTGAAAACCGACCCAATTCGCGCCGCTGCCCATGTGATTGAGCGGGATGGGCCGGTCGTCCCGATCTACCAACACGGTCAGTTTTGACAAATCCAGGCGAACCGGATTGCGACTGTGTTCCAGTTCCAGCACGTTCGCCCATTCGGTCATTTGCACACCAATGCGGTTCAGGATGGAGAACAGCCGCTCTTGTTTTTCGCCGTCTTCAAGCTGTTGTTCGAGCGTGGTGACGCGTTCACGTTTCTGCCGGACATCTTCCTTGAGCAGCGAAGTGCTGTCGGTTGTATCCACGCTTTCCAGCCACAGGCTGATGCGGCCGATGACTCTGCCGCGGCGGACATTCAATTCGCGCAATTGTCCGGCGGCTTGCTGTTCTGAAAGCAGACTGCGGATGTCTTCGTTCTTTTCGCGAATGCGCTGGCGAATCTCCTCCCGCTCTTTTTCCAGGCTTTCGATGTAAGTGCGAAGCTGCGGGCGTTCGCGGACAGTGATTTCCAGACTCGCACTTACCTGTTCCAGCGAACGGCGCATTGCTTCCGCGGTCGGAACCGGCACCGCCAAATCCTGTGTGCAAACCGGGCAGGCGTGCGCGGTTTGTTTCGCGCCATCGAACAAGCCGATGGATTCCAACCGCAATTGCTGCTCGTGGGCTTCTGTGACGAAGCCCTCGGCTTCCCGGGCAAAACTTCTGGCGGCATTGACCGAGTCAGATTTATCGCGCGCTTGATGTTGCAATGCGCGGACCTCTTCCTGAAATTGAGTCAGCCGTTCCGAGCCTGGAAAACTGTCAGCTTCCGGCGTCCACCGTAGAACTTCCTGCAAACGGCCGCGCAGGATTTCCAGACTCTCAGGAATAAGCTCATCAGGAATCAGGCCTACTTGACGCGCCTCCTGATACAGGCCGCGCGCTTTGCTGACGCCGTCGCCAGTGATGGCTTCGGCTTCGCGCAAGGATTGTTCGGCGCGTTTGAGTTCGCGGCGAGCGCGCGAAAGTTCCTGTTCCAGCGCCAGGCGGTCCTCCTGAATCGCGCCCAGAAAATAAGCAATCGTGTCTTTGATCGCTTGCGCGACCCAGCCGTCATATTGCCCGTGGAAGAGAACGTCTTTTGATGCAATCTCGCTTTGCTGCTGAAAGCAATACACGAGGGCGTGGCGAATGTTTGCCGCCAGCGGCGCGCGGGTTTGTCCGGGAGCAGGGAAATTCAGGTTGGGCGCGATACCGAGTTTGGAGGTCAGCAGGTCTTCCAGCGCTTCGATAATCGTGTTCGGTTGCGCAGGCGGGCCATCAGGACAGGGAACCACTGTGCCTTCTTCAAAGTAGGCGCGGTTGGTCGTGGTTCTGCCTTTCGGCGGATTTTGGCGGGCGATGAACATCTGCCCGGAAGCGAACTGCAACCGCAGTCCAAACCAGGAGACTGATTCGCGAATGACGCCTTCGGGAACAGTGCATTCGCCGCGTCCCAGGCAATAATCCACAATTTGAATCAGCGCGGATTTGCCCGTTGCTGAACCGCCCGTGATGATGTTTGCTTTGCCCGGATGGAGTGGCAGAACTCTCTTTTGCCCTTGCCGCCCGTAAAGTACGATTTCCAGAATTTGCATCGCGTTAAGGTTTCACTCCCCACATGGTGTAAATTGCCGCCGGCGCGCCGGCGCGGGCGAACCATCGCCCCACAATCTCCGCCTTTTTCTGGCAATCCGTGATCTCCGGGCTGACCGGAACATTGCGCGCCACGTAGCGCGTCAGCCGCACGCCTGCTCGATCATCCACGGCAATTGCGCCGATTTGCAGCAGGAAGGCGATTGCCTCGCGAGTGACCGGAACCAGATTTTTGGCGCGTTCGGCAAAACCGATTCGGACGTTCTGATGGCTTTGCAGCCAGACATGCATTTGCTCTCTGGTTGTTGCTGAGATGCTTTCACGCGTTTCTCGATGCAGCACAATGGGCATTACCAGGAAGAGTAATGGATAGGGAATTAGCCTTGGGATGCTTGTGTTGTGTGCTCGAATACTCCGGCGCAACAGTTCTCCGCAAAACGCCGGATTCAGCAGATGCGCGATTTCAATTGGTCTTGATTCCCAGGAATTCACAGTGTGTTTTAGGTAGAGAGCAGTTGATTGAGCCGGTTGATAAAGTCTGCGTGCCAACCGACACGCTGTTGATTGGCCAAAATGTGAAAGCTGCCACGCATCACATAAGGTTCGTTGCAGCGCGGGCGGATGTTCAATTCCAGTTTTTCAACGGCATTGAACAGCGCGCGGCCTTCGCGTTGAACCGTCGTTTCCTCCGGGCTGTCACCAAGGTTCTCTTTCATACCTTGAAAAAAGTGTTCCCACTCGTGCACCAGCCGCTCTTCATAAGCTTCAAGCTCGCCTAGCAGCAGTAAGTCTTCGCGCACCCATTTGGAGCGCTGTTGAAACGCGCGATAGTAGTCGTTAATTGCTTTGCGGATGCCCGGTTCATCTACCATTACCAGGCGGAGTTGCTTGAGAAATGCCTGCTCTTTTGAGCTGAGCTTTTGTTCGTCTGGCGCGATGGCGTCCAAAAACTCAATTAGCAGATTGTCGGAATGATATTGTTCCGGAAGATCGTTGATTTGATCCAACAGCTCCCGATACAGGATTGGCGACGTGGAATCTGCAGAAAAATGCCGGATCAAGCGATCGAACCACCAGCCTTCCACACGCTCGTAAACAGATTCCAGAAACTGAGGCCGCGTGCTGATTTGCAGTTGGTTCAAAATTCGTTCGCGAGTGTCCGGGATATTGGGTGATGAATCCAACAGATGAATACTTTCCACCAAGGCGCGTTGCTGGTGTTCGGACAGCTTGCGATAAGCTTCGTAAGCTGGACGATTGGTCTGGCTGTCAGATTGGCTGGCGACTTCGGACAGAATTTTCAGGGCTGTTTGCGAATCCCGGTCTCGCGATGTGTGTGGTCGCAGCTTGCTGGCGGCGGAATCCTTTGGCGCGCGCCCCGTGGTGACCAGCGTCAAAATGGTTTCGTGGGGGCGGACGTTATTTTCAGCCAACGCTACGCTCCGCACATACAATGTCTTCCACAACGCCGTGCTGGCATCCGAAAGACTGGCGGTAGCCTTGATGTGATGTTTGGTTTGCAGCAACTCGGCAGCATTGCCACATTGCTCGAAGGAAATGTCATCGAGTCTTTCCACGGACATTCCCGCGTCTACGTCCGCACGCGCGAGCAGCAGAAACAGGGCATACCGAGATTGGTAAAAGTATCCGAGCGCGGATGCGTTTGCCGAAAAATCTTCCATCATTGAACCGTCCACAGGAATTGCCATTTGCTGGCAGGTGAGAAAACGGGGCAGAGACTATCACGCGAAAACGAGAAAGGCGAATTCGCTGGACACGTTTTCCCAACTGGTGATGCTGTTGAGGGGAACACGATCAGTCAGAAAAATGGAGAACAGAAAAATGAAGACGTTTTGGCACTCCTCTTATTTTTCAGTCTCACATTTTTCTGTCTGATTTATCGCCGCTGGCTGGAGGTTGGTTTTGATTCAAACCAGCAGGTTTTGTACGATGCGGGCATGCCGCATCCGACCGAAAAACAGATTACTTTTCGCTCGCTCTACGACAGTCCACTTGTCCGCGTGCAGGATTATTCGTGCCGTATTGGTTGCGGTGGTCCTGGCGATGAGGAACACACTGACGGCAACCAGATTGTGCTGATGCGAAACGGCGCTTTCAGAAAACACTTCGGGCGACGCAGTGTGACAGCCGACGTCAATCAGGCAGTGTTTTTCTCAAAAGAATCCACCTATCGTGTCAGCCATCCAGTGGATTGCGGAGATCGCGGAACCACGCTGGCGCCTTCGCCGCGGGTGCTGAACGACATTGTTCGCGAACTCGACCCATCGGTGGATGAACATCCCGAACGTCCCTTTCCTTTTGTCACAGGCCCTTCTCATTCCGAGCTTTTCTGGCGGCATCGCGAGCTGGTGCTGCGCCTGGAAGCCGCGGAAACAGATCCATTGGAACCGCTTTGGGCGGATGTCGCGGCGCTCCAACTTATTGCCGATGTGCTGGAAGCCGCATTCGTGCGGCACGGCTTGGCGGCGGCTTCGGACAATCGTCGTCGTGAAGGAACGGAGGCCGATCACGCTGATCGCGCCGAAGCGGCTAAAGCTTATTTGGCCAGCCGGATGTCCGAACGCATCACGCTCGATGATGTCGCCCGTGAAGTCGGCGCGTCGCCTTTTCATCTGGCAAGAGTATTTCAGAAGCGGACTGGCGTGCCTGTGCATCGTTATCTGACATGTTTGCGATTGCGCGCTTCGCTGGAGCGATTGGCAGATTGTCCGGACGATCTGACCACGCTGGCGCTTGACCTGGGATTTTCCAGCCATAGCCATTTCGCGGATTCGTTCCGTCGCGAATTTGGCCGCACTCCTTCCGAAGTTCGGCGAAATGCCAGTTGCCGCAGCCTGCGCGAAATGAGCAAGAATCTGGAAGTCTGATTTTCCCCGCCTTGCTACGATCCTTTCATCGGAAAACGCCGCGCCTGCAAAGCGCGGCAGAACTTTAAACTCAAAACTGAAAGGATGTTTTATGAATACAACGAAATGCGTGGTCTGTGATTGGGACATCAACGATGGCGGAATCAAGGTGACAGTTGGCGGCAAGGAAATCACCGTTTGCTGTGATGAATGCGCGCAGAAAGCGGCGGAAACTCCGGAAAAATACGCCGTCGCTGCTGGCTAACGAACCGTTCTCACAAGCACCTTCCAACTTGCGAAGCCTCCCGCGATCGCCAGCCGTATCGCGAGAGAGGCTTCGCATTTTTTCTTTCCGAAACGGCTACAGATTTTTACACGTCGTTGCGCCAAGCTTGTACTTACGTTAGATTACGCGCCGCGCGGATAGACAACCAGAAATTTGTAACCGCGCTCCATCCGCACCAGTCTGAAGCACACAACAGAATTAAATTACATCACTCAACTTTGGCAACGAACTCGTCAAAAGTCCGAAGGAGTCATTTCATGAAACAGAGAAAGTTTTTCCTGGCACTGGCCTGCGTGTTGGCGCTGGCAGTGACAGGAGGATTACTGGTTCGCCCGAACCAGGTGCGCGCTTATGATGGCGAAGCATATGCAATTAAAAACGCAACGATTGTCACTGTGACAGGCGCGACGATTCAAAAAGGCACAGTAGTTATCCGCGAAGGAATGATTGCGGCAGTTGGAGCGGATGTTCCGGTTCCTGCAGATGCCCGTGTGATTGACGGTGCCGGCCTGACGGTCTATCCGGGACTGTTTGATGCTTACACGAGCTACGGCCTGCGGTCGGAAGCGCCCACTCAAGGTGGCGGGCAGGGACGCGGCGCGGCGGTGGCCGATCCAGCCCAATTTTTCCTGGCGCAACTGGCTGCGCCGCCAACCAGGGCGGGCTTGCTGCCTGAAGTCACTGTCGTGGACCAGCTTCAAATTGCGGCAGAAACCTTTGATGCGCAGCGCGCGGTAGGAATCACATCAGCTTTGACTGCGCCGCGAACAGGCATTTTTCAAGGCCAAAGCGCAATCATCAATCTGGGCGATCTGGCGGCGGAAAAGCTGATTTTGAAAGCGCCGGTTTCGCTCAACATCGGTTTTGGCGGTGGCGGTCGCGGCGGCGGCGGCGGCGGGTATCCCGGTTCGCCGATGGGCGTATTCGCTTTCTTGCGTCAATCGCTGCTCGATGCGCAGCATTACGGGGAAGAATGGGATCGCTACAATAAGAATCCGCGCGGGATGCAGCGCCCGGAAGTCAATAAATCACTTGCCGCGCTCCAGCCCGTGATCAAAGGCGAAATGCCCGTGATCTTCAATGTTACCTCCGTGCGCGAGATTCAACGCGCTGTGGATTTGGCGGAAGAATTCAAACTGAAATACCTGCTGGCCGGAGCAGGCCAAAGCTATCAAATTGCCGATTACCTGAAAGCCAAAAATTCGACGGTGCTGCTTTCTTTGAGCTTCCCGCAGAAACCTGCCGGGTTGGAAGACCCGGAGTCAGAAAGTTTGCGCACGCTGCGTGATCGCGCCGAAGCGCCAACTGCTGCGGCTGCCTTGAAAAAAGCGGGCGTGAAGTTTGCTTTTACTTCAGGCTACTTGACGCGTCCGGCAGATTTTCTGGTCAATGCGGCTCGCGCAATCGAAGCCGGGCTGCCGAAGGAAGAAGCACTGAAAGCGCTGACAATCTACCCCGCGGAAATTTTCGGCGTCAGCGAACAACTGGGCAGCGTTGAAAAAGGCAAGATTGCCAACCTGATCGTTGCCAGCGGCGACATTTTCAACAAAGACACCAAAATCAGACATGTCTTTGTGGATGGTAAATACTTCCTTCCGAAAGCGGAAACGCCACAGCGCCCGGGCGGATTTGGCGGCCCGGGTGGTCCAGGCGGCGGCCGCGGCGGCCGTGGCGCTGGTCCTGGTGGCGCCCCGCCCAGCGATGCTTCGGCCAGCGTTGATCCTGGCGCCGGGGTTGCTGCGGGGGCCTGGACACTAACGGTCAATTCTCAGCGCGGCGCGATGCAAATGACCGCCAACCTGAAACAAAACGGCGACGCGATTACTGGCGAACTGACTCTGCCATTCGGCGCTGCGCCAATCACCAAAGGCGTGATCAAAGGGAACGACATCGAACTGGAATACAGCGTGACCACACCCAATGGGCAAACCATGAGCGGGACGCTGAAGGGCAAAATCGAAGGCAATGCGATTAGCGGCCAGATGGGAATGATGGGCCGCAATTCGGATTTCACCGGCACGAAAACGCCGAAAGAGTAACGAGTCAGTACCGCGACCGTGAGGGAGCGGGTTTCTGCTAGGAGAAAATAATGAAAAGAACAATTCTATTTTTTCTGCTCACATTCGCTTTCGGCGCATTGGCGCTGGCGCAGGGCAACGAAGAAATCCTGATCAAGAATGCGACGATTATGACCGCGTCGCACGGAACGATTGAAAACGGCTCCATTCTGATTCGCAACGGTAAGATCGCCGCTGTCGGCAAAGATGTGAAAGGGTCAGCGGCGGCCAAGGTGATTGATGCCACGGGAATGTATGTCACGCCGGGTTTTGTGGACTCGCATTCGCATTCTGCGCTCGACGGCACGAATGAAGGCTCGCTGTCGGTAACGGCAATGGTGCGGATGGGCGATGTAATCAACAACACAGACATCAATATGTACCGCCAACTGGCAGGCGGGATGACGACGATCCACCAACTGCACGGCAGCGCCAACGCAATTGGCGGACAGAATTCGATCATCAAACTGAAATGGGGCAAAACGGTCGAAGAGTTGCGCGTTGCCGATGCTCCGCGCACCGTCAAATTTGCGCTCGGCGAAAATCCCAAACGGTCGAATGGGTTGTCGCTGCCCGGCGCAACGCGCCGCTACCCAGCGACGCGAATGGGCGTTGAAGAGACAATTCGCGAAGCCTTCACCCAGGGCCGCGAGTACATTCAAGAATGGGATGCGTATGAGATCGCCAAGAAGCGCGGCGAAAATCCGCTGACTCCGCGCCGCGACCTGAAGCTGGAAGCGCTGGCCGACATTCTGAAAGGCAAGATTGACATCCATTCGCACTGCTACCGCGCGGATGAAATTGTCATGTTGATGCGGTTGTGCGAAGAGTTCGGAATTCGAGTTCGCACGCTGCAACACGTGCTGGAAGGGTACAAAGTTGCGCCGGAAATCGCCAAACACGGCGCTTCGGCTTCAATCCTGCCGGATTGGTGGGGGTACAAAATGGAAGCCTACGACGCTATTCCCTACAACGCGGCAATCATGACGCATCGCGGAATCACCGTCGCCATCCATTCCGACAGCAATGATGCCGCTCGACGGTTTTACCAGGAAGCCGCCAAGATCATGAAGTACGGTGACCTGAGCGAAGAAGAAGCGCTGCGGCTCATCACCCTCAATCCGGCAAAGGAAATCCGTCTGGATCATCGGCTCGGCAGCATTGATGCTGGGAAAGACGCCGATCTGGTCATTTTCAACGGCCATCCTTTCAGCATCTACTCGCGTCCGGAAGTGACGATGATCGAGGGCGTGGTTTACTTTGACCGCAAGAAAGACCTGGAAATGCGCGAGCAACTGGCCAAAGAGAAAAAGGCGCTGATCGAAAAAGAACGGCGGAACCCAGGTGTTGCGCAACCAGCGCAACAAGTTCCTTTCACGCCGGCCTGGGCGGAAGAGGACCTGGATGGACATTTTCACCTCGATACGCCCCGAAAGATTAAGCAGTGAAAATCAAAAGGCACAAGGCAAATTTCAAAAGGCAGAATAAAGAACGCCTCATGAGATTTGCCTCTGCCACTTTCACTGAGACAGGAGATTTGTTGCAATGAACGTTATTAATAATCCAAAGATGAAAATTCGCATTTTTGCCTTTTGCCTTTTGCCTTTTGCCTTTTGCCTGACAGTTTGGGCCCAGTCGAAAACAGAGCAGGGGACGTATGCAATTCGCAACGCGAAGATTGTCACCGTGACTGGCGCGACCATCGAACGCGGCACAGTGCTGATCAAAAATGGAAGGATCGAGGCAGTCGGCGCCAACGTCACCATTCCCAAGGACGCCAAGGTTTATGAGGCCACAGGCCAATCGGTCTACCCAGGGCTGATTGATTCCAACACCATTCTTGGCTTGACCGAAGTGATGACCATCGTCAACGGCACCAACGGTACGGTGGACACGACAGAGTTGGGCGATTTCAACCCCAACGCGAAAGCCCTTACCGCGGTCAATCCAAACAGCGAATTGATCCCGGTGGCGCGAATGAATGGCGTCACCACAGTGCTGACCTGCCCGCGCGGCGGATTGATTTCTGGCCAGTGCGCGCTGATGAATCTGGATGGCTGGACACAGCACGAGATGAAATTACTGTCGCCGGCAGCCATGCAGGTAAACTATCCGGCGGCAGGTTTTGGCGGTCGTGGGGGCGGTTTCGGTGGCGGTTTTCAGGGAGCGCCCAGCGATCAACAGCGTCAGGCTCGGGATCGCCAGCTTGAATCGCTGAAGAAAAAGATTGAAGACGCGCAAGCGTATGCTCAAGCCAGGGAAGCCGAAGCGAAGGACAAAAGCCTTCCGCATCGGTCAATTGATCTGGGGTTGGAAGCAATGATTCCCGTCGTCAAAGGCGAAGTGCCGATTCTGGTTTCTGCGAACAGCGAACGAGAGATCAAAGGGGCGATTGAACTGGCTGAGAAATACAAATTGAAGCTGGTCATTACCGGCGGAGATGACGCCATCAAAGTTGCCAGGGAATTAAAGGAAAAGAACATTCCCGTTGTGCTCGGCTCTGTTAATGAATTGCCCAGAGGCGAAGACGCGCCGTATGACGAAGGGTATGCCCGCGCGGCGGAACTTTCCAAAGCCGGCGTGAAAATCGCTTTTGCGACGGCAAATTCCAGCGAAAACGGTCCGGGCGATGTTCGTTTGTTACCTTATCAGGCGGGGACGTCCGCCGCATTCGGGCTGCCGAAAGAGGAAGCCTTAAAGGGAGTGACGATTTATCCTGCGCAGATTTTTGGTGTGGATAAAGTCATCGGCAGTATTGAAGCTGGGAAACTGGCCAATCTGGTCATCACCGACGGCGACATTCTGGAATATCGCACCAAGATCAAACAGATCTTCATCGCCGGCCGCCCGATTGATATGTCAAACAAACATCAGCGGCTCTACGACAAGTTTAAAGACAGACCGTAAGACCTTCTACACTGGTAGTGCCTGTATTTTCGCAGGCGCTACCAGTTTTATGTTTACTTCAGCCTGATCAGCCTTCTCTATTCAGCCTTTTCTTCACTAAATAGATGGTTGTTACGACGACTTGCCCAGCATGACCGTCGGCTTGATATCAGTGAATTTGGGGACATCGGCCCGGAGTTCAGCCATGCGTGGATTCTCCAGAGCAGCCTTCAGGGCCTCTGGTGACGCGAACTGGAAATGAGCAATCATTGCATAAGGTGCGGCGGCGGCCCCCATCGGTACCCCCTCGATGAGAAGGACACTATCGGCCTTCATGACCTTCATCGCCAGAGGGATGTGGGTGTCACGATAGTAGCGTAGATCGAATCGCGCGCCATCCTGGTTCGGATAGATCACGTTCAGACTCATCGTCTCCTTCGCGCCCGCCTTCACTTTCTTGGATGATGTGACCGTCATCGCACCAATCCCTGTCGCCGCGCCGAGAACAAAACTGCGTCTATCTTGCATTGATTTTCTCCTCCAACAGTAGTGAGTGATATTTAAATTCCATGGTATTCATTTGCTATGTCTCCTGGTTGTTTACCTCATTGCCAATTTCCTGGCCGCGATCAAATAACTTTTGCAGTCCTAAATCAAAGCTCACAACATTGATACGGTACGGGGAGCGTCAGCGAACTGACTTCTCCAAAATTGGCGATTGATTAAGCAACAGGTCGCTGACGTTCCCAGTACCCTACCGGCGCGTGCCTCAATGTTAACTGTCTCGATTTAGCTCGAAAGTCAGTTCATCCTTGCAGAATCACGTTATATAAACGCCAGATTGAAAGTCCTTTAGAGAGGATAAATTTTTGCTAAAGGCTGCGTAAAATTCCATAAATATTGCTTTTAAGCGATGCGTTTATCAGGCCTGAGTATCTTGAAGAATCAGCAATGGGGTGGCCGATCCTCCCCCTGCCGTTACGTTGAGCAACGCCGACGGTGACAGCCGAATGCCTGCTCCCTCCACCTCTTCTCCGGCCCAGGTATAGGGATCGAAATCTACATAGCGGTCTTCATACTTCACTTCGCCGTTGATCAGAGTGGGAAAAGTTTGTTGTAGAACCTCGACTCGCTCCTGGACGACGAACGAAGCGCCGAGCGCGTCATCAATCGCCTGCCGCCATTTTTCTTCGCTGGATTCCCAGCCCAGCGTGACGCCGCGTCCGCCGTAATCACCATTCGGTTTCAGTACCAATTGCTCCCGGTGCTGGGCGATGAAATCCAGCAGATCAACTTTCCGCCCGCGATAGGTCGTGTGGCCTTCACGCAGTTTTCGTGTCCAGGGAATGTGCCGGCGAAGCGCGGCAGTCTCTTCTGGCGTGAACAGGTGTTGATTAGCCGGATCATCCAGTTGAGCAAAGGTCGCTTTTTTGAACAGCATTTGCACACGGAAGGAATTGGCAACACATACCGCGCGGTCGCGCGCGGCGCGTACCAGCGGATGGTTCAATCCACATCGCTCGATTAACTCGCCCGTGACGATCCGCTTATAAACCAGATTGATCTGGAAGTCTCCGGCGCGCAGCCAGCCGCCGCGATAATCCAACTCCCGCGGGTCAACGATGATCGTCGGGTATCCCTGCGATTCAAAGTATTGCCGGCAAATTTCAAACTCGGCACGCGTCTGCACTTCGTTCCAATCCACAATCGCGATCCGTGGTCGTTCCGCGACCATCCACTTGCCCCATTCGCGGTAACAATTCAGCAGGGTTTGCAAAAGCTGCTGGCGAATGCCAACGCGACGCACGGGGAAGCGCTGCGCAAATTCGCGAACAACGTTCATCTCATGAAAAATTTCGCCAAGCATATCGCCGTACAGCAACCCGCCAGGCGAATCGGCGTTGTATTCGACAAAGCTGAAATCGCCGCGCGAATCCAGAAAGGCGTCCAATCTGCCGCTGGTATCCGGCGCGCGGAAGCCCGGTTCGATCGCGACAATCTGTTCTTCGGCAGAACTCAGGTCGAGTTCTGCGCGTAAGCTTGCATTAGCCATCAAAGCATTTCCCAGCCGCTCAATCGCCGAAAGAACAAGCAGGGAATCCCGCTGAATGTACTCGTACTGAGCTTCGCCGATGAACATCGGACGAAGCACGGAACAAATTGGCCGAACGCCAAATGTGAGGTTGTGCTTCGCGGTTCCGCTGAGCAGTTTTTCGATTGCGTCTTCCAGACCGAAACCATGAAGCAGCGAGTGATAATGTTCGATTGCGTCTGAAATCATTGGTCAGAAGATGAGGAAGAAGAAAAGTCCGATCCGCAGTCCGACGATGAGGAACGATCCGATCCGCAGTCTGCCGACGATGAAGAATCCGGATCGCAGCTTTGTGCAGCCGAATCGTTCGGGTCACAATTCTGTGGCGGCCAGTATTCACCTTGTCCACCGCCACCAGGGAGTTGGCCCTGTTCGGCGTCAATTCTGTACTCAATCGCTTTTTGCGTGTCCGGACGGAGGAACTGATCAAATCCCATCATCGCGTTGCCAACCATGCCGCCGCCTTGTCCGAGCGATTCTTCATATTCTTCCTCGGTCATTTCTTCGCGGTAGCGGTTTGCATTGGCCAGCCAGTGCTGCAGCGCCAATAAAGCTCCCCCGGCAACGAGAAGTCCCACGATGGTGATAATTACGTCGTTCATAGCCGTCTCCGTTCAAGTGAATCTTGGCTCAATGGAAAGCCTGCCGTATATTACACCGGCTTTATCAAAAGGCGCGACGGTGCGGTGCGCGTGAGCGATAGCGACTTGGTGAACTCGTAATGAGCATAACAGCGAGCCGACCGCTCCCAATACTGCAACTTGCGTCGCCATCTCAATGTAAATAAATAAAGGAAAAAGTAGTGAGCATTCGTAACGCAGTCATTCCCGTTGCCGGTCTTGGCACTCGGTTGCTTCCGGCCACCAAATCACAGCCCAAAGAAATGCTGGCAGTCGGCAAAAAGCCGATTGTGCAATACATTGTCGAAGAGCTTCACCTGTGCGGTATCGAGCGGGTTTTGTTCGTCACTGGGCGCGGCAAATCCTCCATCGAAGACCATTTCGATGACGACGCGGATTTAATCCGAACATTGCGTGAAACTGGCAAAGAAGATTTGCTACAGGAACTGGAATACGAACGGATGGGCGTTCATTTTCTTTACACGCGACAGCGGCAGCAACGCGGGCTTGGTGATGCGGTGCTGTGCGCCGAACATTTTACCGAAAGCGAACCATTTGTCGTCGCGCTTGGAGATTCCATCATCGGACGTCACAAACCTTCGTTGATTGTCCAGCGGTTGATGCAGGCGTTTGAGGAGCACAATGCTGCCTGCGCCATTGCTGTGGAAACGGTGCCAATGGATCAAGTCTCAATGTATGGCATCGTTAAACCGGCTTCGAAAGATGTGGACACCGAAGTTTTTGAGATCACCGATTTGATCGAAAAGCCAAAACGCGAAGAAACGCCCAGCAACCTGGCCATCGCCGGGCGCTATGTCTTCGCGCCCGCGCTGTTTGATGCGATCAAACGCACAGGCTTTGACCATCGCGGCGAAATTCAGTTGACCAACGCGATCCGGCTGATGCTTCAAAAAGGCATGAAGATTGTCGGGGTTCGGCTGCCTGCCGAAGAAAAACGCTACGACATTGGTAACTTTGAAAGCTACTTTGAAACATTTGTAGAGTTCGCATTGACTGATCCGGAGTACGGCGAAAAGTTACGGCGGCATGTGAAGGAGTTATTTGGTGAGAATCTTTAAGACAAAGGCTTATGCGCGTGCCGGTTTGATCGGCAATCCTTCGGACGGGTATCACGGAAAGACGATCAGTTTGATTGTCAAAAATTTTTCGGCCAGCGTCATAATCTACGAATGGCCGCAGCTAGAGATTCTTCCGACTCGGCAGGACAATTGCCGTTTCGACAGCATTGAAGAGTTTTTGCACGACACACGGCTCAATGGCTATTACGGTGGTCTGCGGCTGGTCAAAGCTTCGATCAAACGCTTCGCCGAATTTTGCCACCAGCACAACATTAACCTGGCGGATGAAAACTTTTCGTTGCGTTATGAATCGAACATTCCGCGACAAGTCGGCCTGGCCGGGTCGAGCGCGATTGTCACGGCCACGATGCGGGCGCTGTGCTGGTTTTATGACGTGGCAATCCCGAAGGAAATTTTGCCGGGGCTGATTCTCTCAGTCGAACGCGATGAACTTGGCATTGGCGCTGGCCTGCAGGATCGCGTCGCGCAGGTTTACGAAGGCCTGGTTTACATGGATTTCGACAAACAGTATATGGCTGAGCATGGGCATGGCATTTACGAACCGTTGGAGATCGGCCTGCTGCCGCCGGTTTATATCGCCTATCAAACTGAACTGGCGGAATCCTCCGAAGTCTTTCACAACGATATTCGTAAACGATACGACAGCGGCGACCAAAAAGTGATTGACGCGATTACGCTCATCGCAGGGTTGGCCGGACAGGCGCGCGAATGTTTATTGAACCAGGATTACGACGAATTGGCGCGCCTGATGGACCTGAACTTCGATACGCGGCGGACAATCTACAATCTGAATCCCAAACACATCCGTATGGTAGAACTGGCGCGCGAGATCGGCGCCTCGGCCAAATTCGCAGGCTCCGGCGGTTCTGTGATTGGCACTTACAAAGACCTAGAAATGTTCGAACGACTTTCCAGCACATTGGGATCCTAAGCTTAGAATTCCACGTGGACAAGTTGTCGCG
>JADMIO010607143.1_pt1 | contig 26538 bp, 21 predicted proteins | sample 8958161 | NCBI WGS metagenome assembly JADMIO01 (sample SAMN16585339, study PRJNA669376) | soil metagenome | isolation source: Crop rotation soil | place: USA: Cullars Rotation, Alabama | collected 2011 | reverse complement strand
CCGCCAATGGCGGATGGCTTCGGCCGGGTCCCCACGCGCTTCTGCGATCCGGGCAAGTGCGACCGGGCCATTTTCATCGTTCGGCTGCTGGCAGACAAACGCTGCCACACGGTCGGCCGCCTCACTGAGATTTCCGGCATAGATCAGGGCGCTGATGCAGCCCGTGGCAGCGGAGCGGTCCAGGGGCGCCGTTTCTGCGGCTTTGCGCCAGAGGTCCACGGCAGAGCGCCAGTCCTTGCGTCGCTGGGCCGATTGGGCGCGCTGCTTCCAGAAGGCCGCCTCGGCCCGGGTTGCCGCACTCCGAAGCAGCTCGCCGGGGCCGCGAAAGAGGGAACCAAAGATGGCAGGGCTAGGAAATCGGGGCATAGCAGGTTAAGAGGCATCACCATCGCCCCTGCCGTAACAGGCCACCCGGGCTCGGGGTTAAAGTCCCATCCCGTGCAGGTTAGGCGCGGCCTGGGTGAGGTTGCAACGCATTGTTCGGGTTACGCAATATGCAGCAGTTCGCAGGGGCGGCGAGCCCGCAGGAGTTGGCGGTGACCGGGGTGGAGCGCGACCAGCACCTTTCCCACCTGAAGCGGCTGGAGGCCGAGAGCATCCATATCATCCGCGAGGTGGCGGCCGAGTTCCGCAACCCGGTGATGCTCTACTCCATCGGCAAGGACTCGTCGGTGATGCTGCACCTGGCGATGAAGGCGTTCTATCCCTCCAAGCCGCCGTTCCCGTTGCTGCACGTGGACACCACCTGGAAATTCCGGGAGATGATCCAATTCCGTGACGATACCGCGAAACGGTTGGGTCTGAACCTGCTGGTACACATCAATGAAGAGGGTCTGAAGCGGGGCATCAATCCGTTCGATTCCGGTTCTTCTTTGCACACCCAGGTGATGAAGACCGAGTCGCTGAAACAAGCACTCGATAAGCATGGCTTCGATGCCGCCTTCGGCGGCGCCCGCCGCGACGAGGAAAAATCGCGCGCCAAGGAGCGGGTGTTTTCCTTTCGCACCGCCTCCCATGCGTGGGATCCGAAGAACCAGCGCCCCGAACTCTGGCGCACCTACAACACCCGCATCAATAAGGGCGAATCCATCCGGGTCTTCCCGCTCTCCAACTGGACCGAGTTGGATGTGTGGCAATACGTGATGAAAGAGAACATCCCCATCGTGCCGCTCTACTTCGCCAAGGAGCGGCCGATCGTAGAGCGGGATGGCACGCTGGTCATGGTGGATGACGACCGCATGAAGCTGGCGCCGAACGAGAAGCCCGAGATGCGGCTGGTGCGCTTCCGCACTCTGGGATGTTATCCATTGACCGGCGCGATTGAATCGAGCGCCGACACCCTCGAAGGCATCGTCACCGAGATGTTCACGGCGCGCACCTCCGAGCGGCAGGGCCGCCTGATCGATACCGATGAAAAAGCCTCGATGGAGAAGAAGAAGCGCGAGGGCTACTTCTGATGAACGACATTACCCTTCATCGCGATCTCGCGCGTTTTCTGGCGGAGCAGGAAGGCAAGTCGCTCTTGCGCTTCCTCACCTGCGGCAGCGTGGATGACGGCAAGTCCACCCTGATCGGGCGGTTGCTCTACGATTCCAAGCTGCTGTTCGACGATCATCTTTCTGCGCTGGAGAAAGACTCGAAAAAGCACGGCACCACCGGCGGTGACATCGACTTCGCCCTTCTGGTGGACGGCCTGGAAGCGGAGCGGGAGCAGGGCATCACCATCGATGTCGCCTATCGCTTTTTCGCCACCGAGAAGCGCCGTTTCATCGTGGCCGACTGCCCGGGCCACGAGCAGTACACCCGCAACATGGCGACCGGTGCTTCCAATTCGGAGCTCGCGGTCATCCTGATCGATGCGCGCAAGGGTGTTCTGACCCAGACGCGCCGCCACGCCTACATCGCTTCGCTGCTCGGCATCCGCCACGTAGTGCTGGCGGTGAACAAGATCGATCTTGTAGATTACAAGCAGGATGTCTTCGAGCCGATTGTCGAGGACTTCAAGACGTTCTCGAAAGATCTCGGCTTCACCAATCTTATCGCCATTCCGATGTCGGCGCGCTTCGGCGACAATGTCATCGAGAAGAGCCCGAACACGCCCTGGTATGACGGCCCGTCCTTCCTCTCGCATCTCGAAACAGTGGACGTGGAAACGGCGCTGGCGGCCAAACCCTTCCGCATGCCGGTGCAGTGGGTGAACCGCCCGAACCTCGATTTCCGCGGCTTCTCCGGCACCATCGTCGGCGGCCGCGTGCGCAAAGACGACAAGGTGATCGTGGCGAAATCCGGCCGCGAAAGCACGGTCAAGCGAATCGTCACCATGGACGGCGATGTGGACGAAGCGGTGGCCGGCGCCGCCGTCACCCTCTGCCTGGCCGATGAAATCGATGTCTCGCGCGGCGATGTGCTGTGCGAGCCGCACGCCCGGCCGGAAGTGTCCGACCAGTTCGCCGCCCATGTGCTGTGGATGACGGATGACGAGATGCTGCCCGGCCGGCAGTATCTACTGAAGGTCGGCACCGCCACCGTGCCCGCCACCATCAGCGAACTAAAGCACAAGGTGGACGTCAACACGCTCGACCGCCTGGCTGCGAAGACACTGGCGCTGAACGAAGTCGGCTACGTCAACATCTCCACATCGCGGCCCATCGCCTTCGATCCGTACACGGAGAACCGCGACACCGGCGGCTTCATCGTCATCGATCGCTTCATCAATGCCACGGCGGGCGCGGGCATGATCGATTTCGGCCTCCGGCGCGCCACCAACGTGCACTGGCAGGCGACCGCGCTGAACAAACGGCTGCGTGCCGCCATCAAGGGGCAGCGGCCGGCGGTGCTGTGGTTCACCGGGCTCTCCGGCTCCGGCAAATCGACCATCGCCAATGTCGTGGAACAGAAGCTCTGCAACCTCGGCCGCCACACCTACATGCTGGACGGCGACAACGTTCGTCACGGCCTCAACCGCGACCTCGGCTTCACCGACGCCGACCGCGTGGAGAACATCCGGCGCGTGGGAGAGGCGGCGAAGCTGTTCGTGGATGCGGGCCAGATCGTGCTGGTGTCGTTCATCTCGCCATTCCGCTCGGAGCGGCGAATGGCGCGCGAGCTGCTGGAGTCCGGCGAGTTCATCGAAATCTTCGTCGATACGCCGATCGAGGTCTGCATGGAGCGCGACCCCAAGGGGCTCTATGAAAAGGCGCGGGCGGGCGAGATCAAGAATTTCACCGGCATCGACAGCCCCTACGAACCGCCCGAGCTGGCCGACATTACCCTGCACACGGTGGAACGTTCGCCGGAGCAATCAGCCGAAGAAGTGATCGAGTTCCTGCGCGAGCGCGGCTTTATTCTTTGAAGGGTGCCCGGCTGGCCCGAAGAAGCTGGCTCAGCTCGCCGTTCCGCTTGGTGCCGTCCCAGGTGAAAGGGTGCAGCAGCAGCTGCACGGCTTTCTTCCGCCGCAGCAAATTCTGAATCCGCTGCACCATTCCGGCAATGTCGCCGCCCCGATCGGAGGTCTGGCACCAATTGCTTGCCGCACCGCCGTAATTATCGACGCAGGTTGCCAGACCGGCCGCGGCGAGCCGTTCGGGCGTCAGCCAGGGCTCGGCAAAGAGACTGCGGCCGACCTGGGCAGCCTCAGGCCCGAGTGCCTGCAGCTTTGGGAGCAGAGCCTGCCGCAAGTCGCCGCCGTGAGCGGCCACAGCGGAGATGACGCCGAAACGCTCTTTCGTCGCGCGGACACGGAAAACAAAGCTCTGCAACACCGCGTCGTTGAATGCTTCGAATTGACTGTTGTCGGCGGCCATCGTGGCGAGCCACGTCATCGCATCCGGGGAATTGAGCCAGGCCCAATACGCGCCCCTGTCATATCCGAAGCGCGATTGGATGAGATGCGCGTCCACGGGCGAATCGTGCAACCCGATCTCGATCGGCGGGATCCTCGCGGCGGCAAGGGCGCCGAACTGCTCGCTGTAACTGTGTTCGAGCCCGGAGTAGTCCCAAAACAGAAACAGGCTCGCCGGAACCTGCTGTGACCGGTGCGCCTGCAGGAAGGCGTGACCCGCCGAAATGTCGCGCACATGGACATCATAGCGGAAGGCCATTGCCAGCGGCTCGGGATTCGAACCGAGCGCGGTGCAGCTGCGGAAGACGCAGCCGGAATCGCGCAAGAACGCGAGCAGAGCCGCCAACTCGCCCACGATGAAATCGGGGCGTTGCCCGAGAACTGCGCTGCGCAGCCGGCGCAGCCGGGCGATAGTGGCGCGCGCCAGCGAGGAGCGCCGGCCAAGAGCGTAAACGCGGCTCTTCAGGACGTCGAGAAACCCGGCGCTCTGGTTCATCGTCATCCGCTGAAAATCATCGCGACAGCAGGATAGCGTTCTGCGGACTGGCCGAGAATGGGCGGAAGGGATCAGCCCGGCGGCCGCAGAATGCGGATCTCGAGCGGATCGAGCTTGGGGCTGATGTTCTGGATGGAGTGCCACATCAATCCGGTCTGCGGCGCGATCCAGTAGGTATTGGTGAACGTCCAATCGATCTGGTCGCTGCGGCATTGATCGATGACCTTGATCACGGGGACCGCGCTGTTGAAATTGTTGTAGGTGTCCGGACCTCCGGAATACGCCCTGCAGATGACCGGTACGGAATAGAGGTGCTGCTCGGGCAAGTCCGCTTCCCATGCCGTTTCGGCGGAGGGAAACGTGCCGGAAACGCTGCCGCGCACCAGCCGCATCTCCGAAAGATTGTAATCGAGGCCCGCCGTCCGCACCACGCGGCCGTGCCGCATCACCAGAACAATGTGGGAGGCGGCGGTAAACAGTTGCTGGTCGCCGTTGGAGGAACCGAGCACCAGGATACCCTCGGTGCTGTCACCCACGCGGATGCCGATGGTCGCGAAGGGAATTCCCGCCGCCTGCTGATAGGTGACGCGGTCGCCTTCGCCGCCGAAAATATGGGTGAAGATCGTGAAGACCTGACCGTAATCGTTGGACTGATCCGAGCTGCAGGCGGTCAACCCGAGGCCAAGCGCTGCGGTCAAGGCGGCGGCCACCGCCCCCCTGCGCTCAGGGCGATACGATCTCATCGGCCTTCTCATCGATCTCGCCATAGCTCGTGCGGCGGGTTTCATCGTAGAGCGAATTGTCGTTCTCCAGGCGCTGTCCGCCGTCGCGGGTAAGCGGGCGGAAGTCCAGATTGGCGGCGGATTGCGTGTTGATCGGCAGGATCCATTCCAGCGGAATGCGCACCACTACGCCTTTGTCGAAGCTGCCTTCGCCGAATTTCGAGAACGGCACGTTGGTGAAGGTGGCGAACGCGCCAACCTCCACGCCGGTGGAGAATTTGCGCGAGATCTGGAAGGTGCCGCCCCAATCGCCGGCGAGATAGCGTCCGCCCAAAACCTGGAAATTCAAGCCGAACCAGGGCGATTCATAATAGATGGCGGCGTGACCGGTGACGACCTGATATTCACTCAAGTGCGGACTGTTCGGTTCTCCCGGCGGCGGTAGCCTTGCAATGTCGAACAGTCGATCGAAGCCGCGCTGCCACACATCGTACACATCGACGCCCAGTGCCCAACGCTGACCGTTGGGACGCCACAGGAGCTGGCCGCCGTAGCCCATGAACATGTCTTCGAGGTATCCGGCCTTCACCTCGGCGAAGAGATCGCTGGTGAGCCGTGTGCGATAGGTCGCGTCCAGCTCCGCAATGCCGTTTGCTCCGTGCTCATAGTAAAGTCCGAAGTCGCTTCGCACATGCGGCAGCAAACTGTTGCTCGGCTCATTGGTGGCGAGATCGTTGTAGATGTTGCCTTCGAGCGTGGCTTGCAGCGTAAGTCCAGGCAAGGGCTCCACATAACCCGACACGTCGCCGAAAATTCCGAAGCGCGCCGGTTTCTGGGGATCAAAGAAGGAGCGGATCAGGCGCGGATAGATAGACCATCCATAGCGCGGATAGTCGGCCTGCGCATCGAACAGCGGATTGTCCATCGGCGCATCCAGGACGGTAAGCGAATTCCTGATCTCCGCCGCCGAGCCGTGGTATTCGATCGCCCGTTCGAGATCGCTGCGCAGCAGCCGCGTCTCCCGCATGGGGACACCGCGGTAGAGCGATACAATCCTGAAGACCTCCACCTCGGCCGGGGTGTCCGAGAGGAGGACGCGCGCAAGCCGGCCGATCGCTTCTGCTTCGAAATAGTATTTGGTGTTCTCCATGTAGACGAGCGCGGTGTTGTTCGCCACCGACACCGCCTCAATGCCCAGGTTCTGGGTATCGGAATCCTGCCGGATCCTCTGCTCGGCGCGGTGCGGATCGGTCACCCTGGGCCGGAACTGCAGCGTCTGCTCGTCGAGCACGGGGGCATCAGCGCTCGTATCGCCGGTGACCGTGTCATTCGACGCCGTGGCCATCAGGTTCTGCGAAGCGGCGGGCTGTTCCGGCCTCACGGGACAAAGCGTCACGCCGCCATCATGGGCGGAGAGATCCGTAATTGCGATCGTGTCGATCCCCGAGGTTGCGTTCGCCACCACCTGGGCGAAAATCCGGCACTGGGCGTCGGTGTCGACGGGACCATCGACATTGATCGCCAGTGTTCGGCCGTCCAGCTCATAGTCGCGCGCCGCCGAAGATGGTACCGAAGCGAGCACATCCTTCAGCTCTGCGGAATTCGGAGCAAACCCTTGCGGCAGGCCGTTGCTGTTCAGCAGAACAACGCGATTCTTTTTCGTCAGATCATCCAGGGCAGACTGTCGCTGCTGAGGATCGCGAATTGCTGCCGGCATTGGCGGGGTGGTGATCTTCTGCGAATAGAGCGGCTCTCTCGGATCGAAGTGGATGGTGATGGCCGCGCCCCAGGTGGTTCCGTAAAGCCAGCCCGCCATGACCGACATGTGGTCGAATACCGCGTAATTCGCCGCGATGTTCACCGGCATGCGGGTGAAAAAGCGGGTGTTGACACGCTCCTGCAGATACGGGTCAGGGCTGTACTCGACCTGCAGGTTCAGACCCTCGATCGGCGTCCGCCAGTTGATGCCGCCGAACAGGCTGGTGTCGGGGCCGTGGAACAACTGGCTGATATCGACCGTGCCGCCCTGGCCTGTCGGCGGCAGCCGGGTGTTGAAGGACTGAAAGATGATACCAAAGGGGTTGGGGAACATTTCGGTCGAAGCGAGCCGCCCCCAACCCAGGCCGCCGGTAAAATCGAAATCCCAGAACCGCTTGGACAGGACGACGAATTCCTCCCCGTAGATGCCCGTCCCAACAATGTCGCGCGCGCCAATGGCCAGCGCCGGCGTCCACGGCGTTTCCTGGAACAGCCGTATCTTCAGGCCGAAACTGCGGTCGTACAGCGGAAGAGACGTCGGCGGGTCGAAGAAATGCGGAATGTGGCTGTAACGGAATGTGGTCTCCAGCCACGGCACAAACTGAAACCCGAGCCCAATGCGCCATTGCCGCGGATCCACGTTGGCGACCGTCATCGCCATCTGTCCGTCCGGCGCCATCCGGGCCGTCGGCATTTCTATCAACCCGATGTCGCCGTAGGTTGTGCGTGTCTGCTCGAAAAGTTCGTCCTCGTAATCATCCTGCGCGAACGCCGGCAGCGATATGCAGCAGCCGAGCAGGAGCGCGCAGGCGAAAGAGCGCGTGCCCCGACGATTTGCGGCGCTGCCCGGCAGATTGCGGAATTGAGCTTTCCCCAAAAACGATCCCCAGCGTGACCCGAGCCCGGCGCGTTGCTGCCCACGACGCTCATTGCCCGGAGAAGGATGCGGTGATGCACCACACCCCCGGCGAACTCTATTGAATTCCGCTGGAGCGTCAACGGGACGGTTCTACCTATGTGATTGGAATACCGAGGCTTTTACCGGCCTTCTTTGTTCAGAATGGCTCGCAGCGCCGGCCCGATATCCGGCCGCGCCAGCGCCAGCGCAATATTGGCCTGCAGGAAGCCCAGCTTGTCGCCGCAATCGTATCGCGCGCATCTGGTTTTCACGGCATGGAAAGGCATACGCCCGATCAGGCGCGCCATGGAGTCGGTCAGCTGAATTTCACCCCCTGCACCCTTTTCCTTGCGGTCCAACTCCACAAAGATCTCCGGCTGCAAGATATAGCGGCCGACAATGCAGAGCCGGGAAGGCGCCTTGGCGGGCTTGGGCTTCTCCACCACGCCGGTTACCTCGATGGTGTTGCCGCGCGTTGCTCCCGTCGCGATCACGCCATAGCGCTTGACTTCGTCTAAGGGCTTCTCCTCCGCGGCGACGATCACCCCGCCGCCAATGCGGTTGTAGGCTTCCATCATCTGGGCAAGTCCACCTGGCCGACCCACCATCAGATCGTCCGGGAGCAGCACGGCAAAGGGCTCGTCGCCGACCAGATGCCGGGCAGACCACACCGCATGCCCAAGGCCCAACGGTTTCTGCTGGCGGGTAAAGCTCACCGCGCCCGTGACAGGCAATCCTTCGAGCAGGCTGTTCAGCTCGCCCGTCTTCTCCCGCGCGGAGAGAAGCATCTCAAGTTCGTAGGCATGATCGAAATGATCTTCGATGATGGCCTTGCCACGCCCGGTGACGAAAATGAACTGCTCAATGCCGGCTTCGCGCGCCTCTTCCACGGCATACTGAACTACCGGTTTATCGACGACCGGCAGCATTTCTTTCGGCACCGCCTTGGTCGCGGGAAGAAAGCGGGTTCCCATGCCGGCAACCGGAAAAACAGCTTTGCGGACGCGTTGCGGTTTGCTCATAGACACAGGCGTTTTGAAGGACGGCGCTTCATGGCATATACGCCCGTGGTCGTCCACGGGCGCTTCGAGGCTCTCTTGCGGATACTACTCACCGGCGGAGCAGGTTTCATCGGATACCATGCCGCGTCGGCGCTGTTGTCGAGGGGCCACGAGATCACGGCACTCGACAATCTCAACGCCTACTACGATCCGGCGCTCAAGAAAGCACGATTGGGCCAGCTTGCGGAGCAGAGCGGATTCCATTTTGCGGTTTGCGAAATTGCAGATGCCGCGGCGCTTTCGGCGGCGGCCGGCGATCGAGCCTACGACGTGATCCTGCATCTGGCTGCACAGGCCGGCGTGCGCTACGGGCTGATCGATCCGGTTTCGTATACGCGCTCCAATCTCGTCGCTCATCAGAACATTCTCGAATTTGCGCGCCATCGCGCCGGCTCCGCGCACCTGATCTATGCTTCGTCGAGTTCGGTGTATGGGAACGATTCCATCGCCCCTTTCTCGGAAGATGCGCGCGCGGACAAGCCGATCTCCTACTATGGCGCGACCAAGCGGGCGGGCGAGCTGCTATCGCATTCCTATGCCGAGCTGTTCGGATTGAAGCAGACGGGCCTTCGCTTCTTCACGGTGTATGGTCCTTGGGGCCGGCCCGACATGGCCTATTGGCTGTTTACGGAAGCGATCCTGGCCGAGAAGCCGGTCCCGGTATTCGCCGGCGGACGCCTGCGGCGGGATTTTACCTATATCGACGATATCGTGGGAGCGCTGGTCAAAGTCGTCGAAACTCCGTTCGGGGTGCCGGCTGGCGCGCCGCATCGCATTTACAATCTTGGCAACAACCACCCGGAAAGTGTCTCGACTTTGATCAACTGCATCGAGCAGGCGACTGGCAAGGCTGCCCGCATTGAGGCGGCCGAAGCACCGCCCGGCGACGTGCGGGAAACATATGCCAATATCAAACGTGCCGCCGAGGATTTTGCCTTCAGGCCGCAAACGGGTCTTGCGGATGGCATATCCCGCTTCGTTGATTGGTATCAGAGTTACCACCAGGCGTGATTGGATTGACCCCCGGGGATACGCGGACCAGGAACAGGCTTTTTTTGATGGCGGTTCGACGGCTGAACAATCCATTGTCTGACTATGGATTTTGAGAGGTCTCTCACATAGAAGGGCCGGACTTTGCTGGGCTCACATAGGTGCCGAGGCGGCTCGATGATCATCTCTTATGCGCACAATTTCATTTTCATAAAAACCCGCAAAACAGCGGGGAGCAGCATGGAAATTGCTCTGTCCTCCCATGCAGGTCCAGACGATGTTGTCACGCCTTTGGGTTTTGACCAGGACACCCAGCGTTATGAGTTGTATCCGGGCCTCGTTCCGCGCAATTTTTCCTCCGACAAATCGCTTGAGCATGCATTCGTTGAAGCTCTGAAAGGAGGCAAGAAGCATAGGATGCGGGCGGTCCTTAAGGAGCATCTCAAGTCAGCTGGTCTTCTATCCGCCAAGCGCCATGGGGGGGCGGAGCTCGCAAAGAGAGTTGCCGGCGACGAGTTCTGGAATTCTGCTTTCAAATTCACCACCGAGCGCCACCCGTATGAGAAGGCGGTTTCATTCGCTTGGTTCCGTGCGGAACGTACTGGCGACTTCGCGCAAGCGCTCGACGAGATTCTCCGCCTCCGTAATTATCGAAATTATGATCTGTATACGATTGATGGAAAGGTGGCGGTGGATTTTGTCATCCGCTATGAGCAAATGGATAAGGATGTCCCGCAGGTCGAGAAGGCTATCGGTGGACTGCCGATTCTGCCGCGTCTCCCGCGTGCCAATGCCCATCAACGAAAGGACCGGCGACCGGCTCGGGAGGTCTTGACAGCCGAGCAGAAGGCGCAAGTCCAGGAAGTTTGCCGCGAGGAATTCGAACTTTTAGGCTATGAGCGCTGACGCGGTTGCGGCTAGGTTGCGAGCGCATCAGGCCTATCATCATGAGGTCGCTATTGCCGGCCTCGGTGCCGCGGGGAGCGCAGCAGCCCTGCAGCTTGCAAGGCGCGGCGCCGACATCATCGCCCTGGATCAGTTCGAACCGCCCCACAGGTTCGGCTCTTCCCATGGCGAAACGCGTGTCACCAGGCTGGCGATCGGCGAGGGCGATCATCTGACACCGCTGGCCATGCGCTCGCACGAATTGTGGCGCGAGATCGAAGGTGAGAGCGGCGCGTCCCTCCTGAGCCAAACCGGCGCCCTTATTATTTCCAGCCACGACAACGCAGCGCAGACTCACGTTTCGGGGTTCTTTGAGAAGACTCTCGCGGCGGCGGAGAAATTCCGCATCCCGCATGAAATTCTCGATGCGGCGCAAGTACGCGCCCGCTGGTCGCAGTTCAAAATCCACCAGAGCGAATTTGCCTATTTCGAGCCGAGCGCCGGTTTCGTGCGGCCCGAAGCGGCGGTCGCCGCGCAGCTGCGGCTGGCGAAACGCTACGGCGCGGAGATCCGTGCCGACGAAACCGTTCTGGGCATTGAACCCTCCGGTGAAAGGGTCGTGCTAACCACCGACAAGGGGCGCTATGCGGCCCAACAGGTAATTGTTGCGGCCGGCGCATGGCTGCCGCAGCTCCTCCCCGAATGCGCTTCGCCGTTCAAGATTTACCGCCAGGGCCAGTACTGGTTTGCGGTTGACGAGCCTGCGCGCTTCGCCGCGGATCGCTTTCCCGTGTTCATCTGGGAGCTGCGCAATTCGCCACGCGGAATCTACGGCTTTCCGGCGATCGATAATGCAGGCGCCATCAAGATCGCCAGCGAGGAGTTCGCCGAAACTACGACCGCGGACACGGTGAACCGCGAAATTTCGCAAACCGAAATCGATGCCGTGTACGGACTCATCGCCCCGCACCTCTCCGGTGTCACCCCGCACTCCGTACGCGCCACCGCCTGCCTTTACACTGTCACGCCGAACTTCGGCTTCGTCATCGACAGGCACCCGGAATGCGAGCGCATCCTGATTGCGTCACCCTGTTCCGGCCACGGCTTCAAGCATTCACCCGCCATCGGCGAAATGCTGGCCGATATGGTGCTGGGTCAAACGCCGCGCTTCGATCTCTCCCCTTTCCGGCTCAGGCGCCTTTCTTCGTGAAATCCGGACGCCAACCGGGCACGCCCGCGCGCCATTTCATGAACGCAACCCAGTCTGCGGCCAGCGCGTCGGTCTGCGTCTTGGTCGAGCCGATGCCGTGCCCCGCCTCCTCATCGATCCGCAGGAGCACCGGATTGGACGTGCCGGACGCCATCAGCGCCGCGGCGAACTTCGCCGGCTCCCACGGCGAGACGCGCGGATCGTTCAGCCCGGTGGAAATCATCACCGCCGGATAGGTCATGCCGGGCTTCACGTGCTGGATGGAATCCATCTCGTACAGATTTTTGAATCCCTCCTCGGTGGTGACGCTGCCGAATTCGGGAATGTTCGGCGGCCCGTTGGGCGAGAACTCGCTGCGCAGCGTGTTCGCGGCGGGCACCACATCGATCACGCCGGCGAACAGGTCCGGCCGTTCCGTCATGGCGCGCCCCATGGTGATGCCGCCGGCCGAGCCGCCCATGATGAACAGCTTGTCCTTGGTGGTAATGCCCCGCCGGACGAGATCTTCGCCGCAGGCGATCTCGTCTTCCCAGGTGTTGTGCTTGTTGGCGTCCTTGCCGCCGAGCCGCCAGGCTTCACCCAGCTCACCGCCGCCCCGCACATGGCACACCCCATAGGTGATGCCTTCCGTCATCGCCGCCGCGCGTCGCGAGCTGAAATCGGCCAGCTCCGAAATGCCGTAGGAGCCGTAGGCTTCCACAATCGCGATCTGCGGCGTGGCGGCGCCTTTGGGCTGCACGAGCGATAGCGGCACCATCGTGCCGTCCTGGGCTTTGGCTTCGAGATCGCTCACGGTAAAGGCTGCGGGATTGATCTTTCCTTGCACTTCGATGTGCAGATTGGTGAATTTCCGCGTCTTCGGGTCGTAGACATATTCTTGCGGCGGCAGCACCCAGCTCGAGAAATTGATGGCGACGCCGGGCTTGCGCGGATCGGTAAACATCTCGCCGATGTGGCCCTGGGTGGGCAGGGGCACGTCCTCTATCGTCGTGGTGCCGGTGGGAATGCGCAGCAGGCGCGAATAGGCGCCTTGCCGTGCGCTCACATACACGGCGTCGGATGCGACGTGCACGTCTTCCAGCACGCGGTCGCTCTGTGCCGGCACCAGCACGGTCGCCTTGGAAAGAGGCATGCCGGGCCGTATGTGCAGCAGCTGAAACGTCGGCGCGTTCTTGTGGGACAGCAGGAACACATCGACACCCCGGACATCCAGCCGGGTGACTTCGTCGCTACGATCCACGAACAGATGCCAATGGGCATCTGGCCGGCTCGCGGCAACCGCCAGCGTCGTCCAAAGCTTGATTTCATTTTGCACGCCATTGATCGAGGCAAGCAGCGCCATACCTGATCCGGGGTTGATCTGGATGGCGGGGAATTCGTCCGGCGTGAAGCTGGTGCGATCGCCGATGCCATTGCCCGCCACCGGCACCGGCGCGGACTTCAGGTCCCACACCTCGGCCGTGCTGTTCTTGTATTTGTTGATCGGGTCTTCGCCCGGCGCGAGCTGCCGCAAGCGAATGAAGTAAAGCAGCTGGGAATCGGTGCTCCACGAGGTAGCGCCGAAATCGGCGCGATCGACAGGCCCCGCAATCTGCTTTCCGCTCGCCGCGTCATACACATAAAGCGAGGCAGCCTCCGAGCCGCCCTCGGAAATACCGGCCGCAACCTTGGCGCCATCAGGCGAGGCAAGGAAGTAGTTGATCGCGTAAGGCTTGCCGCCATGCGCTGCGCGGATCGCGGCAACGTCCACGATCTTGCGCTTGCCTTTTTTGTCCTTGACCACAAGGTCGAAGCTGTCGGCGCCGGGCGCACGTTCTTCATAGAACTGGCGGCCGCCATAAGTCGCGTAATCCTGGATGAAGCCGAAGCTGCCGGTGAAGGCGGCGATGCGCTTTGCGAGCGCGGCGTGGGGCGCAATGGCATCCATGACGCTGTGCGTGTAGGCGCCTTGCGCTTTCATCCAGGCAAGCGTTTCGGGCTCGAGCTTCTCCATGTAGCGGTAGTTGTCGGTGACCTTCTGGCCGAACAGAGTTTCGGTGACAGGTTTCACAGGCAGCGGCGGCGGCTGCTGCGGGCCGCCTATTGGGGCGAGCGGATCGGGAGCGCCCGCGGCGAGCGCGGCGGTGAAGGCGGTGGCGCAGAGCAGGGCGGCGGCAAACCCGGTTTTCATCATTGGTCCTTTGCGGAGAGCGGGCCGGTTATTGGCATGGCCGGCGCGCCGCCGCAATTGCATCGCCGTTCAATATCTCGTGCCGTGGCATTGCTGGAATCCCATCATCTTGAAAGTTGAAGTCATCTTCGCATCGTCTCCTCCTCCGCCTGGAGGGCAGCCGGCACCAAAAGTTCCCATTCGAACCTCCGGAAAATCGGGTGGGGTACCGGGGGCTCTCCCTCTCCTCCTTGGGGGGAGAGGGATACAGGGTGAGGGGGAACCGGAAATCAGAAGCCGGAAATCGGAAATCAGAACGCGCTTGCATCCGCATTCTTCTTTGATTTCCGACTTCCGATTTTTGCATTTTAACCACCCCTTCACCCCCGGCCCCTCTCCCCTGCGAGGGCGAGGGGAGAGACCGCGAAGCACGCCAGGGCGCGTCCGGGAGAAGACGAAACGAATTGTTCGATTTGTTCCGGAAAAAATCGTGCACCCCCTCCCTCCCAAATCGTCCGGCACAGCAGATGTTGTGGTTTGCGTATGCCGCGAGCAGTCGAGGTGAGGAATCCGCTCACGCGCGGACTGCCGAGGACAGCAGCGCGTGAGTCTTGCTCCGGTGTGTGCTTGCGAATGGAAGCAATGGTACGCGTCATGTGCGCCAGTGTAAGGCCGTTTTTGCAGTGGGGAACGGATTTATTTTCGCGATCGATTTCCCGCTGATTTCGCATGCCTTTTCGCCCCCGATGTGGGGGATGGCGGCAAAGAAACGAGCGATCGCCCGCCGAACACTCCCTGCGCCATTGCCGTCCAAGAAAATCGGGTTCAAATTTGCCCGTGCGGGGGGATCCACTCGAACGGAATGGAGCGCACGATGTTGAAATCAATTTCAGCACTATGTGTCAGCGTTGCCGGTCTGGCAGCGGTTGCAGTCCTTTCGGCGCCCGCTTCCGCCACCAGTAACAGGTTCAAAGTCACGAATGTTCATTTCGAAACGAATTTCTCGGCCTGCGACATGGGCATTCAGATCCGCTTCGATACGGAAGGCCTGACGGAAGGCAGCGTCACCGATCCCAACGGCCATAAGATTTACAGCTTCAAGAGCGCCGGCGGCATGAAAGCGACCGGCGGCCAGACGGAAGGTTTTCTGGAAGGTATCGAGCCGCAGATCAAGGAGCTCATGCAGGTCCTAGGCTGCGCGCGGGAAAAGGATGAGGGAAAAAGCTCGCTGGCCGATCTGTTGGCCGAGTTTCCGCAAGGTGAGTACACGTTCTCAGGCTTGCACAACGGCGTCGTGATCACGGGTGAAGACAAGCTGACCTATCACATTCCCGCCGGGACGACAGTGGTCGCTCCCGCAAAGGGTGCAATTCTTCCGGTACAGCACGTGATGCTCAATTGGAAGCCGGTGACGGGACCCATCCTCCCCTATCTCGGCCCCGTCACGATCACCGGCTATCATGCCATCGTTTACGAGAACGGGCCCGAGATCGTGCCCCAGCTGGATGTAGATCTCCCCGCAACGCAGACGAGCCTGAAGGTCCCTGTCCAGTACCTCAAGCCGGGGACCGTGTATCTGTTCGAAATTTTGACGACAGAAAAGAGCGGCAATCAGACCATCACAGAAGGATTCTTCTGCACCGAAGGCGTCCAGACCTGCCAGACGCCCGTCCGGCGCACAGGCATTAATGGCCACGCGACGGAATTCGGACACACAGCAGTGTCCCCGAATTCTGTTGGCTAAACCTCAACCAGCCGGAAGGACATAGAACCTTCGCAGGCTGACGAGATCGCCGCTGGGCTCGGAGACGGTGACGTTTGCGGTCTGTGTACCGACCGGAACCGTCGCGACCAAATAGGTGTCGTTGACGACCGTGTAGTTCGCCGCCACGTCGCCGAATTCGACGCCGGTGGCGGTCGAAAATCCCTGGCCGAGAATTCCAATCTGCGCCCCTTCAGGGGCTGCCCACAGTTGTAAGGCGATCAAGGGCTTGAGCCCGTGCGTGTAGCTGAAGAGAACGCCGCTGGTGCCATTCTCGCCGCCGCCGCCTTTGGTAGCGAAGCCGTAGATCGTGCCATTCGTATGCAGCGTGGGCGTCGCGCCCGGATAGGCGCCGTCCTGAAAATTGAACTGGTGCAGCACCTGGAATTTCGTGCCGCGGGTATTCATCCGGTACATCGTGCCGTAGCCGTTCGCGCCGCCGGCCGACTGTACGCTGTAGAGATATTTGTCGCTGCCCTGCACGAGGCCGGCGGTCGAGTTCGTGCCCTCAGACACCTGAAAATTGTGCAGCACCTCATAGACGCTGCCGGATAGGGACAGCCTGTAAACGATGCCCTGGCTGAACTTCCCGCCTGCGGAGGTCGTGCCGTAGAACAGTTTATCGGCCCCGATCATGAGCGGGGTAAGCGGTGTGGCACCTTCAGTGGAGGCGTTGAAGCTGTGGAGAATCTTCAGCTTCCCTTTTGTCGACAGCCGGAACACCGTGCCCTGATTGAAGTCGCCGCCAAGTTGCGTGGTGCCGTAGAAATTCCCGTCCACGCCCATGACGAGAGGTGCCGTCGTTTTGGAGGGGACCGTCGCGATGGTCGAAAACCTTCCGCCTGGGGTGATCCGGTACACCACACCCGGATGGGTGCCGTTGTAGGTCACGCCGTAGAGATTTCCGTCGGGCGTTTGGACCGGCGGCGCCCAGGGGAAAGCCCCGTCGGCGCCGTCCGCAAATTCATACAGGGTCGTCGTGACACCGTTTGCGAGCTGGAACACTGTGCCTTTGCCCGGGCCGCCGCCGTTGGTCGTGGTGCCGTAGAAAGCGCCGTCGAATCCGAGCGTCAGGCCCGATTGCGGCGAGTGACCATCCCCCATCTGGAAGCGATAGAGAACGTTGAGCGAGTCGCCCGGCACATAGTTGATGATCGTGCCGTTGCCGGATTGCGCCGTGCCACTGGCAAGCGTGCTGTAGAGGTTTCCGTCCTCGCCCTGTGCCAGCAGCGCGGGGCTGAGCGGATCGCAGCCGTCGTTGGCGCAATCGAAATTGAACAGCTCGGTGTAGCCGCCGGCCGCTACAGCCGGAGTTGCCAGCAAGAGGGCTGCAAGCGCCTGAAATAGACTAATGTTGAAATGCCTCATCGCGATCCCCCGACCCGAAATCCCGGCACATCCATGCTAGCGCAAAGGTACGCGCTCTGAAACCTGGGAACGGGGTCGGGGCGCAATTTGGGACGGCTATCGCGACTCGCGTAAGGTGGTCTGCCCAACAGTGGGTTTGAAACCTTTGTCCTTGGAGGGGCGGGAATGGATTACCAGGCTCTGTTCGGCGTGGTCGTGCGGGCGTTCGGGCTCGTGTTGATCTGAGATGGACTGTATGAGGCGATATTCGCCACGCTGCAAAAGGCCGGCATCAACCAGTCAACCTACTATCCGCCCGGCTCCCACCTCATCTTTGCAGGCGCCTACCTGTTCGCCGGTGTCATTGCGCTCAAGGCGGCGGATGAAATCGTGGAGCTGGTCTACGGTTCCCCGCGAAGGCGCGCCGAGATCGAAGCGCCCTAGCGCGCAACACAGATCTTATGGCCGCGCCGCGTTGGCGCGGCGGGCGATGGCATTGACGGGCTCCGCATTCAATCCGGACTGCGTGATCAGCACGCGATAGGCGGCGCCGTCGGCCATCGGCATGAACACCGCGGAGCCGAAGCGGCGATCCTCCGTATACGCATGACGCACGAGCCAGGCGAGCCCGCCCCGCGGCAGCCAGCGGTTCACCGGCGGCGGCGGGCCTTTGAGATCGCAGGCGGTGATCGCCTTGCCGTTGCCGCGCGCCGCCGTGAAATAGCGGTTGGAGATCTGGTCGAGCACATAGGTCGCATCGAGACCGAGCAGGTTGGCCCACGGTTTCCATTTCTGCACCCGCGCGCTGAAGTCCCATTCATCGCCCTGAAGCACACAATCCTGCGAAAGCTTGGGGCCGTCGAGCCGCGTCACGCGCACGCGGTAGAGGTGCTTCGCCGGATCGAGGGCCACCACCCACACCTCCGCAATGGCCGCTTCGTGCGTGAGGCGCGCGAAGGTTTGCGTGTTGAGTCCGAGCAGCGCCACCGCCAATCCCGCGATCGCCAGCGGCGCGCCCACCATCATGTGCGCCGTGCCGCGCGTTGCGCGGCCTCTGCCGAAATGGACCAGCGCGCTCGCGAACAGGCCGAGGCCCAGGACAGCGATCAGGGCCGGAAGCACGATCCATTGCAGGCCTGACAGCATCCGCGCGCCTTTCTGCCAAATGCCCGCAGCATTAACGTGGGACCGCGGCGGTTGGTGCGGAACGCGCCGGAAGCGTGACCGTTACCGGAGCAGGGGAGGCAGAAATGAGACTCATTCCGGTTTTCCTGGGCATTGCCGCGCTGGCGTGTAGCCGGGCCGCAGCGCAGGAGGCAAAGCTCACCATTCAGCCCGGCCACGGCGTGGTGATTCAGCAATACGTGACGACGCAGCACATCCCCACGTCCGTCATGAAAATGCGGGTGGAAATCGGCAGCACGATCCCGGACGAGATTCAGTTGCGGCCGGTGCCGCTTGGCCTCGTGGCAAAGGTGCCGGAAATCCGGAACTACGAGTACTTCGTCGCGGATGGCGGAAAGGTGGTGTTCGTCGAGCCGTACACCCGCATGGTTGTGCAGATTCTGCAGTAGCGCGGCTAGTGGCGCTTGCTCTTCGCTTTCGCGGCCGCGGCATTCAGCTTGGCGCGGTCGTTTCCCACGCGACGAATGAGGTCGCGCGCCTGCGCTGCCGTCAGGCCGTGTTTGCGCGAGAAGTAGGCGACTTCATAGCCTTCGCCGCCGGCAACCCGCCTGCGATCGCGCCCGCTCCGCTTGCGTCTGTCGTCTGCCATCTTTCCTCACCCTGACAATACGGACGGCACGGCGTAGTTGGAGGAGAACGCGATGACTGCCACGCCGGCCACAAACATCACGAACAGCAGGGCGAGGGAAATCCAGAAGCCCGGCTGCAGGAAAACATCCAAGTCGCGTCCCATCGCTTGGAAAACTGCCCGGCCACGGCTTGAGTTCCGCGTGGGTTGGCCCAAGGCGGGTCCCCGGGGCGTGGGTTGATCGACCTGCGTGGCGGGAACGGCCGCAGCCACCTCACGTTTGTCTCAATGTGGGGGGCTTTCGGAGGTGAAAGCCATGAAATTTGCACGCGCTTTTATGTTGTCGCTGGCGCTCGGCGGCGTTGCCGCTTTGCCTCAGCAAGCCGCCGCCGCTCCGGCGCAGACCGCCACCCACAAAGTGCTCGATTTGAATGCCGCTTCGGAAACGGATTTGGAGCAATTGCAGGGCATCGGTCCGGTGATGGCCAAGAAAATCATCCAGGGCCGCCCTTATAAGAGCAAGGACGAGCTGGTCCGGCGCCATATCATTCCGGTATCAGCGTACGGCGCCATCAAGGCTCAGGTGATCGCCCATCACGCGACGTAAGCGTCAGGCCGCTTCGGCGAGATCGGCGAGTTGGGCGAGAACGGCGCGCGCGCCTTTGAGCCGCGACTCGGATGACGGCCAGTCGCGCGACACCACGACTTTCTGGTCCGGCCGCACCTTCATCACGGCCGGGTGCTTGTGGATCAGCTGCACCAGCGCGCCGGGGTTCGGGAAGGTCTGGTTGCGGAAGGTGAGGATGGCGCCCTTCGGCCCCGCTTCGATCTTTTCGACCATCGCCGCGCGGCAGAGATGCTTGATCGCCACGATCTCCAAAAGGTGCTCCACTTCCTCGGGTAGTGGCCCGAAGCGGTCGATCAGTTCGGCGGCGAAGCGATCGATATCGGCGCGGTCTTCTAGGGTGGCGAGGCGGCGGTAGAGCGCCATACGTACGTTCAGGTCGCCGACATACTCTTCCGGAATGAGCACGGAGGTGCCGATGTTGATCTGCGGCGACCATTGCTCAGCCGCTTCGGTGGCCGCGTCGCCGGCACGCAGGCTCGCCACCGCCTCTTCCAGCATCTCCTGATAGAGCTCGATTCCCACCTCGCGCACATGGCCGGACTGCTCTTCCCCAAGCAGGTTGCCCGCTCCGCGAATGTCCATGTCGTGGCTTGCCACGCTGAAGCCTGCGCCCAACTGGTCGAGCGATTGCAGCACCTGCAGGCGTCGCTCCGCCGTTTCGGTGAGCTTCTGGTTGGCGGGCGTGGTGAGATAGGCGTAGGCGCGGCTCTTGGAGCGGCCGATGCGTCCGCGCAGCTGGTAGAGCTGCGACAGGCCAAAACGGTCGGCGCGGTGCACGATGAGCGTGTTGGCGGTGGGGATGTCCAGCCCGCTTTCCACGATGTTGGTGGAGACAAGCACGTCGATGCGGCCTTCGTAGAAGGCCGTCATCACGTCTTCGAGCTGGTGCGCCGGCAGCTGGCCGTGGCCGACGGCGAATTTCACTTCCGGCACGGAATCGCGGAGGAATTCTTCTGTCTCGCGCAAATCCTTGATGCGCGGGCAAACATAGAAGCTTTGCCCGCCGCGGTAATGCTCGCGCAGCAAAGCTTCGCGGATCACCAGCGGATCGAACGGCGTGACGAAGGTTCGCACCGCAAGACGGTCGATGGGCGGCGTGGCGATGAGCGACAGGTCGCGCACGCCGGTGAGCGCCAGCTGCAAGGTGCGGGGGATGGGGGTCGCGGTGAGCGTGAGCACGTGGACATCCGCTTTCAGCGCCTTCAGCCGTTCCTTGTGCGTCACGCCGAAGTGTTGCTCCTCGTCCACAACGACCAGGCCGAGATTGGCGAAGCTAATGCCCTTCGCCAGCAGCGCATGCGTGCCGATGACGATATCGATATCGCCGCTCGCGAGTCCTGCCTTGGTTTCGCGCGCCTCCTTCGCGTCGACGAAACGCGACAGCTGCCGGATTTTTACGGGGAAGCCGCTGAAGCGCTCGGTAAAGGTCTTGGTGTGCTGGCGCGCGAGCAAGGTGGTGGGAACCACCACAGACACCTGCAAACCTGAGATCGCGGCGACAAAGGCCGCGCGCAGCGCTACCTCCGTCTTGCCGAATCCGACATCGCCGCACACCAGCCGGTCCATCGGCGTGCCGCGCGCCAAGTCCTCGATGGTCTCGGCGATGGCCTTCTCCTGGTCGTCCGTTTCCTGATACGGGAAGCGGGCGCAGAATTCGTCGTACAGCCCTTGCGGCGTATCGAGCGGCGCCAGTGCTTTGAGCTTGCGCGCGGCGGCGATGCGGATGAGTTCGGCCGCGATCTCACGCACCCGCTGCTTCATTTTGGCTTTGCGCTGCTGCCAGCCGGCGCCGCCGAGCCGATCAAGCTGCACATGGCCTTCGTCGGAACCGTAGCGGGTCAACAGCTCGATGTTTTCGACCGGCAGGAACAGCTTGCCGCCGTCGTAGATGAGTTCGAGGCAATCGTGCGGCGCGCCGGCGACGTCGATGGTCTGCAAGCCTTCGTAACGGCCGACGCCATGATCGATGTGGGTGACGAGATCGCCGGGCGCGAGGCTGGAGGCTTCGGCGAGGAAATTCTGCGCCCGCTTGGTGCGGCGGCGCTGCGGCACCATGCGGTCGCCCAGAATGTCCTGCTCGGAGACGATGGCGAAATCGGGCGCCTCGAAGCCGCGCTCCAGCCCCACAATGCCGACGCCGATGGCATTGCCGTGGAGCTGTTGCGCTTCGCGGAAATCCCTGATGATGCGAACCGCTGGGAGCCCGTGATCAGACAGCACAGCGCCCAGGCGCTCCGCCGAGCCTTCGCTCCAGGCCGCCAGCAGAACGCGCTTGTTGCGCGCCTGCAATTCCTTCACATGCGCAGCGGCCGCTTCGAAGATGTTGACGCGCCCCTGCTGCCGCTCCGGTGCGAAGTCGCGGCCCTGCTTGCCGCCGGCATCCGTCGAAATTTTCGACTCCGGCGCCTGGAACGGCGACAGCTCGCGCACGTCGCGCGACGCCATCGCAGCCGTCCATTCGTCCGCAGTGAGATAAAGCTGATCGGGCGGCAGCGGCTTGTAGGGCGGCGCGCTGACGTTCTCCTTGCCCTCGCGCTTTTCCTGCAGGAATTGCCGCCGCGTTTCGTAATAGTCCGCGATGGATTCCAGCCGCGCGGTTTTGGAATCCTCTACCTGATGCGACAGCATCACCAGCGGGCGGCCGACATAATCGAACAGCGTTTCCACATGCTCGTAGAACAGCGGCAACCAGTGGTGCATGCCCGGATGATGCCGGCTCTCGCTGATCGCTTCGTACAAGGGATCGTCGGAGGCCGGCCCGAACTGCGCCACATAACCGGCGCGAAAGCGGCTGATGGTCTCCTTATCCAGCGGCACCTCGCTCGCCGGCAACAGTTCGATTTCGGAAATCTGGTCGGTGGAAAGCTGCGTCTCGGCATCGAAGCGGCGCACCGCATCCAGGGTCGAGCCGAAGAAATCGAGCCGGTATGGTTCGTCGGTGCCCGGCGGCCACAAATCGATGATGCCGCCGCGCAGCGCGAAATCGCCCGGCTCGCGCACCGTGCCGGCACGCACATAACCGTGCCGCGTGAGAAACCGCACCAGCTTCTCGTGATCCACGTCGTTGCCCACACGGGCGTGAAACTGCGCTTCAAGGATTGCCTCGCGCGGCGGTACACGCTGCAGCGCGGCGTTCACCGTGGTGACAACAACCGCCGCCCCATCCTCCGCTTTGCGGCGCGCCAGCGCGGAGAGCGTTGCCAGGCGCGTTGCTTCGATGTCCGGCTTGGGCGACACCCGATCGTACGGCAGGCAGTCCCAGGCAGGAAAATCGAGCACCGGGATGTCCGGCGCGAAGAAGGCGAGCGCGTCCAGCGCGCAGCGCTCGGCGGCATCGTCAGAGGCGACGAACAGCACCAGGCCCTTGCGGGCCCGCGCCGCTTCGGCGGCCAGATAGGCATCGTAGCCGCCCGGTGCGCCGGTGACGGCAAAGCGGCCCTGGTGCTTGGCGATGTAGTTCAGACGGTCCAAGCGGGAGACTTCCGGTTGCAGACGCTCTTCAACTTGTCGAACACAGAAGAGGCGTAACGCGCAGGCGCCGCCGCGTATCCGCGCAGCCAGGCATAGACGTCGTCATCGGGCGCGTTCAGCAGCTGATCGAGCTGCTCCAGTTCAGCCGCATCCATCGTGTTCAGGTACTCGCGCGCAAACGCGCCGAAGATAAGATCAAGCTCCTTGAAGCCGCGGCGTTGGCAGCGGAACAATAGCTGTTTGCGGCGGACCTCCAAAGAGCCACCGTCACTGGCATTCGACATGGGGCGGATATAGCGGCTCGGGTCGAACAGTTAAAGCGCGGAATAGTGGTGAAGCTCAGGAGAAAAAATCGAGCAGAACGGCCAATAGCCGTTGCTGCGCATCTGGTGAAATCACGCCGAGCCTTTTGATCAAACGACGTTTATCCAAGGCTCGTAGCTGATCGACGGCGATTTCGCCGTTCCTTTGCCGGAAACGTACCCGTGCGCGCGTCGGATAGTTACGTATGGTAGTCGTCATTGGCGCGCCAATAACTGTATCCAGTGCCTCGTTCGCCTCGTTTGGCGAGACGATGACGCATGGACGGGTCTTCCGGATTTCGGACCCGAGGGTCGGATCAAGGGCAACGAGATAGACCTCGAACCGCCGCGGGGTCACCATGTCCATTCGGAGTCGAACTGAGTCCCGAGATGGTCCGGCATGAGTAGACGCTCGCGCTGATGGCGATTGGCTTTCGCGAACCGCTCAGGCCAGTCTGCACGAGGTCCGCGCTTTGCCCGCACGACCAAAGCGCCTTCGGCGACGGTCAGGATGACCTTGCCCTCCAGGCCAAGCTCATCACGAATGGGCTTCGGAATTCGCAAACCCTTTGAATTACCGATCTCGACAATGTCTGCAGTAAGAAAACCGCGTTCTGCCATGGCTACATTGTAATTACCCTATGGGTTATGTCAATCTTGCCATCTGGTACAGATTGTTCAAGCGGGACGCGCTTGTTTGGCCTATCTTCCGTCGGATGCGCCCTGCGATTCTCTTTCCCCTGTTTGCCGAGACACGAAGCCTGCAAGGCGTCGGGTTCAAGCTCGAGAAGCTGCTCGCGCGCGTGGCCGGCACGCGGGTGATCGATCTCGTGTTCGATCTGCCGGTCGGCTTCATTGACCGCAGCTACCGGCCGAAACTGAAGGACGCGCAGGAGGGCCGGATCGCGACCGTGGAGGTGACGGCGCAAGCTCATTTTCCCTCGCGCGATCCGCGGCGGCCCTACAAGGTGCGCTGCGCCGACGACACCGCTTTCATCGAACTCGTGTTCTTCCGTGCAAAGGGCGACTACCTCTCCCGCGCCTTGGCGGTTGGCGCAAGGCGCGTCGTCAGCGGACGTATCGAACGGTACGCGGGCGGCCTGCAGATGGTGCATCCGGATTACATCGAATTGCCGGAAGACCATGAGCGCATCGCATCGCACGAAGCGGTGTACGCGCTGACGGAAGGCCTCTCCAACAAGATGATTGGCAAGGCGGTGCAGCAGGCCTTGCGCTATGTGCCGGAGCTGCCGGAATGGCTGGACAAGCCCTTGCTGAGAGCGTGCGGCTGGCCCTCCTTCCACGACGCCGTGATGTCCGCGCATGCGCCGGCAAGCCAGGCCGATCTGTCGCCTGAATCCCCCATGCGGATGCGGCTTGCGTATGACGAGCTCCTCGCAAATCAACTGGCGCTCATGCTCATTCGCGCCCGCATGCGGGGCGAAAAGGGACGCGTGCTGAACGGCCCCGGACGGCTGAAAACGAAGGTATTCGCCGCGCTGCCGTTTGCGCTCACCAAATCCCAGCAGCAGGCCGTTGCCGAGATCGAAGTAGACATGGCGCAACCCTCGCGCATGCTGCGGCTGCTGCAGGGTGATGTCGGATCGGGCAAAACAGTCGTCGCGATGGCCGCGCTGCTGAACGCGGTGGAATGCGGCGCGCAGGGCGCGCTGATGGCGCCGACGGAAATCCTTGCCCGCCAGCACATGGCGGCGCTCGCGCCGCTCGCCAAAGCCGCGGGCGTGCGGATGGCCATCCTCACCGGGCGGGAAAAAGGATTGGAGCGCCGGCACACGCTCAAGGCGCTGGAGAACGGGCTCATCGATATTCTCGTCGGCACGCACGCGCTGTTCTCGGAAGATGTCGCCTTCCGCGATCTCGCGCTGGTGGTGGTGGACGAGCAGCACCGCTTCGGCGTGCACCACCGCATGAAGCTGCAGGGCAAAGGCGACAAGCCGGTCGATGTGCTGGTGATGACCGCGACGCCCATCCCGCGCACGCTGGCGCTCACCGCCTATGGCGACATGGAAGTCTCGCGGCTCACCGAGCGGCCGGCCGGCCGAAAGCCGGTGGATACGCGCGTTTTATCCGCAGAGCGCACGGATGAAGTGGTCCAGCACCTGCGCCGCGCGATTGCGAGAGGCGCCCGCGCCTACTGGGTCTGCCCACTGGTGGAAGAATCCGAGAAGAGCGATTTGGCCGCGGCGGAAAATCGCGCGGCGATGTTGCGGCAGGCGCTGGGGGTGCCCGTCGGGCTGGTGCACGGCCGCATGAAAGGGCCGGAGCGCGATGCCGCGATGGCGAAGTTCAAGTCCGGCGAAACCAAAGTGCTGGTGGCGACCACCGTCATTGAAGTCGGCCTTGATGTGCCGGAAGCCACCATCATGGTGGTGGAACATGCCGAGCGCTTCGGGCTGGCGCAGTTGCATCAGCTGCGCGGGCGGGTGGGGCGCGGCAGTGCGAAGTCCACCTGTCTGCTTATATATCAGCCGCCGCTGGGCGAGACGGCGACGGCGCGGTTGAAAACCTTGCGGGAAACCGACGACGGTTTCGTCATCGCGGAAGAGGATTTGCGGCTGCGCGGACCGGGCGAAGTGCTGGGGGTCCGCCAGAGCGGCCGGGAAGAATTCCGCCTGGCGGACCTGTCCGTGCATTCCGAATTGCTGGCGGCCGCGCGCGACGACGCCAAGCTCATCGTCGGTACCGATCCCGAGCTAAAATCCGCGCGCGGCGAAGCGCTGCGCGTGCTGCTCTATCTGTTCGAGCGCGACGAAGCCGTGCGATACTTGCGCACGGGATGACTTCGATGAAACCTACATTTGAGACACTCGAGTTGACGATCTCTCTCCCCCTCCCCCTGCGGCCGCCGTCGCTGAAGCTTCGGCGTGCCAAACGAGGCACTTGCCGCGGCGTAGCCGAAGCGAAGCCGGGGAGGGGGCGAATTGCGTGAGCGCAGCGAACGCAATTCGGGGGAGGGGGTGATCGTCTCATCCGCAATACCCCTCCCCCAATTCTCACGCGCTTCGCGCGTTCGAATTGCCCCCTCCCGCAAGGGGAGGGGGGATGTCAGGGCTTAAGTTTAAGTCGTGCAGATCGATTTTCTTGCCTCGCTTGAACACGCGCTTGCGGAGACAATGCGAGGCTTCGAGCGCATCGAGACTCTGCACCGGCTCTCCGGCGGGGCGAGTCAGGAGACCTGGGCCTTCGATGCGGTTGTGAACGGCGGGATTGAACCGCTGATCCTGCGCCGCTCGCCCGGCGCGCG
>JADMIO010833521.1_pt1 | contig 26541 bp, 18 predicted proteins | sample 8958161 | NCBI WGS metagenome assembly JADMIO01 (sample SAMN16585339, study PRJNA669376) | soil metagenome | isolation source: Crop rotation soil | place: USA: Cullars Rotation, Alabama | collected 2011 | reverse complement strand
CCTCGCCCGCCGCTCGGCGGCGGCGCGCGCGAGCGCGGGGTGGACGATCGGCCTCGTGCTGCTCGGTGACCTGGCCGCGCTGGTCGTCGCCGCGCTCGCGCATGCTGTCGCCATGCGGGGACTCGCCGAGCGGAACCGTCACATGGCGGCCGCCGAGGCGGCACGGCAGCGCGCGGAGCGACAGGCCGAGGAGCTGCGCGACCTGGCGAGTGCGCTCGAGGTCGCACGCCATGCCGCGCAGGAGGCGTCACGCCTCAAGTCGGAGTTTCTCGCCAACGTCACGCACGAGATCCGCACGCCGATGACGGCAGTACTCGGGTATGCCGAGCTGCTCTCCGACCCGGCCACGCGCGAGGTCGAGCGGGAACGCTACCTCGAGACCATTCGCCGCAACGGTGACCACCTGGTCGCGGTCGTCAACGACGTCCTCGACCTCTCGAAGATCGAGGCCGGCAAGCTGGTCATCGAGCGCGTCGCCTGTTCGCCGCTCGACATCGTGAAGGACGTCGCGGCGCTCATGCAGCAACGGGCCGAGCAGAAGGGGCTCGTTTTCGACGTGGTCTACCGTGACACGGTCCCGAAGATGATCACGACCGACCCCGTGCGGCTCCGCCAGATACTCATCAACCTCGTGGGGAACGCGGTGAAGTTCACCGACCACGGGTCCGTGCGCGTCGAGGTGTCATACGCAGCGCGCCCCGGCGGGAGCTTCCTCGAGTTCGCCGTGAGCGATACCGGCATCGGCATCATGCCGGAGCGTCAGGCGATGCTCTTCGATGCATTCACGCAGGCCGACGGGTCGAGCGCGCGGCGCTTCGAAGGGACGGGTCTCGGGCTCGCGATCTCCAAGCGGCTGGCGCAGCTGCTCTGGGGCGACATCGTGGTCGAGAGCTCGCCGGGACACGGTAGCCGCTTCACGTTCCTGCTCCGGCCCGATCACGTCGACGACGCCCATACGATGCAGGATCTTCCGCAGGGGGGAGGCGACGCCGGGCGATCGCAGGAGGGCGTCCGCCTGAGGGGCCGGGTGCTTCTGGCCGAGGACAACGCCGACAATCGCACACTCCTCGCGCACCACCTCCGGGCGGCGGGAGCCGAGGTGGCGCTGGCGGAGAACGGGATCGCGGCGTGCGAGCTCGGTATCGCCGCTGCGGCGGCGGGCCGGCCGTTCGACGTGATCCTGATGGACCTGCAGATGCCCGGCCTCGACGGCTACGCGGCCACGATGCGCCTTCGATCCGCCGGGTACCGCGGGGTCATCGTGGCGCTCACCGCGCACGTCATGACCACCGACCGCGAGCGCTGTCTGGCCACCGGCTGCGACGGCTTCGTGAGCAAGCCGATCACCCGCCGCACCCTGATAGAGACGGTCGCTCGCCATCTGCCTGCGGCTGCGGAGGAGAGGGCCGCCGATCCCCTCGTGAGCGAGGTGGCCGACGATTCGGAGCTGAGCCGCGCGCTCGCCGCGTTCGTCGAGAGGCTACCCGAGCGGATCGCGGCGATGGAGCACGCGTTCACCGAGGGAAACACCGACGTGCTCGTCGACCTGGCACACCAGCTGAAAGGCGTCGCCACCGGCTACGGCTACCCGACGATCACCGAGGCGGCCGGAATGCTGGAGGCGGCCGCCCGGTCGGGTCGGGACGTCGAGGACGTGCTGGCCGGGCTCCGGGACCTCTGTCGGCGCGCGTTCGTGCCGCACGCTTCGCACCGCGGAAGCGTCCCGGTATAGCGCGCCCAGCAGTCGCACGACGGCGCTCTGCGTCGAAACGTTCGGCGTTCCAATCGCGCGACCGGTCGTGCGAGCGCATCGAAACGAGCCGGCAGGTATGGACCGCCATTGGCGCTGTAGTATGGTTTTCCACTCGTGCACGGCGTCGGCACGCTCGAAGCGTACCTCGCGCACCCCGTCGGGCAGTATCTCTGGGGTCCGACGTTCGTCGTCTGGTGGTCGAGCGCGGACCTGAACGGCATCGTGTTCTGGGGTCGACCCGAGGAGGACCACGTGCGCCGGGTCACCGCGGCTCTCGACGGGGAGCTCCAGGCCGGCGTCCACGCGCATGCGTCGCTGGTCGACGTGCGGCGCGTCTCTGCGGTCGACCTCGGCGCCTTCACGACGCTCATGCAGTACGTCCGCTCGCGCCGCGCACCGTTCGCCAGGATCGTCCGCCGCCAGGCGCTGCTGCGACCCGGGGGCCTGGCGGGGGCCGCCGTCGCAGGCTTCTACTCCGTGCTCGCGCCCAGCTACCCGGTGAAGGTCTTCACGGATCCCGTGGCCGCTCTCCGCTGGCTGCGCGTCGAGGGGGAAAACGGGATCCTCGACGAGATCGAGCAGATCTACGCGACGGCGACCGGCGGGTCCGCGTTCGTCGCCGCACTGCGGGCCCACCTGGAGGAGGCACCGGGGACGCTGACGTTGAAGGACACGGCGAAGGCGTTCGGCGTGTCTGCTCGCAATCTGCAGCGCAGGCTCAGCGAGGCGAGCACCACTTTTCAATACGAGCAGAATGCGGCACGCCTGCGACTCGCGAAGACGCTGCTCCTCGAGACGAACTACGAGGTGAAGCGCATCGCCATCGAGGTCGGGTGCGCGTCGCTGCAGAATTTCAGCGCGCTCTTCCACAAGAGCACGGGAGAGTCGCCGAGTCAGTGGCGCTCGCGCCAGCGGCCGGACGATTTTCCTGCGCGCCCCGCATCACGCCCGCGCTCCGCCGTGCGGTGAACCGCGCGTCCGTGGTCGTCGCCGCGGTGCGGCGGACGTTCGCACGAAACCGATTGGCGTAGTTTCGAACGCCATCGCCCATCCGGCGGACGCCACTGCGAAACGCTTTGGCGTCGTTTCGAACGCCGCAAGACTATTGCGCGCGCGCGCCATTTGGTAGCCGGCGAGTCGCTGCACGACCGGTGGAACGTCTCACACCAGAAAGGCGAGGGCGACATGACCACAGCAGACGTCGTGAAGCACGCGATCGTGACGGGGTGCGCGGTGCTCGGGCTGTCGGCGACGATGGCGAGCCCGGCGCTCGGCGGTCTCACCGTGAAGGTGGACCAGCCGGCGGGCACCGTCCAGGGAACGTACACCAACGAGAGGGCGGCGGTGCGCTTCCGTTCTCGCCGGACCGATGCCCGCGTCGTCGCCACCGTGCGTGGCGCCGACGGCACGGTGCTGATGGCGGTGAAGGGTGACCGCGAGCACATGCCGCGCGTGACCTACGCCGGCATCCGGGTGACGAATCACGGCGAGTTCTCCGAGGAGGAGCACTCGGCCATCGCCGCGCTGCGCGTGTCGCCGCAGGCGCTCGCGTTCGGCGAGATGCTGCGCGCGCAGGAGCATCCCGACTCGCCACCCAGCGAGGGATGGCCGGCGCTTCACGAGCTGTACCACTTCCTCACCTTCATCGGCGGTCCCGGCCCCGACGGGCTGTACGAGTGGGAGGAGATCCCGGAGGCGATGGCCGCGGCCGATCGCAACGGCCTCTATCGCCCCGCGCTGGCGCGAATCGACGACGGCGGCGGCGACCCGGGTGGCGGGGGCGGAGGCGGCGGCGGTACGGGCGGCGGTACCGGCGGCGGGTCCGGGGGAGGACCTTCGGGTTCACCCTGGGACTGTGCGGGCGACGCGGACCAGTGCGTCGGCCAGATCGGGAGCACGTGCTGGGGCGTCTTCGCCTTCGGCACGCGAATCCACAAGTGGACCTGCGAGGCGCTCCGGCACGATATCAACGCGCGGCAGCGCGACTGCAACTCGAACGGCATCTCGACGACGGGCGGCTGCTGCGGCACGCTCGAGGACGCCGTCGCCAGCCTCCTCACCCAGCCCGATCTCGGACGCGCCGGGCTCGCCAGCTGTACGCTCAACTCGTTCTGCCCCACCCCGAGCGCGTGTTGCTCGCAGGGCAACGTGGGGCCGGGCGGGTGCACGTTACCGGGCGGCGTCTGCCGGGAGATCCAGTTCTGCGACCCCAACAACCAGCCCGGGTCCACGCGCCTCTGGCCGTGTCCCAACGAGGCGACCGCGGCGGCGAAGTACCTGGTGGTGACGGGCACGCCCGACTACCAGAACGGCAACCTCCTCGCGACCGACGGCGTGCTCATCACGCTCGCGGAGCCCGGGCGCGTCGTGATGGGCGTCTCGTGCAGAGGCGCGCTCGTCGGACTCCTTCGTGTCGGGGACGATTCCGCACTGTGCCAGAGGTACGGCAAGTGCAGCGTGCGCGACATCAACACGCTCGATCAGACGATCATCTCGCAGATCCAGAGCACGGACCCCGCGGACATTCCTTTCGTCCATCCGTGCATCACGCACGGCTTCGGCTGGTACGAGGTGCCGAACGTCCGCGCGGGCAGCTGGCTCGCCTTCGCGGGCACGCGGGATACGTACCATGCCACGGCCGACGTCTACGCGTACGTCGGCAACGGCGGGATGTATCAGGCCACCTGGGCGGGAAACTCCTGTCGGCTGAACGTCAACATCGACGACCCACGCTTCCTCGTGCGCCAGCAGTACCGCGACTTCTTCGGCCGCGAGCCCGACGGCGCGACGCCGTTCGGCGGCGCCCGCGACTACGGCGGCGGCGACTGGCAGATGCTGATCGACTCGCTCGGCGTCCGCTCGAGCGCCGAGCTCACCTGGGTGGAGTTCATGCAGTCGGACGAGTTCGTGGCCGCGCATCCCGTCCTCCATCCGGCGAACATCGGGACGGCGGCGTTCAACCAGGAGTTCATCCTGCAGTGCTACCGGGTGTTCCTGCGGCGCGAGCCGGATCCCGACGGCTTCGCCTTCTGGCTGAATCACATCAACACGAACGGCAACTACATCGGCATCGTCGGCGGGTTCCTGGGAAGCGGGGAGTACCGCGGCCGGGCCGCCTGCGGCTTCGGGCCGTACCCATGCTCCTGAAGTTCTCGACCAAGCCGTAGCGCTCGAACAGCACTTGCATCGTGCCGATGCGGCACGATCGTCCCGAGGAGGACACGGCATGCACGCTCGATCCTCGTGTGTGGCAGGGGTCGTCCGCCTGACGCTCGTCGGCCTCGTGCTGTGCGCCGCACTCTCCACGCGGTCGTGGGCCATATGCATGGACTGCGACCCCGCGCCCGACCCCTGCAGCGCGTGCGACCCGAGCAGCTGGTGCTACGCCCCGTGCAGCAATCCGGGCCTGTGGTGCTACAGCACCGCCGGCTGCGGCGCACCGGTGTGCAGCGCGTGCAACGCGTCGAGCTCCTGCTACGACCCGTGTACGCTTTCGTGCTTCGACGAGGCCACCTGCGGCGTGGGGCCGGCGAATCCCGCGCCCATCGTCTGCGACGAGCACCAGGACGGAGTGCCGAAGCAGAGCGTGGTGGACATGGGTTTCGCGATGCTCGCCGAGGAGAGTGGCCCGGCAGAGGTCGTGACCGGACCCTTCACCCTGTGCGTCGATTTCCCGCCGAGCGGGCAGAGCCGCCGTGTCTTCGCCGGAAACGACGAGTCCGCGGAGACCAGTCAGGGGATCAGCTCTGCGGTCGTTCGCGGTTACGGTCTGACCTCCGAATCGATGGCGGGCGCGTCCCTCACGGCGAAGGCCGTTCAGGACGTCACCAACTGCGTGCAGCACGAAGTGAACAAGGCCATGGAGGGATCACCCAACCGCATCGACGTAACCAACACCTGCCCGACCGCCCAGAGCCAGGAGGCCTTCGGCCGCGTGATCGTGGGCAATCCCTCCGCAGCCCTCGCCGAGAAGATGAGGGCCGCCGGTGACGCCGACGGGGCGGCGGCGCGCAATGCCAATTGCAAACCGAAAGACAAGGGCGTCGGCCTCGTCAATGCGGCCAGGGCCCGGAGCAATCGCCATCTCTGCGAGACGATCGTGCATGAGTTCTTCCATACGCTCGGCCTCATGCACGTCCAGACCCTCCCGCCCCCCTACCCGCAAGACACCATGGCAGAAAACCGCGACCCCACTAAGCAGTACACGCCGACGGATGTCGATCTCGAGACGAAGCCGGGGCCCGGGAGATGCGCCGAGAAACAGAACACCAAGAAGAAGGTCCAGCAGGCGATCGGGGTGGTCATACAGCCGATCTGCGGGGAACGTGGCTGCGAACGCGCGAAGGGTGAGACCTGTCAGAGCTGCCCACCGGAGTGCGGCGGATGCGGCGGCGGCGAAGAGCCGTTCTGCGGCGACGGCGACTGCAATGGTGGAGAGACATGCGCGTGTCCCGATTGCGCGAACACGCCGGTCTGCAACGGCGGATCTGGCGGTCCCGGCGGCGGCATCTGCTGCGAGTTCAATCCGGGATCCAACTGCCTCTACATCCCGTGCGGTGCCGGCTGGCGGTGCATCAACAACGCCTGCTTCCCGGGCTGCGTGTCCGACCAGGACTGCGCGTTCCGCTGCACGGGGCCGAACCCCGGCCTGTGTCGCTGCGAGGCCGGCCAGTGTCAGCGGACGTTCAGCTGCGTCTGCGACTGCACGGGCCCGTTCTGCTGCCCGCCCGACTATCCCGGCTGCCGCAACACGGGCGGTAGCGGTGGTGGTGGCGGAGGCAGCGGCGACCCGGTCTGGAACTTCTGCTTCTTCGAGGTGTGCGGCGGTGAGTGGCACTGCACGGATGCGTGCTGGGAGTTCTACGCGGAGTAGGGTGCTCCGTTTCGAGTAGGCGTTCGCGCGGGGCGGGCGAGAGCCTGGCCACCGTCGCGGCGCCCGGGCGGAGTGCGGCGGCCGGCTCCGAGTCGTCCCGTCCGCGGGCGTAGGCGCGGAGCACCTGCACCCACGGCCAGAACGGGGGCACCCCAGGTCCCTCATAGCAGCGGCCGCTGTACACCCATCTTTCACACACCCTGCAGGCGGACAGACGCAACCGGCCTCCAGGCGCACTGAGCCCCGGGAACAGATGTAACAAGCACCGGAACCGAGCCGCTTTCTGTATTGACACATCCATGCCGATACGGTTACGCGACCCGCCAGAGCACTCGTCGGATCGAGAATACTGCGGGCGGTGACCACCCGCGAACGGTACAGACGAGAGGTGCAGCATGTCGCAAGACGCTCGGCGCCGGCTCGCAATCCTGGCGGTCCTCATGCTCTGGGCATCGGCGGTCGGGGCAGCCGACACCTCGGTCCCCGGACGCATCCTCCTCGTCAAGGACGGCCGGCGGCTCAAGATGGTCGCCAAGCCGCCGACGGGCATGGCCTTCACGCTCCCGACGGCGGGCGGGAGCAGCGATCCGACCCTCACGGGCGGGCGTGTCAGCGTCGTCGACGAGGGCGACAACACGCACGTGTTCTATGCCGATCTCCCGGCCGGCAACTGGAAGGCGATCGGGAACCCGCCGGGGACGAAGGGGTACAAGTACCGGCCGCCGAACCCCTGTTCGCAGCCGAACCCCTGCGTTGTCCTGGTCAAGGGCAAGGTGATCAAGGTCGTCGCCGTCGACGACCAGACCCTGAACCCGCCCCTCGCCGGTGCCGCCATGGCGCGCGTGGAGGTGGGGCAGACGGCGTACACCGGCCACTTCTCCGCCCCGGTGCTGAACGCGGCCGGCACGTACAAATCCACTGCGGCTCCGGCCTGCACGCCGCCCCCGGGATGCTGCGGCGGGAAGGCGTTCCACAGCTTCACGACGGGAGCGCTCGCCGCCGACTGCGGCCAGCTCGTGCTCACCAACGGCATGACGAGCGGCCTCGCCTGCCAGACGCTGCGTCTCGGCGGCGGGCAGGACATCTTCGGGCCCGGCACGCTGGGCGCCGGGGACCGGTTCATCACCAAGATCACCTCCTGCACCGGCCAGACCGCGACGCTTTTTGGCGCGACGGCGGCGGACACGGGAAGCATCCGGACCTGCACCGTTCCGGGCTGTCTCTTCGGGTCCCCGGTCGCGCTGCCCTACGCGCCCGTCCCGCCCTACAGCGCGTGCCTCGTGACGTCGGTGAACGGCATGGGCGGCGGCTCGCTCGACTGCGCCACCGGCGCGGAGAGCTATTCACTCACTCTCCAGGCGGAGATCTTCCTGACTGGTGACCTCCTCGGCGCCGTGCCCGGAGAGCAGCCCTGCCCACTCTGCTCGGCGGGCACGTGCATGGGCGGCCCGAACAATGGGCTCACCTGTACGGCGGCCGACGGTGCCACCACCCACGACTGCCCGCCCCCGCCGGGAACGAGCATCGGAACGGTGCCGATCAGCCTGGCGCTCTCGTCCGGGACCGTGTCGTGGACCGGGACGGTGGCGACGAACGACACTGGCAGCACGTCGAGCGTCCAGACGCGCGTCTTCGCCGGCTACTGCCGCGATGCCGATGGCACGCTCAACTTTGAGAACCCGGCGCATCTCTGCTGGCAGAACGGCATGGCGGTCGGCGTCCCATGCTCCGGCATATTCGAGTCCTGCGAGCAGCGGAGCGAGGGTGCCTTCGGGCCGAACGGCACCAGCGTGCAGACGATCACGGCCGTCGGGAGCCCGCAGGGCGATCTCGGCTGCGGCGCCGGAAGCGGCACGCTGGTCGGCGTCTTCGCGGCCCGGCCGACCTTCGGCTCGGCGGACGCCCCCTTCGACCTGCCGGGGCCCGGCGCCATCACGATGTCGGGCGCGGGGGTCCTCTGCTCCACAGGAAACCCCTGCCCGGTGGCCATCAACACCACCACCACGTCGGTCCCGACCACGACGTCGACGTCATCCACCACCTCGACCACGGCGGCGGGACTCTGCTGCAACGGCGACGCGTTCCTGGGATTCACGAACTACGTGGGCGTCGGCGACTGCGGCGACGTCGTGAACTCGGGCGGCATGTTGGTCATGAACGCCTTCTGCAGTGGCCTCTACACGGGCGGCGGCAACGGCAGCATCCCGCTTCCCTTCCAGTACCCGGACCTCGGCAAGTCGGTGTTCGCGCTCACCGCCTGCACCGGCCAGACAGCGACGCTGGGGCCGACGACGTCGACCGAGACCACCAGCAGGCGAAACTGCACGAGCCCCGGCTGCCTGTTCGGAGCTCCGATCCCCCTCCCGAACGCGGCCGCCACGCCGACGAGCGTCTGCATCGAGAACGTGGTCTCGATGGGCGCGAGCGGCGCGGCCGACTGCGGTACGGGCAGCGTCAGCGTGACGATGCCGCTCCAGATGACCCTCTACCTCAGCGGTGACATCGACGGCGGCAGCGCGGGCATCCAGCCGTGCCCACGATGCGTAGCGACCACCTGCATCGGCGGCGCCAACAACGGCATGGCCTGCTTGCCCGGGACGAGCTCCCTCGGCAGCGCCTATCCGACGAGCCAGGACTGCCCGCCGTCGCCATCCCTCGACATCGGGACGCTCCCCATCGCCTTCGCGCTCTCGACGGGTACCGTCTCCTGGACGGGCACTCCAGCAACGAACGACACCGGCGATACCGCGAGCGTCCAGAGCCGCGTCTTCGCGGGCTACTGCCGCGACGCGAACGGCACCGGCAACTTCAAGAGCCCGCCGCAGGCGTGCTGGCTGAGCGGGCTGCCGGTCGGAGCGCCGTGCGCCGAGCCCTACGAGTCGTGCGAGCAGCGGAGCAACGGCGCCTTCGGCCCGAACGGCGGCGCCAACAACACGATCACGGTCATCGGCACGCCGGCGGCGAGCCTCCTCGGTGGCCCGTCCGCCGCGACGCTGGTGAGCCTGTTCGGCATGGCACCGACGTTCAACGCCACGGCCGATGCCACGTTGGATCTGCCCGGACCCGCCGCGGTGTCTCTGCCGGGCTCGGTCAACCTCTGCACCTCGGCGTCAGCGTGTCCCTGATGCATCGCGATGGCGGTGCCGGCAGGCGCGCAATCTCGTGCGCAGAAGGGAGGGCCGAGGCATGAGCGACTTTATGACGAGGTTTAGAGTTGCCGGGCTCTTGATCGTCGCGAGCTTGATGACGGTATCGGCGGTTGGTGCGACTGGATTTGTGGCGGGGAGTGTGAAGCTCTACTCGTACGATAAGGAGACGCGTGTTCTTTCGGGGTTCGCCGACAACCTGCCGCCGCTGAATCAGTACCAGCTGTCACGCTCAACCCTGGAACATCCGGCGATCGTCGATCTTAACGCGCCGGTGGATGCCTGTATTCGGGCGATGAAGCGGTAAAACAGTATCCTCGCGGCGGACTCGACGACTATCACAAGCAGCGCCGGATCGATCGCGTTCTCACGCGTATGGCGAAGAAGTTCTGCTGCATCTTCATCGAGCGTGACGAGACCGGACCAGCGCCGTGGCCGGTGGATGGTATTACGCCGATGTCCTGCCCGTAGGTGCTTGTAGCGGCGGCGGACGGCGGTGATCGCGGCACCGCACCCGCCGTAGGGACGGAGTTCCGCCCTCGGCCTGATCGCATCACGCGATCCTAGCTTGCGAGGATTCGCCTTGCGGCGCCTCCCGACCGCTGCTAAGAGACCGCATGGCACGACCGAAAGGGCTCAGGCGGGCAACCGGCTGGGCCCTTTTGCGTTCCAGGAGGAGGCCCAATGCCACTCGATGAGCTGCGCGAGGGGCTCACCTTCGACGACGTGCTCCTGGTCCCCGCGGCGTCGGAGATCCTGCCGCGGGACACCGACGTCGCGACGCAGCTGAGCCGGACGATTCGCCTGCACATTCCGCTCCTGAGTGCCGCCATGGACACGGTGACCGAGGCACGCACGGCGATCGCCATGGCCCAGGAGGGCGGGATCGGGATCATCCACCGCAACCTCGGAGTGTCCGAGCAGGCGCTCGAGGTCGAGAAGGTGAAGAAGTCCGAGAGCGGCATGATCGTCGACCCGGTGACCGTCCATCCGGAGCAGCCGATCGGCGAGGCGCTCGAGGTCATGCAGCGCTTTCGCATCTCGGGGCTGCCCGTGACCCGGAACGGCCAGCTGGTGGGGATTCTCACCAACCGCGACCTTCGCTTCGAGAAGCGAACCGATCGCACCGTGGCCGACGTCATGACGCGCGAGAAGCTGGTGACGGCGAAGCCGGGCGTGACGCTCGAGGAGGCGAAGGAGATCCTGCACCGCTACCGCATCGAGAAGCTTCCGGTCGTCGACGAGCGAAATCAGCTCCGCGGTCTCATCACGGTGAAGGACATCGAGAAGGCGGCCCGCTATCCGAACGCGGCCAAGGACGACTTCGGGCGGCTCCGCTGCGGGGCGGCGATCGGCACCGGGCCCGACCGCGAGCAGCGCGCCGAGGCGCTCGTCCGCGCGGGCGCGGACGTGCTGGTGGTCGACACTGCGCACGGCCACTCGCGCGCGGTGATCGACACGGTCGTGAGCCTCAAGCGCGCGTTCCCGAAGGTCGACCTCATCGCCGGGAACATCGCCACCGAGGAGGGCTCCGCCGAGCTGGTGAAGGCGGGCGCCGACGGCATCAAGGTGGGCATGGGGCCGGCGTCGATCTGCACGACGCGCGTCGTGTCGGGCGTCGGCATGCCGCAGCTCACGGCCATCGCCGAAGCGGCGCGACCCGCCGCGCGCGCCGGCATCCCGATCATCGCCGACGGCGGGATCAAGTTCTCGGGCGATCTCACCAAGGCGCTCGCCGCGGGTGCGCAGACGGTGATGATCGGCGGCCTGTTCGCGGGCACCGAGGAGAGCCCGGGCGAGACGATCCTCTACCAGGGGCGCACCTACAAGCTCTACCGCGGGATGGGCTCCCTCGAGGCGATGCGCGAGCGCGAGGGGAGCCGGAACCGCTACTTCCAGGACGAGGACCCGGCCGAGTTCGGCATGAAGCTCGTCCCGGAGGGCATCGAGGGCCGCGTCCCCTACAAGGGCGCGCTCTCGTTCATCGTGCAGCAGCTGGTCGGCGGGCTCCGCGCCGGCATGGGCTACGTCGGCGCCCGGACGCTGCCGGAGCTGATGCGGGCCCGCTTCGTCCGCGTCTCCTCGGCCGGTCTCAAGGAGAGCCACGTCCACGACGTGTACATCACGAAGGAGGCCCCGAATTACCGGCTGGAGTAGGGTGGGGCGGTCGTGATCCTGATCCTCGACTTCGGGTCGCAGTACACGCAGCTGATCGCGCGCCGCATCCGCGAGCTGCACGTCTACTGCGAGATCCATCCCTACGATCTCCCGCGTGCCGCGATCGAGCGGCTGGCGCCCGAGGGCATCGTCCTCTCCGGCGGGCCGGCGAGCGTCTACGCGGAAGGCGCGCCCATGCCGGGCGACGACGTGCTCGACCTCCTCCGTGCGGCGAAGCCGCCCGTGCTCGGCATCTGCTACGGGATGAACGTGCTCAACGTCGCCTTCGGCGGCGAGGTGGCGCGCGGCGAGAAGAAGGAGTTCGGGCCGGCCGACGTGCGCATCCAGCGCGTCGACCCGCTGCTGGCGATCGGCGGGCGGACGACGCGGGTCTGGATGAGCCACGGCGACCGCATGACGAGGCTCGGCCCCGAGCTCGAGGCGCTCGCCACCAGCGACAACTCGCCCTACGCCGCGGTCCGCCACCGCGAGCGGCCGATCTACGGCCTCCAGTTCCATCCCGAGGTCACGCACTCGGTCGACGGGAAGGACATCCTGCGCAACTTCGCGCTCCGCGTCTGCGGCGCGGCCCCGAGCTGGACCATGGCGGGCTTCGTCGAGTCGACGGTGAAGGCCATCGAGGCCCGCGTCGGCGCGAAGCGCGTCATCTGCGGGCTCTCCGGCGGCGTCGACTCGACCGTCGTCGCGGCCCTCATCCATCGCGCCATCGGCGACCGCCTCACCTGCATCTTCGTCGACAACGGCCTCCTCCGGCACGGCGAGGCCGAGCAGGTCGTCGGCCTCTTCCGCGAGCGCATGGGGCTCGACGTGCGCGCGGTCGACGCGTCGGCGAAGTTCCTGAAGAACCTCCGCGACGTCGAGGACCCGGAGCGAAAGCGGCGGATCATCGGCGTGACGTTCATCGAGGTCTTCGAGGAGCAGGCCGCGAAGCTCGGCGACGTCGGCTTCCTCGCGCAGGGGACGCTCTATCCCGACGTCATCGAGTCGGTGTCGGTGCGGGGTCCGTCGGCGGTCATCAAGAGCCACCACAACGTCGGCGGCCTGCCCGAGCGCATGAAGCTCGAGCTCCTGGAGCCGCTCCGCGAGCTCTTCAAGGACGAGGCGCGCGAGGTGGGCCGTGTGCTCGACGTGCCGGACGAGATCGTCGGGCGCCAGCCGTTCCCCGGGCCCGGGCTCGCGATCCGCGTCATCGGGGCGGTCGACACCGACCGGCTCGCGATCGTGCGTGCCGCGGACGTCATCGTGCAGGAGGAGGTCCGCGCGGCGGAGCTCTACGACAGCCTCTGGCAGGCGTTCGCGGTGCTACTGCCGGTGCGCACGGTCGGCGTCATGGGCGACGAGCGCACCTACGAGCACGTCGTGGCGATCCGCGCGGTCCGCTCGACGGACGGGATGACGGCCGACTGGGCCCGCCTGCCGGACGACGTCCTGGCGCGCATGTCGGCGCGCATCATCAACGAGGTGCGGGGCGTGAACCGCGTCGTCTACGACATCTCGTCGAAGCCGCCGGCGACCATCGAGTGGGAATAGCCGCCCTGCGGCGCATTCTCTCCTCGCTCCTCCTCGCTGTCGCCGGCACCCTGTTCGCGCTCCTGGTGGTCGAGGTCTACCTCCGGGTCAGCGGACGCGCCCCGGCCGTGTACCCGGATCCGATCGCGGTCCTCGGCGGTCTGCACGAGCTGGACCCGGTGCTCGGATGGCGGAACAGACCCGGGCAGCACGTGGTGCCGCGCCTGGGTGGAGAGCCGGGGCGGGTCGCCTTCACCGTCCTCCCGGACGGTGCGCGGTCGACCGGGCCGGAGCCGGCCCGGCCGGCGGCGGAGGTGGTGTTCGTCGGATGCTCCTTCACCCAGGGATGGGGGCTCGACGACGCCGAGACCTTCGCGTGGCGGCTCCAGCAGCGCCTCCCCGAGGTGCGGGTCCGGAACTTCGGCACCGGGGGCTACGGCACGTACCAGTCGTTGCTGCGCGTGGAGAAGGTGCTCGAGGCACCGGCCGAGGCGCCGCGCCTGATCGTCTATGGGTTCGCCGATTTCCACGAGCCGCGGAACGTCGCCGCGCTGCCGTGGCTGCGGGCGCTGGCGCTCGGCTCCGGAGACGAGGCGCGCGTCCCCTACTGCAGCTTCGACCGGGACGGAACGCTGCGCCACGAGCCGCCGATAGGCTATCGCACCTGGCCGCTCCACGACCTGCTCGCCAGCGTGCGTCTCCTCGAGGACCGGCTCACCACGCTCGCCGCGCCGGTCCGCGAGTGGCAGGCGCGGCCGGTGACGCTCGCGCTCCTGGACGAGCTGAAGCGCGTCGCCGAGGCAGCCGGTGCCCGGCTCGTCGTCGCGGAGCTGACCTACCGGAGCGGGACGCAGCGCGACTACGAGGGCTACGCGCGCGAGCACGGCATCGACATGGTGGATTGCACCAACGAGGAGTTCACGCGCGGGGGCTCGCGCCTGCGGCTTCGCGGCGATCCGCACCCCAATGTCATCATGAACGGCATCTGGGCGGATTGCCTCGAGGGCGCGCTTCGCCCGCGGCTCGCGCAACTCCTGCCGCCGCGGTAGCAGGAGCCGTGGCCTTCACTGGCGAGATGCGCGGGGGAACCGCGTCGTCTACGACATGTCGTCGAAGCCGCCGGCGACGATCGAGTGGGAGTGAGGCCGGATGAGCCTCCCCAAGACGCGTGAGGCACCGGCCGGCTGACGCCTGATTCGCGCATGAAAAGGGAGGGAGGGCCGCCTGCCGGGGCCCGACCACCTTGACGCCGACACGCGTCGGAGTGGAAATCGGAGCCGGGAGGGCTCCGTGATGCCCATCGCCGTGTTCGCCGTCGTCCTTGCGAGCCTGCTGTTCCCGACATCGCCCGCCGAAGCGCAGCGCTGCCGCTTCGGCGCCGGCGCGCTCCCGGCGCAGACGGGCGGCTCCCGCCCGCACGGGACGGCGATTCCGATCGATCACGTCGTCGTCCTGATGCAGGAGAACCGCTCATTCGACCACTACTTCGGGCAGCTCCACTACCAGGGCCAGCGGCACGCGCGGCCCGAGCCACGGAGCGCCCGCAATCCCGACCCGACGGACTCGTCCGCGCCGGCGATCCGCGCCTTCCACCAGACGCAATACTGTGAGGTCGCGGACCTCGATCACTCGTGGAACGGCAGCCACCGTCAGTGGAACGGCGGCCGCATGAACGGCTTCACGGCGACGAACCAGAACGTGGGTGCCGGCGATGCGAGCGGTAGCCGCACGATGGGTTTCTACGATTCGAGCGACCTGCCGTACTACTACGCGCTCGCCAGCACCTTCGCGATGGCGGATCATTTCTTCGCGTCGGTTCTCAGTCAGACCTTTCCGAATCGGTTCTTCCTTCTCGCGGGCACCGCGTTCGGCCACATCCGCAACGATTTCCCACAGGACTGCTTTCAGCCCTGCAACCCGGCAACCGAGTACAGCCAGCGCAGCATATTCAACCTGATGGACGAGGCGGTGCCGCCCGTCAGTTGGCGCATCTACTTCCACCAGATCCCGTTCGGGGACGAGTTCGCCTACGTCCGAGCCCACCCCCAGAACGTGCTTCCGATCAGCCAGTACTTCGTCGACGCGGCGGCGGGGAATCTGCCAAACGTCGCGTTCGTCGACCCGCTGTTCGTCGGCAGTTCGAACACGGAGAACGACGAGCACCCCACCGCGAACATCCAGGTGGGCGAGGAGTTCGCGTCCCGCGTGATCAACGCGGTGCTGAGCAGCCCGCAATGGTCCCGCGCCGCGGTCTTCTACACTTACGACGAGCACGGCGGCTTCTACGACCATGTCCGCCCACGGCCTGCCTGCATCCCCGATGCGATCCCGCCCCATCTCGTCGCGGGCGATGACCCCGGCGCGTACGACCGCTACGGCTTCCGCGTGCCGATGGTGGTCGCGTCCCCGTTCGCGCGCCGGCAGTACGTCTCCCACCGCGTCTACGACCACACCTCGATCCTTCGCTTCATCGAGACGCGCTTCGATCTGCCCGCCCTGAGCGCCCGCGACGCGAACGCGGACGCGATGCTCCGCATGTTCGACTTTCGGAACCCGCCGTTCGAGACGGCGCCGACGCTGCCCGCGGCTCCGATCGACATGGCGCACTTCCAGCAGCCGGTGTGCGCGCAGGGCACGGGTTCCGGCGGGCTCTAACGCCGAAGCCGTTTGTCCGCCGCACGGTCCTGCGGCAGAGTACGGCGCGTGCAGTGTCGGGAGGCTACGGAGGCCGACCGCGGGCCCGTCGTCGAGCTGCTTTCGGCGCAGCTAGGGGAGCATTCGCTGGCACCGGCGCGGCCTGCGCTCGAGGCGGCCGTCGCCGAGGTCATCTCGGATGCGCGGCTCGGCCGCATCTTCGTCGCCGAGGTGGCGGGTCTGATCGTCGGCGTGGCCGCGATGTCGTGGACCTACGCCCTCGAGCACGGAGGCCGCGCCGTGTGGCTGGACGAGCTTTACGTCGTCCCCGAACGGCGCGGGCAGGGCATCGGCGCGGCGTTGCTCCAAGCGGCACGCGCCACCGCGGCCGCGGGCGGTGCGCTGGCCATGGACCTCGAGGTCGAGGCGGGGCACGAGCGCGTGTCCAGCCTCTACGAGCGGCACGGCTTCACGCGGCACCAGCGCCAGCGCTGGTTCGCGCGGCTCTAGTTGTTCTGCGCCTCGGGCTTGCGGCCGTCGGTCAGCCGCCGCGTGCCGTCCCGCTGCTGCAGCTGCTCGATCTGATCGACGCCTGCCGCCGTCAGGGCCAGCATGCCGGTCTCGAGGCGCTGGATCCAGCCCTTCTCTCGGAGGTACCAGATGTGGAATTCGACGTGCTCGACCGGCACGGCGACGAGCCGCGCGAGCTCCATCTCTCCGATGCCCGGCTGTCGCATGCTCTGGCGGCGTTTCACGTAGAAGAGCGTCAGCAGCCGATCCCGGATGTTCGCGTCGTCGAACAGGGTCTCGCCGTCGGCGGCCTCGGAGGCGACCTTCCAGGTCTGGCTCCAGTAGCGCTGATACTTGGCGTCGTACGCCGCGCGCGCCTGCGGATCGGTCAGCGTGGAGTGGGCCTCCACCAGGCGGTCGAACTGCCTGCGGTCGCCGCCGCCGGGGGCATCGGGGTGATGCCGCTTGGCGAGGTGGCGGAACACCCGACGGATCGTGTCCTCGTCGGCGTTCACGCTGAGCTGCAGGAGCTCGTAGTAGTCTACGAAGGTCTCTTCGGCCACGTGCGGCTCTCCTGAGTCGCTTTGTCGGCGAGCTGGCGCTCGAACTTGAAGCGAGGGGAGGGTGGTCAAGTTTCTGACGCTGCCGCCCTAGTTCCCCACCACCACCTTCGGTGCCCCATGCTCCACCAGCCACCGCTCCACCCGTGCCACGAGGTCCCCCTGCACGACGAGCGTTCCCTCCGCGACGCTCGCGCCGCATCCGAGGGCCCGCCGCAACTCCCGCGCGATGCGCTCGAGCGCCGACGGCGACACGCGAATGCCCTCGATCACGGTGGCCGTCTTCCCGCCGCGGCCCTTCCGTTCGCGGCGGACGACGAGCTTCTTCGCGCCGCCGAAGTCGATCGCCGCCGAGGCGGCGACGGCGGGAGGGGAGGGCGGCGTCTCCGGGCTCACCTTCACGCCGGCGCCGGTCAGGAGATCGCCGAGCTTGGAAGACACGCGGCTCTCCTGCACACGCGCGCGGCTCATCGTCAAGCGAGCGGCGATTTTCCTCGCTTTCTCTGTTGACCCCCCGCCGAGCGCGCGGTACAGGTGCGCGACTCCGTCAGGCGGACGGATGGTGAGGAGCGGGATCGCGGGATGTCTTTCGTCCACCTGCATCTGCACACGCAGTATTCGCTGCTCGATGGCGCGAACAAGATCCGGGAGCTGATCCCCCGGGTGCGTGCCGCGGGCATGCCGGCGTGCGGCATCACGGACCACGGGAACATGTTCGGCGTGGTCCAGTTCCACCAGGAGGCCGTCCGCGCGGGCATCCAGCCGATCATCGGCTGCGAGATCTACGTCGCGCCGCAGAGCCGGTTCGAGAAGGCGGGACGGATCGACGACTACGAGGCGGGCGGGAACTATCACATGATCCTCCTCGCCACGAACCGCGAGGGGTACCGCCACCTCTGCCAGCTCGTGACCGCGGGCTACCGCGAGGGCTTCCACTACAAGCCGCGCGTCGACAAGGAGCTCCTCCGCGAGCTGAACGGAGGCCTGATCGCGCTCTCGGGCTGCCTCCGTGGCGAGGTCGCGCACAGCCTCATGACGAACCAGCCGGAGAAGGCCCGCTCGGCCGCCGAGGAGCTGGCCCGCATCTTCGACGGCCGCTTCTACGTCGAGATCCAGGACAACCGCCTCCCGGCGCAGGAGCGCGTCAACGGCCAGCTCGTCACCCTGGCGCGCGAGCTCGGCCTCCCGATCGTCGGCACCAACGACTGCCACTACCTCTCCCCCGAGGACGCGGCCGCGCACGAGGTGCTCCTCTGCATCCAGACCGGCAAGACGTTCTCCGATGCCCATCGCTGGAAGTTCGAGACCGACCAGCTCTACGTGAAGAGCCCGGCGGAGATGGCGGCGGCGTTCGCGCACGTCCCCGAGGCCGTCGCCAACACGCTCGACATCGCCCGGCGCTGCGACCTCGCGCTGAAGCAGCAGTGGCAGTTCCCGGTCTACCAGACGCCGGCGGGGGAGACGCTCGAGGCGGCGCTCGAGCGCGAGGTGCGGGCCGGGCTCGACGACCGCCTGAACGCGCGACGGACGCTCGACTGGAGCCCGGAGCGCGAGAAGGAGTACGAGGACCGGCTCGCGCTCGAGCTCGCGACCATCGTCTCGATGGGTTTCGCGGGCTACTTCCTCATCGTCGCCGACTTCATCAACTGGGCGAAGGAGCGCGGCATCCCGGTCGGGCCGGGGCGGGGCTCGGCCGCGGGCAGCGTCGTGGCCTGGGCGCTCCGCATCACGGACCTCGACCCGATCGAGCACGGGCTCCTCTTCGAGCGCTTCCTCAATCCCGAGCGCAAGTCGATGCCCGACATCGACGTCGACTTCTGCTTCGTCCGCCGCGACGAGGTGATCCGCTACGTGCGCGAGAAGTACGGCGCCGACCGGGTCGCGCAGATCATCACGTTCGGGACGCTCAAGGGGAAGGCGGCCATCAAGGACGTCGGCCGCGTGCTCGACTTCACCTTCGCCGAGACCGATCGCATTGCGAAGCTCTACCCCGAGCCGAAGCAGGGGAAGGACTTCCCGCTCGCGAAGGCGCTCGAGATGGAGCCGCGGCTGGCGGCGCTGCAGGAGGGCGAGGAGCGCGAGCGGCGCCTGATCGACCTGGCGCTGCGCCTCGAGGGGCTCCTCCGCCACGCCTCCAAGCACGCCGCCGGGATCGTCATCTCGAACCGCCCGCTCACGGACGACGTGCCGCTCTGGGTGGACAAGGACGGCGCCGTCGTCACGCAGTACACGTTCACCGACGTCGAATCGATCGGCCTCATCAAGTTCGACTTCCTCGGCCTGAAGACCCTGACGCTGATCGCGGGCATCGTGCAGCGCATCCGCGACGGGCGCGGCGTCGAGGTGGCGGTCGACCAGCTGCCGCTGGACGACGGGGCCACGTACAAGCTCCTCGCCGCCGCGGACACGGTGGGCGTCTTCCAGCTCGAGTCCGGGGGCATCCGCCGGCTCCTCATGCAGCTGAAGCCGTCGTGCTTCGCGGACCTGGTCGCCATCCTGGCGCTCTACCGCCCGGGCCCGCTCGACGCGAAGCTCGACGACGGCAGCACGATGGTCGACCGCTTCATCCGCCGGAAACACGGCCGGGAGAAGCTCAGCTACCTCCATCCGGCGCTCGAGCCGATCCTGCGCGAGACCTACGGCGTCATCGTCTACCAGGAGCAGGTGATGCAGATCGCGCAGGCGCTCGCCGGCTACTCGCTCGGCGACGCCGACAACCTGCGCCGCGCCATGGGCAAGAAGAAGAAGGAGGTCATGCAGGACGAGCGGCGGCGCTTCCTCGAGGGCGTCGCGGCCCAGGGCAGCGCCGACGCGCGCGTCGCGGGCGAGATCTTCGACCAGATGGAGACGTTCGCGGCCTACGGCTTCAACAAGAGCCACTCCGCCGCGTACGCGCTCATCACGTACCAGACGGCATATCTGAAGGCGCACTACCCGACGGAGTTCATGGCCGGGCTCCTGTCGCTCGAGGCGGGCGACATCGACAGCACCTACAAGAACATGGCCGAGTGCCGCGACCGCGGCATCCCGGTCCTCCAGCCCGACGTGAACGAGAGCCGGGACGACTTCACCGCGCGCGGCGACACGATCCGCTTCGGGCTCGGCGCCGTGAAAGGCGTCGGGTCGAAGGCGATCGAGGCGGTCATCGCCGCACGGGAGGACGGCCCGTTCACGAGCCTGCACGACTTCTGCCTCCGCATCCGGAGCCAGCTCGTGAACCGGCGCGTCATCGAGAGCCTCGTCAAGTGCGGGGCGTTCGACTCGGTCGAGCGCAATCGCGCGCGTCTCCTCGCCGGGCTCGAGGACGTCATGCGCTGGGCGGCGAGCCGCGCCGAGGAGCGCTCGACGAACCAGATCGGCCTCTTCGGGGCGGTCGGCGGCTTCGACACGCCGCCGCCCCTGGCCGAGGCGGCGCCCTGGCACACGGACGACGAGCTCCGCGCCGAGCGCGAGGCGATCGGGTTCTTCATCACCGGCCATCCCCTCGACCGCTACGCGCAGGACCTCCGCCGCTTCACCAACGTCACCATCGGTACCCTCCGGGCGCGCGGCCCCGAGCTGCCGCCCGGACCGGAGCGGCACGGCCGGCCGGATCCGCGCCCGCGCGTCCGCGTGGGCGGCGTCATCCACACGGTGAAGCTCCGCAACAGCAAGAAGGGCGACCGCTACGCCACCTTCGTCATCGAGGACAAGGAGGGCGTGGTCGAGGTGATCGCCTGGCCCGACACCTACCGCAAACACGAGAACATCGTCCGCAGCGGCGAGCCGGTCGTGATCGCCGGTGCGCTCGAGATCTCCGCCGAACGCTGCCAGATCATCGCCGAGGAGGTGACGCCGCTGGCCGAGGCGCGGGCCGATGCGATCAGCCAGGTGCACGTGCGCGTCGAGGTGGAGGTCGGCCGCGATCTCCTGACGACCCTGCGCGGGGTCCTCGCCGAGCATCCCGGGCCGTGCGACGCCTTCCTGCACCTCGTCCGTGTGGACCACAGCGAGACGGTGCTGGCGCTCCCGGAGAATCTCCGGGTTGCGGCGAGCGATCAGATCGTGAATGCTGTTGAGGCCATTCTCGGCACCGGGGTACTGTCGTTTCGGTGAATCGACGCCTGCAGTCCACGGCCGCAGAGCCGGAGCGCGCGGTCCTGGTCGGGACCGACCGGCCGCGAATGGTGATCCCGGTCGAGGAGTCGCTGGCCGAGCTCGGGCGCCTCGCCGACACCGCGGGCGTCACCGTGGCGGCGACGACGGTGCAGCCGCTCCGGCGGGTCCATCCGGCCACCTTCATCGGCCAGGGGAAGGTCGAGGCGGTGCGGGCGCTGGCCGACGAGTCGAAGGCCAACGTCGTCATCTTCGACGACGCGCTCTCCCCGGCCCAGCAGCGGAACGTCGAGAAGGAGACCAACCGGAAGGTCATCGACCGGAGCGCGCTCATCCTCGACATCTTCGCCCAGCGGGCGCGGAGCCTCGAGGGTAAGCTCCAGGTCGAGCTGGCCCAGCTCCAGTACCTGTCGCCGCGCCTGACCCGCCAGTGGACGCACCTGTCGCGTCTCGGCGGCGGCGTCGGCACGCGCGGGCCCGGCGAGACGCAGCTCGAGGTCGATCGCCGGCGCGTCCGCGAGCGCATCGGCGTCCTCCGCAAGCGCCTCGAGGAGGTCGAGCGGACGCGGCGTCTCCATCGCGACGAACGCCGGAGCGTGCCGTTCCCGACGGTGGCGCTGGTCGGCTACACCAACGCCGGGAAGTCGACCCTCATGAACACCCTCACGAACGCGGGCGTGCTGGTGGAGGATCGCCTGTTCGCGACGCTCGATCCCACCGTCCGCCGCCTGCGCCTGCCCGAGGGGCTCGTCGTGCTGATCGCCGACACCGTCGGGTTCATCCACAAGCTGCCGCACCAGCTCGTGGACGCGTTCAAGAGCACGCTCGAGGAGGTCCGCTCCGCGAACGTCCTGGTGCACGTCATCGACGCGTCCCACCCCTCGTGGCAGGAGCATGCCCGCATCGTGCGCGAGGTCCTGCGCGAGATCGACGCCGGCGACGTCCCGGTCGTGGAGGTCTTCAACAAGACCGACCTGCTGCGCGGCGGCACGCTGCCGCCGGGCGCCGAGTCGAGCGCGGTCGGGGTGTCCGCGCGGACGGGGCGTAACCTCCCGCGCCTCCTCGCCGCCATCGAGACCGAGCTCACGCGCGGGCTCGAGCGCGTGCGCTGCGCGCTGCCCTCGAGCAGCGGCGACGTCATCGCCTGGCTCCGCGAGGCGGGGCGGATCGTCGAGGAGTACTATCGCGACGGCACCGTGACGGTCACGGCGCTGGTGCCGCCGAAGGTCGCAGGGCAGCTCCGAAAGCGCATTCCCGCCGAGGCGGAGCGTCCATGCTGACCGTCCTCAACGTGCCGAACACGCTGACGCTGCTCCGGATCGTCGCGATCCCGTGCTTCCTCATCCTGCTCGAGGACCGTCGCTACAGCGAGGCCCTGGCCGTGTTCGTCGCCGCCGGGCTGACCGACGGGCTCGACGGCGCCATCGCGCGCCTCACGCACACCAAGACCCGGCTCGGCGCCTTCCTCGATCCGGCCGCGGACAAGGCGCTCCTCGTCTCGGCCTTCATCGCGCTCGGGTTCATGCACGAGGTGCCGCGCTGGCTGGTCGTCGTCGTCATCTCGCGCGACGTGATGATCGTCTGCGGGTACTTCATGCTCTTCATGATGACCGGCGAGACGATGGAGGTACGTCCGAGCTTCTGGGGAAAGCTCTCGACGGCGCTCCAGCTCCTCGCGGTGTCCGTGGTGCTGGTGGCGCTCGTGAACGCGAACCTCGCGACGCCGGCCATCAGGAACCTCGTGTTCCCGCTGAGCGGGATCGTCACGGCGATCGCGGGCCTGCAGTACATGTACCGTGGGCTCGTGTGGCTGCATCGCTCGGGGCAGAGACCCGCGGCCGACGCGTCGTCCTCGCGGAGCGATCTGCCGGACGACCAGGCGCGGCGGCGCGCGTAGGGCCGATAGCCAAGACGCCCGCGAGGCTGCTATGAGCCGCCTCGATGCGGCTCCCGGCGCTGGTGCTCCTCGGCCTCTTCGGGCTCGCACCCGTCGTCCACGGCGCCGAGAGCGCCCGCGCGATCCTCGACCGCAGGAAGGCACTCGACGATACGACGCGCCACTGGACCGATCGCCAGCAGCGCATGCGCTTCGTCATCGTCGGCGGATCCGGCGGAGAGCGGCGGCGCGAGCTCTCGGTCTACGAGCGGCGCTACCCCGACGACGAGATCAAGTCGGTCGTCTTCTTCCACGCGCCCGCGGAGGTGAAGGGCACCGCGCTCCTGGCCTTCACGCACAAGCGCCGGCAGGGCGAACAGTGGCTCTACCTTCCCGCGCTGGCGCGCGTGCGCGTCATCTCGGGGAGTGCGCGGCGGGAGAAGTTCGTCGGCACCGATCTCACCTACCACGACCTCGATCTCATCCAGGAGATGACCTCGTGGACCGAGGAGGACGCGACGTCGAAGCTGCTCGGCGACGGCGACGTCGGGGGGGTCGCCGTGCACGAGATCGAGCTCCGGCCGCAGCGCGAGGACATCGGCTACCAGAAGGTGGTCGTGGCCCTCGGCCGGGAAGACCTGGTCCCGCGGCGGATCGACTTCTACGAGGACGGCGACGAGCCGCTGAAGCGCATCATGCAGTCCGAGGTCAAGAACGTCGGGCCGATCCCCGTCGCGCACAGGATCGAGGTGCAGACGCCGGCCGCGAAGAGCTCGACCACGATCGAGGTCTCCGAGGTGAAGTTCGATCAGAGCCTCAAGGACGATCTCTTCACCCAGCGGACGCTCGAGCGCGGCCCGCCCTGATCAGCCGGGCGGTGACGAGCGCCGGCGCCGGTAGAGGGCCTGGATCGCGGGCCGCTCCCGGAACCACTCGACGAAACGCGCGAATCCGCCGGCGAAATCCGCCCGCGGCCGCCAGCCGAGGGCCGCCTGGATGCGTCGCGAGTCGGCCACCCACACCGCCGTGTCCCACGTTCTCGCCGGCATCGACCCCCACTGCGGCACTGCGTCGATGCCGAGGACCCGCCGCGCCACCTCGACCGCATCGGCGAGCGTCGTCTGCACGCCGCTCCCGACGTTGTAGACGGCGCCGGGCTCCTGGTCGGCGCCGGTGGCCGCCAGGATGCACGCCTCGACGGCGTCGTCGACGTGGACGTAGTCGCGCGCCACCTGCGGCCCGACGAGTGGGGGCAGGGTGCCGTCGAGCCCGCTCAGCACGAGCGCGGGCATGAGCCGCGACGGCTCCTCCCACGGGCCGTAGATCGAGTAGAGGCGGAGCGTCCGGAGCGGGGCCTTCTCGGCGAGGGCGACCCATCGGCAGTAGTGCGTGGCGGCGGCCTTCGTCACCGCGTAGGCGCTGTTCGGCTCGAGCCAGTCCGTCTCCGCCGGCGCATGGTCCTTGAAGCCGTACTCCGACGACGATCCCGTATGCACGAAGGCCTCGATCCCCGCCGCCATGGCGGCCTGCACGAGGTTCACGGTGCCCGTGACGTTGGTGCGCACCATCTCGTGCACCTCGTGCTGGGACGGATAGGCGCCGTGGGCGGCGAGGTGGAAGATCCAGTCAGGCCGCGCCAGGCGCATGGCCGAGGAGACGGCGGCCGCGTCGCCCAGGTCCTGCTGGTGGAGGCGCACGTCGCCGCGGATCTCGTCGATGCGCCAGGCCGCATGCCCCGGTCGCACCAGGAGGTGCACCTCGTGGCCGTCGGCCAGCAGTCGGCGCGCCAGGTTGGCGCCGACGAAGCCGGTCCCGCCGGTGAGGAGCACCCGCTTCATGCGCCTAGTGTCCCCAACCTGGAATCCGCTGGCGAATTCCGCGGCTCTCGCCGCCGCTGGCGGTGTTGCTCCTCCTCGCAATAGCGCTGCTGTTACTCGTCGTCGCGCCTTGCCAGCGACGACGATAGCTCGCGGACTTCGCCAGCGGATTCCCGGTCCGGAACACTAGAGAAAGCTCTTGTAGTCGAGCTGCTCGAGGAACGGCCGGGTGCGGGCGCGGACCTCGTCGCGCTCGGCGGGCGAGAGCTCGAGCGCCGTCGCGCGGTTGGCGTCCGGCGTCGCGCGCCGGATCGTGCCCCAGGGATAGACCTCCTCGAGCTTGGTGCCGTTCCAGCTCGGCTCCGCGAGGGAGGGCGCGCTCTCGAGGCCGAGCTTCGCGAGCAGGGCGCCGAGCGTCTTCGTCGGATTGGCCATGACGTCCTCGATGCGCACGACGTGGACGCGGTCGGGATGGCGCTCGCGGTAGAGGAGTGCGTGGTGCTGGTTCAGCACCCACGCCAGCGTGTAGTGCGCGAGAGAGAGCGGCACCGCCCGCTTCTTCGTGTCGGCGTAGGCCGACCATGGATTGCGGACGATGTGCAGCACGTGCGCGCCGGGAAGGTCGCCGACGATCTTCTCCGCGTCCACGGTGATGATCGGGCTGTAGCCGACGTACACAGACTCGCGGCCGCTGCGCTTGAAGTCCTTCCAGGCCTCGAACGTGGCCCGGAAGAACGCGGCCATGTTGTTGCCACGGGAGCGGCCCGCCTTCCGGACGTGGGCGGCGTAGCGCTGGGCGCGGTCGTCGTCGGAGAGGTCGAACGGCATGTGCCGGAACTTGCTCACGTTCGGCGTGCGCGCGCGGATCTTCCCCTCTTCGTCGATGATGGCGCGGTAGTCCTCCTCCGGCGTCGCGTGCAGGGCGAACGTCGGCCAGCGGTACTTCTGCGGGAACATCGAGGTGAGCTCGTCGGTGACGAGGCGCGTCCCGACCTGCGACTCGAAGGGGTAGACGAAGAGCTGGGGATGACCGTCGAGAAAGCGGTGCGTGGTGTTGCCGCCGTTCTCGTACATCGCGCCGATCATCAAGAGGCGAAAGTCGTCGCTCATGAGCCGCGGTCCTCCTCGGTGGTCTCGTAAGCATAGAACAGCTCGCGCTCGCGGTCGCGCGCACGCCGGCCGGCCGCGAAAGGCAGCCCCCGCGTCTCGCGCCCGGGCACGGGCTCGACGGCGAAGATCTGGTTGCCGTACGGCCAGAGGATGCTCCCGAGGACGCGCCCGGTGCGGGTGTCGATGGCGTGCAGGCCGCAGCGGCTCTCGTCGAGGTCGAGCCCGGGGGCGTACTGGCGGAAGCGCGGTAGGACGCGCGACGTGCCCGCGAAGGCGACGTGGCCCGCGAAGCCGAGCCCGCGGGTCCAGCCGGGCAGGCGGACCTGCGCCTCGAAGCGGCCGTCCTGGACGACGCCGACCTCGCCGTACCCGCTGTTCGCGACCCAGATCCGCCCCGCGGACAGCCGGGCCGAGTGGGGGCGCGTGAGGCCGCGCGCGATCGGCTCGCGGGTCGCGCCGTCGAAGACGACGCCGGGAAAG